>JAABUY010004362.1_pt1 | contig 14894 bp, 17 predicted proteins | sample 5560271 | NCBI WGS metagenome assembly JAABUY01 (sample SAMN10711886, study PRJNA513374) | rock metagenome | isolation source: Antarctica rocks | place: Antarctica: Victoria Land, University Valley
GCCGCCAGACCTGGTGCACCGGCCGGTGTGGCTCTACCCGGTCGAGCGCTGGCGCGACGAGGAGACGGCTCTCGGACCCCAGCACGACGCGCTGCGGGCATCGATCGCACATCACTTGAACGTTCGGTAGCAAGGCAACTGCTCGAGGTCCGGCCAAGCAGCCAATGGCCTCCCCAGGCCGACAGCTCAAAGTCGCACCGACCGATCCTCTACCGGACAAGATCGTCAGTCCCGGCGCAGCCGGTGGCCGTGCCGCACAGCGCTGCGAGAACCGCGCCACTTACCGTTCAAGGTCACATGTCAACGTGCTGCAGCCGTCCCGTAAACCATCGTTTACGGGATCACGGCCGCGGTACGGCGACACGCCGACCGGATCCGTACCAGAACCCGTGTCGGAAGCTTCGCGGTTGGGTAGTTGCTCTTGGACGTTTTCGGCACGACTGCAGGCGGTCCTGGATCGTTCGTCCGTCGGTCGGCGGGGTCGACCCGGGAAGCTACCGGCGGAGTCAGGGGAGCCGGCGACGGTGGGTGCGTCGGATCAGGACCCCGGCTGTCAGCACGGCGACCGCGGCGAGTCCGGCGAGGATGGACAGGACGGGACGCCAGCTGTCGGCGGGATCCACGGACGCTGGCAGTGGTTGGGCTGCTGGGCGGGTGGGTGGGGTGCCGGCGGCTCGTTGGGTGGTGGTGAAGGCGAAAGCGCCCTGGACGGGGTGGCCGTCGGCGGAGATCGCGCGCCAGTTGACGGTGTACTCCCCGGCGGGACTGCCGGGGTTGATCGGTTGGCGGACGTCGTCGTCGATGAGGCGGGGGGCGCCGGCGGCGACGTTGCCGGTGGGGCCGAGGACGACGACCTGGGTGCCGAGCGCGCCGGAGGGCAGGTCGAAGTGCAGGGCCACCACAGCGGGCATGGTCGTGAGCACCGCTCCGCGGGCCGGGGTGGTGGACAGGAGCGCGTTGTGCGCTGACGCGGTCGGCGCGGCCAGCAGGGTCACCAGCGGGGCGAGTAGCGCGGCGAGCAGCAGCGTCAGGACAGGGTGCCCGGCCCGGCGGCGGGGTCGCCGTCGGGCCGGGCCGGAAGTCGGCTGGGTCACCGCGGCTGACGGCGTCGCGCCGCCGTCAGCCCGAGCGCGCCGACGAGGAGCCCGACAGCGCCGACGAGCAGCCCCACCCCACCGAGCCAGCGGGCGGTCCCATCGGTGGGGGACACCGCCGCGCTCTGGACGACCGGCTGGCCGGCCGATCCCACCGAGCCGTCCGTGGTGCGGGATGCGGTGACCGTCGGACTCGCAGGGGACCCTGCGGGGTCCGCGCCGGCCGCCGGCGGGCCGATCGTGAAGGCCGGCGCCGGGTGCTCCGGTTCGGCGCCGCTGGCGGGGGTGGGCTGGTTCCAGGTGACCACGGTGCCGTCGGAGTAGGTCTGGGTGGCCGGGATGAGGACGGTCCCGGACTTGGGGAGCGGGCCGACGGAGAGAACGAACAGCTGCAGCTGGTCCGCTCCGATGCCCTGCCCCTGCTGGGCGGTCCAGGTGACGGTGTGCGGGGCACGGGTGAGGGTGGCGCCGCCGTCGTCGGTGACGGGTTTCGGCAGCGGCGCGTCGGTGACGGTGGCGTCCCAGCCGGCCAGTGGCTGGACGCTGACAGCGGGGAACGGGTCGGTGGTCGGCAGGGTCAGCGTGACCTTGGTCGTCACCGCTGTCGGATCCTCGTTGGGCACTCGGAAGGTGAGCAGTGCATAGCTGCCCGGGGTTGTGGTGTCCGGGACGACGCGGACGTGCGCGGACGCGGGAACCGCGCCGCCGAGCAGGACACCTGCAGTGAGCAGGGTCGCCGCGGCGGTTCGGCTGACACGTCGGGCAGATGAGTGGGGCTGGGGGGACATGGGAGGACCTCTCGAGGGTGCGCGGCGGCCAGGAGCCGGCGAACGCGGGGGTGACCGGTGAGTGGATGCAGGTGTCGACGCACAGCCCGGGCCGCGGCGGTGTTCCGCTCGCGCGGTGGACTGCCCGACGCGTGGGACGGCGCGGTGACGGCCACCGAGGAGGCGGCCGAGCACCGCAGATGTCCCAGCCTTCGGCTGGCAGGTGGACCTGCTGACCGCAGTGAGCGGTCAGGCGACAGTCAGGCGGCGGTCAGGCGTGGTGGGCCCCGGCGCGAGACCGGGTCGGCTGTCGGCGAGCCCGAGCCCGCGAGGCGGACATCAGGGCAGGACCGCGGGGTGCCAGCGGTCTGGGACACCGGGGTCATGAGCTCGTCACCCAGCCGGTGGGCGACCACCTGGACGAAGCCCAGCAGCGGCGCGGTCAGCGCCGGGAGCAGCGACAGCAGGCGGGCGGCCAGGCGTTCACCGCGGCGCAGCCACCATGCCGCTGCCAGCGCCGCGGCCGTGTGAGCGAGGACCATCCACCCGGACGCGTGCCCGGTCACCAGGCCGGTCCAGGTCGTCGCGGCACATCCACCGGCGGGAGCGCCGACCGGACCAGCGACAGGCAGGGTCGCGCCCATACCGCCCATGTGTCCGTGACCGCCGCCGGCGGTCGGCGGTGCGCAGGACACGGCCATCGACATCTCGAACAGCAGGTGCAGGCCGCCCTGACACAGCGCCGTGGACACCAGCACCCCCAGCAGACCCACCTCCCGGCGGGTCCCCGCGTAGGCGGCCGCGCCGACAGCCAGCAGCGCGACGGCGGTGACTCCCAGACCGGGCGCCATCCCACCGGCCGCTGCGTGCGCGGTCCCCGCGAGCGCGGTCATCACAGCCGCGAAGGAACCCGCCCGGGACACCCGCAGGACAGCGGCCAGCGCACCCGGACGAGCGGGCGCGTGTCGCAGCACCGACCTCGCCCCCCATCCCTCGCCGCCCATCGGATCGAGGCCACGGTAGAGGCCGCCGCGACATGCCAGCCGTGGGCCCGTCACCCGCTGTCAGGCGTCCTCCACCATGCACCGCCGAATAGCTGCGTCATCCCGAGCCCAGCGATCGGGTAAACCCGTTTTCAGTACGTTGAGGGGATGGCGAGCGCGGCGACCACCACGGCTGCGAGGGTGCCCGCCACTAGGCGGTCGTCGGCGCGGAAGGCCAAGCCTGCTGGGCATGTGGTGAGGTATGCGCGGGTGCCGACGGCGGAGCAGGACCCGGCGTTGCAGCTCGACGCCCTCAACAGCGCGGGGTGTTGGCGGGTGTTCACCGATCACGCGTCGGGGGTGCGGGAGGACCGGCCGCAGCTGTGCGCTGGGCTGGATCAGTTGCGGGTGGGGGACACCCTCGTGGTGTGGCGCCTGGACCGGTTGGGCCGGTCGCTTCGGCATCTGATCGACACGGTGACCGCGCTGGATGACCGCGGGGTGGGGTTCCGGTCGGTGACCGAGGCGGTCGCCACCACCACGGCCGGGGGGCGGTTGGTGTTCCACCTGTTCGGGGCGTTGGCGGAGTTTGAGCGACAGCTGAGCCGGGACCGGACCCTGGCCGGGCTTGCGGCGGCGCGGGCACGGGGCCGGGTCGGCGGTCGGCCGCGGCCGATGACCCCGGGGAAGCTGCGCCTGGCCATGGCGATGCGCGAGCAGACCCCGCCGGTGAGCCTGGGACAGATCGCCGTCGAGCTGGGGCTGGCCAAGTCCACCGTCGCCCGTAACCTCGCCGCCCCATCCCCAAGCCCAGCGGACGATCCGGGCCCGGCGGGAAGGGGACGGCGGTGACGGAACCGACACGTCGGTTGCGCGCGGTCCCACCGCTGCCCGGGCGATGTGGGACGGGGAGGACCTGGTTGGGGTGTACGCCGAGGAGGACGTGGCCCGCGCGGACACCGCGGTCCTGCAGCGGGACGCCACCCGTGCGGGGCTTGGCCCCGGGGAGCGTGGATTGCCCGCCGCTGCAGGCGTTCACCGAGCCCCAGCACACCCGCCGCTCGCCGCGGTGGACACCGCCGCGACCGGCCCGATAGCGCGGACACTGCCCCGGTTACCCGGATGCTGCTCCTGGACCTCGTGCCGGTCCTCGGGATCACCTACCTAACAGAGATCCGGTCCCGCGCCCGGCGAGGCCGCCGGTGCTGGTCGGCCGGTTGCGGACCGAGGTGTGGCCGGACAAGGCGACGGGGAGAAGCGGACCGGTCAGAAGCTGTGGGTCGACGTCGTGGGCGTGAGCCTCACCTACAGCGCGGCGATCCCGCGCCAGATCGACTGGGCGCGCGCCCGCCAGCAGAGCGAGAGCGCGGCGGCGGAGCCGGCGCGGGTCTGAGCCGTGCGGGGACCGGGCCGGTGGTGAGGTCCGCAGCCGGCCCGGTCCCACGCCACGTCACACCAACGATCGGGGCAGCAGTGGGCGAGGGGCCATCAAGCGAGCAGCACAGCAGGACCGGAGACGGTGATCCGCCGCCCGGTCGATGTCGTCGACGAGTACGGCGCAGCAGTCGTGCAGATCGGGTGGTGCCCGCGGCTGGTCCGGGCCCGCCCACGCCAAGCCGGCTGGGCGAACTCGGCGGCGTGCAGGGACAGCTGGGGTGGTGCTCCCGGCTGACGGCGGCCGCTAGTGGTTGGGACGGGGTCACGGTCGAGCAGCTCACCCGGGGTTGGTCGCAGCTGTACGGGACGCCGCGAGCGGCGCTCGCCGAGCTCGCGCCGGGCGGAGGTGGATCTCGGCCAGCTCCAGCCTTCCCGCCGCGTACGGTCATTGCGAGACCCCCCAGGGCTGCAAGGTTGATGCCCAGACTGACCGCCGTGATCCGGTGTCTCGGTTGGTGCTGAACCAGTCTGGGGAGCGCCAGCGCCGACAGGATTCCACCGAAGGCGCCTGCTGTGAGCAGTACGCCGATCAGTCCGCTGACCGGCTTTAGTCCCAGAACGCGAACTGCGTAGACCACGATCAGTGCGGAGACGGCCTCACCGGTCACGCTCACCGATGCCGTGATCAGCGTCGTCGAGCGCATCGGGGCGCTCCTCCAGATGAACTGGAGACCCTCGACGACGTCTGCTTTTAGCCTGCGTAGAACGGTCCTCGACCCGACGGTGACGTCAGAGACCGCTCGGCTCCCACTGAGCTGGCGTCTAACCGTCAGGATGAGAAGAGCGGACACCAGATAGCTCATCGCGTCCACCGACACAGCCGCACTGGTCCCTACCCCGGCGATCAGCAGACCCGCGAGCGCCGGACCACCGACCTCCCCGGCGCTGGTGCCGGCACCCAGCGCGCTCATTGCGGGGACGATCCGGTCTCGGCTGACCAGCGCGGGGATGCCAGCGAATTGCGCGGCGTCGAACCAGACCAGCGCGGTAGAAGACAATGTCGCCACGAGCAGGACCTGGCCGACTCCGAGGACGCCAAGAAGATGCGCGACCGGGATGCTGCCCATCAGCAGGACATTGGCCAGCTCCGCCGCCACCATCAAACGCCGCGGGTCTGACCGGTCAGCGAGTGCCCCGGCCACCAGCCCGACCATCATGTAGGGAAGGAACTCAAGCGCCGAGAGCAGACCCGTGAGCGTGGCGGACCCGGTTCGCTGGAACACGATGACCGGTAGGGCGAGAGCTGACATGCTTCCGCCGGTGACCGATATCGTGCGGGCACACCAGAAGAATACAAACTCGCGGTCACGGAGGAGATTTGTTGTGAACGGGCCGAAGCCGCGGCAGCCGCCCGCCGCCCCGGCGCCTGGCGGGCTACTCACGATCGCTGACTTCTTCGACGTATGTCAGCCAATGGGAACGTGCACCCTGTTTTGACATCCCCATCCGCTCGCCCACTTCCGCCCAGGTCGCGCCAGCTCTAATGCACGATGCCACCTTCTTCCCCAGCTTCGCTGAGCTGCGGTCGGCCTCAGCCCGGTAGGTCTCCAGGGCCCCGGCCAAGCCGTGGAGCTCGTCCGCGGCCTCGCTCGGTGTCCGCCGCCGGTAGGGACTCATGCGCGGAACGTAGACGCCCACCCACGTTAACGTCAAGCAACAGTTGTCGGGTTCAGTCGCCGTCCCCACCGGGTGTAGGAGGTTGCCCGCGGCGAGGGGGCGGGGGTCGGGTGCGCCCGGGGGGTCAGCTGCGGTGGCTGCGCTGGTTGGCCAGGCACCGGAGCAGTAGCCGTGCACCGGACCCCGGTGGATCACCGGGCCTAGTCGCATCCCGTCGGCCGGACGGCCCCGTAGCCCTCCTCACCGTCACCGCGCCCACCGCCGCGACGCCTGACAATCCCTTACGGGACCGCGGCTACCGCGGTCCGGATCCGGGAGCCCGAGCCGAGCGCCACGGCTCGGGCTCCCGACGCATGGGTTCACGGCTCTTCGTCATGATGCGTGGTGGTTGCGTGGCCGACACGATGGCCAGCCTGGGTTGAGGGGTGGGCCTGGGGCCTCAGGATCGTGGTCGACCAAGACCGCAGATCCGGGCAGGCTCCAGGTGGAAACCGAGAATAGAACGCCGCCCGAGCCGCCCGAGCTGGACGGGACGGACGCGGTGCGCCGGGTGCTCGGGTTGCCCGGGTTCCCGTTGAGCGGTCCAGGAGCGGAGGTTGACGGTGGCGGCTGTGACGGTGCGCGAGGCCGGCGCGGGGGATGTCGAGGGGATCCGCTCGGTGGGGCAGGCGTGCTGGCCGGGCACCTACGCCTTCGCCGGTGAGGACTACATCGAGCACGGGCTCGCGTCGTGGTGGTCGGTGGAGGCCACCGAGCGCAGCCTGCGGGACACCGCGGTGGTGGTCGCGGTCGAGGCAGGTCGCGTGGTCGGGATGGGGAACGTCGATCTGCGGGGTGAGATCCCGACGATCTGGAAGCTGTACGTGCTGGCGGGGATGCGCGGGGCCGGGGTGGGCGGCGCGCTGCTGGGGGCGCTGATCGAGCGGGTTTTCGGGTCCGCGGACGGGGTCCGATTGGAGTACACCGACGGCAACGACCGGGCCGCCCGCTTCTACGCCCGGCACGGGTTCGTCGAGACCGGCCGGGAGCCGGGTGAGCGGCCCGGGTGGCCGGACACCGTGTGGGCTCGGAAGCCGCTTGCCGAGGGGCGAGTGGCGTGAGCGGGGACGGCTCCACCGAACCGGTGCCGGGTCGACACGAAGAGATTCAGGCCGCCTACCGGGAGCACCTGGCCTCTCTGGACCCTCGGGTGGCCGGCGTCCTGCCGGCAGAGCTGGGCGCTGAGCACGTGGACTCGGTGGTCCTCGGCAACGGCCGGGAGGTCGGGTCGGGGTCGCTGCTGTCGGTTCTGCGACGCCAGGTCGCCTCAGCTGACGGGAGGTCTCGCCCGGTCCGCGCGGACGCCGCCAGAGCGGTCGTCACGGTCGCGGTCGCCTGGCAGCAGGTCGTCTACAGCCAGGTCGCCGCGGTCCTCGCGTTGGTCGACCGGGGCCTGCAACGTGCGGGTGCGCCGAACGCGCGGGTGGCCCTCGAGCACGGATTCCGGCTGGCTCAACTTCGTCGGCACACCGAGGCCGGTACCGCCGACCTGTTCCTACGGCAGCTGCGGGCGCAGTCCCGCAAGGACGAGTTGCGGACGTTGAAGAAACTGCGCCAGGCGGCCGCGGACGCTGGCCCGGAGTGGTCGGAGATCGTTGAGCAGATCACCGCAGCGGTCGAGCCCACGGAGCGGGGCCACGCCCTCGAGCCCCCGTTCGGGGAGTCGGTACACGCGGGGATCCTCTACCGGCTGCTCAGCGAGGCGTCACACGCCGGGGTGGGTAGCACCCAGCCGTACCTGCTCGACGCCCTGCTCACCGACACCGTCGGCGGACCAGGCCGTCTGCAGCCCTGGTGGCCGGGAACCCTGGTCCACCTGATCTGGTCGTGCTGGATCGCCGACCACACCGTCGACCTCTTCCTCATCCACGGCAACGTCGCAGCCGAGCACGACACTCTCCTGGACCAGATCGGCCTCCGGTCCACCACCTGACCTTTTCGGTACGGTCGGTCCCGTGCCTGCTTCGTCGAGCGCGAAGTCGAAGCCGCTGCGGTCCCGGCCGACCGTGTCGCCGGCGAAGACGACCGCCGTGAAGAAGACAGTGGCGAAGAAGTCGGCGCCGCGGAAGCCGAAGCCGGGGTCCGGTGCGCTGCTGGGTTACGCCCGGGTGAGCACCGCCGAGCAGGACCCGGCGCTGCAGCTGGACGCCCTCGAACAGGCGGGGTGTGTGCGGGTGTTCACCGATCACGCGTCCGGGAGCCGGGTGGACCGCCCGCAGCTCGCGGACGCGTGATCAGCTCCGTACCTGGGACACCCTGGTGGTGTGGCGGTTGGACCGGTTGGGCCGGTCGTTGCCGCATCTGATCGAGACGGTGACCGCGCTGGATGAGCGGGGGGTGGGGTTTCGGTCGGTGACGGAGGCGATCGACACCACCACCGCAGGCGGGCGGTTGGTGTTCCATCTGTTCGGTGCGTTGGCGGAGTTCGAGCGGCAGCTGATCCGGGACCGGACCCTGGCCGGGCTGGCCGCGGCGCGGGCGCGGGGACGGGTCGGCGGGAGGCCGCGGACGATGACCCCGGCGAAGCTGCAGCTGGCCAGGGCGATGCGCGAGCAGACCCCGCCGGTCAGCCTCGGCCAGATCGCTGTAGAGCTGGGGCTGGCGAAGTCCACCGTCGCCCGCAACCTCGCCGACGCCGCGGACGGCGGGTCGGTGGCCGGATCATCAGTCGCAGCTGGTGGGGTGGACCGATGAGCACCGCAGTTGACCCGGGGGCGCTGCCCGGCCAGCCGACCCTGGACCTACCCGACCTCGGCGCGCCGGCCGGGCGGCCGGTGCCTCGGCGCAGGGCGCGCCCGGTGGTCGAGGAGCTGCCCGCGGTGCTGCCGGTAGCGCAGGTGCCGCCGCGGGTGTGGGGGGTCTGGGACGGGGAGGACCTGGTCGGGGTGTACGCCGAGGAGCAGGTGGCCCGCGCCGACGCCGCGGTACTGCGCCGGGACGCGGTCCGGGCTGGGGTCCGCGCGTCGATGATCGACTGTCTGGCGGTGCCGGTGCTCACCGCGACCCAGCACGGTCGGCGAGGCCGGTGAGCGCCCGGCCGCCGGAGGGGGCGGTCCCGGTGGGGTACGCGGAGCTGCTCGAGCAGCTCAAGGCCCGGGTCCGCGGGGCCCAGGTGCGTGCCGCGCGGGCGGCGAACACCGAGGTGCTGCGGCTGTACTGGTCGATCGGCCGGGACATCCTGGACCGCCAGGACAACGCCGGATGGGGCGCCCGGGTGGTGGACCGGCTCGCGGCGGACCTGCGTCTGGAGTTCCCGGACCAGCGGGGCTGGTCGCGGAGCAACCTGCTGTACATGCGGGCCTTCGCCGCCGCCTGGCCGGACCTGGAGGAAGTTGTCCCACAAGCTGTGGGACAACTTCCCTGGGGTCACGTCCGGGCGCTGCTGGACCGGCTCGAGGGTCGGGCGGAACGGGACTGGTACGCCGCCCGGGCGGTCGTGGAGGGCTGGTCCCGGGCGGTGCTGGAGTTCCAGGTCCGCAGCGGCCTGCGCGCCCGGGTCGGGGCGGCGCCGTCGAGCTTCACCGCCCAGCTCCCGCCGGCCGATTCCGATCTGGCGCAGGCGCTGGTCCGGGATCCGTACGTGTTCGACACTCTCGGGCTGGCCGCGCCGATCGCGGAACGCGACCTCGAGCAGGCGCTGATGGACCGGTTGCAGGCGACGCTGTTGGAGTTCGGCCGGGGGATGGCGTTCGTGGGCCGGCAGGTCCGGTTGGACCTCGGGGACGGCTTCGAGGTGGTGGTGGACCTGTTGCTGTTCAACGTCGAGCAGCTGCGCTACGTCGTCGTCGAGCTGAAGGTCGGCCGCCTGGCCCCGGGAGATGTCGGACAGCTCGGGGTGTACGTCGCGGTGGTCGATGACCAGCTGCGCCGACCTGAGACGCACCACGCCCCGACGGTGGGGCTGCTGCTGGTCGCCGGGCGCAGCGACCCCCTCGCCCAGTACGCCCTGGCGGCCAGCTCCGCACCGGTCGCGGTCGCCGACTGGGCCTCCCTTCCAGCGGAGACCAGGGCGGTGCTCCCACCGGCGGACCGGATCGCCGCCGCCCTGGACACCTCGACACTGCCGGTGGGTGGTGCTGGCGACGATGACGTGACCGCGCGGCCTTCGTGATCCGACGGTCACCGGGACAGCGGTCGGACCGCTCCTCGCTCGGCTGGCCGGGGGAGGCTGCGTGCGCTCAGATTCCAGGGAGGCGGTAGAGGTGGCATGCCTGGCCGTGGTGGTCTCGGACGTCGACGGGCTGGAAGCCGATTTTGGTCAGGATTCGTTGACTGGCTGCGTTTTCTACCGCCGCGTAGGCGTGCAGAGGTACTTCGGGGGCGTGGTCGCGGTGCCACCGCACCAGTGCTTCGGCGACCTCGGTCGCCAGGCCCTGTCCCCACTGGTCGCGGTGCAGGGTGTAGCCCAGCTCTCTACCGGACCCGTCCGCGCCGAAGCCCGCGCGGCCGATCAGGTGGGCGTCGTGGTCGGCGATGCGCCACTTGGTCCATCCCCGCTGCGCGTGCTCGTGGATGTAGTCGTCGATGAGTGCAGCTGTCTCGTCGCGGGTTTCGGGCCGGCCGTGGCGGACGAACCGCATGGTCACCGGGTCGGAATGGATTTCCAGCAGCTCATCGACGTCACCGGGTAGCCACGAGGTGAGCTCGGTTCTTGGGGTTCGGATGATCACCTCACGGCTCATGACGGTCAGTGTCCCCGGGGCTGAACCGTGCCTGGTTGTTCGCGGCCTTCCGCCGCGGCTGGCGAGCTGTCCCGACCGGCCGTTGCGGGTACCGCTCCCTGATCAGCGCCGTAGGCGCCCGGTCGGCCGGGCGGTCAGGTCAGGTGAGTGCAGGCGAAGGACTTCACCGGTCCGTCGGTGAGGGCGGCGGCAGTGATCGAGGTCCGGTCCCACCAGCGGACAGCGGCGACTTGGCGGTCCTCCGGGTGAGTGACGGGGTTTGGGGATGCTCGTTGCAGCGTTCTTCTGGCGACCCGACGACCCGACGACCCGACGGCCGGGGTCAGGCCGCGGTGTCTGGGTGGGTGAGCTCGTCGCGGACGGTGGAGCCGAGGTCACCCCAGATCTCGGCGATCCGGGCCTCGGCCACGCGGTAGATGACGAGTTCCTGTGGCGCGCACGATGGGGGGGTGGCGCGCGGCGGGCTAGCTGTGGGCGTTCCGCGGTCGCCTGTGCCGGATCTGCCAGGGCGATCCGTGATAGATCACTCGTGGGAAGCGACGTGGCGGTCGGCGCCCGTTCGGCCCCTGACGGCAGGTGCACCGCCACTGTCCGCGGATCGGTCAGGCTGGGCGCGGGCGCCCCGTTTGCGCCAGCGGTGAGAGTTGACGCGGGAAAGCCGACGCTCGTCGTCGCATGTCTGGGAACATTTCTCATCTCGCTGGACCTGACGATCTTAACTATCGCCATTCCGACGATCGGTCGGGCGTTCAATGCTCCGATCGCGTCCCTGGTGTGGCTGACCAACGCCTACGTCCTTGCTTTGGCATCCGGTATTCTGATCGCCGGACGACTCGGTGACCTCTACGGGCAACGTCGACTACTCATCCTCGGTCTTGCGGCGTTTACTGTGGCGTCCGGGCTGTGCGCCGTGGCGGCGACGGCGACCGAGCTGACGATGTTCCGGGCGCTTCAGGGCCTCGGTGCTGCACTGATGCTCCCGCAGACGATCGCGCTCATCTCGCGGGTTGTGCACCCGAGTCGTCATGCTACATATCTCGGGGTTCTCGGTGCTGTCGCCGGCGGCGCCGGAGTCAGTGCATTAACGGCCGGCGGCGCCCTGATTGGATTTTTCGGCTGGCGGTCAATCTTTATCCTCAATGTACCGGTCGGCGCGTTCGCTCTGGCGATCGCGTTCCGGTTCATCCCTCGAGTGGGGGAACGGACAGGTGGGCGGGTGGACGTTGTTGGTGCGATCCTGGTTGCCGCAACCCTGGTGGTCGTGTCCTACGTCCTGATGGAGGGTCCCCCTCACGGGTGGCGGTTCCTTCACGGATCGATTGGGGTCGCCACGCCTTTGTTTGTCGCCGTCTCGCTCGGGCTGACGGCCTGGATCTGGGAGCGGTCTCAGCAGGGCAGGTCCCCGCTGGTGTCCTTCGGTCTGCTGCGCTCTCCGCCGTTCTGGCTCATGTGTTCGATCTCGTTCGGAGTGTCTGTCGCGCTCATCGGGACCACCGTTCCGGTGTCCCTCTACCTACAGTCCGACACGTCACGCAGTCCGTTGGAGGCTGGATTGCTGCTCCTTCCGTTATCCGCGTTTTCACTGATGTTCTCGCCGCTCAGTGGACGGATGGCAGACCGCTTCGGCGGACGTGCTGTTCTTCTCGTCGGGCTCGCCGGATACACGAGTTCGATCGTCATCCTGACCGTCTGCATTGCGACCGGCGCACCTCTCGGCTGGTTGCTGCTATCAATGTCCCTGCTGGGTCTGTCGAATTCTTCGGTGTACGCCCCCGTTAACGCGATCGCACTTACATCCGTGGACAGTTCATGCGCGGGAATGGCGTCCGGCGTTCTCAACACAGTTCGGCAGCTGGGGTTTATAGCCGGTGGTGCACTCGTCGCCGGACTGCTCCCGATTGTGGTCAGTGACTCGCTTGCCGCCGAGACATCCAGGGCTGTTGGAGGACTTTCTGCGGTCCAAAACGCGGCGGCCCGGTCGTCGGTGTTGTCGATGGGGCACGGCGGCAACCTTCCGTCGACCGCGGACGTCGCTGTTGCGTCGGCGGGGTCAGGTCTGCCGCAGAGATGGCTAGACGGAACAGCTCAACGGACAATTATACTCGTTGGTAATCGGCGTTCGATGGAACTTTTGTTGCCGATCGGGGCGGGGGCAACGGCGTTATCGGCGGGGCTGGTCCTGGTCGATGTACGGCGTCGACGGCGACTGGCGTCCGGCGGGTGACAGGTTCATCAGATTCCAACTGTCTAGTGCCGGTGGACCCGGCTGAGCTTGTGCCCTTTCGTCCCAAGTGATCGCTGCAATCTTCGGCCGGCGCCACCGCGACGCGGAAGCCGAAGCCGGGATCGGGTGCGCTGCTCGGGTACGTCCGGGTGAGCACAGCCGCGCAGGACCTGGCGTTGCAGTTGGACGCGTTGGAGGTGGCGGGGTGTGTGCGGGTGTTCACCGATCACGCGTCGGGGTCCCGGGTGGGCCGTCCGCAGTTGGGCGCGGTGGTGGATCAGCTGCGGGCGGGGGACACCCTGGTGGTGTGGCGGCTGGACCGGCTGGGCCGGTCGCTGCGGCATCTGATCGACACAGTGACCGCGCTGGATGAGCGGGAGGTGGGGTTCCGGTCGGTGACCGAGGCCATCGACACCACCGCCGCAGGTGGGCGGTTGGTGTTCCACCCGTTCGGGGCGCTGGCGGAGTTCGAGCGGCAGCTGATCCGGGACCGCACCCTGGCCGGGCTGGCGGCGGCGCGGGCGCGGGGCCGGGTGGGGGGGGGCGGCCGCGGTCGATGACCGCGGCGAAACTGCGGGTTGCGGTGGCGATGCGCGCCCAGTACCCCCCGGTCAGCTTCGGGGTGATCGCCGCCGAACTGGGGGTCAGTAAGACGACCGTGGCCCGGAACCTCACCGAGACCGTGGACGGGGGGGTCGGTGGCCGGGTCGGCGGCGGCTGGTGGGGTGGCCCGGTGAGCACCGCAGTCGCCCCGGCCGCGTTGCCCGGTCAGTTCGTACTGGATCTGCCCGGCCTAGACGCGCCGGCCGAGCGGCCGGCGCCGCGACGGCGGGCGCGGCCGGTGGTGGAGGAGCTGCCCGCCGCGCTGAGGGTGCCGGCGGGGCAGCCGGGGGTGTGGGGGGGTGTGGGACGGGGAGGACCTGGTCGGGGTGTACGCCGAGGAACAGGTGGCCCGCGCCGACGCCGCGGTGTTGCAGCGGGACGCGGTCCGCGCCGGTGTCCGGGCCTCGACGATCGACTGCTTGGCGTTGCCGGTGCTGACCGCCACCCAGCACCAGCGACGGCCGCGGTGAGCACGGGAGCTCAAGGTCGCCTGTGCCGCATCGTTGAGCTCGTCGGTGACCTCGGCTAGGATTTGCAGCGCCCCCCTTCCGCGGTTGGGGTGGAAGTGAGCCTCGGGAGTTCCTGCCGGATGACAGGGCCCGGGGCTCGCGGCTTTTCAGGACTCGATGAGTCGAACCGTGACGCGTCGCTCGAGCCGGCTCAGGTAGCGCGGGTTGCCGGTACGCGCCTGCGTGACCACGCCGCACAGTGCATCGGCGGCCCACAACGCGGGGTCCTTCGGACCGGGCACGTGCTCGACCCGGACACCTGCCAGACGACGGTCGGCAGGTCTGGACCTGGTGAGTACCTCGAGGTCCTGCCGGTCGCCGGATGCACCGCGCGACTCCAAGGTCAGCGTCGAGCAGCCCAGGTCACCGAGTTCTGCGACCAGTGCGAGCAGCGGTTTGTTGCGTCGATGCCGGGCCGTGTCGCTGGAAGGACCCTTGCGGACGACGACGAAGCCTTCGACGGGTAGCCCAGCAAGCACGTCGACGATGCGATCGCGTCGGGCCCCGCTCTCGTTGCGCCAGTGCAGCTTGGGCTCCGAGCGCCGCAGTGCTGCCATCGCCTGGCGGACCTCGTGGACGTCGGGCAGGCCGACCAGGCTCGCTGCCATGACGTAGACGCCCGGATCACGGGCGGCGTCTGACTCTGACTCATCCCCCCAGGCGCTGAACACCACACATCCTCAATCGGTCAGTCTGCGGTCTTACCGCGGGAAACGCTACCGGTTCGGGCAACTGCGCCAGAGCGGGCAGCAACGTCGCGCAGCGCGCGACCTCGTTGGTCTGAGTTCGTCGGGCGAACATCACCGGCCGCACCTGCGGCCAGTGCGCGCGCAGCCATCCCAGGGCCGCGGGCGGGTCCTGCACCGGCGCGTCGCACCAGCGCAGCGCCCCGAACAGCAGGTTGGGCTGCCGTTTGCCCTCCGGGACCTGCTGGAGCAG
>JAABUY010004363.1_pt1 | contig 14893 bp, 13 predicted proteins | sample 5560271 | NCBI WGS metagenome assembly JAABUY01 (sample SAMN10711886, study PRJNA513374) | rock metagenome | isolation source: Antarctica rocks | place: Antarctica: Victoria Land, University Valley
TCGTCCTGGGCATCTGACCATTGACGGGTGCGGGTTTTCCAAAATCGATATAGGGGAGAGCTACGGGCCATTTGGATGGATTGCTCGACTTGGAGGGGGTTTTGAACCATTTTTGTGAGGATTTTGCAGATGTTGATAGATTGGGGATGTTTGTCGTTGAGGTTATGGGGGGACCAACTGTATATGTGGGATCATCCCTTGCATGACTAGCCACCAGCATTCAGCAAGGGAGGCAAAATGTAGGAAATGTCTCAGGTCACGGGCCAATTCTGCAAGGCTTCGACAACTTGATAAATGCAAGGACTTGAAAAGATAAGCAGAAGCGCGAGAAAGTGAATGACCGATCAAGTCCTTCCTTGAGAGGTCTGTTGTAGTACCCCCCAATCTTTAGAGGTGTCTGAAATGGTTGTCAATTGGGCAAGAGAGTATTCATGGTTGCCGTTACCGCCGGTTCCGTCTCAGTAAATGCTTCGAACTGACGAGGAGATTGTATAGGTTGCTGTCGTCTCAAGATTGCGATATGGGTGTGAACAGGGTAATATGAGAGCAGATGGGAGCAAGGAACAGCTATTTTGAAAAAGCAACGGATGGAAAGCTTGAGATACATGTTGAATATAGTAAGATTATACGATTGGTACTCTTGAAACCAAAGCAGATACTTACATCTTGTATCCTGGTGAAAGCATCTGGCCATTTCCCTCCTGCTGAGTTTGAAGTTGTCGATTTATAGTAGTACCTCACGACTGAACCACTAAATTGACCGCCGTGGATCCCATCGTCTACAAGGCTCATCTTCAGCCCAGTGAATTGCATTCAACAACAACGGCTCTGAAAAGGTGCTTCTTTGATACGCGTATCTGTAGAGAACGTTAAACACGAGATCCCGCTTCCGAGCAGTAGTGGTTCATGAGACACAGCAATGAATGAACCGTCCTGATTGGCCCAAGCGACATTATTTTTCCAATCAGGACATAATACTTCTTAAAATCATACTCGTTGCTGCGCCATTACTCGATTGAATGCCTCGCAATATACGCGTACGGTCTCGACTTTGGTTACAACGATAAGTACTGTCCCGTTGCCATTGACTGCAACGCAGGTAATATCCATCTATGTTTCTTCGAGGTCACCGGAACAGCCCCTGTTATTGAAGCCAGGCGCATCTAGCTGACCATGGGAAGACGCAATTCCCGAGAACTCGGCAACCGAGGACGACCATTAGGAGGAGATGCAGCAAGCTTCGGAGACGTTCTTGGGATATCTTACTATCAAGGACCCCACTGAGCTCTTGAAAAGGGGCCATATAGACATCGGTTTTCCGAGATCAAAGCCGTCAATTTTAACGGTAAAGCACTCTGGAAAGCCATGGATTGTGCACGTTCTGTACTTTTGGAAGTTTTTTCCGTGTCTTGGCAGCAATGTGCTGCAGCGCGGGTTAGATCCTGCATATGTGAAGCAGTGGGAGCAGCTTGCTGCGCTAGACCGCAAGTCAACGCCCAAAGCGGATGGAGGATTACATGAATGTGCCACGTATATCGGAGCATAGGATATGATCTGAAGCCATTGCCTTGGCCAAAACCTTTAGTGGAGGTGCTTTTATGATACCGTATTCTTCCGACTTTGGATGAGATGGTGGGAACTTTACATCCTACACGACTCCGGAGCTTGAGTAAATGCGTTGAATTACTGAAGACCCATGACCATGGTCAATGAGAATGATGATCAAAGATTAAGCCCCTTCTCACAAATCCCTCAACGGAACCCACCTTATGAAGTGCTGGCTCTCCCATCCCAGCGTCAACTCCTATCATCACGCCTTATTTCCTTGCCAGATTAGTATGCAAAGTATGCTCCCGCATCAACAAGCTCATCGCAAAACCCAATACCGCGATCACCACCGTAGTCAAAAACACCCCTCTAAGTGCATCCATATAAATTTGTATAACTTCTCCCTTCCAACTCTCCGGTAAGTGCTGAATCTCATCAAGACTATCTCTAAGCTTTCCAATTTTCTCCTTGGCGTCTTTGCGGTCTCCCAGTTGCGACCATAGTTCCGTTTTGAGTATGTTTTGGAAGACGGTGCTGGCGATGGTGATACCGATTGCGGAGCCGGTAGAACGAAAAGCATAGGATGCGGATGTGATAACGCTATGGTCTTTGTGGTCGACGGCCGCGATGAGGGCAAGTAGGGTGATGGTCAGCATGCCACTGTACCCTATACCCGCTAAAAGGAAAGCAAGGAAGGGCTCCCAATCTGGGGTCGTGAGTGTGAAAGTCGATATCATAACCCCCGAACCGACAAAGAGAATCTGTGTTCCTACGCTTAAGAAATAATAGCGCCCCGTCCAGCGCATGACAAGACCTGAAAAGACGGAGCCAACGCCAACGCCGACAGATTGGGGTATCAGGCGCGCGCCGGCTTGAGTGGTTGATAAACCCTGGACTTGGAAGTAGATGGGCCCGTAGAAGAGTATAGAGAAGACGCACATGGTTGTGAACCAATTCGTCAGACAGGCTGAGAGGACCGTGCGATTGAGCAAGAGCTTCACAGGGATGACGGGTTCGGTAGCGATTGAGCTTTCAATGTAGATGAATATGGCGAGGGAAATTGCGCTAAGAGGGAGAGTGGTAAGCACGAGGGGATGTGTCCAAGGGACGAGGTTGCCGCCAGAATTTAGACCGAGAAGGAGAAGCACCAGAGTTGTTATGAGGGAAACGGCTCCAAGAAAATCGATACGTTTCCAAGCGGATTCCTCGGTTTGTTTGACGGGGATGTGGACGGTGAAGTAGACCACGATGCCGGAGATTACGGTCAAGGGAACTTGTACCAGGAATGCGATTCTCCAGCCCCAGGTGTCATTGATCCAGCCACCGAAGACTCCGCCCAGGCCGGCACCTACACCATAGCAGATATTGCCAAAACCTTGCCAGACACCTCTTTTGCGTAGGGGCACAAGATCCGAACCGACGAAGGTGGAGATGGCGGTTAGGCCACCACCGCCCATGCCTGCAATGACTCTACCGAGAATCATGACCCATTCTTCTTGAGCAAGACCGCAGATGAGGTTACCAGTAGCAAAAAAGACATTTGAGAAGATGAGACCTGTTCTTCTCGATAAGATATCCGTAAGACGTCCGCTAAGGGGTTGAAGCGCCGCATTGGCTATCAGATAAGCGGATGCCAGCCAGGAAAGCAAAGAAAGAGAATTGAAGGATGCTGATATAGGGGCGGATAGTGTGGCAATAATTGTGGAATCTAAAGCTGCGAGGAAACACCCCAGCCAGATGCTTGACATCACTAGAAGCAGTTTGGCTGTACTGGATTCTTCTGCTATCGGCACCTCGTCATCGTCGTCAGCAGCATCTACAGATTCATTATTACCGCGCTCAACCGTTCCACTGTCTGAGAAATCTTTTCCATTGCTGAGCAGCGGACTGGTTTCTGTAGTGGTATCATGAGAGGGCTGGACTGGAGGATTCATGGTTCCGTAAGAGAGTCTAAACGATCTTTCTTGCTACAAGAGTGTGAGTAATCCGAACATCATCTACTCATAGATGAACATTCGAGAGGATGACAGGCAACCTCGAGTAGCAGTAAGAACGCGATTATTCAGATAGTATTTAAAAAGCCGAGGGAAAGTAACAGCCGTGGGTTGTCGGTTCAGTGGACCCTTTGCAGCCTTGCAGCGTCATCCCACGTGAGACGGCCCGCTGCCGCAACGCTAGATTCAACATGTCTACCTAGCCTCTGAGTGTCAGTATGCAAATCTTTGAGCCGACAGTGGTGGTTTCTTGTTGCAGTCAAGTATACATGCTTCAACCATTGAGGATACATATATACAACATTGGACTAAGCCACAGCGTTACTGTTGCTGCGAACAAGTTTACCGCGATCTCGACTTGCTGACCGCAGCGGAACACGCTCACCTCCGCCTTCCAAGACGCTGGCAGAGAAGCTATCAGAGCGCTGCATGGATTCTTCCTCATCCCTCACTCTTCCAGTTCCATTCTTTGAAGCCGTCTCCGCACGGCTAGGGAACGGTTTATCACACCAGGGTGATTTCAGGCTAGGGTAGTATCTCCTGTAAGAAAAGTACGCCAGAGACATACCGATGATGGATCCAACCGTCACGTCGTATACGTCATGCCGGTAATCCTCACACCTAGATATTGCGATCAATGCCGCACCAACCAATGGCGAAAGGGCCAACAATACTCTAGCCAGGTCTGTCCGTGGTCTGAAGACATGCATCTGACCAGCAAGGAAGCTGCAAATACCAAATCGTAAGCATAATAGATAGTGGGAACAGTTGCGACGACATACAATGCCAGGTATCCCAGTCCACCAAACGCGAAGCTGCTGTGACCGCTGGGGAAGCTCCTCCAGCCATCGTGCAAGGTGTGGTAGTTTGTTTCGGTGCATACCCCTATAGTGACTAATGTTTCTTTCGGAGCATCTTTCGTTGGCTTGCAGCGAGCGATGAGGTCTGGCCTCGGCCGACCAACAGCATTCTTTACTATATCCGTGAGGACAATCGTAAGGGCAATGCTGATGAATAGGCCAAGGATCGTGACATGACCCTTGTGTACGTCGGATCGAGATACCGCAAGCCAGATCGTTAAGACTATCAAAGGTAGTACGGCGGCATAAGCGATATTCCAACCTAGCAGAAATCGTATCAGCTCGCGCCCGGTCGTTGGAGATTGATGGGCTTCATACTGACTGGCACGCGTTCCACCAGGGTATGTGGATATTGGATGTTGATATTATCAAGGGAGAACATGCGGTGAAACGGTTCCACAATCGTGATGATCTATTGCATGTTTAGCAGCTGGACTGTGTCCTAGTTCCGGCTTGGAGGACCTACGTATATGTAGACTGTACCTAGCAGTACAAAGCCAACATAGTCCGCAACATAGGATGTCTATAATAGCTTTCAGTAAGAGGTTAGACACATTCGTGTGTTAAAGCTCTCATACTTGCCAAAACCTGGATACTGAGCCCATGAAACCGCTCTGCGTGCTTCCGCCCTTCGTCCCAAACCCGCCAGACTGTGGTCGAGCCATGTCAACTTTCCAGCCTGCCCCTTTGGCTCGTCATCTCTGGAATGGAACGTTTCCAAGATATATATAGGTGGGAGAGAAGGGCACGCTGTAGTCACGATGACGAGGCACACGACCCTGCTATTGACATTAACTAGAACTAGCGTGTTTTACCCCGGATTCCGCAGATCGTCGCGACAATCGACCAAAGCTCCAGACCTGGAGCTTCCAACCGGAATCAATAACAAACTTGATCCGCAAAATGTGATACCTACTTCTCAATAATGGCTAACCCAAATCCCAGCGCCATCAGCGCTGCCTTCCCCGCCCCACCGCCCTTCTATAAATCCTTCACGCCGCAAAACCTCGACCGCCTGCATGAACTCATCGAACTCTCAAACCCTGAAGATTCAGATCCTCCGCAACACGACGGAGGATTGTCCCATAAACCAGCTGCGAACCTTCTCTCTCTCCCGCCCGAGCTCCGCTGCCTCATCCCGCCGCCTCCCCCACCGGAAGGCAGATACCGCTCCTTTGGGGATATTCATGATGTGAGCCTTCCCTGCCCCTCCTTTTCATCTGGCTTGAAGCCCCAACACCTCAAGACCTCCACTTCGGTCTTCGAACCTAACAGATTACAACAGCTCAACCCCAACCCCCCATCCGGCACAACCTCACCTTCACCCGCGCGCCTCCTCCACATAACCCGTCAAATCCTCCTAACCTTCCTCTCCCTCGTCAACCGCCTCGCCACCATCCCGGCCACCTACGCCCCCAAATGGGACGAGCTGCGCGCCTTGTTTGAAGAAGCGCATGTTGTCATCAATGAATACAGGCCGCATCAGGCGAGGGAGACGCTGATCTTGATGATGGAGGAGCAGATCGAGCGGTGTAGGAGTGAGGGGAGTGCGGGGAGGGAGGGGGCAGAGAGGGTGAGGAAGGTGCTGGAGGAGGTGGGGAGGATGGATGGGGTGGGGAAGGAGTTGTTGCGGGGGGAGGGGGAGAGGAAAATGGAAAGGGGGGTGGACGGGGATAAGAGGCTTTGGGAGGTGATTAATAGGGAGGTTGGCCGGGCTTGATGGGCCGGGTGGGTCGGGAGATTCACGATTTTGATTCCCATTTTTCTTTCATCTAGACTTTTCATCGTTCCATCTCGATATCTGAAGATACCCCCATTTACAGCAGATCGTTCAAGCTATGTACAATTCTCAATGAGGGCCACCTCATCTACCATCAGCTTCTTCAGCCATTTATACCGTTAATTCTACCGTCTGTCCCTTCAGAACGCGATCAGAATATTTCTCGAGCGCCGTCTGGACCTCCCCTCCAGGGCCAGTAAACTTTTCCACCTGCTGCGGCGCCCTGCCAACAAAAGTCTTCGCATCCATCAATTTCGGCAACTCTTCCCAAATCGGCTCAAAAAATCTATGCTGTCTAATCCGGTCAATTAAATCGTTATCCTTCCCCTTCTCCTTGACCTGCCTCGCCGATTCGTGGCTCAACTGTCTAATATGCTCATGAGCATCTTGTCTCGATTTACCTTTGTGAACTAAACTCATGATGATGTTCTCCGTAGCCATGAAGGGCAGTTCGGCGTCGATGCGTTTCTGGATGACGGCGGGGTAGACGACGAGGCCCGAGCAGACGTTTTGCAGAAGTATGAGGAGGGAATCGGCGCTGAGGTACGCGTCTGGGATGAAGATGCGGCGAATGGCGCTGTCGTCGAGGGTGCGTTCGAACCATTGGGCGGCGTAGGTGTCGGCGGCGTCCTTGTTGAGGTTTGCGAGGTGGCGGCCGAGACTGCAGATACGTTCGGAGCGCATGGGGTTACGTTCTGTAGTTTCGTTAGATCAGATTCTCAATACTTCGATAAGAGCGGTAAGAGGAAAGGGAAATTACTATAAGCCATGGCGGAAGAGCCTGTGTTACAGTATGTCAGTATGTTCGGACAAGTGTAACAAATTATGACTGGATCTCCTACCTATTTGATCTTTCTCGAACGGCTCCTCTACTTCTTTCATCATCGCTAGATGACGGATGTCGGACCCAATTCTCTGGCACGTAGTGCCGAATGAGGATAGAGCATTTGCAACATCCACATCAATCTTTCTCGAATACGTCTGGCTTGAGATGGCATATGCTGATTGGAATCCAGCTTTCTTAGTCACAAGCTCATCGAGCTCTTCTACCTTCGAATGATCGCCATTGAAGATCGCTAAAAACGATGCCTGGGTTCCAGTAGTTCCTTTTACCCCTCGGAATCGTATATCCGACCTAGCTCTCTCAAGGTTACGGAGATCCATCAGAAGGTCTGATATCCATAGACAAGCTCTCTTGCCAACGGTGGTGAGCTGGGCTGGCTGCCCATGAGTGTAGCCTAGACATGGCATCGAGGAATAAGTTTTGGCGAAATCGGTCAGCTTCGATATCACTGTTGCGAGCTTTGGTAGGAGAATATCAAGGCCACTTCTTAGAAAGATGAGGTCGGCCTTGGAAAACCTATGAGTAAAAGCCAGAGAGGTGATCACACTTAGAGCTTACATTGTCTGTGCAGTAGCAAGAAGTAGCGCCTGGTTTAGATTCCGGATTAGCAGGTTCAACGCCATGGGATATAGTGCGTTGAAAAGCTCACCCCAATGACTGTGACATTCCTTTAGTAATTTGACGTACTTTTCTTGGCAGTAAACTCACATTACTCCTGCCGCATCTGGCGCAGCTTGACCAAAGGCATGTACGTGGGCCTAAAGTCCATCTTAGAATACGCACAGAAGGAAAGCCCATATTATTAAGACGATTTACAAACCATGACATCATGCCTTCTGAAGAACGATGAATTTGGATCAGCTATAATCAACAAATGATATTTTTTCTGTAAGTGTATCCAAATACCTTCGCTTCTCTTCCACAGCAGCAATCTCAAAATCATGATCACTCATTCTCACATTAGCTCTCATCTGCTCAATAGCTTTGTCTGAAATATCAAGTCCCAACTCTTTCTCTGCCTCCGCTAACCACACCCAAAGCTCACGCCATTTGGAAGCCCTAGTACGAGGTGAAAATAATTGCAGCATTTCCTTGCTGGCATATCGGCCTGAGAGCGGCGATTGCCATGTATCGTAGTCGGTCATGTTGCGAGTTTAGATCCCGATACAGATGTAGCGAGATCTAATTAATAATGGAAGTCATGTATAAGAGTGATAGTTGTTTTATTGACTCGAGTGCGAAGCTAACGCTACAATAGACACTCGCTAAATATGTAGGCCTGGTCACCCACAGATTATACAATCGCCACCGAACTGTATCATCCTCAAGACAGGTCCTCAATACACGAGATTCCTCCTATTCGTACCCCCTCCTTCAGTACTCCAGGATAGCTGGCCTTAGTAGAATAGCCCCACGGAAACGAAAAACCACCGGATCCGGTGGAAACTCTAAACCGTAGAAATGCATCGATGTCTCTAGATATAGAGGCGTATGAGGGAGACTGACAATTGGATCCAGTCCTGCACAGTCCCTGGCTCTCAAGAAGTCATGTATACTAGACTGAAAGAAATGTATCTCTACAACTACAGTACATAATTCTGGCACGTCTTGACGGTTTGGGTTGCCCTAGGCGAGTTTAGCGAGGTGCGGCCCCTAAGGTAACCGCCCGAACGCCCAAACCACAGCTTACTGTATCTGCCTCGTCATTTGCTTCTATTCTGGCATTGCATTCAAAGTTTCGCAACCCCTCATGCAGCTGAAGACTACTCAAGTATCCCTTGTCGTTACAAACTGTGGTGGCGCCCAATCGACGCCTTGGCCCTCGGCTAGCGGACGGAATGTGCATGAACTGGCAAACTCAACCAGAAAACTGTTTCTGGCACGTTTGAGATTGATGTCGGCGCCTAATCGTTCGTTCCATCAATCAAGTATGCAATCAGGCACGACCTCTTCAAGTTCTAGACCGAAAATAGGATTGCTTCTTGAACGTAACCTGCTCTGTCGCGTTTGGCATTGCTCAGCCTGGCGGCTACCTCTGTTGCCTTGTTCCTTTAGGATCCTGTTGCACTTGCGTTCTTATGCCTCCTTCCTTTTGAATACTATATCTGTGTCCCTGTTAGCTTTCACTATAATCAACATACTTAATGTATTATCGGACAAATTCCATCATCTCTAGTTATATATTTTTTCAATTACCATTTTGCGAACATTGAACGCGTTGCCGTATTCAAAGAGTGCTTTTTGATATTTGACGCCATCGCTGTGTGGACACCGAAGAATATCCCCAGAGACTGAAGAAGCCTGCCAATGGCCTGCGGTTTTGCGGGCAACCCAGATGTATACGGTATCGGCATACGTATAGGTTACTACACACAAGCGCTTGCTGTCTGGTACTCTAATTATTTCTTCTTCCGTGAGGCTAAGGTACTGCGAGCGGCAAACCATCTTTTCCTTTTTGCATTGGTCATTGTTGGATTCATTTATACGTACAATGCACCAACTACGTACGTTATCGAGGCATTCCTCCTGCTCCAGATTGGTCTTTGTATCGCCTTCGTAAGTATCATGGAGTCTACAAGATTTAGTTCAAGATATATGAGGACATCCGGACAGAGGCTGGCTCTCAGAACGGTCATTATCAATACTGGGCTTCTGTTCAACGTTTGCTTCTGGTGGAGAGGTTTGGACATAATGCTACCCACGCCTTGCGACGGCAGCGGGACGACAGAAAATCAAGGCCGTTCTCATGGTACCTATGCCTGCTACGCGATTCGAGCTGACATATTCGGATGGATGCGGACATTGATGAAGGTGCTATCTCTAGCCTCGTTAGTCTGGACTACTTTGCAAGTTACCGCACGTGATGCGGGCGAGATGCTGCAAAGACTTCGGATGAAACGAGCTCGGGCAGATTTTATCACTTTTGACCCAAAAGCTCAGACTGTGGGGCCAACTAATCCCCAGTCTACCGCTAAGCCACTGCAAGGTGGCGATGTTCTCCATCCTGCCAAAGCAATGCGACAACAACCAGGGCAACCACAACAGCCACGGAGCGGAAAACAGCCTCTTCCGCCTGCGGGTTCCGCAACTCCTACAAAACAGGCTACAGCTTTAAAGACGAACGAAGACAGCAAAGCTCCGCAAATAGGTTTGCATAAAGCCGGTGTTGTGTCCTATGCAGGAATACAGGACGCTGAGGTATACTTGGACTTAGTATTTTCCCTATATCACAAGGACACCGCTCGCCTAGGCAGGAAACGCCTCCTCCATCTATTTGGTGGCCGCATACATATATACGTACCCCGATTTCGCCGTCAGCGCAATCTCCAATCAATTCGCTATACACGCTGTGTTTGGACAACCATAAAATCAACCTGGGTCAACAAGCCCCCGATAGACCTACGTTGGAGGCTCGCGCTTCACATGGCTGCTCTCGGCCAACACCCTCCATGGCGCTGGCCACGCTTCTTACACCATATGTGCCAAATAAACGAGACGCGGGAACCGCCACACTGGCATTCACTTGCAATAGCATCCGATGTCCAGCTGTCGCAGATACCGTTTACCATCACACCCAAAGTCTGGACATTCATGGCGATAGAGAATCTCTTGATCATCGTTGCGCTGATCGTACAAGTTGAGCTTACGATTTCTTGGAACCATATCAGCGGGTTGCAGAATTTGAATACGCTGGGCCAATTGATCCCATTTATACTTGGAGTCGGTGGGCTGCTGAAGGTTTTGTGGGAAAAGGGGTGTATGGTATGGAAGGGCATCAAGGAGGTTCCGAGAGAAAACGGGCATCATCTTGGAGATTATGGAGCTGCGATAGAGAAGTACCTGAAGTGGAAAGAGGAGGCTGAGAAGGGGGTCAAAGGCCCAGTTTCCGGCCCAGAAATGACAGGCACATCGGTGTAGTGGATTTTCTATACTTTCTCTGAAGAAACTCATAGACGATATAAATTATAGGGCTCATCAACAAATCCACCAAACCCTCATCTATCCTCACCCAGATGAAACTCGGAGTCTTCAATCTTATTGGACAGCTAGGCAGGTATTTTTAGGGCGCCACACCGACGTAATCCACACCCTGCCGAAACCGGTTCTGCAACGCAAGCTCCCGTGCTAGGGCCCATCCCCTCAATCTTCATGTACTTTAGCTCAACGTCTTCTATCCTTTTCTTTCTTTTTTACCTGTATATTTCTTGATCGCCTGTGCATTCTCTACTACCAATTCAAAGTTCACTCTATCTCCAATAACGCCCACTAACCCTCAAATCCATGTAACCTCCCCTTCACCATTCTCCATCGACCCAGCTAACATATCCCCCTCCAGTCCCTGAAACCCTTCGCACCCACCCTAACTTCCATCACCCTCCACCCCCACGCTCTCAAAAAATGTGCACCTCCAACCCCACCACCCCCATCAATTTCGTCCTCCCCTCCACCTCCATCTCGACAATCTCAAAGCCCGCAGGCACCGAGCCTGGGAAGACCCAGTGTCTCGATTGCGGCAATTTCGAGTGCTGCTGCATTCCGCTGCCGTGTGTGATTCTATGAAGAGTTTCAAATTGTATATTGGGATACTGGGTTGGGTTGCGCTGGGTTGAATTGGGGATAGGAAGTGTGGGATGGTGTACGGATGGTGTATGGGGGCTAGCAGGGTGATATATATGTTTATGGGGAGAGTGGAGATATGTGTAACGGGTGGTGAGGTTGGGAGGTGGTGTAATGATGGGATGAAAGGGAATTTAGCGGGTTTGTTTGTTGGGTTCGACGTTAACATGCCTCGCTTTGCACTTGAATAATGCGATTTTGTTCTTGATACAACACGACATATTTGCTTACCGACATGCGGTTTCATCACTTCGGCTCGAAAGTCGCACCTAACTCATGGTGTTATGATCCAACTCATCTGACGATGGATAAAAATATAAGGAGAAGAGGAATACACGGTTCAATAAGAATGTTTTTTTATCAGCTCTCGACATCCTCAAGTCCATGTCCACAAACACCTAACTACTACTTCAGGTCCAGGTCAGTCAGAGTGTTTGTCCAGCATATTCTCTCACATAAGCAATAGTCAATTGGAAAAGAGCAATGTCGAAAGCTGTTACTCATTAATCATTAATCAAGAACACGAGTAATCAAAAAGAAAAAAGAAAGAAAAGCCAAAACCTCTATCCCAATTTCCAAAACTCCAACAAGCAAACCTGCCAACAAGCGAAACAAGCAAAAGCCAATCCAAAAACCCAGACAACCAAAAAGCCAAAAAACCAAGACCCGAACCCGAAACCCCACGACGACCACTCCACTCTTCCACCCCGCCACCCGGCTGCCTCCCCTTGATGAGCTCAGCCGTGGTCTCAACCCAAAAGGGGAGTCCACAGGAGCCCAGACAAGAGAAGGACAACCCCCCAACAACCACACCAAAAGGACGCACCCGAAACACCAACACACCACAACACCAAAACACCGAAGCACCACACCACCAGAACGCCCCCAAGCCAACCAGCCAAACCGGAAAAAAAACTCAGTCCTCGCGGAACCGAGCAAGCAACTCTGCCGCCGACTCGCGAGTCGGCAGCTTCGAGGAATCGGCTGGGGGGGCGGCAGCCGCGGAGGGAAGGGAAGCGAGGGCGCGAGGAGTCCAAGACGACGAATGGTCGTCGGAGGGGGGAGACGACGACGCCGAAGAGGACGAGGGGCCGCGGGAGGACGTCGACGACGCGGAGGAGGAGGAGGAGAGAGAGCGGAAGACGTATTTATACTGGCCGACAAACGGCCCGTTCGCCCGGATCCGGGCCATTGTTTCCCGGCCCTCGCGCTCCCAATCCTCCAGGGTCATTTCAAGACCCTCCATGGAGGGAGGAGGCGACACGCCAAACGAGGCGGCAGAGACGACGGCAGGCGTGGCGGCAGGGGGAGAGGCAGGGACAGCGACAGGGGGAGAGGCGGGCGCCGGAACAACGACGGAGCCAGAGGGGCGGGGGAGGCGAGAGCCAGCAGCCGAGACGGAGGCAGCGACAACGGCAGAGGCGGGGACAGAGGCGGAGCCAGAGCGGCGCGGGAGGCGAGAGCCAGCAACCAAGACGAAGAAGGCGACGGCAGAGGCAGGAGCCAGGGCGGGAGCGGCGACGGAGACGGGAGCCGGGGAAGAGGGCAGAGCCGGGGCAGGAGCGGACGGCAAGTCCCAAGTCACCTGTCCAAAATTTAGAACGATGTGACGATGTAAAGATATGATGACCAGGAAGACTGACATTTCTGGGGGCCCTTGGGGGCGCACCCGAAGCGCGCAAGGCACTCTTCAGTGGCTGAGCCACTGGGGCCCTTGCGGGCGCGGCAGGCTTGGGAGGAGCCGGCAGGGAGGAGGCAAACCGGAGTGGCTTGAGGGCCGGTTTGGGGGGAGCAGGGACGGCGGCAGCGGCAGGGATGGTGGTGGTGTCTAACAAAGGTATGTTAGCATACTTGAAGACTTACCCATGTCGGCAGTGAGCTTGTTGGAAGCTCGGAGAGGTGATGACGGCGGCGATGTGGCGATACGAATATTCGGATATACGGTGACCTAGATGGCTATATGGCTTTATGTTAGAATAAATGATGAGTATATGGCAGTGACGAGTATGAGAGAATAGAGAAGTACACGGCGCGCAATGGACTCGAGTCGACGTGCCGTTCTAACAACAGGATTGCTGGACAGAAAGAGCGACCGACAAGCAACGAGCGGCAGCTAGAAGACACGATTGCCATACGGCTACAGTGAAACAATGGGGAAAGCATTGGTCGATGTGTGCTACATACTGCCACAGTCGGCTTGTAAGAAAACTCAAAAAGCAAAAGCGACCGACGGCAGTAGCCACCGACGACGACGACTATATGGCAAGATATACAAATATACAACAGGGCAGCAGCGACCGACACACACACACACGATCCAGAGACCAACTCAACAGGAAATCCAACTTACTCGCTGGCTTCTGAAGCCAAGGCCTCTCATAGGCCTCACGGGCGATCCGACGCGCGACCAAGTCCGAAGACTTCACAACAGCGACAACAACAGCAGCGGCAGCAGGCGCCATCTCGAGAGTTCCAATTGGGTAATTGGAAGAAGAAGGTGGTAATGCCGTAGCAAAGAAAAGAAATGGTTTCCAAGTTTCTGTTTGGAGAATTGGATATAGTTCTGTGCTGTAAAAGCAAGAAAACTGTTAGACTTTGCAGTGGAAACGGCGAAGAGAGAAAGAGGGAGGGAAGACGAGGGGGATTGGGGTTATTATACACGTTCGGTGGGCGAGTGGGCTGGCTGAGTGTTGCTGTGGTGATTTGGGTGAGTCAGAAGGGTCGATTCTGTGGTTCGTGAGGTGAGTGGCTAGCTTTTTTGGGGAGTTGGGGGGGTGGTTGAACCGCGATGTTGGGATCGCAGGGGTCGGGAGTCTGTGAAGGGGTGGATATCTGTAGTTATGTAGACATAGCTAACTAACCTCAGTCTATCCGTCTATCCCTCTCTTCTTCTTCTTCTACGTATATAGCATTCCAAGCAGACCTGTGCATGCATGGGGTGCCCAAAGCCCATACTAGCCCAAGCAGTATTCCCCCTATCCCCCCTCACCCACTCCGGCAAGTCGTAGGACCTCCTGTCAATTGTTCGTCGACCCAATACGCCTCTCAAACACTCCATTGCAGGGACGTAGAGTACGCTGATAGAAATCGAGACGTAGGATTTGGAGATGTGGGCGCCGATCATTGGAGTCCTGATGCTGGTCGAGATGGTGGCTTTCGGAGCGTGTATGGCAAGGACGGTTCCAGTTGTGGCTCTTTCGTTCTATGTAGTATCCGCCCGTGCACTGTTAGCAACGTCTATAGCCTTCTA
>JAABUY010004367.1_pt1 | contig 14889 bp, 27 predicted proteins | sample 5560271 | NCBI WGS metagenome assembly JAABUY01 (sample SAMN10711886, study PRJNA513374) | rock metagenome | isolation source: Antarctica rocks | place: Antarctica: Victoria Land, University Valley
CCGAACCCTAACCCTGTCACGCCTGCATGCCAGGCTCGCACGTGGAGACGCGCGTGCTTGCGCTGCTCAAGAAGCTGGGCACCGCGGGCCGCTTCGCGCCGCTCAACGCGGCGCGCCCCAAGCCCGCGCGGCCGCCGGCGGCGCCCGGCAGCGGCGGGCGGCGCGGCGGCGGCGGCGGCGGCGGCGACGCAGCAGGCGGCGGGGGGGTTGCCGGTGCCCGCGAGGTGCCGCCGAAGAAGCGGCCGCATGTGGTGGCCGCGGCGGCCGCTGAGCCGGAGGAGGCGCCGCCAAAGAAGCCGCGGCCGGGCGTGTCCAAGTGCGCGGCGGCCGCTGCCACGCACCCGGCTGAGGCCGCCCGATGATCTGGCAAGCGTGTCTGCAGGGCTCATGAGGCTGCAGCGCGGTTGGCCAGGCCAGGACGAGTAGCACGCCGTGTTCTTTCCTGTCCTGTGCGCTGCAGCGAGGTGACCCCCCACGCATGCTCGCGCGCCAGGTATGAGGCGCTGCTGGGGCCGGACACGATGCAATGCGTGAAGAAGCTGCGCCTCCTGCAGCGGCAGGTGCGACCGGGCCGCCTCTGGGCATATAGAACCCGGCCTATGCTGTCTGTTGGCGATTGCTCCTCGTGCATAAACTTGTTTATCGTGGGACGTGCAAAGTGTCACAAGGTTTGACTGATGCACGTCACCTGCAGCACAGTCTTCGCCTCACATCTGGCTGACTCACTTGCTCTCGGCCGCACGCGGTGCACAGCAGCTCTCTGTCGCTCCCCCAGCACACCCGTGCGTGCAGCGCCTCCGTCCTCAAGCAGCAAAACAATGCGTGTTTGTGGGCAGGGCGGCACGATGGCGCGCGAGCGCCTGGTCGAGAAGACGCGCAAGTACCTGACCTCAGTCGGCGGCGCGATCGTGGGCGTGGTTGCCGCCGCGCCCGGCGGCGACCCTGCGGCGCTCAGCGCCAAGATCTGGCAGGCGCGCGCGCCTGCCACGCGCCGGCTGCGGCCGGCGCCCTCGCACGTCTGCAAAGCGGGCTGGAGCGCGCCGTGCTCACCAGCTAATTGGAGTGCGCGGCAGCCGCTGCCATGCATAGTCGTCACGCATCGGCTGTGCGTCGAGCCAAGGCGTGGTAGCTCGACCCTAACCCTACCCCGACTTACCCTGTTCGTACTGCGCGCCGCACGCAGTATGTGTCCAAGTTCACGGAGAACAAGTTCTCGGGCGAGCAGCTGGCGGGCATCTACACCAAGCTGGCCTCGTCCGGCGCGGCAACGCCGGCCGCCGCCGCCGCCGCGCGGCCCAGCGGCGGCGGCGGCGCGGGCGGGCGCCCGGCGAATGAAAACGGGGCCGCCAGCGACCTGGCGGCCGCCGGCGCCGCTGCCGACCGGCCGCGCGCAGACGGCGGGGCGGCGCACATGCGGGGGGCGTCCGCGGGGGGCCGGGCGGGGCCCTCGGGCGAGGATGCGCCGGACGTGGTTGAGCGCGGCGCGCGCGACAGCGGAGACGGGGGCGCGGGCCAGCGGGATGGCAGCGGGGAGCTGGACGGCGCTGGCCAGGGCGCGGGGCCGGAGCGCGATCGGTGCGGCCTCCAGCCTCCTGCGCGCTGGTGCTCGCCGCGTTGCGCCCGCTTACGTAGGGGCTCAGGTGTTGAGCGCCTGCGCGGGGTAATCCGAGCGGTGGCTGATGCGGAGGAGGAGGCTGGACATGCTCCGGCAGGAGGCGCGCTGCACGCGCTAGTGGGGACGAGGCCGCGTGTGGAGCAGACTGCGACGGCCAGACTTGGGATCGGTGTAGGTTGTTGCACCGCTTTCACGGCTACTGGGGCGCACACGGCAGGGAGCGCCAGGATCGCAGCCGCGAGCGCGAGCGCGAGCGCGGCAAGCACGCCCGCGACCGGCATGGCGGCCACCGCAGCGACAGCCACAGGCGCGCCAAGGCCATCCGTTCCCTGGCTTGAGGGGGTCCTCGCGCGTGCGCGTGTATGAAGATTGCAGTGTGGCATCGGCTTCACTGCAGCTATGATGCTCTTGGTGCTGTGGGCTCCCGCTCATAGCCCTCGTGGCGGGGGTCAGGAGGCGGGACCGCAGCCGCAGCGGCAGCAGGGAGCGCGACCGCAACCGCGCGCGGCACTCTGGGCACAGCCACCGCCACGCGCGGCGGTGATGCTGGCCGGGCGCCACAGGTGTAGCTTCCTTGCTCGGGGGGGTCGTCGAGTGTTGGCTGTGCAGTGTCAGGCCGACCTGCACGGGCGAGCACGGCGGCCGAAGTAGGGGGTAGCCCGCAGCGCCGCGCCAATGCGTGGCTAGACTTGTTTTCAGCTGGGTGTACACAAGCAACACCGTGGCGCAGCGGTCTGTGGTCGCTAAGTGAAGCAACGCACGTTGTGCGCCCAGTTGCACCACTTTGCACCACCTTGCACCACTTTGAGGCAGGCTGTCAGGCCAGGGGCCGGCGTCTGCAGTGTGTGGCCACCGGAGGCAAGCTCCTGTAAGGCTGCCAGCTGCTTCCACTCACGCAAAAGGGCAGTCCTTCTGACACACTTTGTTAGGTGGATGCTGCTGGCTCGCGCCCATTGCGGCGGCGCGAAAGCGCACTTTGCGCTGACGCTTGAGCGTATCACGCCAGAACGCTCACAATGGGAGGATGTGGCAAGCGCCCATGGGGCCCTGGCTGCCCACTTGCAGCACAGCTGCTGCCATCAGAGGACATTGGTCACGCCCTGATGGAGGCCTCTACAGTGGCCAGCAACATGGACAGGCAGGTACCAGCACCAACAGGATGTTGTTGTCTTGCTTGTGCTGCCCCACTGCAAGTTATACGGCCAGCCAGAATACGGTGGCAAGGACCAGCACGGTCTGGCTCTCCCACATCACTGACATCTTGCCGTCTGTTTTGTCGTTCCAGCGCACGGTGCTTGCTGCCTGCAGCCCGGCACCCGCCTGCACGCACAAGGCCGTCCTTGTTAACACATACCCATCGGTTGTTCAGTGTGTGGCAAACGTAGCAAACAGGCTTGAGCACTCCTGTTGCGGTCTCTGTGCGTGCATGCAACCTCCTGGCACACACCCGCTGGCCGAGCGCGAAGTGGCAGACGTATTTGTAGGGCTTATTGAGCGCCGCCAGGCGTTTCAGGCAGCCGTCAGTCATGTTTGACGTCCACTGGTGCACGCGCGCCTGCGTGTACAGGCGCAGCGCGTGAGCTTGCCCTCAGGCCAGCAGCAGGGCAACCTAGCATGTGCTGGTGGCCAGCGGCTGACAACCCAGCTGACAACCCAGACGTGCACATGCGCGAGCATCAGACCCGCGTAAGGCAAGCCCCACTGCAGTTTGCACAGGCTTGCGCGCCTGTGCGAACATGTTGTCGCCGATGGTCTGGCTCACAGACTCGCGGATCAGGGTGTCCATCACAGCGTCGTCCACGAGCTCGTCCTCCGTCAGGCCCTGCCTGCCATCCTCGGCGTCAGCCATCGCACCGCGTGCACTTCCGTCCGCTGATTGCTATGGAGCTCCTGTCCGCCAGCACGCGCTTGGCCTGGCTTTGACAAAGAGTGCCCCGTTCGAGAGAGGGCTTGGGCGGGGTTACACCGGTAACTGCATGCACACCCTGCCCTCGCGCACCCAGCACAGCGTTGCTTCAGACACTGTCTTTTACACGGAAGCGTACAGCACGTGGCAGACTGATGCTGGCTCGCACGCTGCAGGCCGCAAGGCGAACACCGCCCCGCGCAGCTGCGCTGTCCGTCGGCCCGTCGCCGGACCCCGGCGCGCCCTCCGGCGCGGCTGACGCCTCAGCAGAGCAGCACTGGCTTGACCGGCGCCTGCCGGGCGCCCGGCCATGGCTCGAGTCCAAGAACCGGGAGTGGTGGATCAAAGGTGTTGAGGCGCGCTGCAGGCAGGTAGCCTGCTGAGCTGCTCTTGCACCCTCCTGACATACGTATAGGCATGCCAAACGCATGCACCCGGACTCCAGGCAGTACCCGTCGCTGCAAGGCCGGAACGCGCTGGTGAGGGACGCGGTGGAGGCGCGGTACCAGGCGCTCCTCGACAAGCACGCGCACAGGCTCTCCGACAGCCGCTCCCGCACGCACCTGCAGGTCGCGTGCCTGGTCCTGGCGACGCACCGCACGCTGCAGCCCCTGCTGCGCGATGACGAGGTGCGGCACCCCCTCGCTGACCCGCAGCTCCTGCTCTGCGCTTGTCACAGCGCCGCACGCTGCATGCGCTCTGAGCACCACTGAGCCGCGACTCGCCTGCTCTGCGCCGTGCAGGAGCTGCGCAGGATACTGCACGAGCATGTTGGGGGCAGCGCTGCGCCCTGGCTGCGCTGGCTGCTGCGCTTCGGCCTGCTGTTCAGCGGCGACGCGTATGCGACTACCGCCCGGCGCCTGCGCTGGCTGGCGGCCGACCTGGGCCGCGGCTTTGCCTGCGAGCTGTCCCGGGAGCCAGAGTGCGTGCCACTGCGCTCAAGCTGCCCGCCGCACCTTTAAGCACCTTGCAGTGTTGACATTCAACAGGCTTCCGTTACCATCCACACCTGTTGCCTATGCCTCACTTGAGGATAACGCACATGAGTGTGTGAGCTGAACTTGTATGCGCACCTGAGCGAGGCAGCGATCTCTTTGCTGCACAGACCATGCCCTGTTTAGCCAGACTGAGCTGTGCGCTCGTGGCAGGCAGGCCGAGCTGAGGATCGGCAGCTGCCTGTACCATGAGCTGTTTGACGCCGAGGGCGTCTCTCTGGCAGAGTGCTGCTGCTGCAGCCAAGACAGCCTCTGGTGCGGCCGCTTCGACGTTGCCTGTCCCTATCCATCCAGACGCCGCCTGCTGACCTGTACATGCACGTCATACGACTCGGACAGGCAGTGTGCACGGCAAGCGCGTTAGTGGGGCTGTGCGTGCGGCCAGGTTTGAGCGCCTGGAGCCTCACGGCGTGGGCTTCGAGCGCACAGCCTGGCGCGGCGGCGGCGGCGCCTGCTGCTCGCTGGTCGTGCGGCGCGTCCCTGCGGGCTGACACCTGGTAGCAATATGGTTTATTGGCTTTGTACTTTACCAGGCGATCATGGCCTGTGTCAAGCGCTTGTGTACCAGTATGTGTAGCAGGGCCTGGGTGACTTGGGCCAGGAGGTGTAGGTATGCACCGAGCATTCTAGGTCCTTGGATGGCAAGTTCGAGTAAGTCGACGGCGCTTGTGACTTTCTGTGACTGTGGGCTGGCGCCTGCACGCTTCTCGTCTCTGTCTCCCGCCTCTGATAATACTTTCACATGCCAAAGCCCATGACTATCAGCTGGTAAGCTACATCCTATTAGGCAGACTCTGCAAGGTTGCCCGCATGCATACAGCGCTTGGGAGTGTAGAACGACATGTTTTGTCCTGCTGTGGCCATTCAGTCAGGGCAAAGGCCAAGCGTCCTGTTGGGATACACTGTGTAGGCAAATATGCACCGCATTTCGGCACATACTCTTGACACTGCTACAGGATTATTGCCCAGCTTGCGGCGTGAGCCTCATGCCTTGTTGCCGAGGCACCATAGCTTCGCGTCACCACTCAAGAGCTGGGCGCCTCAGCTCAGAGACATTGTGCAGTCCAGCACGCATGCGGCACAGATTTATTCTCCTGCAGGCTGGCGGCTGCAGCGTCACACTCTTTCTTCCTTCCAGGGAGAGTGCTCCAGACTTCCAGAGAGGGCCAGGGTTAGGTCATAATTGGCCGAGGCAAGCCGGTTGGTCAAGCTTGCTTGTTTAGGGCAGAAAGGAGCTTGTCCTGCCGCGCAAAGCGCTGTGTCTTCCACAGGTTGAGTCTGCTAGTCAGGCAAAGCGCGCTAGCGTGTCCGTACACGGCTATGGCCAGCTTCGGGGAGGCGCCGTCCGGTGAGAAAGCCAAGGGCGAGAAGATCTTCAAGACCAAGTGTGCGCAATGCCATGTGCCGGAGAAGGGCGGCGGCCATAAGCAGGTCCGCGACGCTGCCGTGCGCAAACGGGATGGGCGGCTGACGCCGCGTGCTGCCGCCGGGTGTTCTGGGCGCGCACGTGGCGCAGAAGCGCTGCTCCGTTGCGGCTGCTCGTTGGTCAAGGCGGTGGCGGGTGCTATTCGTCGTAGCTGCCAGTTATGCGCATGCTAGCGCGATGTTGGCTTGCTATGCCGAGTTGCCTCCTGTGCCAGCAACGGTAGCAGGTTGAAAAAGCAGTGTCAGTATGCGGCGGCACTGCTGCGGTGCGACGGGGCCGGGTTCAAGATGCCGGTATCTGGGAGGGCCACACGCACACGTGCTGGAGCTGGCTCTTATGCCGCCCGCAGCACACAGCACAGCCGCGCTGGTAGCGCTTGTTCAGAAGTGGCGTCACCTGCCTATCAGTGGTCATCCGGGCTGCTTGGGAGCGCGCTCCTGTGCTGGTAGCACGTGCAGCACGCACTGTTATGTGCCGCGCGCAGCGACAGACAGTGTGCGTCTGGCGAGGTTCAAGCAGGCTGCTTGAGCGTGCAGCACGCGAAGCGCGGCGCGGCCCTGTGCCAGAGGACCTGGTGCAACCCTGCTCAAGCAGCGCGTGCGCGCAGGGCCCCAACCTGGGCGGCCTGTTTGGCCGCCAGTCGGGGACCATGGAGGGCTTCTCCTACTCAAAGGCCAACAAGGAGAAGGCAGTGCACTGGGCGGAGGACACACTCTATGACTACTTGCTGGTGCGGCACTCTCTTTTGAGCCTGCAAGGTCTTTCTCCTGCAGGCTGCCTGCGCAGATTGCAAACCTGCCTGACACTCACGTCCCCTGCAGCCTGTATCGTTTACTGTTCGTGGTACACACGCGATTACTTGCACCTTGACACACAGTGCAGGGCATCGCATGTGCCAGCAGCCAGGGCATGCATCTGACGTGTGTTTGTTGCTGTTGCGGCAGGCACCAAAGAAGTACATCCCGGGTGTGCAGCGCTACGTTTTTTTGCTGTTTGAGGCCCAAACTGCTGCTGCTGTCCCATGTGTGGATACGCGACAGCTTGCAACTGCTAGCTGCTCTGCTTGTCATCTGTATGTGTCTTATATGTACTTTTGCACGTACCTTGCATGTGTGCGCGTGCTTTGCCGGCAGCGCTTGCGAGCCATACACCTGGGTTCGGTGTCAAAACTGCAAGTAATTGTGCAGAGCCGTGACAGCCAAGCTGCTAGCCTGTCGGTGTGTATCATGCTAGCTTGTGGTGTGGTGACAAGCTGCTGTCGTGCTGCCGGCAGGCACGAAGATGGTCTTTGCAGGCTTGAAGAAGCCGCAGGACCGCGCGGACCTAATTGCATACCTGAAGGAGGCGACTGCCTAGGCCATGGTGCGTCGCCACTTGCTGGGTGCGAGCTCCAAGCTGGTGCACCGGGCAGTGCATGGCGGACAGGGCACTGTCTGTGCCACAGCGATGTGCTGCTGTGCTTGTGGCAGGGTTGTTCTCACCTGTCCGTTGAGGTGCAGCTTTGGCGTGCCTGCTATTATGCCATGTGCTGTGTATTGCAAGAGAGGCTGTAGACTGAACGCATCCACACTTGGTATGCGCAGGAGCGATGCCAGGTGTGTCTGGGAGTATGAACAGCGAGGATAGCAAGCTTCAGCTGAGCTGTGTCGCGCGAGTGTGCGCGATCGCGGGAAGCCTGGCGTGACTGGCGCGCATGCTGTCGCTGGGGAGAGGGTTTATCATCGGGATTGCTTGAGGCTATTTGCTTAGGACTGGCCACTAGCATTGGCGACAAGACTGCATGGAAGCGATTACACTACCATCAAAGGTGTTGCCCAATCAAGTAATCGAGAGGCGCTGCCACTCGTCTTCTTCTCTTTCCTCCCCCCTATCAGCGAGCAGCCGCGACCGGAGCTCCCCTCTCAGCGCACACTCGTCAGACAGCCAAGTGTTTCAAGGATGGCGCTCCTGACACACCCACTGGGGTGTCAGGCCCACGCGGCGCCTTCGCGCTGCATGCAGGTGCGGGGCTGCACCACTGGTTCAGTCTCCAGTGCGGTTGCATGACGCCTTGCTCCTCACGTGTACTACATGCAAGACGGGGTCGTGACTCCCAGTGCGTCCCTCAGGCGTCGGGCTCGTCGTTTGCTGGTGGCGCGCGGCTGGGCGTGCGGCAGCGTGCACTCGCATGCCCGCGCATCGCCGCGCTGCCGGTGCGCGCGGTGCTCGCAGCAGAGGAGTTTACCGAGCGGCTGCGGTTGCACAACCTGGCGCCCCAGCCGGGCTCTAGGCGCCCCAACAAGAGGAAAGGGCGCGGCTACGGGGCGGGCCAGGTGCGGGAGCAGCACACGCCTGTGCGGGGCGTCGCAACAGTTTCTAAACTGGTGTGGGAGCAGTGGGGGTGATGTGAGGGGGTGCAGCATGCAGTGCACAGCTTGGTCAAACTACGTTGCGCTGCAGCCACTTGTGGGGTGCCGCCTCGGAGAGTCAAGCTGAGCCGTGCTGTTCCTGAGCGCCTGCCTGCGCGTTGCCCAGGGCGGCAGCTGTGGGTTCGGCATGCGCGGCCAGAAGTCGCGCTCGGGCAGCGGCACGCGGCCGGGGTTCCAGGGCGGCCAGACGCCGCTGTACCGCCAGATGCCCAAGCTCAAGGGTATCGCCGGCGGTGCGCACGCCCGCTGACGGCACGCTCTGTTCGGGCAAGCGTCGCTCGTCCTTGGAGAGACAGGGACTTGAAAGCGTGGCAAAGCAGCAAGCATGCGCCGAGGCCGGTGCCAAGGTCCTGCGGCGCGGCTGCAGAGCGTTCTCAGCCCGCTGGGCGAGCGGCGCAGGCATGAGCGCGGGCGTGCCCAAGTACGTGACGATCAACCTGCGGCAGCTGACGGAGCGCTTCGCAGAGGGCGAGACGGTGTCGCTGGAGACGCTCAAGGCCAAGCGCGTGCTCAACGTGTCGGGCAAGGAGGCCCGGCTGCCGCTCAAGGCGCGCAAGCCCCCTCCCCACTCGCGCACAGATCAGTGGCGCCACCGCCGCAGCTTCTCCGCTGCGACAGGCTGTGAGAGGTGCAGAGCGGGTTTGGGTGAACGGCGCCGTCTGCAAGTCGAGACCTGGGCTGGCAGTGCCTGCCGTCACTTGTTTGCGCCCCCGCGACGCGGAGCTGCCGGAATGCGGCCGCTTGCGGCGCGCGCAAGCGGCGCGGCGCCCTGCTAGCTGTGGCCCGCCGAGTGGCCCCGCGGCGGCGCCGAGCAGGTGCTGGCCGACGGCGAGCTGGCGGCGCCGCTGAAGATTGCGGCGGCCAAGTTCTCGGGCGCCGCACGCGAGAAGATCGAGGCCGCCGGCGGCACGGCGGTGGAGGTCCCGCAGCGCGCCGTCTGGACCAAGGCGCTCGGCAAGGAGCGCGCGGCGGCCAAGGCGGCCGCGGCGGCCGCCGCGCCCAAGCCGGCCAAGGCGCGCAAGCCCAAGAAGGAGGGCCGCTGAGCCGCGCGGGGCCGCGGGGCGCGGAGCGCGTGCGCTGGGCGCGCTGTGGGGCACGCAAACGTGCGCGCGTGTCTGGCGGTTTCCAGCTGGACGTCGACATGTAGTGCTGCTTGACCTCTGCCAGTGTGTCCGCTGCCAGCGGGTGGACGCTGCGCATGCCTTCATGAAAGCCATGTTCCTTGTAAGCCATTTCATGCGTGCTTCGATCTGCACTTGCGACATGCTGGCCTGGAGCAGTATTGGGCTGCTGCTTGCGGCTAGCCTCGAACGCAAAGAGCATGTCTCCTCAACACACCACTCCCCGACAGCATTATGCGTGTGCTGCCCCCAAACAAGGCCGCCCACCACCGGGATAGCGATACGCCTGCTGACAGTAGCAGGCAAGCACGCGAGCTGCGCTCAAAGCCTGCCCCGCCCCAGTTACATTCTGCGGCAAGCGCAGCTCATCCTGCATGCTCTGCGGCGCCCAGGCAGCCAGCAGCAGGTGCAACTGCAGCCAATACAGCAACTCCGCCCCTCTGTGCCCGCGCCTGGCACTGCACCAGCCCAACAGCGTACAGCCAGCTCCACGCACACTCAGGGACAGACTTCCCTGAAACGAACCTGACATCGCGGAAGAGTACAGCAACCCTGCTCAGCCTGGACACGGCCCTCAGCCCTTTCAGTTGCCTGGCCGACACTGGGCACAGGTTCAGCTGACCTCACATGCAGTCTCCGTGAGCACTCCCTCGCGACTGCAAACGCAAGGCGCATGCCTGCCTGCCAAGGCCGTGTGCACAGCAGGCGCGCTACAGCTCGGCCGTGACGGCCTTCACAAAGCTGGCGGTGGTGCCGGAGCCGCCGATGTCGGGCGTCTTGATGGAGGCGGGCGCGTCCTTCAGCACCGCCATCACCGCCCGCTCCAGCCTGGCGCAGGGCACAGCCGGCCTCACGCTGCCCGTCTCGTGCACTCCCCCAGCGCCCCCATAGCAGACGATGCTTGTTATGGCGCTCGCGGAGCTTGCAGTGAAGGCCTGTCGCTGCTGTGACGCAGCTGTAGATGTTGCTGCTGTGACGCGCGTGAGCGCATGCGGAGTGCCGCGCGCAGCGTTTGCACAGACACCGGCCTCTGGCCGGCTGCGCGCGCGCGCGCATGCGCCCGACCATGCGACACAGCGGCCGACCCCGCTGGAAGGGGCAGGCCACCGCCTGCTCTCAGCGCGAGCAGGGCGTGCAGGGTGCAATGGGTAGGGTTAGGGGTAGGGCCGCACGCACCTGTCGGAGAAGTCCGGCAGGTTGAGGTGGCGCAGCAGCATGGCGCCGGCCAGCAGCGCGGCGGTCGGGTTGGCGATGCCGCGGCCGGCGATGTCCTTGGCCACGTGCCGCGCGCCCTGCTCGAACACGGCGCACTCGTCGCCCACGTTCACGCCCGGCAAGATGCCCGGCCCGCCCGTCAGGCCCGCCACCTGCGCGCCGCACGGCCGGTCGGCGCGGCTCGCGCCCGTGGTAGAGGCAGGGCTAGGGTATACAGTTGGGTTTAGGCACTCACGCCCAAAGCGCGGCGGTCGTGCGGCGGGCGCTGCGGCATGCCGTCGAGCAGGCATGCGCCTGGGCCATAGCAGGCCTGGCAAGCGTGGAGCTTGCCAAGCGGGAGCGCAAGCACCGCAGGCAATGCAGGGGCCCGAGGAGGCGAGCGCGGGCAGGGCGCGCACCACGTTGGCGACCAGGTTGCCGTACAAGTTTGGCGTCACCTGCGCCGGCGCCCTCCGCAGCTGAGGCGCGCACCCGGCATGACCCAGGCAGCTTACCATAGCACACCAGGCGCATGGGCTGCTAGCCGAAATCAACTCACAACAGATCAAGCGGCACGGTAGCTATCACGCTTCCGCCCGTTCATGGAGTCGGTCAGCTGGCAATGCGTGTCTGCCCAGGCAGGACGGATGGGCGCGTGCGCCCGGCGCGCGGCGGCGCCCGGGGCGCCTTGGGGGCAGGGCGGGGGACGCGCCATGACGTCAAACTGGCTGGGCCGCCCAGCCAGCTGCATGCACGTGTTGTCCACGATCATCTCCTCCGCCTTGATCATGGGGTAGTGCTTCGCCACGTCCCGGAACTCCTGCGTGCGCGCGCGCGCGCGGACGCTGCCCCTCTCAAGTACCCGGTGCGCGTCGGGCAGCCGTGTCATAAGAAGCTGCGCGTGCAGCCGAACCCTGGGGATCCCAAATGCGCGCACAAGCTGCCGCAGTAACCACCCGGTGCACGTCAGCAGCCGTGTGATGAGATATTGCACGTGCGGCCGACTCCTGCACATGCATGCTGACGCCCGGGTCTGCAGAATCCGGCTGGGGTGGCGGTCCTCAGGGGCGCGGCGCGCCCCGCGGGGCACACCGCACGCCTTTCAAACGGGGCCCGCGGGCTCGGCGCGGGCGGCGCGGCGCGCGCGGCCCACACCTTGAGAAAGAGCCCGTCGCTGAGCTTCATGATGTTGGCCTTGTGGATGGCCGTGACCTTGCGCCGGTTGTTCAGGAACGCAAACCCGAACGCGTACTCCACCGTGCGCCGCGACTTCTCCGCCGTGATCACCTGCGGCGCCGCGGCGGCCCTTGCGGCCTGGCGCAGGGACGGAGGCGCGCCGGGGGCGGTCGGGCGCGCAAACGACCTACCCGTTGCTCCTCTGACTGCAGCCTGTTCAGCAGCAGGCCCTGCACCTGCCTGCTTGGCCATGGCGGCGCTCGGAAGGAGACCTCCGGAGCGGAGCACATCAGCGCGCATGAGGGGCGCACACACACGGCCGTGCAGAGGATGTCTCAGCACGTCAGCGTCTACCCCGCGCACGTCTCTGCTCAAGCCCACTCAGGCCGCAGCACAGAGACTCGACTGCTTGACCTGCTCTACCCTACCCTATGTCAGGCCTCAGGGTAAAACCTCGGCCGCCGGCCGTGACGCAGAGCGCGTGGGGCGAGCGCGCCTTGATGCTCTCGATGACGTCCTCCACCACCTCGTGCTCCAGGCCGGAGTACTCGCCCTCCGTGTTTTCCCTGCCGCCGCGCCGCCGCGCCGTCAGCCACGCGCGCGGCGTGCCGTCCCGCCCGCGGCCGTGCGGCCCCAGCGCCCTCGACTGCGTGTTCATCGCCTCTTGAGCAGACCCTCTCCTACAAGCTTGTAAATGAAGTGTGTCAAAATTACCGCACTGCAGCACCGCGCTCGAGCAGTAGAACTATCAGCCTCGCTTCATGGGGGGCCACGGCACTGTTCACAACAGAGGGCATGCGCGCCTGATGACGACGACGTCCACGTCGGAGAAGCGCGAGGGGACGCCGGCGATGTTGAAGCCGTGCACGAGGTTGACGTGCAGGTCCAGCACCTTGCGCAGCTGCACGTTGAGGCTCTGCGTGCTCGTGTTGTCCGCGGACAGCGGCGTGAACAGCGTGCCCTTCAGGCAGACCTGCGCGCAGCGCGCCCCGCGCGCGCTCGTCAGTGGGACTTTGACCCTAGGCCTATAACACTTTGAGCAGAGTGACAACACGCCATGCTTAGCCAGCAAGGCGGTGAGGCAGCACGGCCTCATGCGCTAAAAAACTCAGACTGTCCTGCTCTGTCAACAGCAAAGTCAGAGCTCTACTCCAAGATGAGCATCACAAACCGCCCAGGGCTGACCACTGTGCGGTGTGCCCCAAAAGGGGGGCGCGGGAAACGCACCCGGTTCCTGCGGATGGAGTCGAGCACGTCCTCAGGTATTTCCGTGTTGGGGTGGCCATACAGGTCGCTCCCAGACACGCTGTCAAACCTGCCGCGGGCGCCCGGCCCGTCAGCCTCGCCACGCGCGCCCAGCTGCACTCCCGGCTTCAGAAGGCTCGCTGTGTGCCGGCTGGGCGCGGGCCTGGCGGCTGGAGGGCGGAGCAGCTTGGTGAAAGCTCAGCAGAGGCGTGCCTGCGCTGTCTGCCCTGCTTGGCAACGTCACTGTCCATACAGAGCAAGTTTGGCGCGCGTGGGCGCACTGCTCAAACTGAACGGGCGCCTTGAGCGCGTCGAAGACTTCGCGGACCGCCGCGCTGACCTCTGGCCCGATGCCATCCCCGGGAATCAGCGTGACCTTCTGTATCTTTGCGTCGCCCGGCGACGGCACGTAGCAAATCCTCGTGCGGACCTGCGCGCCGCGCGCCGCACGGCTGAGGGCGCTGCACCCCTTGAAGCAGGCTCCCAAGTGTGGTGAAAGCTTCACTGTGCACCCGTCCGTTCTGGGGTATAGCAGCGGCACACGAGGTGCGCCGCAGCAGCAGCTCTGTGAGCGAGCACACCTGCTCAAGCTGGGACGCCAACGCGGGCGCAGCCGAGCGCAGGCGGCCAAGACCTAATACCGCGGCGCCCGCGCGCCGGAGCATTGTGCTTGCCGTCGCCTGGCTCCGGCCAGTATCTGAGCAGGGACGCAACCAGCTGCCCAGGGGCCCGAGGCGTGCGCCTGATACGCCAAGCTAGCTCTGCACCAGCAAGTGGGGCTCGTGTGCAAGCCCGGGGAGCATGTGCAAGTGCGAGCTCTGGCCCCTCGCTGTTCAGTTGCTCCAGAGCAGGCGCCCACCGACCAGCATTGCCAGTTCTATAATAGGTCTTGTCAAGGGTTGACTTGTACTCCCCCTCCTAACGCTCTCACTTCTCACCGCCGGCCTGTGCTTATCGGCAGGAGGTGCTGTGCAAGCAGTTGCAGGTCTGCCGCAGGGAGGCACGCCGCAGCAGCGCGGGCGCGTGCTTGACTTGTGCGTTTAGGGTTTGCAACCATGAGGAACGCACTGCTGCGCGCCGGCGCCCTGCTGCGAGCTTCTGGAGCACACTCGGGCCCGTCTGCATCCAGGTGGGGCGCCAGCAGGAACCCAAGTCTTGTCGGGGCATCCCGGCGCTCTCCGCAGGCCCACTGACGGTCCCCACTCTGCCTGTTTGGCCTCTGTATGGCCACAAGTATGCCACATACTTGTGCTGTGGACACGGCGTGTGACTCGCTGCCGGGCACTGTGCTTAGCTCCACCGCGCTGGCTTGGCCTGCAGCAGCCGTCCCCTTATGTGTAGCGTACTAGGCAAGCAGTGCTGTCTGTGGTGCTGTGCACACGTCCACTTCCTGCACCGAGACTGTATGTATGCGGCGGCGGCATGACTGCAAGCAATATGCACTGCCTCTGGCACGCCTGCTTATGCTGCTCATCTGGCACTCGGCGTCAGGCTCCGCCGGGGAGCAGCACTGCAAGTGACCCTAGCCTGCGTGGTGTGCCTACGAGGGGGCGTGGCTGAGTGCACTGGGCAAGGTGCGGGTGCCAGCAGAGTCGCTCTGGAAGTGGCATGCTTGACAACCTGGCTGCGGCGCAGGCAATACAGCAGCCAGGCGCCCATCACAGCAACGCTGTTCCCTGGAGACGGCATCGGGCCGGAGATTGCGGAGGCTGTGAAGAAGGTCTTCAAGGCAGCGGACGCGCCGATCGAGTGGGATGAGCAGTACATTAGCAAAACGGCAGACCCGCGGACAAACAGTTTCAT
>JAABUY010004368.1_pt1 | contig 14888 bp, 15 predicted proteins | sample 5560271 | NCBI WGS metagenome assembly JAABUY01 (sample SAMN10711886, study PRJNA513374) | rock metagenome | isolation source: Antarctica rocks | place: Antarctica: Victoria Land, University Valley
GGACGCGGAGGCGCGCGAGCTGCAGCGCATCCTGGACGCCGCCAACGTGTCGCTCGCGCAGGAGCGGTGCGCGCGCGCGGTCGCCCCGGCCTGGGGGGCCCCGGCCTGATTATACGCAACCGCTTGGGATGAAAAGCGCGAGGGCGCCCGGGGCAGGCCCGTTCTCCTGTGTGGGCCACAGTACGCACTGGCCCCCACCGGATCCTCCATCGGCCGCCTGCGCCTGGCGTGCGGTGTGTGTGGCAAACAGCTTGGCCTGTTGTTGGGTGGGCATGGGGGTCCCCACACGCTCCCATCCAGCGCAGCGCCCTGCCTGTGGCCAGGCCTTAATGGGACGCGCCCGGCCGCGGACGGCCCTGACGCTGACGCCGGGCGTGCAGGTCCGTCGCGGCCAAGGTGGGCGCCGACGCGCAGGCGGCGTTTGAGGCGCTGCGCGCGGAGCGCGAGCGCAGCGGCGCGCTCATGCTGCACTCGGGCGCCCTGCAGGAGGTGCGCTCCCGCGTGCCAGGCCCCCAGCAGCCCGCGGGGCGCTGGCGGCATGCTCAGCCACCGCGCGGCCCCGTGCTCATGGCGTCGTGCAGCCTGGGCGCCCTGTATGTGACGCGGCGCAGGTTGTGGCCGGTGTTGTGACGGCGTGACCCTACGGGCAACGCATGCAGGCTCCTGGCGCGCCGCACCGGTGCAACGCGGCACGATTTCCACTAGCTGCGAGCAGAGGCAGCTGAGGCTGCTGTGGCAGCCTCAAGTGCTTCTGTCGTGAGCCCGCCTGTCGCACCGCACCGTGGGCACGGCCGCGAAGCCGGGAATCACAGGGCTATGACGGTGCCGGCAGGACCTGATGGCCGAGCGCAAGCGCGGCCTGGCGGCCGCCGACGATGCCGAGCGGCTGGAGAGCGAGCTGGCCGAGTCGCAGCGCATGGCCGCCAACTCCGAGCGCACGCTGCAGGCCGTGCGGCGCCCCCCCCTGCTGCCCCGCCTCGCGCGCCGATCTTGCACGCCGTGCGCCGTAGGCGGGCTCACCGGCTCAGCCACCCGGGCCCTGCCGGTGGGCAGGCGCGCACGTGCGGCGCGCACACCACATGCGGAAGCGGCTGCGCCGCCCGCGCCGTTTGCGCCTGCAGCACTCGCGCTCCTGGCCGCGCCAGCGGCGGGGCACACCGACCCAGACCTGGCGGAGCAAGGGCGGCAGGGCGAGCCGCGCGCGCGCGCGCGCGCAGGTGGGCACGGAGGCGCTGAGCATGCGGCAGGCGATGCGAGACATGAGGGAGCAGACGGCCGAGCTGGCGCGCAGCGCGGCCGCCGCGGCGGCCGCCGCCGCCGCGCAGCGCGCCGACGCGGACGCCGCGCTCGCCGAAGCGCGCTCCGCGCTGGCGGCTGAGCGCGCGCGCGTCGCCGGCCTGCAGGCGCGCGGGCCCTGACCGCGCAGGCCGGCGCTGCCTCACCCAACCACTGCGAAATTAAGCAAGCAGAGTGACCGCGCCGCAGCACTGTGCTGCGCTCTTGTAAAGCTAACAGGTAGCCGTAGAGGTTTGTTCGGCGCGTGGCGGACAAGCTGCGGCGGCGGCCGTCGTCGGGCAGCTATTTGCTGGGCCGCCGCGGCCGCAGGCATGCGCAGCGGCGTCCTGAGGGGCGGCGGCGGCCGGGCGCGGCAGGGCGAGGCGCGCGCGGCCGCGGAGGACCTTGCGGGGCGCAACGCGGAGGTGGCGCGCCTGCGCGGCGAGCTGCAGGCCGCGGCCGACGAGGCCGGCGCGCTGAAGGCCGAGCTGGCGCGCCTGGGCCAGGAGGCGTCCGCCGTGGAGCGAAAGCTGGCCGTGGAGGCGCGCCCGGGCCTGCCGCCGCGCCCGGGCTTGCATGGCCGGGGTTCTTGACCCTACAGGGTGCAGCAGCATGCCATTGTCGCCCTGTGTGACCCGGAGCAGAGTGCGCAGCAGCTCCTTAGTGTGTTCCTCAGGCCGGCGGGCTGCCGCGGCCGGGCGCCGCTCGCCGCAGCCGCAGGGGCAGCCGGGCATGGGCCCGCCCGCGCCCATCCCGCCTGAACCAGAGGGTTCAGCCGAACCCGGCGGCGAGCACGTCCATGCCGCGAGCGGCGCGGCCGCGGCGGGGCGCGCAGGCGGCGGGCGGGCGGCAGGCGCGCGCGGAGACCGCCGCGCTGCGCAGCGACCTGGGCGGCCTGCAGACGCAGCTGGCGGGCGCGGCGCAGGAGCTGGACGCCGAGCGCTCCGCCAGTGCGCCGCGCCTCCCGCCGCCCGCGCCCCGCTGCCCGCTGGGCCCTGCCTGCCCGCTCCGTGCGTCAGTGCATGAACCCACGCGTACACTCTCCAGATGCTGAGCCATTCGTCCCTCGACGCCCTGGCCTGCGCAAACGCGCGCGTGTGGACGCCGCGGGCTGTACGAGCGGCCTGTGACAGCCGGGCGCGCCAGCGGCATGCAGTCGCAGTGGCAGCGTTGACCAGGGCACGCGCTGTCCCACGCGCCCGGCAGAGGCGCGCACGCCTACGGGCGCAGGCATGCCGCGCTGCGCAGCGCCTGAGGCGGGCGGGCGCGCGCGCGCGCGCAGACCGCGAGCTGCGCACGCAGGTGGCGCAGCTGAAGGATGAGTACGCGCGCGTCGGCGACCAGCTGGAGGGCGAGCAGACGCGCATCATGCAGGCGCGGCGCCCTGGGGTGCCCCTGGGGTGCCCGGTGGGTGCAGGCGTCCATCCCATGCCTGGGACCCCGCGCGCTGGCCTGGCGCCCCCGGCGCAGAGCTGCGCCGCTGCCAGGCGTGCGCGCGCGCTGGGTGGCGCTTGCATGCGCCGCGCGCTGAGCTGAACAGGTGGTGGCCCTTCTGGGTGGGACGCCCAGGCGAGGCAAGGGAGGCCGCGCGCGCCGCAGTGCGCCAAGCAGGCGTGCAGCAGCGCGCGTCGCAGCAAACGTCACCCCCTGAGTCATGTCAGACAGGGCCAAGTGGTCCACCCTGGAGCCCCTGCAAGCGAGTGCGGCTGGCGCCGGGGCGCAGGTGGAGCGCGAGGCGCAGGGCCTGAAGCGCACAACGGAGGCCCTGGAGGGCCGCACGGCTGCGCTCGGCGAGCAGCTGGCCGCGCAGCGCGCGCAGGCCGACCAGCGCCTATTTGCCGCGCAGCAGGAGACCGACCAGGCGCGCGCGCCCGCCCGGCCCCGCCAGGCAGCGGGTAGGGTTGGGTGGGGTTAGCTGCCTCGTTGCGCTGAGGCTGCATCACGCCGCTGGGGCGGCACGCGTGCTGACCTCGCTCCACAGTCCCGCCCGCATGCCCGCCGCAGCGCGCTGCCCCGCCGCTGCACCCCAGGCCCGGCTTGCCTCGATCTGGGGCGCGCCGCATGCAGACGCGGCGCGAGCTGGAGGCGGCGAGCGCGGGGCGCGCGGACGCGGCCGAGGCGGCCGCCAAGCTGCAGCGCATGGTGGCCGCGGTGCAGGCGGAGATGGCCGACGCGCAGGCCGCCGCTGACCGGTGCGCCCCCCTCAGCGCGGCGCCCGTGCAGCGCCCGCCGCGGCCGGCGCCTCGCCCCATGCTGGGCGCGCCGCTGCCGGACGCTGCCGCCTGGGTTCATACCCTGCCGGTTACTGACCGCGCTGCTGGGTCAGGAACGGTGGGGCAGAGTGGGGCGCAAAAACGGGCGGGCCGCGCACAGCAGCGTTACCCGCCCGGCCTGTTCGAATTCCTGAATGATTCTGGCGGCGCAGGGCGCGCGCGACGCTGGCCGAGGAGCGCGCGGCGCGGGAGACCGCCGAGGGCGCCGCCGAGGCCCTGCGCGCCGAGCTGGACGGCCTGCGCACTGCGCAGGTCAGAGCCCCGGGACGCGGCCGCGCCTGTCAAGCTCACCTGCTTTGCTATTGCAGCCCTGCGCGGCGTGCCTGCGTTCAGGGCGTGCGCCGACCGCGCCCCAGCCCGCTGCCGGCGCCGCGGCGGCCCTCTGTGAGGGGCCTGCGCTGCACGGCGCCGCAAAATGCGTATTTCGCATTGGCGGAGGCGGCTGAAGGGCGGCGGGCGCCGGCGCAGGAGATGGGCCAGCGCTCGGCGCAGGAGCGGCTGGGGGAGCTGCAGCAGCAGCTGGCGCGCCTGTCGTCGCGCGCCGTGCGCCCCCGCGCGCTGCACGGGCCCTCCCTGCCAGCGGCGCAGTGCTGTTGACACGCCTGCCGCAGCACAGCTGCCCCCTGCCTGCACATGGGGGTCGGCTGCTGGGCACCCTGATCCGTGTCTGCTAGAACACAGCTTTTGACAGGAAGCAGCACTGGGGCACGGGAGGCGGGGGCAGCTTGCTGCAATGCAGCACCGCGCCCTCGAAGGCCCGAGCGAGGAGTTGCGCGGCGCAGGAGGGCGGCGGCGGCCTGGGCGGGGGCGCCGGCAAGGCCAAGCGCATCGCGCCGCGCGGCAAGCGCCCGGCGCCCGAGCGCCCCGCGGCCGCCGCCGCGCCGGCGCAGGCGCCGCCAGCGCAGCCCGCGCCTGACGCCGCGGCGCTCCAGGGCGAGCCCGGCCAGGTCACGCCTGGGGCAAACGGCGAGGCCGGCACGGAGCACATGCCGCAGGCCGCTCAGGCCGCGCCCGGCGCCAACGACATGGACGGCGCGGAGTCTGAGGCGGCCCCGGCCGCGCCTGGCGCAAACGGCACGGATGGCGCGGAGTCCGAGGCGGCTGAGGCCGCGCCCGGCGCCAATGGCGAGAGCAGCACGCAGGGTGCGTCAGAGGTGGGCGCGCGCCCGCAGGGCGAGGAGGTGACCGCGCGCGCATGAACGCATGCTGAGAGCGTTGGCCAGCCGGGCCCGAGACGAACCAGCTTTTGACTAGGGGGCCATGATGAATCATGTGCAAGCTGGCGGATCCTAGTGCCACACGCACCTTTAGGAAGGAAGGCTTGGCGGACCGACGGTGATGTGCGAGAGAGGTGCTGTAAGAATTCTGCTGAGAGCCCTTTGCGGGAAGCCGTTTTGCCATACGTATTTGGTTTGGTTGGTAGTGACGTGCACCAGGCAGTGCCATTGTGACTTCTTTCAGCCGCGGCCAGCTTTCATTGCACTGTGTTGCCGCTGTGTTGCCCGGGTGCATCATTAGCTGCGACATTTTGAACACACAAGAGCACCGAATGCGCAATCTTCCACGCCCTGAGGCACTCTACCACGCAAGCAGTTAATGCACAGCAACGCTATCTCCTGGCATGCAGAGTTTGTGGCCTGGGCTGCGCGGCCGTGCTTGCTGCGCGTGCCTGGCCAGGCAATAATTGTTTTTGCACTTTGGGTGAGATCGCATGGATCGTGCACAAGCAGCAGCCGACATTTCAACAAGGGAAGCCTCCGTGCGCGCATGCCGACCCACGAGCCGTGCAAATCCTGTCACCGCGCATCTGATGTTGCAAAAGCATAAAAGTCGACGTGTTTGACACTTGCTCACGGCGCCCTCACTGCTGTCCGGCATGCTCGGCGGCTCGGCAAAAGCCCACACACATACAATAACTACAGCCCCGACCTCGGCACACAGTCTAATGGTTGCAAGACGACCACAGCTACATTGACCAGCGCAGGCAAACTGCGCAAAGTACGACCTCCGCAGGTCGTCTCGAAACAAAGGTTTTGGGAGCAATGGAAAAATATATACTGTAAGCCGTGCCGTGCTGCGCAATAATATACAACACTGTCAGTGACACCATAGTCTTGGCTTGCCTGCACTGCCTGGCTGCGACACTATGAAAAGCCTGTTGCGCTTTGCTGAGGGGCTGCGGCCGTGACACGCCTGCAGTGATGGTCTCCACTGATACAGCGCCGGGCAAGGTGTCAGGCCCAGGCTGGCTGGAGGCCGCAGCAGAGACCTTCGCAATCAGCATATGGATTGGGGCGCTCTTCCTCACGCCCCTGAGCATACTCGTCTCTGTGTGCTACATGCCGCACTGGGCCGCCGTCCTCTGGCTGGTGCTGCTGGTGCGGTCGCGGCGCGCCCGCCGCGGCCGCCTGCCGCTGCACGGCCGCAGGCTGCCGAGCTGCAGACAGGGCTGCAGGCAGCGACCGGCGCGCCTCCGCGGCGCCAGGCCACCTCGCTCTTCATCCCCGTGGACGCGCCCGGCTGGGCGCAGGCGTTCACGCGCTACTCGCTGGCCAAGTGCATAGCCTACTTCCCGCTCACGCTGCACCAGGAGGAGGAGCTGCGCCCGGGCCGGCCCTATGTCATCGGTGCGCAGCGCCCGCGCAGCCCCGCCGCAGTGCTTGCCCGCACGTGCGCAGCGCAGCGGGGCCGCCAGCCGTGCGCCCGCGGCGCAGGCTACGAGCCGCACAGCCACCTGCCGATCGCGCTGCCGATGGTGCTGTGCGAGTTCAGCCCGCTGGTGCCGCCCGCGCTCAAGTCCGTGCGCGCGCTGGCCACGTCGGTCATCTTCTGGGTCCCCGTCGTCCGGCACCTCTGGCGCGCGGCCCCCAAGCCCTTGCATCGAGCGGCCGTACCTTGGCGGGCGGAGTGTGCTCGCTCCCAACATTTGTGCAGCCTTGCGCGCCACTTTGCTTGTGCGAGAGCTGGCGGAGCGCGCATTTCAAAGCATGCGGCAGCTCATGCACCGCACCGCCCTCCTTGACGGGCCAGGCGCTCGCCCTATCACGAGGCCCCCGGGCCGCCGCGCTGCTGCGAGGGAGGCGACGCGTGTGCGGGCAGGTGGTGGCTGGGCGGCCGGCCGGCGTCGGCGGCGAGCATGCGCGCGCTGCTGGCCGCGGGCGCTTCGCCGCTGGTCATCCCGGGCGGCGTGCGCGAGTGCTGCTACATGCGCCACGGCACCGAGGTCGCGTTCCTGCGCCAGCGCGCCGGCTTTGTGCGCATCGCGCTGCAGCACGGCGCGCCCTACCCTAACCAGTTTGCCACCAGCGCGCGCTTCCTGGTCCGCCCGCGCGCGGCCAACGGCGCGGCGGCCGGCTGCGTGGTGCGCGCCGCCGGCGCCGCGTTTACTTTTGTGTGATTGCCCGCGCCTCCTCGTGGTGTTTGGGCTCCACAGCGTCACGCCAGCGTCGAGCTGTGCATTTGGTTGCCGTCTGTCCTGGGCTGTGCCGCTGGTCTGTGCGGTGCCTGCTCGTTGCAGCAGCCCGGGAAGCCTGGCGCGCTCCGCGCTGATCACCAGTCAGGCGCTGACCACCAGCCGAAGCGGGTGCGGGTTCCGGCGCGGCGGCGCTGAAGCGCGCCCGCGTGGCGCACGCAGGTGGTCGCGACGGTGACCTGCACCGCCGCTGGCCCCTGGTGCGCTGCGCCCCGCCGCTCAGTGGGCCGACGCGCGTTTCTGTCGAGTGCAGTGACGCCACCATGTCGCCAGGCTGTGACTCGATACCGCCCATGAGTCACTGAGTGCACCTGGTCAAGAAGACGTGCGGGAGCGGGCCACCCCCATGTAGGTGCCTACATGAGCCGCACGCCCACAGACACGCTCATTTCAGAGCAGGGCGTTTAAGGATAGGCGCCGGCTCACGCCGGCCCGCCTGGCCAGGGGCATGGTGGGCGCGATCGAAACGATCATGGCCTCCCAGGCGCAGACGTCCGTCAGCGCCTTCCTCCAGTTCTGCGCGCGGCGCTGCCCCGGCGGCACGGGCGGCGCGGACTCGGGGCTAGAGCCGGAGCCTGGGTGGCGGTTTGCGCCGCGGCTGAGCGGCGCAGACGACGACGTCGAGGAAAGCGAGGCCGAGGCCGCGTTCTACGAGGCTGCCGAGAGCCTTGCGGCATTCTCTGGTGCGGCCGCCCTCTCGCGTAGTGGGTGGAGAAACGGGGCAAGATAGTTTCTCTGGCCCAGTCCTTGTCTGCAGTGTTTGCTGGAAATTGCTGGAAAAGTACGATGCTCAGTGGAGTTGGACGGTGTTGATGCTGTCGGCAATGGCGGCCGATCTGTGCTACTCTCGCACAGCTTTGCATGTGTATCTGCAGGGATCAATAAGAGTATTGTCAAGCATACTGGTATGCATGAGCAACCCCGCCCGCCACACTCGCGACCCTGACGCGCGCGTCGCGCCGGCCGCGCAGAGGCGAGCGCTGCGTCGCCGGAGGTACTGCGCGCTCTGGACGCTGTGCAGGCGCACATGCGCGCGCTCTCCAGCGACCTCGTGCGCCTGCGCGCGCTGCTGCATGCGCAGGCCGCGCCGGCCGGCCCCTTGCTGGCGGCCTCGGCCGCGAGCGGCGCCTCCGGGGCCCACCTGGCAGCCGCGCGGGGGGGCTGGCGCGGACGGGGAGCCCCCCGAGCGGGGGCGGGGGACGCCTGTTGGGGCGGGGGCTGGCAGGCGGCTTGGACGGCGGGCGCGGCCGGCGCGGCGGTGGGCGCCGCGTGCGCGCTGGCCGCCTGCAGGTGGGCTGCTCATAACAAGTAGGGCCGAAAATACCTGTCAGCGTTGGCAGCTTGGCCCTCCGCCATGCACGCTTTATGCAGGGGCTTTATGCTGTAGCAGCACGTTGGCGGCTTGGCAATGTTCCATGCAGGGCTCTCAGCAGGAGCTCGATGCTGTAGCAGCACAGGTAAAGCGGTCTGTTACACAGCGCCCTTGTTCCAAAACAGGTCGGCTGGAGCCTGGAGCACTGCCAACCTCTGACCGCACAGGCTGGCACAGCGAGCGCCTGCCGCCATGTCTGCTGCTCTGCTGTGCAGCCCTTGGCGCCACCAAGCATGCAGGCAGTGTGCGTGGCCACCTTCGCAGCACGCCAAGAGACGCAGCGCCAGCGGCATAGCGCTGGCTCTGCTCCAAGAGAGCAAAATCAGACTTATGCGCACTACTTCGCTACTTCGGTGTCGGGGACCCGAACGCTACTGAGCTATGACTACTGGCATGACAAGCTAGTGCTGCCTCAGCGATGTCGATCCCCTCCCACACACGACTAGCGCTGCTACGCAGCCTGCTGCCTTAAGGTCACTACCATACATCACCAGGCATGCATCACCGGTGGTCGCAGCAAGAGCCACACAGCAACACACTGGCCATGTATCACCGGGATGGGATCAACAACTCCCAGGTTCAACTGGAATAGAGCTGTCAGATGTGACTGCAGATATGACTGCTCCTGGGCAGCGCAATGTTCATGCAGCAGCAAGAGCAGCAGCAGAGTACGCTGGCGCCGCGCTGAGGAGCGACAAAAGCAACAAAACATTGCGTTTTCCAGCACCACGGCAGCAGCTGCTCCCGCGTCTGCACAGGCTGCAGAAGGATCAAAGCGCCGGGCGGTGGCCGCGCGCCGAGGAGCGACACCGAGACGGTGCGTGTGCACGCTGCGGCCACAGGCGCTATGGGCCCTGCTGCCTCCCAGCCAGCGCCGGCGCCTGGCGCCGCTCGTGCGGCAGCGGCGGCAACGGTGCCGCCAGATACGTCGTGCGGTGCCCGCGCCGCGGGAAGGCCAGGCCGGCCTCAGAGGCGCCAACGTAGTCTGCGGCGCACGCCAGCGGCGCGCGCAGCGCAGGCGAGGTTTCCTGCGTCGCCGGCCTTGCAAAGTCATGGCAACTCGCACCACCGCTGCTGTGCGCAACAGCTTGCACAACAGGTCCATGGTATGTCCCCTGTATCGCTACGAGTTTGGTAGAACGCGGCGAGTGCCTCCCGGAACAAGCGCACGCTGTCAGGTTGCGAGCGTGACGCACCCCGCTGTTCGCCGGCACGTGCGATTCCCAGGCCTCGCCGCTGCCGCCGCCGCTGCTTCCACGCTTGCCGTATGTGTACGTCGGGTTGAGCGCACCTGCAGCCAAGCACACCCCTTCGACGCGCCACCCAGGCAGCGGACTGCACCACGCTGCACCGCCAGACACCGGTACAGAGCACCTCTTGGAGCAGCTCGCTGCAGAACGACCTGCTCGCTTGCGCTTGTCAAGCTTCCTCACGAGTGCCAGCCTGTTGGCTGGTGATACATGCTACGACCCCGCGGACCTTCCTAGGTAAGAGGCCGCACCTTGCAAGCGCTGCATCGCGATGACGAGCTGCGAAACTATCCTGAAACGGTTGGAGGGCTGGCGCTCAAGGTCCCGCCCTGCCTTGCGCTTCTGTCCCGCTGCCTGGTCCGCCTCCATTGGGCTGCAGCTGCTCGCCTTCTTGGCAGCACCGCTCAGCACCTGCGTGTCTGCCAGCACTGGGGTGGCGGGGCGCAGCGGCGGCGACGCGCCCCGGGGCGAGTGTGACTCCATAAGATGCTGCTACAGCGCCAAGCTCGCACCCTCGCGTTCAAGCACGCTGAGACAGCATTGGCGCATATAGCGAGCCGCAAGCAGCTTCGAGGCAAGGGGGACTGTGCGAAGGTTTAGGGCAGGTGACCTGCCCTTCAAGAGCAGAGTTGTCAGCTGACGCGTTTTCAAGGGTGTGATTGTTGCCGCGCAGCAGGAGGGCAGGATGACCTTGGCCTATGCTCGTAGCTGTTAGTTTGCCCCATACAATAAGGTACTGCGCTCTGACGTGAGTCGCGAGCGATCAATCACAGCAGGTACCTCAGCTCAGCAAAGGGGCCAGGCAGCTGGTTTGCGTGCAGGTGAGTCGAGCCATCGGTGTCGGCTCCTTGGTGTACCGACGGCACCTGCCCGGCATGGCCGTGTCGCTTGGAATATCAGGCTGCCCGCGAAATTAGGAAGGTGGCCGAGGTCGGCACCGGCTTGCAGGCACAGGCGGTGCATCCTGGAGGACTGCCATAAGCGCTTGCCCCACAGGCTACCCGACCCAGCACACTTCGGTAGAGGCGGCGCAGCCGCTTGTGCGCCGTTCGCCAATGCAGGCCATTGGCATAGGATCGCGGCAGCGCCTTTCAGCGCTCTGCGCGGCATTGGCGCTCCTGCTGGTCGCTGCAGCCGACGCAAGCGTGCCTAGGCATAAACCGGCCGCCGCAGTGGGGCCGCACAGCGCGCGGGGCGCAGCTCGGGAGGCGCCGCGCTCCATCGGCCGTGACGGCCTGGGCGGCCGGCGGCTGCTGGAGGCTGGCGCGGCCAACCGCTGGGTGGACCAGGTGTACGTGCACGGCAGCGGCAGCGGCGGCGCGCACAAGGCCGTGCTAGTGCCGCTCGCGCTGAACCTGAACAACGAGGCTGCCAAACCGTCCGACCGCGAGAGCTGGGTCCAGGCGCGAGCCCGCGCGCCCCGAGCTGCGGCGCGTCCGCAGCAGCCCTGCAAGCCCAAAGCGAGCTCGAGGCGGCCGCTTGGCTGAGTGGTGGCTCAGCTTGTGCCTGGGCTGACATTTAATGTGAGTGCATGTCTCTGTGGAAAGCAGGCATGCCTCTGTGCTGTCATCATGCCTCATGCCTTGCAGCTGAGCTGATGCAGCTGAGGCTGTCTTGCAGGTATCACCAGTTGAGCACAGAGGGTGTGGATTGAGGTCGGGCAGTCTGCGATGGCCTCACAGCACATGGGGATGCAGCGTGCGGCCCGGCTGGCCCTGACGCGGGCTGCGCCGCAGGGCACGCCTCACCTGCCGCCCGCCGGGCTGGAGGACGCGCTGTACTACGCGGCGCTCAGCGACAGCAAGACGCCCGGCAGCGGCGCCGTCATCATCACCGCCGGTGCGCGCCGCGCCCTGCGGAGCGCCCGCGCGCCCGCGCCCCGACCGCAGACTCTTTTGTACACCGGGCCCCAGGACCCACACACAGCTCCGCCTAGCACTGCACAGGCTCGTCTCTGCGCGGCGGTTGCCCTAGAGGCCCCCCGGTCGTCCAGGGCGACAGGGGCCTATCTGACGCGGCGCGCGCCGCGGCAGGCAACCGCGCGGCATTCTCGCAGCTGCTCCCGCGGCTGCTGCGCGGGCTGAAGCGCAGCATGACCGGCGACCTCACCAACCACCTCGTGGTCGTTGGCCTCGGCCCGGGCGCCAAGTCCACATGCTCTGGGCTGCAGGCGCGCCCACGCACGCCCGAGCCAACATGGGCTGCGGCGGGTCAGGTCATGCCAGCCCAGGAACACTCGACGGACTGGCCCTGCTGGCCCAACTCACGCATTCACGTCAAGAAAAGGGCGCCGAGCTCCAGGCCTGCAGGAATGTGTGCTGTTGCGCTTTGCGCCATCACATGCGGAGCTTGGGCTGTGCTTGCATCACATGCTCTGGGCGGCGCCGGCTCCTGGGGCCGCCGCGGCCGCATGACGCCGCTGTGGGGCCGCGCGCAGGCGCGCCACGCGCACCAGTGCGTGCTCAGCGAGCACTGGACGGGCCCCGACGCGCAATTTCCGCAGGTCCGCCCCTCCCCCTGCCACGCTCTGCCGTGCCAAGGCTGTGCTGCCTGTGCACGTCTTTGCACTCCCGCCTCCTGGGCTGCGGTGCCAAGATGCGTACCTCTGTGAGTCCTGCAGCAATCGCAGGCCGCCTGCCGGCCTCGGGCACCGCCCTGCACCGCTAGCTTGTAGAAGCAAAGCAGCCTCACCTGCCATCGGTCAACAAAACAAAAGAAAGGCTGCACACGCGCCCGGACGCACCCCGGGGGGCGCGCGCGCAGGACGAGGCCCTGTTAGCGGGGGCCGCCGAGCTAGATCAGCCTTGCCTGCCGCTGTGAGCACGGAGGCCGCGCACGCGCCCAAACGCACGAGCGGCGCGCGCGTGCAGGACGAGGCCTGGTTCGCGGCCGCCGAGCTGCACAAGCTGGAGCTGCTGCTCAACGTGGCCACGCTGGGCTACGCGGCGCTGTGGCTGGATATCGACTCCATCGTCTTCCGCAACCCACTCCCGCACCTGCTGTCGCTCGGCGCCGACCTGGCGCTGCCGGACGCGCGCTGCGTGGCGCGGCCGGACGACGCCGCGCCGGCCGAGCGGCCCGCGCCGCGCGGCGGCGGCGTGTCGCTCGACCAGGCCAGCGGCGCGCGCCCGCCGGCCGCCCGGCCGCCGCTCGCCGCCCCATGCGAGCGCAGTGGGCGCGCCGTTTTGGGACACTGTGACAGGTTGCTCCGTTGGGCCGTGCGCTGGGCGCTGCCCAGCGCATGCTGCAGCGCATGCAGACATTGGCCTGCTTGCCGAACAGGCCACCGGCGTGGCGCGCATGTGCCGCAAGTGCTTGCAGCTTCTCATGTGCTTCTGAATCACGGGAAAGTCGAAGGGCTGCCTTGAGCACAGCTCGAGCACCGTGCGCGCGCTCCAGGGGCGCTCCGTCTCGGAGCGCCGACCACGGTTGCATGCTTGCGCCGCGCCTGACGCCTGCGCGCCGCGCAGGGCTGGTGTTCGCGGGCGCGAGCGTGCGCGCGGTGCGCGCGCTCTACGAGTGGCTGGCGCGGCTGCGCGGGCACCTGGCCGCGCTGCCGCCTGGGCAGGCGCCGCACCACAACAGCGACGCCGTTTACAACACGCAGCTGGCGCCGTTCCTGACCGGCGGGCCGTCGCCCGCGGGGCACCCCTTCATCCGCCTGCACCAGCTCTCGCAGGCGCGCCGCGCCGCGCCCTGCAGCGCCGCCTGCTCCCAGCTGCCAGAACCTGTCTCCAGCAGCCCGTGCCTGCCCAGCGCGCTCCAGCAATATGCTGGATGGGGCGCCAGGCGCGGCCGACCCATGCTTGCATGCAGCGCCGCGCCCGCCGCGCCCGGCTGCGCATAGCAAGGGCGTTCAGGGCACGATGAGCTCGGGGGGCCCGCCGAGTGGACGGCGGTGTGCGGGGCCGGCAGGCGCGCTTCCCCAGCTGGTGCGCCGGGCCATGCGGCTGCATGGGCGCGAACACGACGCAGCCGCACACATGGGCGCCCGTCACGGGCGAGAATGGCGCGGTCACGGGCGGCGAGCTGAGCTGCCCGGACGCGGCGGTGGATAAGGTGCGGGCCCCACCCGTGCTCCTAGTGATTAGTGACAAGTCCCACAGCATCGGAGAGGTCTTGCGCGCCGGCTGAACAGCGGTGCTGGCTCCCACGGGCGCGCCTGGCCCTGAGGCCTGGTATCCTGCTGATGCGCGCGGCGCTGACAAGGCGGAGCGCGCCGGGCCGCCGCGCACCGTGCCTGGCATGGAGCGCCGCCCGGAGCGCTGTCTAAACCTGTGCGACCCTGCGCTCACCGCGCGCGCGCGCCCGGCGCAGTGGCTGGCCTTCCACTACCCGTGCACGAGCTCGCTGGCGGAGAAGGCCGCGCTGATGGACCTGGGCCTGGGCCTGCTGGAGGCGCACGCGCCCCTCACCTTTGGTTAGCCCCCTCTGCTCCCAGTGCGCCCCTCACCTTTGTTGGCCCCCTCTGCATTCAGTGCGCCCCGGCCCCGCCCCCGGCGCCCGGGCGCCGCCCGCCGCTCGGCTGACACAGCTAGTCGCGCGCATATCAGCGATGCGGCGCCGAGCATGTTTGCCCCAGGCCTGCGCCCTGCCGTACACCGAGCATGTGCTTGCAGGGTTGCCGGGTGGGCGTGCGGATGGCTGGCATGAGCAGCATGCACCTGCACGCGACGCCCGTGGCAGAAATAGCCTAGCTTGCCAGCGGTCATGCCTGCTCTTTGACCATTTACTGCATGCGCGGCGCTGCATGCGCGTTTAGCCCTCAGGAGCACCGAACGCTCAGATTCTGACCCTGTGCCGTGTCCCGTGCAGAGGGCGTCGCCACGGGCGCCCAGTCTGCGGCGGGCGGGGCGGACAGGCGCGAGGCCGAGCGGCGCGAGCTGTCCTCGGGCCTGCCCACACGCGCGCGCGCCGACGCGGCGGCCGCCGCCACCGGCGCCGACCGCCCCTGGCGGCCGGCCAGGGAGGCCGTCCGCGACGCGGCCGAGCTGAACAACAGCGGGGCGCTGGGCGCCGCCGGCTGGGAAGCGGAGCACAGGGGGGATGGGGCGGAGGGAACCGCCTGGGGCGACCAGGGGCCGCCGCAGGAGGCCGGCGCGGGGGCGTCCGCCTACCTCAGGCTGAGCGTGCTGGCCGGCGCGCTGGTGCTGGGCGCAGCGGCGGGCGCGCGCGGCGCACGCGGCGCACTCCTGCGCACGGCCGGCCTGTGGCCCGGCAAGGACCCGGAGCGCGTGCTGCCGCGC
>JAABUY010004370.1_pt1 | contig 14884 bp, 17 predicted proteins | sample 5560271 | NCBI WGS metagenome assembly JAABUY01 (sample SAMN10711886, study PRJNA513374) | rock metagenome | isolation source: Antarctica rocks | place: Antarctica: Victoria Land, University Valley
CCCTCCTGTCGCCACAGCCATCTGGGTCGCGCACAGGAGCTGCGCGCGCCGGGGCAGCGCGCCTGGCCGCCTGGTGGACGACCCACAGCAGGAAGGGCAGCCGGCGCGGGCTGCTGTACGCGCCGCCAGCGGCCAGCAGGTCGCCGCTCAGCCGCAGCAGCGCGCCCGGCGCCGCGCGCAGCAGCAGCGCGAGCGCCACCAGCGCGCCCACCTGCGCCGCCGGCGGCGCGGGTGCGAGGGTCAGGGTCCCGTGAGGGTCCTTTAGGGTCCAGCGGCCGCGGCTAGCACGGGCGGAGGCCGCTGGCTCTGGCGCGCCGGCGGCCCCGGGCGACGCTCTCGCCCGGCCCGCCCGGGCGACCCATCTCGCCCTGCCTGGGCGAGCACACGCGCGTGCGGCCGGGTCAGGCTCGCACTGACACAGCCCACCACCCCCTTCTCCAGAGAACGGTCTCACCGCGCGCTCTCAGGCAGCGGCTCGCCCGCTGCCTGCTGCGCAGGGCGGGCCCCGGGCGGCACAGCGGGCGGCGCGCGCCTTAGCCTTTGGCGGCGCGGTGGCCGCCGACTCCGGGACGCCCTCGAACACGGCGGACACCAGCGCGGCCGCCACCGCCGCGAGCGCGCCGAGGTCCTTTGCCGCGAAGAAGGCCGACGCAACGGCCGCCACGTCCGCGCTCAGGTAGCAGAGCGGCACGTCCGCCGCCTGCGCGCGCGGTGATTACATACTCGAGTCTGTCTGAACGGCAGGGGCGCAGACTGCCGCCAGGGGCCCCGTCCTGGGCCGCGAGCGGGCTGCTGCGGCGCCGCACGCGTGCCAAGCGGGCACGCGTGCCGAAGCCGCCTGCGAGGCCTACGTGGGGCCCTCTCACTGGCAGCGCACGACAGGTCAGCGTCTGCACAGCTCTGCCTGGCTTCTGGCGTCCAAGGAGGGCCGGGGTGCAGCACGCCAGGGGCAGCGAAGAAGACCGAGCGGTGCCAGCAGCCCACAGCCCCTTGAACAACAACTTGCAACATGTGCGCAACAAATAGGGCGGAGGAGAGAGCGCAGTGGCCCTTCAGTGGGCGCTGCGCGGCTTAGCACCGCCGCCACCTGGCGACAGCGCACCCTCGCTGCTGGGCCAATGAGTGGACCAAGCCTGCATCTTCAACACCAAGAGCTCCCACACGGCGAGGCAAGGAGGGCCTGCCTTCTCCAGAGGCCCGTCGGTGACCGCCTTGTTGAACGGCAGCTCGCACTGTTTGAACGCGCCGACAAACCAGTCGGCCGCCGCGCCCAGCTGCGACGCGTCATCGCCAGGGTACTTGTCAGCGAAGCGCGCCAGCGCGGACGCCAGCTCGCCCGCCTCCAGGCGCACGTCGCCCGGCGACACCTGTACATTGCGCACAGGCGCGGCGTGAGCCAACCTGCAGCCTCCCCTGGCAACCCCCTTTACTCTGAAGGCTCTGCCGCGACGGCGGGCAGCCGGCACGATGCTGAGCTGCCTGCAAGGCGCAGGGGCCGCGGGGAAGGTACGCGCGCGTGCCCGCACGCGCCTTTGGCTTCCTCGGCTGCTTTGGCTTCTTCGGCGCGGGCGCGGGCCGCTCGGTCGCGGGCGGCGCGGCGTGCTCGTTCAGGTGCGCGTGCTTCTCATGCTCGGCCTCCCGCGGCTCCGCGGCGGCGAGCGCCCCAAAGCCCGATGCGGGCCGCTCCCAGGCGTCCAGGTCTGCGAAGGCCGCCTTGGCGCGCACGTCTATGGCGTCCCGCGCGTGCCCGTTCGCCGCGGGCTTCTGCGCCTCGTCCCTGGAAGGCCGCTTGCGCTCCGTCCGCGGACGCACGACCTGCCACTTGCCGTCCATTGCGCGCGCAGCAGGTGCGGGGTCAGCTGCGGAGCTGGGCAGGACAGGGGCAGTTGGCAGCCTTCTTTGCGGCACGCACGCTGATGGGTGCATGCCGGGAGGGCTTGGGTGTGTGTGCAGGGTCAGGTTTGTGTAGCCATCGATTGGAGCTTTACGAGCCAAGCTTGTACGCTCTACGAGTACACGGTAGAGCTGCTAGTTTGTTGACAGATCGTGTTAGGTACATCGCCCAGGTCGTGCGCGTTGGCGGGACTGAGTCAGGGCCATCCTTCGGCCGGCTCGGCAGACGAGCCAGGACGCGATGCCGCACGCGTGGAGCTGTGCTTGTATCGCTGCGGCAGCCTTGCTGCTGTGCTTGCGGCCGGCGGAGGGAGGCACAGCGGTGGTGAGTCTGTACAGGCGAAACGCGACTCTGGACAACATCGCGGCTCGGGCCTCCCGGAACGTTGCGGTGAGTGCGCCGGCCCTGTGTTTGAGCTCGGACGCAGAGTAGGACAGCAGGAGGGAGGTCTGGAGGGCACTCAACTCCAACTGCTGCTTGGCTGCCCAACAGGGCCAGGGCTGCGCACAGCCTTGCAGCGGTGTGTGATGGTCAGATGCCTGGCAGATGGTTGCTTTGCTGCAGTGCGGCGCTGCTGTGAGGCTCTGCCGCGGGCGCGGGCATTACTATACTACCCAGCTAGTCTCCTGACTTGCGCGCTTGCAGCCGCACTGCCCAGCGCTGCAGTTGCAGCGCTGCGCTTGCTGTTGACCACGCAACAAGACAGCAATCCTGTCTGTTGGTTGCTTAGCGTAGCAGCTTGCATTAATGATGCGCTGATGCCACCTCACTCGTGTCATGTGGCCGCGGCCATACTATACGCCGCCGCGGCGCCTGCATGCCGGGCAGCACGTACTGCTGCGTGCTGCGCGTTCATCAGCTGCCGGCGTGTACATCAGACAAATAAGCGGCCGGCTGTGGTGCCTGGCAGCTGGCTGCCTTTACCGGCTCTGTTTGTCATGCGGAGCAGCCAGGCAGGGCGCAGCATCCTGCTGCGCAGTCAGCCCATATTGACTGGTTGCTGTGCGCAGACGCACGCACAGGCTGCTGCGTCCTCACCATGGCATGCACTACACGCGGCGCCCACAAGGGCGTCCTCCTGCCGCGCCTGGCGAGCGTGTGCAGCTGACCCCGTGAGCGCGCGCGCGCAGTACTTTGGCGTGTTCAAGGTGGGCACGCCGCCGGTGGCGTTCACGGGCTGCTTCGACACGGGCAGCTCGGACACGTGGGTGCCGTCCTCGCGGTGCACCTCGGCGGCGTGCCTCACGCACACGCGCTTCTGGGCCACGTCGTCCAGCACGTTCCAGGTGCGCGAGCGGTGAAAAAAGAATCCTTGACCGCCCTGCCCGCGCACACCCTGGCGCCCTGGCGAGGAGGCCGCCCACCTGCTTGGCGCCGCTCGGCCAGGCCGGCGGAAGGGGCTTGCGATGCCCCGCGCCGTGCTGCATGCTGCCTCCAAGGGCAGGGCCTGCAGAGCAGCTGTTGATGCAGCGCACAGGGTGAGCGTGCACTGTGGACCATTAGAGTTCACGCCATATGGCGGTGGCATGTGTTTCCGACTCTGTATTTGGCCTGGAGCACAGCATGCTGGTCCTGGGCCTGCATACACGGCAGCCTGGGCCTGAGAGCTGCGCCGCGGGCGATGCCGGCCGCGTGCCACACACGCAAGCGGCCCCCGGGGCGCCCTGCGCGCTGCCATGCGCCCGCCCCACGACGCGCGCGCGGCGCTGACCGCGCCGCCGCCGGCGCGGCGCGCAGGCGCTGGCGCGGCCGTTCTCCATCACGTATGGCACGGGCGAGGTGACGGGCACGGTGGGCGCCGACACAGTCACCGTCGGCGATGGCAGCGTGATCACGCTCGCCAACCAGGGCTTTGGGGAGGTCACGAGCTCGAGCTCCGACTTTGTCACGGCCTCCTGCGACGGCCTCTTCGTGCGCACCCCTGGCTGCCTCCCGCAGGCTCGTGCTGTGCGCTCGCCGCAGGCAGTGCTGGCGTGGCCTGGAGGCATGCGGGCGGCCTGCCGATCAGGGGCAGTCAGGGGATGGCCGTGCTGTGAGTACATGTTAAGCGACGTTGTTGACCTGTGGCACTGCGGCTGATCGGCTGCGCTGGCGGTATCAGCGGGAGGGCGCTCTGCGCACCGCGCATGCCGCGCAGCCCCGGCGGGCGCCGTGCTCGCAGGCCGTGCGGCTGGCTGACGGCGCTGACGCGTGCACCGGGCGCGCACGCAGGGCCTGGGCTTCCCGGACCTGACCAACATGCAGACGCTGCCAGCGTTCTTCAACATGATCCACCAGGGCGTGCTGGACGCGCCCACGTTCTCCATCTACCTCAACCCCGACCCCTCCCAGGAGCCGAGCGGGCAGATCGAGTTTGGCGGCTACGACACCGCGCGCTTCGTGGGCCCGCTCAACTGGGCGCCCGTCGTCGACAAAGCGTGCGTTGCCCGCCGCATTTCCCTTCTCAGCTCTCGCCGGCCGAGCCTGTCCATTGGTCGCTAGGCCTGTGACGATGAGCAGGGTGGTCTGCTGGAGTGCGGCGGCACAGCCAAGGGCTCGTGGCAAGCTGCCATGCATGCTCCGTCACCACCTGGCGCGGGCAAGCAGCGCGGTCGTGAGGAGCGGTGCCCGGCGCGTAGGTACTGGACGGTGGGCCTGGACAGCATCGCGGTGGCAGGCGTGGTGCAGACCGTCACGGCGCGCACCGCGATCCTGGACAGCGGCACGACCGCCATCCTGGTCGGCGCGGACGACGCGTCGGCCATCCACGCGGTGCGGCGCCCGAGCCTGGCGGCCGCCCCGCGCGCGGCGCATGCAACCTGTGCTGCCCATGCACATGCAGAAACCTGCCGTGAGGTTGAACTGCATGTCCCAACCTGTGAAGACAGAGGCGTGCAGCGCTCGCAAGCCGAGCACCAGCGCAGGCTGTGCGCGAGGCACAGCCAGGGGCAGCTGCTGATGGTGTGCTTGTTGGTGCTGCGGCGCAGGCCATCCCTGGCGTGACCTACAACGCGGTGGGCGGCTACTATGGCATTGATGCTGGCTGTGCAGGCGTCGATGCGCTGCCCAATGTCTCCTTCGCCATTAACGGGAACGTGTACGCGCTGCCGCCCTGGCAGTGGACGCAGGCGGTGCGCTGCGCCCCCACCCCCCCCTGCAGACTCATGCTGTCCCAACTCTGCTCAGCAGGGCGGGCGTGGCGTGGCGTGGCGTGGCGTGGCGTGGCGTGGCGTTAAAACCATCAACTCAGCACGGGTATAAGGGTGTGTTGCTGTCATGTCTGAGCAGTAACTCTGCCTTGTCTGCTCGTTCTGTCCTCAAGGGGTATTGCTGTCATGTCCGTGCAGTCACCCTGCTGCAACATATGGCAGGGACAAGTGCTCACCCGGCAGCGCCGCCCGGCCACAGGTCTCATCGGCGGACGGCGAGGCGAGCGCGCAGTGCATCTCGGCGATCATCCCCGGCGGCGACTCGCGCGCAATCATCCTGGGCAATAACTTCATGCGCAGCTGGTTCACCGTGTACACGTACGACGCCGGCAGCCGCGCCGCGCACGTGGGCTTTGCCGCCGCGGCTGCGCTGGCCACCGCGCGCAGGTGGGGCGCGCTTGCCGTCACACCATTGCCACATGCTCCGATGAGAGTGTGGGTAGTGTTCTGATGCTGAAAATGCTGAAGCCTTGTGAGGCTTGTGGACATGACGGGTGGCAACAAGAAGCATGATGCTGGCGCAGGGTACATGTGCCCTCTGAAGCACAAGTGTGGGTTGCTCAACATGTCTTTTGCCGGTTGCATGGCATCTGTCTGCCTGTTGGTAGGCCACACGCCGCATGCAAATTGCAATGCACTGTGCAACGCAACACTGCACTATCCGTGCCTGTCCACAACGCTGCGGCGCCAGCCTGCTGGCCAAGGCGTTGAGCTGGCCAGCAAGTCTGAAACGTCGCGTTGCTGCGCGCGCAGGTAACGCTGGCGTGCCGCGGTGCTGGTGCGGCACATAGCTATGAAGTCTGGCGCCAGCCGTCGTGGTGCTCCTGAAGCCTGCTTGCTCCTCCTCGTTCCCAGCTGCGGCGGGCTGTCAGTGAGAGACGGCTGGCTCATTTGCCGGCGCGCCCGCAGCGCCTTGCAGAGGCCTTTGGTCCTGCAGGCATGTGCTTCTGTAGTGGGCGCCGCGCCGCGCTGCGACTGGCTTGAGGACAGGTCATTTGCAGGATGCGCTGCGTATTTTTTTCTGTCCTGGGGCTGCGCCCCCAGGCGCAGGGTTTTGTACTTGGCTGCTGCGCGTTTCGCGCTGCCAGCGCTGCGGGTCTGCGCCGCCTGGCGGGTCCTGCATACTGCTTTCTGTTCTGTCTGCTCTGCACCGCTCTGGACAGGCTAGGAATCTGAACAAACGTTGAAGGGCCTCTGCACTGTACCTCCTGAACTGCACTATTCAAGCTGTAACGGATGTTTGTCCGGGCTGTGCGCTCCGGGCTCGTGCTGCGACTCCCCCTGTCCTCATCACTTCACAGTGGGTCTGCCGCAGTTTCTTTACAGCACGACACTTCACGCACGCGTGGGGCCTCTGTATCGCCCTGTGTCTCTGCCGCCAGTGGGGTACCAGCAAAGGCACATATAGTAGTCCGCTGAGTTGGTAAACAAGAGCGTGATGACATGAACACATGTTTGCGAGCCTGTGTCAAGCCACATATGTGCGAGCCTGTGTCAAGCCACATATTTGCGAGCCTGTATCAGAGGTATGCACGACATTGAAGTTGCAGTACTCAGAGTCACAGGATGCTGACCAAGCACACCGCCTGCTGGCAAGTGCACCCGGGCCCTAGCAAAATTGTGGCAGTGGCTACGTGCCTGCGCCTCCCATACGCGCGCTACAGGCTCTCTACGTCGTGACTCTCAAGGTCATACGCCGTTGCTTGCAGAGCGCGTACAGAGCTGGTCGTGTTGTCCACGCATAGCTTCCCAGTGCAGCTCCCGCTCAGGAGGCCACTCGCTGAGCAAGCCGTGCGTGCTGGTATAGTATCGTAGCCCCGCTCGTCCACTCAACCCACCTGCCGCTGCGGTGCAGCAAGCGCAAGCGTTAGGAGCTGGATGTGGACACTTGTGCAGACCGCAGCACTGCAAGGCGTGCCAAAGCAGAGGAAGGAAGAGTCAGCGGCCAGGAGGCTTGCCAGCGCGCTAGCTCTATTTCTTGCCGCCGCCGACGGCAAAGGCGCCACCGCCAGCCTTCTCGGCCTTCTTCGCGGCAGCTTGCGCGCGCTTCTCATCCTTCGCCTTGCCGCCCCTGGGGCCACAGCAGCTGGTATTACACTTGCTGCAGACCAACCTGCGAGCAGTTCAGAGCGGTATGCACAGCCAAACGCACTTTGGCTTGTTCATAACCGCTTTACTCGACGGCTTCGGCTTGAACGTGTCCTTCGGTGCCATGACGACTTGAAGCTGGCGCTGAACGGCACGCAAAGACGCAAGTATGAACGGGTGGCACGGACAGACGCAGCAGGCCACCGCGCAAGTGTGCTGGTGCTGGTGCTAGGTAGGAGAGCGCCCGGGCTTGGCTGCTGTTTCTTGCTCTGAGTGCTGTCTGCAGTAACCTCACACCCGTACCCTTATACGGTGGCACAAGCTCTCCCTCCGAGACAGAGCGCTGGGTCAGGAGTCAGTATTGGGGTACAGGCGCAAAGCAAAGGAAAGGCCGTGGCTTTCAGCAACCTCATTTGCCAGTGTGTGTTGCAAAGAGCGTGCACTGATGGGCAGGCCATCAGCGCCAGCCCGCAGCATCGAGGACGAGGCCTGCACGCTTGCAGAGGATGGCGACTTTGCGGCTGCAACAGCCAAGTTCCGGCAGGCCATCGCCGCCGACCCCGCTCGCGTGGCCCTGCACGAGCAGCTGGCCCAGTGCCTGCTTGAGGACGGCGACGTTCAAGCTGCGCACGACGCCGCCATGCACGCCGCGGAGCTGAGCCCGCAGGTGGGCGAGCGCGCTGCGCTTGCAGCGCCGGGCAGACCAGCCCTGGCACGCAGACACTCACGCGCCTGTGCCGGTCTGGACAGTGGGGCAGTGCGCACCGTACACTCGCGCGAGCGCAAATGGAGCTCGGGCGCTTCCAGCACGCGCTCCGGAGCTACGACAGGTGCGCGGTGCGCCCCACGTTGGTGCCTCGCAGGGCTCGCGCGAGGTTGTGAGGGGCTCGGCGCTTCCAACTTGACCCGGCCGCATGGGGCGCCGCCGCCTGCACCAGGAGCTGGGCGGCGCGGAGGCGGGCCTTGCTGCCGAGCGGGCTGAGGCCGAGCGCCGGGCCGCTGCAGCTCTGGCTGCGCGCATCGGTCTCCCGCAGCTGCTGCTCAGCCAGGATACGGGTGCGCTCGGGCGCGTCTGCAGCTGCGGGGGCGCCTTCCTTTGGGAGGCGTTCAACCCAGCAGAGGCGCCTCCACGTTCACTTTTGCTGTGTTTAGGGGGGTGCTCTGTTTGGCAGTGAGCACGCCCGCGCAGGTGACAGGACCAGCAGCGTTACTGTCAACAGCTGCTGCACGTGGTCGGTGAACTGAGGGGCCCGCGGCTTGCAGGCAGTGGCGCCGGGCCGGCGGGCCTGGTGTGGGAATGCGGTGTCGCGCTCGCCGAGTACCTCGTACGCCACTGCGGGCCAGGTGTTCAGCAGCCTCCATACTGCATGCTAGTCGATGGGCACCGCATGAGCCAGGACGCGGCCCGGGCGCGAGCGCTGGTGTGTGCAAGCACAGGAGGCATCACACAAACATAGAAAGCTTGCGCTTCAGGCAATTGCGTGCATTAAGATTGCTGCACAGAGGCGTGCATGCATGATGTCTCGCCGTGCCAAGCACCATGTCACCATCCATGCAGTGGCACGTCACAAGTCACTGGCTGGGTGTGCAAGCAGCTCTCTGGCTCATGGACTTTCAGCTGCTGTGCGCTCTGCAGGCGCGCTGAGCGGCAAGCGCGTCTTGGAGCTCGGTTCCGGCACCGGTGTGGCAGGCCTGGCTGCGGCGCTGCTGGGTGCGCAGGTGTGCATGATACCAACACGATATTCAAAGATGCTCCGCTGTGCTTTGCTTTTCGGACACGTCTGCTGCCTCCGGCTCATCAGGGTGAGGCAGCGTCATGCGCGCGCCCCTGCAGCGCAGCTGGTCTGCATAACATGGCATCGATCCTATGCCACGCTGCATGTGCGGCTGTACAGACCCTTGGAAGTGACAACATGCGGGGTGGTGTATTTCCAGGTGACCCTCACCGACCTTCCGGGAGCACTGCCGCTGCTGCGCCGCAACGCCGCGGCGGCGGCCGCCGCCATCGCTGCGGCGGGCGGCTCCGCGACAGTCGCAGAGCTCGACTGGGCGGGCGTGCCAGGATGGCAGCCCAGCTCCTGGCCTGCACCTCCTGCCGCAGCAGCCCCGACGGCAGGCGCTGAGCAAGCCCTGAGTTGCCGATGTGCAGCCGAGGATGGGGCCGGCGCGGACCGCGCTCGGCGGCGCCCAGCCCAAGCGCACCCGTGCGCCGAGCGCCCCGCAGAGTCTGCATGCGGGTGGGCAGGCGCGGCCGCGCCCGCTGCGAGCTGTCAGCCGAGCCGCCGCTCCGGCTGCGCGCCCGACGATGCGCCGATTGCGCCCTGCGCGCCTGACGCCAGCGATGCGCAGGCGCATGCATCATCCTGCTGTGGCAGAATTAGCAATGGTATCTGGGAAGGGCCAGGCCGGGCTGCTGAGGCCCCGGCCCGCCCTGGAGCGCCCGCGGCGGAGGCCGCCGGGCAGGCGCATGCGGCGTCGTGCTGTGGCAGGGTTGGCAGTGGTGTCAGAGAAGGGCAGGGCCAGGCTGCTGAGGCCCCGGCCCACCCTGGAGCGCCCGCGGAGGGGGCCGCGCTGTGCAACGCGCGCTACGACCTGCTGCTCGGCGCCGACCTGGTCTACACGGCGGCCGCGGTCGCGCCGCTGGCAAACGCGGTCGCGCGCGCGCTGCGCGCGCCGAGCGGCGGCCGCCGCGGCGCGGCCGCCGCGGGCGCATGCGGCGTGCTGCTCGCGCACAAGGACCGCCACGCGCACGTGACGGCCGGCCTGATGCGCGCGCTGGAGGCGCTGGGCCTGCGCCTGGACCCCGTCGGCGTGTCCGTGCGCTCGCCGGCTGTGCGCGTCTACGCGGCACCCGCACCGGCGCACGCACCTGACGCTGGGACTGCAGGCGGCGTGTAGGGCTTGTTGGGTGGGCGCCAAGGCATGCGGCGGGAGGCCGAATGACCTTGCAGCAGCTGTTTCACAACCACACCCTTACCAACGTCTGCTCCGCTTCCAGGCTGCCCAAGCTGTCAGCGACCGCAGTGAGCATGTGGTATTTGCTTCATATGGTGGTCTGGTTTGTAGTTTCAGTATGCAGTGAGGTACATGTAGCTGCAGCCCTGTGCGAGCAAGCACTGTGATGTTCAGCACAAGCGTGAGCCCTGTTGGCAATCCACAGTCAGCCGCATGCAACTGGTCCAGCAGCTCTTACATCATATATCTTTCATCCACTTCTTTTAAAGAATGTAAAGAAGTTCTTTACATGCGGGGCAGTGTGCTGGCAAGCAGCAGGTGCTCAATTGTACTGGAGCTTCAGATCAGCACAGCATGCTTGCAGGTAGCAGGCAAGTGTGGTCGATAGATACAAGGTCACTTGCGGATGACACACTCACTGATCACGCTGAGTGATGGGGTGTGTCCACCCCTCAATGAGCAAACCACCGGGTGGCCCCTGCCTGTCTGGAACCAAAGTCCCGACGAAAGTTGATCGAGCATTACAGTGGCACAGGCAAGGTGAAAGCTTATCTACTAGTACGTGTGCTGTGTCCTGTGAGCACCTGTACGGAGCACCCACACATTCACGCACTGTCTGCTCGCCCTGTTGTGTGCCCCTTCTTCCTCACAGGCTTGGTGCGCCGGTAACGGCAAGGGGTAGAGCTTGCACTGTGACCACCACACGGCGTCGTGCGTCTCTGGCGGTGGTGCATGGCACCTCACCACCCATAGCTCTGAAGCTCACGCACCCCGGCGTCCAGCATGCCGGACGAGCAGGTCGCGTATGGCCACCCATGGGTTGTGGCGTTTACCTTGCTGTTCAAGGTGCGCATCAGCGCGCCAATCGCCCTCTACAGTGCGCTGTCTTTGCCAAACTTCCTGGCGTTCTCTGCTGTTGTGATCGTGTTGGCAGCGCAGGTCGCATCGGTGGTAGTGTACATGGTATGCGGCCTGTTCAGCTCCGGCTTCATCACCAACTTTGTGGTGGTCACGATCCTGTTGATGCTTGACTTCTGGACGGTGCGGGTCACCCTCTTGTGCTTAAGTGTTGCCTCCTTCCCTAGCTGTTGCTTCCTGCCAGCCCATTCTATGCGTGCTCCTTCTGCCAACCCCCAAAAGGCCAGTGCAACTGTTTGCTTTGGCCAGCACTGCTGAGAGCCTGAATGCACGGGCTGAGTGGCAGCGCTGTCGCCCGAGCAGACGAAGAATGTAGCGGGCCGCCTGCTGGTCGGCCTGCGCTATTGGAACGAGGTCACAGACGAGGGCAGCAACTGGCGCTTTGAGACCCTGGAGGCGGTGCGTACACATCATCCCTTGCATGCAGGGAAGGCATATGCCGTTATGCTGTTCCTACAGCTTCAACATGTTGTCACGGACCTGGAGTTGCTTGCTGGTCACAGAGTGCGTGGCCAGCGCAAGTGTCCGTTTTGCTTTTGACATGGGCAGCAAGGTCAGCCTGCAGGTCTGTTGCCCTCAGCGTTAATAGGTTCCATAGACAACTCAGCATTGCTGCGCGCAGGGCCAGCGAGCAATAAATGGCAAGGACAAGGCTGTCTTCTGGTGGACGCTGTGGATTATGGTGCGGCAAGGCGGCGTCGCTGCAAGCCCCGATGAGCTACAGCAAGAGTGCACATGCCTCTGCAGCGATCGTCTAACCTTCTGTGGAATGTGTAAGGCAGAACTGCGAGCCCTGTCCATACGCTCTCTGACAGCACTTCAGAACAACTCATGAGAAGTGTCTGAGGACTGCCTGCTTGTGTGCTGAGTGTGGTCCGATGGGGTGGAACAGCCGCTGGTGTGGCTGCTGATGGGCATTGTGGCGCTCGTCAAGCTGAAGATCGGTGCGTGCCAAGGCCCATTCAAGCCTACACAAGCGTGTGCAGGGCGGCTGCATAGTGGCTGTGGGCCCTGACCTCTATGCAGCCACCTGGCCGGCACCTCACTGTACAGCAAAACTATGTGTGGCGCCCGGCGCAACATCGTAGCTGCGCTGGCTGGCTGTTGAAGTCCAGCTCAGTGTCCTTGCTGGGCTGCATCAGCAGCCAAGCCGCTGCTTGTGAGTCTGCTCGCATGTGTCACCCGCCGCGCTGCTGCACTAGGAACAGGCCACCGGCACTGACATCAGCTTCACATTCGGCTGGAAAGCTGGAAATGTACGCAAATTAATGAATTTTTACGCCGACTCCGCGCAGACTACCTGCTGGTGGTGGTGGTCGCGCTGGTGCTGAGCGGCGCGAATGTGGTCGGTTACACCAAGTGCAGCAAGGAGGCCTCGCAGCAGCTGCGCAACCTGGCCGCGCAGGCCGTCTCCTCCGGCTTCACGGCGCGCCCTGCGCTGCCTGGTGCAGGGCGAGCGCGCTGCTGCCCCGGGCTCCCCGCGTGTTGAGCTATGTCATGAGGCAGTGTGTGGCGCGTCGGCGCTTTACTTTAACAAGGTGCAGGGACTGGAGACTGGTGGTCGAATCACGCCTGCACTGCCCCGTTCAAAAATCTCCTGTGTGCCACTGTGCCTGTGGGTGCTGTCATCATGTGCCAGCTGTGGCGGCTGGCGCTGACCAGGCGCGGCGCCTGCGCGCAGGCAGCCATGTCGCGGGTATGACCAGCTGCGCGCGAAATCGGGCGAGGCGGCGCGGGAGGCTAGGTCTGGCGCAGCCATGCTTGACGGCACTGCTAGGTGTAAGCGTCACATTGCGTCCGCGCGCTGCTCGCATTGCATAGATGTTGCGACAAGCCCTCGAGGGCTCACCTCATGCAACGAGCACCAAACTCAGCGGGAGCCTGGCACACATGACAAGTCAGCCCCCGGATCCGCTGCGCCAGCAGGCACAGACTCCAACGCCTGCACATCCGACACCACGGCGCTGCTGTCCCGTGCGCGGCTGTCCGGCGCACGCAGCAGCTCCGCAAGGCAGGCGTCCAGCTCCGCCGATGAGGCAGCCGCCCGCGTCCGCAGCGCCTGTCGCAGTAGCCCAGTGAGTGACTTCTTATCCGCAGCAGAGCTGCGGCATGCCCAGCTCCTGGCACCTTGACATGCCCCACATCAATCATGCTTCACAAAAGCATGTTGTATCGCTTGGCCTTTGCGTAGCAGTGCAGAGCACAAACAATTGTACGGCTAGGCTTGCAGGGTGTCGGGCCGGCAGGCGCGCACCACACAGCGCGCCACAGCCTCTACAAACTCTGCGAATGTGACGTCCGGGTCTGGCCCGTCCCGTGGGCCTGCTGCCACGGCGCATGCCAGAACGGGTCCTGGGCTGGTCGGCTGTGCGCTGCCTGCCGGGAGCGCATCGCCTGCCACGTCCTGGGCGTCCAGCCCTGGCGCAGGCCCCGAAGCCAGCGGCACCCCCCGCACAGCGGCACGTCCGTCGGTGCCTGATGCGTCCCCGCTTGGAGGCGCAGCAGGCTCGGATGTCACGCCGGGCGCAGCTGGCGCTGCTGTCGCGGGCTCCACAGGCCACGGGCCTCCAGGCTTGTCATGACATGCGGGGCGCACGGCGGCCGCGGCGCCAAGGCGGGCTCTGTGCAGCGCTTCGTCCGCCGCTGCCGGCGCGCGCGCGCGCAGCCATGCATGGCAGGCGGCAACATGTGCCAGGCACGCTCGCGCGTCCCGCTGATCCAGCTGCTCCGGGGGCGCTTCTGCTTGGGGGACTGCAGCAGCCTCTGTTGCAGCCTCTGCGCATGCGTTGCCGGGCGCGCACTGCCCTGCGGCTCCATTGTCGGAATGCGGTGCTGGCGGGCAGCCGGCCACTGTGGGCGGCGTGCCAGCAGGCAATTCAAGCAGCTGGCTGGTTGCGGCGGGCGGCCTGCTGTCCAAGACGGCCCCCGGACTGTCTGAGCTGGCTGAGCGGGCCTGGGCGCTGCTGCACGCTCGCGAGCGACGCGGCAGGGCGGCGTCAGGCAGTGGCAGGGCAGGGGCCGGCTCCAGGGTAAGGTCCCCGGGGCTGGGCTCCAGCGGCACGAGGCCGAGGAAGGCAGCGTTCAGCGCCGGCAGCCGGCGCCGCACGCCCGCGGCGCCGCCCGCGAGCAGCCAGGCCTGGAATGTGGCGTCCGGGGCGGCCTCGGTGGCGCCCGCGTTGTCGCCGCCGCGCGGCGGCGCGAGCAGCTCGGCGAGCAGCGCGCGCACGCGCGGCGCCAGCGGCGCATCGCGGGCGCCTGCCGCGCAGGCGCGCTGGCTGCTTCAGAGCATGGCGGCTTGCTCCTTGAAGTGTCCTTGCGGACTATGCCAGCGATCAGGACACTGGCAAAAGCCCTCCCTTCAAGGTGCACAGTGTGATGCAACCGCAGCTGCCTTTGCACATCATCAGATGGTAGCTACACCTGAGCCTGTAAGCAGCAGACCGCCATGCACACGCTAGTCAAGCAAGGAGGCTTTGCGCACTCAGGTACCAGCCCTGTCTGGCATGCTGCAGCAGGTGGCGAGGAGCTGCGCGGCGTTCCCTCCTACATTTAATGGGCCGCATGCAGCGCGGCGGCGCTTAAGCGTGCCACCTCGACAGGCTGCCCAGCCCCGCTTCCCCGCACCGTAGAGCGCCGCCACGCGCACGAGCGCCTCGCAGAAATGGGGGAATAGCAGCGCGCCGCCGCCTGCATGCTCCGGTGCGGCCTCGTCCGCCAGCGCGGCCGCCACGGCCGCGGCGGGCGCCCCGGCCGCGGCGCGCAGCGCGCGCAGCTCCGCGCACGGTCGTCGCGCCTGTCGCAAGCAGTTTGCAGCTTCATGCCAAGACATTCCATTGTGCAA
>JAABUY010004371.1_pt1 | contig 14881 bp, 16 predicted proteins | sample 5560271 | NCBI WGS metagenome assembly JAABUY01 (sample SAMN10711886, study PRJNA513374) | rock metagenome | isolation source: Antarctica rocks | place: Antarctica: Victoria Land, University Valley
CGCCGCAGCCGGTAGCGCGCGCGCCACCACGCCGACTGGCCATCTGGCGCCAGGCTGTTGCGGCCCACCTCCTGCGCGTGCGCCTGTTCTTGTCAGCGCTATGAAGAAGGTGGTTGAGGACTGGGGATGCTTTGAGCATTTCCAGCAGTGCCTGTCTCCATCCCACTGGCAGAGGGATCTATCAGGCGAGGACATGCAGGAGCGCACGCGCGCCCGGGTGCGCGCAAGCAGGCGCGCGTCGGCGCGGCCGGGGCCGCGGGCTGGGCAGGGGCGCGCCGGGTCCTCCTGCACCATGAACTCGGCGAACGGATCGTCCAGCACGCCCTCGCACAGCCAGCGCTCGAGCGTGCAGAAGTACGGGCCGCAGCCGGCGCGCAGCAGCCGCTGCAGCAGCGCCGTCGCCGCCGCGTCACCTGCGCGCGCGGCTCGCAGGTCTGCACGCCTGGGCCGGTCCTGCTGCTGTACAGGACCATGCAGGCACGTTGGCACAGGTATCAAGATGGTATGCCTTCAAGCGTCACTGCACCTCCGTCCTCAGAGGTGTGGCAATGGCTCTGAGCTGTAGCAATGACCAGCATGCAAATCATACATGCAATTGTGACAAAAACGCCCCTTCCACTCCTGCATGCCACTCCTGCATGGCCCCTCGCCGCACTGTTACACAGCACGGAGGCCACAGCAACGCTGCCAGCCTCCAGAGCATGCCCAGCCCAGCCCTGCCACCCGCCTCTCCACCTCCCGGGCCCGCGCCCCGAGCGCACCGGCGGCCATGGCGGCGCGCTCGTGCAGCAGGTTGAGCAGCTGCGCGCCGCGCAGGCGGTGCGCGCTCGCGTCGGCCGCCACGCGCGCCGCCAGGCCCAGCGACGCCATGGGCAGCTGCAGGTGGAACCAGAGCGCCTGCGGCGGCCCGGCCGGCGGCTCGTCGAGCTCTGTCGCGAGGTCAGCACGCCGGCCGCCTGGCCGAGCGACAAATTGGGCAGCTGCAGGGCAGAAGCCCGACCCGCCCTGCCTGTCATACCGGTCACTGTTCCGAGCCACGTGACCAGCCGGCAGGCCGAGCACCGCCAAAGTGACTTCACTGGGTTTCACGTCGCCTGGCGCAGGCCTACGCGCAGCGAGCTAGCCAGCGCCGCCTCCGTCCTGCTGCTGTCCCGCTTCAGGAGGCCTGAGCATCGGGGCAGCCCGCGCGCCTGCAGCGTGAGGCGGCCGGTGAGCAGCTGGTGCTCCAGCTGCGCGAGCATCAGGCGCCAGTCGGCCAGCAGGCCGCGCAGCTCGCCGGCAACCGCATGGCACACGCGGCCCCAGGCCGCCGCCGCGCGCGTCTCCGCCCAGCGCTCCACCAGCGCCGCATTCTCGCTGCACGCGCCGGCGGCGGCGCGGCCCTGGGTCAGCCCCAATGCTGCGGCGCGTCCGCATGTGCGCACGCATGTGTGACACGGGCACTGCCTGACCGCTCGCGCTGCACCGCTCTAAGATGTTTCATTGGCGTACGGCACTCCCACTTTGCGCTGCTTGCAGCTGGTTGGGTTTGGTGTGGGATAGATGCCCCTGTGGCGACTGGGCAGACGCCACATGAGCATCGACGCACGAGAGCCTTGAACACACCCTTGCACTACGTCGCATCCAGGCTTGTTACGATGGTCGCAGCAGCCTTACAGTGCTCAGAGCGTAAAAAGGCATGCGCAGGCTGGGCTGACTTCGCGGGCGCTGGGCCCACCAAAGCGGCAGCATGCGCGCGGTGAGCTCGCGCAGCGCGGCATCCGGGCGCCCGTGCAGCGCATAGGCCACGCGCGCGCCGCCGGGGCCGTCCTCCAGTCGCGCGCGCACGTAGCGCCCGTCCAGGCCCGAGAACGCGTGGAGCAGGTCGTCCAGCACTGCGGGTTGCGTGGGCCAACAGCCCGTGCGTCAGGCTCTCTGTGCAGCGTACCCCTTGCCATGCAGGCCAACATCGCATACTGGGCAACTTGTAGTTGATCGCCCGCAGTCCCTCTTTAAAATAGGTCCCTACATGGCACCGCCCTACTTACAGCACTCACAAGCATGGTGTTTGGCGCGCCACCAGGTGAAGGCTTTCACTAGCCATCTGCGGCAGAGATTGCTGGAGGGCCCTGACATCGCTTCGCATGCAGCAAGCGTGCGCGCGCGCGCGCCGGCAACCCCCCGGGAAGAAACTGTTTGCAAGCGCGCAGGCGCACGGAGCTGCTGCTGCACGTCGCGCGGGTACGCGTCCAGCGCCACGGCCTCGTCGGCCTTCTCCCTCCGCACGTCGGCGCTCTGCCGCACAGCCGTATGCAGCCTGTGACGCCTGCCTCTTGCTGGCTCCAGTCGACTGCACTGCTGCACGGCTGGTGCACAGGTGCCTCGCTCCGGCATGGTGTTGCTCACCGCACACGCGCGCCGCTGGGATGCGCTGCTGGTGAGCTCAGGCGGTGCTAGCCTTGTCAGGAGACAAGCGAGCCTTGTCAGGTCACACTTCTTGTCTGCAACACCAGTTTGCACGGAAGTCTGTCGCACGCACTAGTGATTGCACACGCGCTGTTTTGTCCACCATGGGATGCACCTACGTGCCATGGAGTGCCAGGGAACTGCCATTGACGTGCTGCCGCCCACGCTCACTCCCGCGGACGCAGAGCCACTGCCGCACAGAATGCGGCAAGCACTGCAGGCGCATGTCCGCATCAAGGCACACCCAACCAGACTCCGCAGGCTCCCCAGCACACCCGCCGAGCCTCCAGGAGGTGCGCGCGCCTGCACCAGGAACTCGCCGCTCAGGAACGGCCGCCCGCGCTCCCACTCGGGCGGCCGCGGCGGCGGCGCCGCGCCGGGCGTGGCCGGCGCCGGCGCCGGCTCGCCGCCGCCCGCAAAGTCGAACAGGTCGCCGACCGGCGGCGGCGGCGGCACCGCGAACGCGTCCGGCGCGGCGCTGCCCGGCCGCTCCATGGCGCTCGGCACCTTCCAGTACGCCGGCCCGCGCTTGAAGGGCGAGTTCAGGTCGGTCTGCGCGCCAGACGCCAGGGTGATCCGTGTCTGCCGGGTGCGGGTCTAACATTGGTGCTGATCTCGCTAGCCGGCAGCGGCCGAGCGTGCCTGGCCGTACAGCGCCCCAGAAGCCAACATAATCTATGTCTGCTGGACGCAGATCTGACGACGGTGCTGATATTGCCGTTCCAGCGCGGCCGAGCGTGCCTGGCCGTACAGCGTGTTGCGGTGGTCGGATGCCCAGCGCTGCAGCCCGCCGCCGCCGCTGCCGCCGCCGCTGTCCTGCTGCGGCTCTGGAGCGCCGTGCGCGTGGCCCGCCGCGGCCCACTGCGCGCCGACGGGCGCGGCGTGCGCGCCAGCGCTGCCGCTGCGGTCAGGCGCCGCGGCCGCGCGTCCGTCGGGCGGCCGCGGCCGCGGCGCGGCGGCGCTGCCGTTTGGCGCGTGGGCGCCTGGCAGCCGCGGGGCAGCACAGCGGGCGTGAGCTCGGCGTGAGTGGGCCCCGGTATGCTTCAGCGTATGGAGTACCAGCAGAAAAGCAGACCCCAAGCTTGGCACGAGGGGTTCTGCAGCGAACACGCCACAGGTTTGTGTCGCACCTGGCGTGGGCGGCGCGGCGCCCGACGGCGCCCGGCACGCCGCGAGCGAGCTGCCCTCGGCGCACGACAGCGCGGCGCGCGTCGCCGCGTTGCCCGCTATGTTGTCCAGCGTGATGAGCAGCTCGTCCATCCCGGTGGCCCTGCGCTTGGCAGCGCGCGCTGCGCGTCACAGCATGCGAGCAGCGACGCCCCCTGCCCGGGCGGAGCGGCAGGCTTGCGCCGCGTGCGCACCCGCTCAGGCGCAGGTCCTCGCAGCGCTGTGCAAACTGCTTGGGCGCCTGGCTGCGCGCCACCATCGCCGCCTTTGCCCGCTCCGCTTCCTGCGCGGGAGCACACCGCTCAGACTGCTGCCGAGTCGCCCCGGTAGAAGGCCAGCAGCGGCGGCACGCCCACGGCAGCATAGCGTACATCCGCCACAGTGCAGGCTCGCTTCACATGTGGATTGGCGACACGGGTGCGCCGCCGCCGCCGCCCAAGATCAGACATCATGATGGCGCATGCACCTGCGCCCAGCGCTCCTCCGTGCCGGTGTGGCTCGGGCGCGCCAGGACGGTCGCGGAGGACTGCTGCAGGCGGGCCGACATATCGATGCCGGCATTGGCGCGCAGGTCCTGCGCCAGGCGCGACACCAAGCGCTCGACGGCGGCCTGCCGCGCCTGCTCGACCGGTGCCGCCATTGGTCGGCCGAGCGTGCCCTGCAGAGGTTCACTTTGATGCAGGTGATGCAGCCATCTGCGAGTCAGAGACTGGCACCCACAATCAGCTAGTGCGCTAGGGGTCAACTGGTGGCATCTAGTTCACGGAGACTTTCCGCGACTTGAGCAGGGAGCTGCGAACGAGCGCTCCTGGTTTGCAATTCATGTTTGGGAGCCAAAGTAGGCTGCGTGAGCGGGAAGAGAAGGAAGTGCACAGTTGCGCACAGTTGCTCGACCCTGTAATGATGCCGGTATGCACGTATTGACACTCTGCAAGACATATTATATCCAGTCAGAAGCGGACACCGATGTGCCCCAGGACACCAATGTGCCCCAGGACACCTCAAACCGGCAGACCAGGCGGCCCCTGCCCGGAGCGTGACGGCGGTGCCAGCAGGCCCTACTGCATGCGTGCGGGCCCTGCAGCACGAGCCACGGGCCAGCACCCACAGACTTCCAGTGCACAGGACTGGGCAGCGCAGGTGCTGCTCAAGCAGAAAGCGCGCAAGCGCCTGGCAGGGACGTGCCACGCCGGGCCTCGTGCGGGCAGGGCGGCTTAGCGACAGGCGGGGACGGCTTCACGCCGAGCATGCAGTCACCGCTGACTTAGTGTGGGTGCTGGAGCACGCAAACACGCCGGCCAGGCTCATGCCGGCGCAACCGCAGAGTGGCTGGCCATGGACATGTATGTGTTCCAGCCGACCGCCACCACGTTGGACGCCAGCACCTGCCCGCAGCGGTGCCGTGCGTGAATGCATGGCGTGGACAGGCAGCAGCGCTCAGGTACAAAAAACCATGGATGTGAGTTGCGGCCATGCCACAGTGCGAGCACCCAACAGACAGGAGCCTGCATGATCCGAATGTTGAGCTCCGCACCGGCCGCACCCGCAGCAAAACCGCACCCGCAGCCGGCTCATGCCCGGGCGGTCTGACGCGGGCCTATGCAGCAGGCCCGGCAGCGCGCGCGCCGCCGCGCCCCCCAGGCAGCGCCCTGTACCCTGGCTGGGGCGCGCCTGCAGGCTGGGCGGCACGAAGCGGAAGTTGAGCAGCTGGAAGGGCACCCAGACCTTCCAGTTGGCCACCAGCGTCGGGCGCAGGTCCTGCCGCAGCTTGGCCTGCACGCCGCCCGCGTGCCCCTGCGCGCCCCCATGCATGCCCCGCGTCTGCAACCGAGGTTTGCATCCCAGCTGAGATTGATAGAAGCTCCTGTTCTCGCGCCGCCCGGCCCAGACCAGGCCTCGCGCTCGCACGCACGTGCTTGTGCGGGCGTCAGGTTGCTCTGGCCTTCAAAGCACCCTCCCGCAAGAGGCTTCGTGCATAGATCTGAGGCATGTCCCGCTCGCTGAGGTGCGCCCCGCCTGCGCTGACCAGGAAGGCCCGGCCGCGCGCGCGCGGCGCACCTCCAGCGTCATCAGCGACGCGATGAACGTGGACAGGAAGAACGGCGCGAACAGCAGCTGGTCCAGGAGCATGCGCTGGACCGCGCCTGCGCGCGCGGCAAGACACGCCCCCGCGATCAGCGCGACCGCGAAGCCCTTTAAAGAGCTGCCGTTGAGGCGCGCTGATGCCACTGTGCATGGTCGCGGCGAGTCACTGGGTTGCCGAGCGAGAAGTGGGCATGCATGCATGCTGCGGCTGATTAGGCGCGCGCGCGGGCGCTGGAGGTGGTGGGCGTGGCTGCGCCCCGGGTCAGGCGGCGGGGCAACAGTGAGCACGCAGGCGCGCTGCATGACGAGTGTCAAGCACATGCAACATGGCGACGGCAGATCGCACCCCCCGTGCCAGTCGCTGTCACAACGCGGCCCAGCGTCTGGTACCAGAAGTGCAGCGCGGGGCCGACGAGCACAAAGCCCTGCGGCATGCATGGTCACAGTCATAGCGCCAACTTTAGCATAAGTTTCAAGCCTCATTGTATTGTACACGGCGAGCAGACACACCGAAAGGCCGAACGAAGCATGTATGACCTTCAGCCGCGTGCATGCAGGCAGCGACGCCGGCTGCGGCCCGCCAGCATGCCGCCACAGGAGCAACACGGGCCCCCACGCCCTGCAGCACGCTATGCGGCATGCAGCAGGTCGGGCGGCCCGCGCTGAGGCGCAGCGCGCCCCGCCGCTCGGCACCCTCACAGCGCGCGGGCGCCCGCCTGTGCCTGGGTTAGTCCATATGACCTAGGCCGGCGCACCAGGAAGCTGAAGATGCCCAGGCGCTTGAGGTCCAGGCGCTCATTGCGCTCCACCGCCGTCTGCGCGAGGATGTCACCGACCGCGTTGAGCAGCGCCGCCGTCCACGCCTTGGTGAGCACCTGCGGCATTCAGGTAGGAGTTCCTGCGTCAGCGGGTCCACAACGCTGCTGTGGGGCCAGTGGCACAGTTGCGTGTGTTGCCAGTGGCACACTACTCCAACGTGGCCATGGCACAGCGCTGCTGCATGGCCCTGAGCCAGGGCGGAGGCTCTGGGGCGGCCTGAGGCAGGAGGTGCTTTGCGGGCTCGTGCCGCTCGCGCTGCACAGGTGCTGCAGTTACAGCCTGGCCTGCTGAAAAACAGACAGCAGTTTGTGTCCGCCTTGCGAGGCTCGCGCTATGCAGCAGGTGTGTGCAAGGCTGAAGGACGGGGGCGGCAGACCGGCTGCGTCTCCAGCAGGCGCAGGTACGTGCCCCAGAGGCCCCCGCCGGCGCCGCCGCTGCCGCCGCCGCCGCCGCCGCCGCCGCCGCTACCGGCAAGGCTGCCGCCGCCGCCGCCGCCGCCTGTGCTCGCTTGCAGGCCGCTGCTGCTGCTCGAGCTGTGTATGAGCCTGCCCTGCTTGCGCGGGGCGCTGCCTGCGGGGCAGCAAGCGCGGGGTCGCTGAAGCACCCGTCTTGCCGTGTTGGACAGCCGATTTGATGCACAGACTCTGAGTGCCTGAGCGGGCGGGACGGTGCTCACCATGGCCACGCTTCAGCAGGTGGTTGACAAAGTTGCGGGCACTTGGAGCAGCCGGTGTGCTCGGCGACCCTGCGGCTGCGCACTTGCTCAGCGTGCCTGCTGGGTCACACCATGCACCAGGATCACGGCGCGGTCAATGCCATGCGTATGCACGCGTAGGTCGCTCGCCTCCCAGGCCTGCAGACGGCCGGAGGCTGTGCAGGAAGCCGCGCGGAACCAGGCTCGCGGGCGCCTGGCCCGCGCAGGCGCCCAGGCCGGCGAGTGCGGGCATGGCGGTCCTCGCCAGCGCCTGGCTGCGCGGCTGCGTCGCGAGCAGCGGGCTGAGCACGCACACCCTCCGCAGCGCCTTCCACATACACGGGGGTGCTACGAGCTTGTCTCAAGCCTCCTCTGGCTCCAACACTTCTTTAAAGTTGCGTCCCAAGCTGCCTCCTCAGTGAAATAGGACAAAGTGAATTGGAAAAAGCCTTGATTCTGAGGCATCAGAGGGGGAGGCGGGCTGTGTGCACAACTAGTTAGCAAGCAGCCGTTCCAGCAGCATAGCCGCCCTTGTTGGAGCGTGTTGACACGTTGGCGTACTGGGCGGGCTGCAGCTGGTGCGATGATCGGCGCCAAGCGCAAAGCCGAGAGCGGGCCGCTGGCAACAGGTGACCTCGTGCAGCAGGCGCTGCGGGATGAGGTGGCCCGCAAGCAAGCAAAGAAGCAGCAGAAGGACCCCACCGGTGCGTTGCTCTGCACCTCATGCACAGGTCAGCATGGCCTCAAGTTGCGTGGTCTCACTTGCGCGTGGCTGCGTCCTGTGTGCTGGCGGCAAGTGCCAAGTGGTACACAGCCTGCGCCAAGAGTCTGTTGTGTGACGTGAAAGGAGGCGCTGACATAGATTCGCGGGCGCTCTGTGCGCAGCGGTCAAGAAGGTGCCAAAGGGCAAGTCGCTGGGGGAGATAGAGGCCGATGAGGGCGGCGTCGTCAAGGAGAGCCTGGTCGGCATGGCGCAGACCAAGCGCGCCGCGCAGCGCAAGCAGACCCGTATCGAGGGTGCGCACCCAGCGCCCAGACTGCGCAGAGCCTCCGTGTGCTGCCAGGGCTGCTTGCTTTTGCAGTATGCGCCATCCACACCTCCCTGGCTGCCTCGCTGCTGCTCCTGTAGATACGCTTGGGGAGGCTCGAGCGAGCGAGCGAGCGCAGCTGCAAGCGCACTGCCGCAGCCGTGCCGATGGTGGTCACTCGAGCAGGCGCCGCCGGCCAAGCATACGGAGGCCCTGGCTGAGCGCACGGAGGCCCCGGCCGCAGACACCGAGCTGGTGGGCGACGCCGACCTGGAGGCGGTGGAGGAGCGGCTGCAGGCGCCCGCGGACGGCGGCGTCGCGCTGGAGCCGTTCAACCTGGAGCAGGAGCGCGCGGAGGGCTTCTTCGACGAGGAGGGGCACTACGTGGAGAAGAAGGACGAGGAGGAGCGCGACGCGTGGCTGGCCTCCGGCGAGGGTGCGCGGCGCCGGCGCCGGTTGTTTGCTGCAGAGCTGACCGGCATCCCGGCCGGCCGCCCGTACGGCGCCTGCAGCGACCAGGGCGCCAGTCAGCCCTGCAGAAAACAGTCGCAGTGTTGTCTTTGCAGCGCCTGGCGCTGCGCGCGGCGCAGGCAGCGCCATGCCCGGCTGTGCGCGCCTTCCCGCGGCGCTGACCAAGCCCCGCGCGCGCGTGCGGCGCAGCGGAGGTGGTCAGCGAGCGCGTGCGCCGCCAGATCGCCGAGCGCGAGCGCGCGATGGCGGCCGCGGAGGCCGCGCCGGAGCTGAGCGGCGCCGCGGCCGCGCAGCTCAAGGCGGTGCTGGCGGGCGCGCTGCTGCCGGGCGAGACGGTCACCGCCGCGCTGCGCCGCCTGCGGCCCGCGCCCACGATGTGCTGTAAGCGGTGGTCGTGAGCACTGGAGGGGCGTTCCTAACGAGCACCCCTTCCAGAGGCCATTTGCATATCGACCCTCTCGCCTGGCACCTTGGCCGCGTTACATTGGCGGTAACGTGTACTGCAGATCTATGCAGTACTGCAGATCTATGCACACCATGCAGCCACCATGCACCTTGCACCACATGCTCACTCACTGAGAGACAGCCAGGCCTAGCTTCCCTGCACTACTTGCGGCTGCCCTTGCGCCTGCGCACGCCGCCGCTGCTGCTGCGCGCGCGGCCGCCCTCCTGTCCGGCCGCCTGCCAGGCCGCGCGCCCGCTGTGCCGCACGTTGTTGGCGTCGATGAACACCTGTGCGCGTGTCGGCTTCAGAACAGGCGGCTAATTTGGCAGGCTGGGAGCAGCGCAGGTGTTGCTCGCATTCACTGGGCTTCTGGGTCGCAGGACTGCCTCTCTGTGGTACTGCCCCAACTATGCGTGCACGGTCCTGTGCCGCTTGGGTGCCTGGGAGAGTGGACAAGCAGGCTGTCAAAAGCATGTCGGTCAGCAACCTGCTTGTACCCACTGCATTCCCTGCATAGTTAGAGCCTGCGTGCTTGCCGCTCAGTCGCTCTCTGTCGTGGGCCCATCGCAGCCAGGCATACATGCAGTATTTACCTGCCACACGTGAGACCCGCCACCAACCCCAGCCAGGAGTGCCCGGAAGATGCCCACCTTGCGGCCGCCGCTATCCGTTGTCCAGCGCGCGCCGCCGCTGCGCGGCGCGCCGTCGCCACCGCGCCCTGCGCCACCGCCCCGCTTGCCGCGCCGTTTGGCCGGCGCGGCACGCGCAGCGCCGCCGCACGGCCTTGCCGCGGCGGCGGCCGGCAGCCCAGAGAACTGCCGGGCGTAGTCGACGTGCACCCGCGCGCCGCTCCTGCACGCGCCGACCTCACCCGCTTTGCAGCTTCATCGCGGCGCTCGGGTTGCTCGAGGCGTCAAACTCTCACTGGCCCGCAGCAGCACACATTGCTGCTCGGGCAATGCTGTGTCACGAGCTGGCTGCAGCGGCAAGTGCAGCAAGTCCGTCCACGTGCATGCTCCTCCACATCATAAAACAGGCTCGCCGGCACTGCCAAGACCCGGTGCATGCATCCACAAGCGGGCCGGGGCGCTCAGCATACGCCCGACTTTGTGAGGCCGCCCCGCGGTTTGCCAGAGCCCAAAGCTCCCGCAGTGCAGCCACTGCGCCGGCGCACTGCTGACCGCAGGCCAGCAAAACGCCTGCCCGTGGTCCCCAGGGGGGTGGGGAAGCGGCGCGCCGTGGGTCCACCCCGCCGCGCAGCGCGGCCACCGGCACAAAGTCGGGCAGGCGGTGCCACCAGGGCGGCTCGCGCACTGCGCCACCGCCGGCCAACCGCCCGGCCGCGCCCAGCGGCTCCCCGCCGCCCGCACAGGGTGACCCCGCAGCGGCGCAGCCGCCGCCCGCCGCGCCGGCAGGCTCGCGCGGGGCGGGGCCTGCCAGCGCCGGGCTGCCGTGGCGGTCCTGGAAGCCCCAGCGCCCGATGGAGGGTCCATCAGCGACGTGTGCGTGCGCCCGCGAAGGCCCGCATCGCGCGGCGCCAGGGAATGCATGCGAGCCGGGGTCGCCAGGGTCCCGGGGCGCGGCCCCCGCCGCGGTGCCGAGCGCGGCCGCGGAGTAGGCGCCGACATAGGCGTGCGCCCCGCCGGGGCTGGCGCGGCGGCTGCGCGCCCCGCCTGCCGCTCCGGCTGCGCCGCCGGCGCGCTCGCCGGCGGCGGCGCCGCCGCTGTCGTCATCGCTGGCCAGGTCGATGACGTCCGGCTCGGTGGCGGGCGGCGCGGGCGGGGCCAGCAGCGCGGCCAGGGCCTCCGCCTGCCCGGGCGCCGCGCCCGGCCGCGGCCGCGGCGCGCGCTGCGGGTGCCGCACCTCCTGGCGCCGCGCGGAGGCGAGCGGGGTTGTCAGCGCAAGCCAAGCGGGGGTCCTGCACCCTGGCTCCATGGCGCGCGCCTGGCGGCTGCTACCCCACAACAGTACGCCGTCCCACGGCACACCACTAAACTCGCATGATGGCAGACGTGCTTGCTCAGCTGGCAGGGGCGGCGGGGCGGCTACCGGGTAGCCCCGCTCCAGCGTGCGCCCCGACAGGAACGGATTCGCGCGTCGCGCGGTCGCCGCGCCCGGCTCGTTAGGACCCTCTCCGTCGGGGCCTTCCCAGAACCCTGCCCCGCATGCCTCACCGGCCCGACTGACCGCCTCCGCCGCGGGCGCGCCGCCCGGCGCGCCCCCGCCCCTGCTGTCCTCGCTATCAGACTCCCAGCCGGCCGCGCGCCGGGCGACAGCCCCGGGCGACCCGGCGCGATCGCCGTCACAGCCCCCAGGCCGCGCCGGGAGGCACACGACATCGCCGCCGAACGCCGCGCACGCCGGAGCCGCGGCGGGCGCGGGCGCCGCCTTGCGCAGCCGCTTGAGCGGGGGGGCGACCTGGGTGGCGCCCGCCATGCGCGCGACAGTGGGCGCTGCGGCAGCGTCGTGCGGGGCAGGGCGGGGCCCGCGCGCGGCCGCCGCCGCGCCCTCCCCCTCGCTGTCGGCAATCTCCAGCTCGGGCGCGCCGGGGCGCGCGGCCGCGGCTCTGTCCAGCTCCATGCAGTCCAGGTCTGACGAGCCGGACGAGCCCGCTGACCGCCGCCGGCGCCGCTTGCCCCCGGACCCAGGGCTGCCCCTGTCGTCGTCCAGGTAGAGCGGCTTCAGAGCGCGCCGGGGTGCGGTCGAGCGCCCCGCGCGCCCGCGCGAGCTCAGCGGCAGCTGCGAGCCACGTTGCAGCCGTAAGCCGGTGGAGGCCGGTTTGCCAGCTCCCAGGGCGCCATCCTGCGCAGCCAAGCACCGGCCCCACTGTCGTGGCGCACTCCACTTCATGAGCGGACCAAAAGGGCCACTGTCTGCAGGGGTGCATGCCTTGCCCGCAGCTGCATGACGACCAAGGTACGCGGGTGCTGCACTGTGCCCCTTCAGACATAAGGTACAGCACTTCGTGCTGTACTTCCATGAGAGCGGGCGGCTCCAGGGCGCCTACCGCCCCCGGCGTGTGGAAGCCCCCAGGCGGAACGCGCCCCGGCGCCGCGGCGCTCTGCAGCGCCAGCATGCGCGCTGGCAGGCCGCTCGCGGCCCGCTCAGGCGCTGGCACGCCCGCAGTCGGGCGCGGCGCGGGCGTGGCAGCCCCCGCCGCGTGTCGCCCCGCAGCCGCCGGGCGGGCCGCCCGCCCCGCGCTGGGCCCGCCCCCGTCGAGCGCGCCGCCGGCGGGCAGCCCCACGCCCTGCCCCAGCCCTGACGGCTGGCCTGTCCCGGCGCTCTGCGCGCCCCCGCCGCGCTCAGCGCCTGCCGCTCGCCGCGGCCAAGGGCCATCCAGCTCTTCGTATGCGGCCGCCGTTGCAGCAGGAGGGCTCGGGTCATCGGCTCGCGCGTCAGCCTCCGCCGGCGACCCTGGCTCAGGGCAGGCCATGGTCCGCCCACCGCCGATGTGGTCCGCGGCCGCAGCGCCGCAGCTGTGTGGTCCTTGCACGCTGCCTGGCAGGCCCGCCGCTGCGCTGGCGCCTTCACCGTGCGCCGGCCCGCGCATGCTGCGCTCGGCGGGCTGCACGTCTGCTTCTCCATCAGGTGGCTGTGCCTGGCCTCGCTGGCCTTGGGCCGCCGCCACGGGCGCTGCGGTGGCGGCGCGGGGTTCGACGCCAGGACCGGCGGCGCGGAGCGCTGGCGCATCGCCTGACGCGGCCGGCGGCGGCGCGGCGCTGGCGGGCCCAGGGTCGGCAGCAGGGCGTGCAGCGCGCAGCGCGCGCGGCGGCACAAAGGGCTTGTGCGGCGGACGCCGCGCAGCGGGCGCGATCACCGACCCTGCCGGTGCGCGCAGCGCGCCTGCGCCCAGGCCTGCTCGCGGCGGTGCGTGGCCTGCGCCCAGGGTCTGGCGGGCGGCCCCGCCCGAGGGCGACCCGGCCAGCACGCCCGAGAGCAGGTCGAAGGTGGGCGCCGGCCGCCGCAGCAGCCCTCTGGGCTTCTGACCAGGTCCAGGGCGCTCGGCAGGGTCATGATCAGGACCTGCGCCGTGGCTGGCGCGCTCGGCCGCGCAGCCCGAGCCGTCGCCGCCCGCTGGGACTGCCGTTGCGTCGGGCAGCGCGCCGTCGCCCGCCGCGCCCCTTGCGTGGGCAGTGAGGGCGCTTGGCGGAGCGGCACCGCCGCTGGAGCTCTCTGGCGCGGCCACGCCACGCGGCCCGGAGCGGGCAGCGCCAGCCGCCCCGGCTGAGGCCGCCTCTGCGGGCGCGGTGGCTGCGCGGGGGCACTTGAACAGGCCCGCACGGCTTGGCCTGCGTGACGCCGCGCGCACGCAGTCAGCTTCTGGTGCCCCTGTCGCTATTTTCTGGCGACAACGGATATGCTACAGTGCCTCACTCGTGTTGGCGTACCTTGCTATGGCCTGCGGCTGTGCACACCGCAGGGGGCGCAGGCCAGGTTTGCACTGGGCTGCAGGGTTTGCACCCACCACCTGGCAGGGGCAGGCAGCCGGTGTGGCAGCACAGCGTGAACGGGCCGCGCCTGTCGCCGGCGGCGTCGCTCGGCACTGCAGCGCCACCGCCGGCAGCCTGCACCGCGGGGCCCCGGCTGGGAACCGCGCGGGCAGGCCAGGCCGCCTTGCAGGCGTGGCCGTGCGCCGTGGCAGGCGGCGCTGGCAGCGGCGCAGCCTGGCCCCCGGCTTCGGCTGCGTTGCTCGGGCGGTTCTCTTTGCTCGCGCTACTGCTTGCTGCCATGCAGGCGGCCGGCGGGGGCGGGTGCGTCAGCCCGTTCCCTCTGCTGGCCTCTCCGAGCATCCCATACACAGACCCCATGCGGCCCTCCTTGCTGGCCCCGCCGGCTGGTGCTGCGCCGTCGGCGCTTGCCGTGCAGGCGGGCGGCGTGTGCGCCAGCGGCAGTCCCTGCTCATAGCCTGCCTCCAGCCTGGCCGCTCTGGCGTGCAGGCCGCTAACGGGCTGGTGGCAGCGCGGCCGGGCGGCCTGGCCGCGCCGTGCGCGGCCAGCGGCAGTGGGGTGCGCACAACCCGCAGGAGAGCTAGTGCCGCCAGGTAGGCAGCGCGCTGCGAGCATATCCACAGTGTTGCCCACAGCAGGTGCAAAGAACTGCAGTGCAAGTCCTGTGAAGCAGGGTGCCAAGTACCGCGCGCACACTGGCACCTTACATCAAGATGAGGCTGATGCTTGACTGGTGCAGGACGCTTGTGCCGCATCCCAAGACTATTGGCCCACCCGACACTAGCGCAGAGCAAGTGCGTGCGTCCTCAATAAAGACTCTGCCGCATACGTCTTGCGCGCTTTGTTGTGACCAGAACGCTACAGATAACCGCAAGTCAGCACAGCGCGCACCTCGTGCAGGCCACTGCTGCAGTGCAGGACCGCGCACAGCGCGTAAACCTAAGGAGTATGGCAAGTTGTCTTAAGTCTGCAGGACCTTGATCGGTGAGAGCTTGTCGCCAAACTGCGAGGACTGATGGCAAAGTGGAGGCAAAGTGTTGAGGCAAAGTGTTGAGCCCTCAGCGAGCCCTAGCTTGTGGGCCTTAGGGTCTGTTGTTGCCTTCAAAAAGAGCAGCGCAGCCTGGCTGCAGCCTTTCATCGAAGAGGTAGGCTGCAGGTCTTGTGTGTCAGCAGGAGCCACCATGCTGCCCAGGCCCACGGCTAGCATCCTGGCGCGCCCGCTGAAGGAGAACCTGCGAAACCCCAACACAGAGAACCAGGCCAAGGAGCATGAGCTGGA
>JAABUY010004377.1_pt1 | contig 14865 bp, 14 predicted proteins | sample 5560271 | NCBI WGS metagenome assembly JAABUY01 (sample SAMN10711886, study PRJNA513374) | rock metagenome | isolation source: Antarctica rocks | place: Antarctica: Victoria Land, University Valley
ACAGGTTCATGGTCATGTCTGTACTCTCTTATGTCGACTTTTATCGCCCTCGGTATGCTTTTCCGAAGAACGTTCTTGACATGGCGAAGTGTGGTGTTCATGGCAAGGAAGAGGATGTCTTTGCGCAACCGATTCTTCTGTCTTGATGCATGGAGTTTTGACAGTCCTCGGAGTCGAACGAGAGTCTTCATTTCCATCACAGCGCCAGGTCTTACACCATTACTCGATCCACTCCAGACACATGCACACCCAGACTGGCCGGGCGGTCCAAATGACTGTCCCTCGGGTCGTTACCCGAGGGTGGGAGGGAGGGTTCATCGCCGCGTGCCCGGGCCGAGCGGTCCAAATGCCTGGCTTCCGGATCATTACTCGGGACTGGGAGAAAGGGTTCACCGCCGCGTGCCCGAGCCGAGCGGTTCAAAAGCCTGGCCAGGTCGTTACATGAGGGGTGCAAGAAGGGCTAATTGTCGCGCTTGCAGAATCAAGCGGTTCACAATGGTCTACTTCTTTCAGCCTTCAACTTTCAAAGAGCCCTGCTTTCGATCGAATGCATATTCTCAAGATATCGACTACCAGTGAAGACTACTTTCAAGACTTGCACTTGCTCTTGCACCCTGGCCTGAATGAACTCTGACCGTTGAATGCTTTGCTACCAAGAATTTGAGGCTCTGGTTGGGGTCACGGCGCGGGACGAGCCGCAGAGCCGCATCAGCCCTCTTGGGAACCAGCAAAAAATTTACATAGCGAGCGGTTTCTTAAGTGGAATACACCTCTCATCGAGTTTCATAATCCTCCGGTCAGTTCGATCCCTCCTTTAGCCGACCCTCTATAAACCTTCGGTTGGCCGACTCTCTGAAGAGCGACATTGAGTTCATGACTGAAGCAAACCCGCAAGTTCCAGTCATTCTGTTGGCTCAAGCTGATCAAGAGCTCAAAGACGCGATACTTGAGAACAAAGGGGAAGGAGACGACGAAGTGAACGAATGAACAATGAAAGAAATACTCGGAAAAAGCAGATCATATGTGGGAAACAGAAGATAACTTGGAGAGTGCATGCCTAGCCCTTGAAGCATACCGGAAAAAAATTGAGGGAACATTCATCGTGCCGTCCAGAATCTCGAAGAAACGTAGCCGTCAAAGGCTCAGCGGGATGGACACGCCAAAGAGGCAAAAACCCGGGCGCAAAGGCACCCAAACATTGAGCCTTGATCAACTCTCAAGACCCTCGACTGGCTTTACGCAAGTGGGGGACGGGCCGCCCCAAAGTCGCAAGAAGGGCAGTCATCAAAGACTTGATGGAATGAACATGCCAAAGAAGCAAAAGTCAGGGCGCAAGAGACAGTTCAGAACGACGTGAAGCTTCTGATCTGTCACTCGCACGGCCAGCTCGCAATCTTGAGCATGGCTCTTCATCGTTGTTTTTGTCGATGTGATTGCACAACACCGGCACTCTGACCAAGGACTTGGGTGGCTGATGTGCTGCTAGTGAGCAAGAGCACTCGAACCATGATGCGCCCGAAGCACATGAGCTAGCTACCGAAGAGATGTCCGCTACCAGCCAGCTGTTATTGTGTTTTATTAAGCCGACTTTATACAGTACTACTCATCACCCGACCCACCATCCTGCATGCTCATCATTCTACTCGCCACCCTCTATGCTCGCCTATCTACATGATCAGCCATCAACCCAGCTGTCTACTCGTTCGCATACTTACTCACTTCAACACAGGCTTCGGCAATTTACATGCGCGAAGAGAGAACGTCTGTTCGACGCCGGAATCGACCTTGAACCAGCGAGCATTGCCGAAGACACAATCGATGATATTGTCTCGGTCGTACGGTCATGGAAAATCGGCAAAATGCATGAGAGGCATGTTGAAGTGCCAGCTGAGATCTGTCATACATGATGGATGTTGATCTCATCGTGAGCGGATGCGAAACTCTCGCCATTCATCATTTGTGAGCTCTCGCCATGCCGCGCAATTCTCCAGGCTCGGCCATTGCGCACGTTCTGCCATGACCATCTGTTCCATCCACAGGCAGGACAGAGAGACGCATCGGTCTTCAACATCGGCGGCCCCGGTGATGCGCATGCCCCTGATGGTGATGCCATGCTTGTCGAAATAGGTCCAAAGAGCCTTTGCCATCGACAGTCTCGGAACTTGCTCAATGCGTTGTTTCAACGGCATTGCAGCAGGATCAAAGGCCGGGTCGTACACCCATAGGATGGCGCCGACGCGAAGCACGCAGACGCAATGCCACGGATAGGTCTCGCCAGTGGACCGCGCCGCTCCGTGGGTGTCGCTGGCCATCAGCGCGAACCCCCCTGAAGCCAGCAAGGCTTTGGCAGCGGCGAAGACGGTGGTACAGCGTCGCCCGTCCTCTTTGGCAGTACCCTCGTCAATAATGGACAGAAGGTAGCTCTCTTTCTGCGTCGCCTCCTGGAAGGCGGTCAGATGCTCGTAAACACGAATATTATCAATGGCATGAGACTGAAGGTCGGTCAGGAACGTCTCGATACTTTCCACAGTTGGGGCAGTGAAGCTGGCGGCGGTAGGCACAGCCATGACAGCGAGAAATCATGAACCGAAGAAGAAAAGCTGACGAAGAAAGAACTGAAGTCAAAGGAGAAGAAGAAGATGGAGAGAAAGTCGATAGAGTTAGATGTCAACCGGAATCAAGAGTTGACAAATGACGAGAAATCAAGAGAGTCGATGAGTAGAGAAATTGCACAGGCTCAAGAGGCTGTTGCGACGAAATAACGGGAAGAAAGGAGAGTCACAGACTTTCTTCACTGTCGGCTCACAGTGAATTTGAAGAAACCTCGTGCATCGGCAATTTCAAGATTCGACTCGTCATTGTTGAATTGCTGATATTGCGAATGTGGCTTCGAACTGGCTTCAAGCCGGTAAGAAGTCACATCAACACCTTTATATACAGTCAAACTACATGTTCTGCTCAAATCTTCGCTTCATAGAGCCGAACCGACCTGCAGAGCTTTCACCTCCGCCCTTTGCATTCTACATGCTCACCACCCTACTTATCACCCTACATGCTTGCACTCTACTCACCCGTAACCTTACTCGCCTACCTGCTCACCACCCTACTTACTAACCCACCTACATGCTCAGCTACCTACTCAGCTACCTAATTGTTCACCTACTTCTCAGCCTACCCGCTTTGAAACATACTGTAAAACATGCTTGAAAGATGCTTGAAAGCAGGCTCCATGCAACGCGTTCAAACATGCATCATTCGCTTCATGCTCTACTTCATAGTATGCTTCATGACTTTCTATCTACCTGTCATTGGGCATGCTCACCTATCTACTCGCCTATCTACATGGCTTTCTCCGTGACTTTCTACCGAACACCCTTCATGGCACCCCTCATGGCTCCCTCCATGACCCTCTACTAAGCACCCTAGTACATAGTCAACAATTGATTCAAGTAGATGATTAGATAATTAGCTGAATGATCAATTCATTGAGTCGTTTAATGATTTGTTTGATAGGTCAGAGCTGACACCTGCATGCATCATGTCACGGTGAGTTGTAGATTGAGATTCACATTCATGATTCCGATGTAAACATTGAAGCGAACATGTACAGATGTCACAATTAGAATTCAACAGTGAACTTCACTTCTGGTTCAATGAATCAACAAACAGTGACCAGGCTTCTGCAAGAAGACAGCATCAAGGATAAAGATAGAATACATCATGATTAAATCATGTTTCGGGTCATATCATTCAATGCAACCGTCGGAAAATTGAACTGATGGGCTCGTTGGAAGTGCACAAATTCGGCCAACGATATGGTGCATCACAAAGTTTACGATAAGCAAGATTTGAAGGCGAAAATCAAAGAGATCGACGGAACAGTGGAATCCGACCCTATCACTAAAAAGCTGTGGTTTGACATGCGAAACCACTCAGCGAATTAATTAGATTCTCAAGTGCTGGATTCTTATTATGCAAAATCACCCAACCTGTTTAGAAGGCTACACTGCATGCAACCGCATATGAGAAACATCGGGAGGAGCCGAATTTCAGAGCATGATGCAACGGCTTCAACAATGCAAAAATAATCGAAAGGTGTGTGAACTTGGTTGAGAAAATGGGGTTGGAAAGGTTCAATGCGCCGGTTGACCGCCCACCTAGTAGTAGCCCTTTCCCGGCATGAATCTATTTACACATGTTGACTGCTCGATCTACTCTGGAAGGCGTCCTCATAGCCCTGAACCGGTCGAATTCAATGCTTCGAATTGCGTTCCCTATCAGGGTGGACTCGGCGGGGATCACAGGACTTTCAGCCGCACGATGCTCGGGTAGGTCTAGTGCGGCTTTGTGGCCCGTCCCGCCCGAACCTTAGGCAGAGCCTCGCGCAGGCGAATCTGCCTGGTTCCCCAGCAACTTCCCTGTTCCCACCTATGCTCAGCGCTACCGACGGTGTAGGTCCTAGCGGCAGTGTAGCTGACGAGCCTCTATCAAACTGGCTGACCTTTCCCCAATGCGCTCGTCGAAATATGCGATGGGGAAGCACCTATTGAATAGTAGGAAATTCCCCCGTGCGCTCGCTGGGGAAGACGATGGGGAAGCACCCATTGAATAGTAGGGTTATCCCAATGCGCTCGCGGGGGAAGGTGACGGGGAGGCACCTACCAAATAGTAGGGGTTTCCCCGACGCGCTGGCGGGGGGACACCATGGGGAGACACCTACTAAATAATAGGCGTCTCCCCAATGTGCTCGCCGGGGAATGCGATGGGGAAGCACCCACTAAATAGTAGGGAAGTCCCCAAGTTATTCTGACTGTAATTGTAGTATTCCAAGGTGCTCTTCTGTGGTGAATCGAACTGTAGATATTCGGAAATAACGCACCACCGAAACAATAGTAAGTCCTGTAGAGTGAATATGCGCCCGTATGTACATCTTCGCTGGATTCCTTGCTTGAGCACCTCCTGAGAACAACGTCGCATCAGTAATGGCTAATGATACCGTTGCTCCCGCCACTGTTAGTGGCATAAGACATGATCGTTTGACGATCTATTCAGACCTTGTGGACAATTGTACATGAGTTGAAACTGCAGTGAGCTGATGGATGATAGCTTCTTGCGCGTCTGTCAAGGGCAGACAGGGGTGAGCTCAACCTCCCCGACCAAGGCCCATCCACCTGTCTCGAGACAGGCGTTTGGGCGTGGGTGATCTCAACATCATCCATCCTCAAGAGGCCCAGGCCCTGTTTGTACAGGCAAGTGAGTCGCGTCCAGCCCATCAAGTGAAACTAATTCGTTCGAATATAGGCGTACGGCCGGACGCCCACGCAGGCCTGCTCCCGGTGCTCCCGAAGCATCAATCAAGATCAAGGTCCTGACCTTGTTTTTGCGGTGTGTCGGACCCGGGGCGAAGTAGGTAGTGGCGCCTGTGGCGACTGCCTGTATAGGCATAATGCAATCGGATGTTCGTACCGTACGTCGCTGAAGTTCATTCGTTTGGTGAGACTCATCTGATCTTTGCTATTCAGATTCGTTGCACATCGAACCGATACCTTCCGAAGGCTTGATGCCCTTCGTGGAGGATACACATGAGGTCACTGCTGGGTATCGTCGTGGGACCCGTGCCTTTACCCGTCAGCACGGTGATGACTTAGAGCCTGCCAAGTGCCTCCGGCTCCGTCGTACAAGACGTCGAGCAACACGCGAGCCATCTCCGGCTGGTCGACGCTCTCGTTCCCCTTCCCGGGCCCCAAGTACAAGGGTTCCACCACCCCTAGAGGGGGAAGAAGAAGAGAACAGAGCTGTTGATCCTCCTTCGTCGGGATTGAGCAGACTTCGGCGGTTTCGATGGTTTTGGTGAGAGGGTTAGATGGCGGTTGTGTTGTACGATAGTGTTGTTTCTTTTGTCTCTCTTTTGTCTTTCCTTTGCCTGGTGTTTGGCGTTTGGCGTTCGGCGTTTGATCTAGTGACCATATGTTATTCGGGGCGGTTCCACTGATATCTTCATTATACATGAGGTTCCAGAGGGGTTGCAGAGAAGACAGGGACATGATTTTGGCCTTGAAGCTAGTCTGGCTGTGCTTTTCAACTGACACCATATGACATGAAGTCATAAGTTCCTTCTTCGAGGTCTGGTGGACCGAAATTCATGACCCTTTAACATAACAAAAAGCTCTATGCTGAGCGACTTGTACAAAGGTAAAACCTTCACCTTTCCTTCTAGTCAACGTCGATCTCTGTTTCAGATACTGGCTGGAAATCCTCTAGAAGTCTGACTGCGACTGCATGCTTTCAGAATATTGCATTATAAGACTTTGCATCGGTTGTTTCCTTCAATCTATCGGGTTCTTTCTACATGCATCATTCACATGCCACTCAACTGTTCATGCGTGCTCTTGGAACAATCAAGAAGATTCGAGTTGAATCTAGACAAGATCTATGATGATCTGACATCATGACATTAGAATAAATTAAGCTTTTCTACAAACCATCCTAGTTTCAGCCGCACTAGTTCTAAAAGCTTCAGCCGCGCTGATAGTTTCAAGCTTAAATCATTGACCTCGCATGAAGAATTTGAACCCACTTCCATTTCATTACAGTAAGCTTCATGCAAGAATATCGAGTACAAAATATCATGAAGAACGTTTTCAGTTCTCTGATTTTTCTTTCAAAGACAGGAGTATGGGCTTGAGATTGCAGTTGCTATGATGTATGCAAGAGTCGCAGTCATTCGGTCATCTGCCTTGAACTTCGCAGAGAAACTGTCTGACAAAGAACTTTTCGTGACAACAGCTGTAGAGTCGATCAAGACGAATTCGACGATTCCAAAGTAACCGGAAAATATGAAGATCTGCCGGTTTGAGCGGATCGATCTTTCAGCTGTCAGCATCGTCTCCCGCCCGAATCAACTTCTGCGCACTGACTATCTCACATACTTTGAATGGCATAATTGTAGCCCTGCATCGGCTGAAGTCGACGCTTCAGAATAATCGAAAAATATTGAATGAACCTTCGTTCTCGAAAGTAAAAAGAGAGAACTTGGGATGGGCGATAGTCTGGCAGCTGATGATTGCCTGCTCAGATATTTCATCCCCCACCAGTTGATCCGCTGCATCTCTATACTCGTCCAGACCGGATAAGTATAGGGGTGCAGCAGATCGACTGATGTGGGGTGAAATATCTGAGCAGGCAGTCACCAGCTGTAATACTACCGCTCGCCTCAAGTTCTCTCTTCACAGCCATCACAGGACTCGAACCTGCATCTTGAAGTTTCTAAGCGAAACCGCACACTCTGCCGTTGAGCTAAATGACCTTGTTAGAATCAACGTCCTTGAATTGATATATAATCTATGCTGAACCTTCCGCATCAAAAACCCGACTGCATCCAGAAATCACATGGCCGTGTGCAGTGGCTTTCTATGACATGACCCGTAGAGCCGATCGAGGCGACTTCAACGGTTCAAAAAGGATGGGAAAAGACGAAGGTTTGGTCCAGCAAACGGGTTGAGGGACCCATATGCCACCACCCTTCGCCGCCCGGGATCGACTCATGCGCACCGACTACCCCGTCTACTTTGGGAGGCATGATCGTGGTTCTGAATCAGCCGAGTTCAAATCTTCAAGCATAATCCAAAATTATGAAGGTTGAACCTAGTAATCGGGGTTGGGGATGTTCAATGCGCTGGTTGACCGCTCACCTAGTAGTCTTCCCCCGCCCGAATCAATTTCTGCACATTGACTACTCAACATACTTTGGGAGGCATAATTAGTTCGATGCTTCCAAAATAATAGATTTATATAAAGGTTTGATCTAGTAACTGAGGTTGGGGAGATTCAATGTTTTGGGTGACCGCCCACCCGGTAGTAAACCTTCTCCCGTCCGAATCTATTCGACATACTTTGAGAGGTATAATTGTAGCTCTAAATGAGAAGAGTTCAACGCTTCAAAGATAACCGAAAAATATAAAGGTTTGACCGAGCAAACGGGGTTGAGGATACAACGTGCCCAGTTGAATCAAATTAAACCGTTGAATCATGATCTTCGCAAAAATCCGAATCCACAGTGAGCTTGACTGTAGCTCTAAATGTTGGTATATGAGGGTCAGAGCGAATATGTGCATATATTGACTATCTAGTAGGTGAACTATGGAGGAAGGAAGAAGTGGGCGAAGGGTAAATACCCATCCACTAGCGCCGGATCAATGCGGAGATTACTAACAACAGGGGTAACAGTACTGTTCCCTATTTCCAACACTAAATGGGTAGAATCTGATGCTTCAAAAGTATAATATAGTAATTGGGATTGAGAATGTTGATGCTCCCGAACTCTATCTGTTCCCATTGTTGCCCAGCCCTATCAAAGACAATCAGCCCTAGCAGCAGTGATCAGTCCTATCAGCAGTGCTCGGCTCTATCAGTGGGGCGAATGGATGGATTTTCTACCTGCTGTTGAACTCTGAGGTTACAGTTCATGGGAGATTGAAATTTCCGAGAGGGGGTCGGAAACTCATCTGCATATGCCAAGCATGAGTTCAATAAACATTTCAATCCCAGGTCAGAACCAATAGGTGGAACATGTTTGTGTTGAGTCGCTGGAAAGGGGGGGGGAGGGGGGGGCGAGTATGATACGGGGGTGGGGTGTTGAGGAGAGGGAAGGGTGAGATGTAAGGGTTTTGGATGAGTTTTTGAATGAGTTTTTATTTTCATATGATTTTAAGGTTGGGTTAGAATGAAAATGTTCTGTTCATTGCTGATCATCGTGCCTAACTTCTGTTTTGTAAGAAGGTAAGGAGGGAGGTGGTGTGTTGATGGAAAGAAATGTGCTGGAGTGGGTTGGGAGAAGTAAGTATGCAGTGTTTTGCTCTTGGGTGGCAGGCTAGAACTGTATCTATCAGGGAACTCGTTTGCTTGCCGAGAAGGAGAAAGTTAAAAACCACCACCCCTTTCCAGCTTCAACCCCCAATCAATGCCGCCCATCAAGACTAACCCTTTTCCGATCCAACCGCCGATTCACCGCTCCCAACACGGTCTTCAGCACCACATCCGCACTCAACCCCTTCCCACTCTCCCCTTTCCATGGCACCGTATCCACAATATCCCTCCCAGCGCTCATCTCCGCCAATCCATCGTCCAATTCCCGCAACGCTTCCGTCGCACCCCGTTCCTCCCCAACCTGGAAGAACTGAACGCCAATTTGCCACGCGGGCGCATCCCAGCGGTCGAGCTTCTTGGCCGCGGCGATGATGACGCTCTCAACGTCGTCGGACGCGACGCCGTCGGTGATGACGATGATGTTGAGGGGCTTGACGTCGTCGGCGCCTTTGCGCTCGAGGGCGGCGAGGTAGGGTTTCAGGACGGCGTTGAGGCGGGAGCCGGTCGGAGTGCCGCCACGGGGGCGAACGGAGTGAAAGATGGCGTCAACATCGGCGGCGCGGGTGATGTTTTTGTACTCGCTGCTGTCTTTTTCGTTGAGGAAGTAGACGTCGATGCCGTCGGCGTCGTGGGCGGTGCAGATGGGCGTGATGGCTTTGAGCACTTGCGCGGTTTCTTTCCAGGAGCGGCCGGCCATGGAGCCCGAGTCGTCGATTAGGAAGACGGTGTCGAAGGTGGAGAGGAAGGCGTAGGGGTCGTCGGCTGTGGTGGACATGGCGCCGGTTATGAGGGTACCGTCCGAGGGCGGTGAGTATGAGGGGGGAGGTTCTGCTGGGGTGGTGGAAAAAGGGTTGGTTGGCGCGGCGGGGCGACGGGTTGAGGGCAAGGGGTTGATAAAAGTGGGAAGTGGGTTTGAATTTCTTGTCTTGAAGAAACTCTTCATACGGACGGAGGCATGGCTTAAAGCCTCAGCAATAGAAGAACTTGACTTGATAGTCATGCGCCCGCTCACTTCAACTCCTAACCCGACTCCTACTTCATCCTTGACTCCGAATCCTACATCGGCGACCAAACAAGGCGGTGAGGGCCATATACCTTAGGCTACAACTACAAGGTTCAGCTACATACATACAAGCCTCGATGACGCACGGGGTCCATGGACACAGGATAACAGCGCGTGTAGATCGCATGATATTAGAGTCTGGAGATGATTTTTTTGTAGAAGGCAACGCGGGCGTTTGAGGGCTTTGTCTAGCTCTCGAAAACACCACAACCTTCACCAACCATTTACAGATCTTTCCGCCTTTCAAAGGTGAGTATGGTGGTGAGTAGAGTGGTGAGTAGGTTGGTGAGTAGGATGGTAAGTAGGGTGGTAAGTAGGGTGGTGAGTAGAGTGGTGAGTAGGTTGGCGAGTAGGATGGTGAGTAGGATGGTGAGTAGGGTGGTAAGTAGGGTGGTGAGTAGGATGGTGAGTAGGATGGTGAGTAGGGTGGTGAGTAGGATGGTGAGTAGGGTGGTGAGTAGGGTGGTGAGTAGGTAGGCGAGTCGGTAGAAATCGTAGAATAGATAAATAGAGCGAATTAAATGTGATTAATTCAATAATACGCAAGTTTTCGTTCAAGAGAATGGCACGGTCAGCAAACGCATTCTCGACCGCTTCGATATTATCAGAAGCAATCACAATGATTATCAATTGAACAAGATAAAAGAGTCTTCACACTTCAAATGAAATCCCACAAGTAAGCTTGCTACCTACAGAGCTTCAATTCTCTTCCGAACAGCCGCCGCATCCTCTGTTCTTTCCATCTTTTCGTACAACGCGGCTAGGTTCTGAGCAACAGGCAGGAGCTGTACTGAGACGCTATGTCGACTCAAGTGTTGCCAGGCCCTCTCCAGCACGGTCATCGCATCTCCCGTCCGTCCCATCTTTTCGTACAACGCGGCTAGATTCAAGGCCACAGGCAGGAGCTGTACTAAGACGCTATGTCGACTCAAGTGTTGCCAGGCCCTCTCCAGCACGGTCATCGCATCTCCCGTCCGTCCCATCTTTTCGTACAACGCGGCTAGATTCAAGGCCACAGGCAGGAGCTGTACTAAGACGCTATGTCGACTCAAGTGTTCCCTCTCCAGCACGGTCATCGCATCTCCCGTCCGTCCCATCTTTTCGTATGAGCTGGCTAGATCCAAGGTCAGAGGCAGGAGCTGTACTGAGACGCTATGTCGACTCAAGTGTTGCCAGGCACTTTTCGCAAGAAGGACTGCGTCTGCTCTCCTTTTAATCCAGAGCAATTTACCGCGCGCATGAGCGATCGCGATGTCAAAGCCATGAGATGAACATATGTCTATTATTTCGAGAGAGTAGACATGATGCAAGATTTGATTCCTGTACTCGTTGAAGGCCTTTAACATGGTAGAACAAGAACTGATAGCATTAAAGAGGTGTAACAGTTCAGGAAGAGACGCAAGGATTTGACCAGTGACTTCGACTGGAAGCTCATTCATAGTGATCATACCTTGGCTCTTCTCTATACACAAGTTTGATAATACAGGATCGTTGTTATTTGCCGATGGGGTTGTCAGGAATGTTGCCTCAGAACCTCAGACGTGTGGGGCTAAGCCCCTGCGGGTTAGCGCTAGGACCTATCTATATAGTACTGGAATAGCGGCTTATTCTGATCGTTGCTTGCCAAGACTTCCACCACGTGACCCAACATCAAAACTTTTTCGACCCCGCACTATGTTTTTTCGCTGCGTTGACCCGTGCAAGTCGTTTTTTCCCGTTTAAACTGCCATCATTTCTTTTTCTTTCGCCTCAACTACCATCCTGATTTTTACGGTTCATTGAAGTCGTTGTACGTACATCAGGTGATCGGAAATCACCTGATCGACGATTGAAATTTTCTTACCTGTTTACCTGTTTACCCGTACATACCTGCATCTGTCATTACCTTCATTGTACGCGTATATATCAATCTTTATCTCTTTTTACGATCGTTTTTCATGTCTCAACGCACCTGTACTCACTGTGCTTATAATCGTCTCATTCATGAATTCTTCGATTCTAATTCAACGCGTGTTTTGAATCTTTGTTCATCTCTGTTTATCGATTTACCTGTTTATTTGTACACACTGTATGCTTCGTACATGCTAATTAGCTCGATAGAAAGCACCCTTCATGGCTCGATATCAAACTCCCTACCAAACTTCCTACCGAATTCCCTACCAAACGCCCTATCAAACTCTCTACCAAACGCTCTACCGAACTCTCTATCAAACTCTCTATCAAACTTCCTATCGAATTCCCTACCAAACTCTCTATCAAACTCCCTATCGAGCTTACCTATACATACTGTATGCTTCGTACATGCTAATTAGCTCGATAGAAAGCATCCTTCATGACTCGATACCAAATTCCCTACCAAACTCCCTATCAAACTTCCTACCAAACGCTCTATTGAACTCTCTATCAAACTCCCTACCAAACTCTCTACCAAACGCTCTATCGAACTCTCTATCAAACTCCCTACCAAACGCCCTATCGAATTCCCTACCGAATTCCCTACCAAACTTCCTACCGAGCTTTCTATCAAACACCCTACATGGCTCCCTCCATGGCTCCCTACCCCATTGGCTTCTTCATTGCTTTCCCTATTTACACCCCCGTTTGCTTCCCCATCGCAAAGCTTCATCGAGTCCTTCGTCTTATCTGTTTCATAGAAGAAAGGACTGCATCAACTATTGTTATGAAGAAGAGCTTGGAATAACGATAACGGGTTCCCTACATCTCATTGACTTCCCCATTGACTTCCCCATTGACTTTCCCATTGGCTTCCCCATTGGCTTCCCCATTGGCTTCCCCATTGACTTCCCCATTGGCTTCCCCATTGGCTTCCCCATTGGCTTTCTCATCGACTTCCCCATTGGCTTGAGCACTGAATATATCACATATGGAGCACTGGGTAGGCCGCATATGAAGCACTGAATATACTACATATGAAGCACTGGGTAGGTCACATATGAAGCACTGAATATACTACATATGAAGCACTGAATAGGTCACATATGAAGCACTGGGTAGGTCGCATATGGAGCACTGAATATATCACATATGAAGCACTGGGTAGGTCACATATGAAGCACTGGGTAGGTCGCATATGGAGCACTGAATATATCACATATGAAGCACTGGGTAGGTCACATATGAAGCACTGGGTAGGCCGCATATGGAGCACTGGGTAGGTCGCATATGGAGCACTGAATATACTACATATGAAGCATCGGATATATCACATATGGAGCACTGAATATACTACATATGAAGCACTGGGTAGGTCACGTATGAAGCACTGGGTAGGTCGCATATGAAGCACTGAATATGTTACATATGAGGCACAAAGCACTGTAATCATGTACGAAGTGCAGTGTAATTGATTCTACTGATTTGTACGAATTCTGTACTATTTCTCGACAAATTCTAATCAACGATAATACATTGCACATGTCTGTGCATAATTAATAAGACGTAGTGCAGAGCAATTTCCATCGGAAATGGCGACCCCCTCGTACTTACTACGGAAGCTGCGTCTGAGAGCAGAATCTAAAAATACGGGTAGATCTGACTTACAACCGGAAAAATACATCGAACTTTGCCGTCATCATGAGCGTATTAATCACATTTTGTTCGCGTCATTCGCTCTGTTTATCTATTCTACGGTTCCTACCGACTCGCCTACCTACTTACCACCCCACCTCACACGTCGGTGGAAGACTATCATGGGCATGACACTGGAAGAGCCAGGAAACCGCATACAATTAGGGGGAAAAGCTAATTCAACAAACTACTTTGGTTCTGGGATTGAGAACGGTGAAGAAGCTATAGCTCAACTATGTCACTAAGACATCAATCTAATTATTTATAAGCTCGTAAGGATATGCCGCATAAAAGAAGGAAGGCGGAAGACGAGGACAAGACGGAGGAGAAGAATGAGCACTAATATAGACTTGACCCAGACTTACCGGAGCCCTGTTGTACTCGATCCCCATAACCGAGCAGCTGCTCTACCTGTCGCCACCCTCTTTCCCTTCAAAAAACTTTTGACAAATGTCGTCGCCACAGCCGCTGCCAGCAAGACCTCGAATAAAACCTCCAAGGCAAAGCCGAACTTCCCAACACGAGGCAGAAAGAAGGTACGCAGTGGCCAGGCGGAAAACAACCTGCTGACAAGGGGATCCTACAAGCTAAATTATTATTCATGGGACCAAATGGGTCCGAAAATTATTTGCGTCTTGGACGAGTGCTCGCTATCTTGGTCCCAAGAGGCACATGTTCAGCCAACGCAAGCGTGATATGGAGAAACAGATTAGGGAGGAGGGATGGTCTGTATGAGAGGCCGTCGATAAAGATCAACTAGCAATGTCTACTCAACATCGAGTTTCAACTACCCCAGCAAGAGCTGGAATCCCAAATAACATACATGGTTTCGCTGAAAAGTTTCTGTGGATTTTACTTAGGTTCACCTTTACCGACTTCATCCACATTGCTCCCCTTAAATTGACCGTCGCATCGTCAATGTCGAGGATCGTTGAGCCATATCAAAAACCACACTAAGCAGTTGAGAACGTACATTATATCTCAGCAAACAACACCGTGACCAGTGCAAGAGCAAAGCTCATCTTTAACTCACGGAAAAGCAGATCGATCGAGTGCTTAACAAATTTCGAAAGGATGAATGTTCTACTTACACTATCTAGTCGTAGATTACGAGTAGTTGACAGAGCATGAGTATAATAATCCTGATAAGCTTACCTAGATTACCGCTTATGAAAGCCTGAGGGTACTAATAACATGTTTATTCCTGACTCAATGTCTGTAGAGAGACATGGGTCAAGTATCAACGGCGTTGAAAACATATTTGATATATATTCAGGTTTTGGAACAACTGTCAATAACGGACGCCGTAAACTTTTGTCTGGCATTGAAAATTAAATTATCATCATATG
>JAABUY010004378.1_pt1 | contig 14864 bp, 19 predicted proteins | sample 5560271 | NCBI WGS metagenome assembly JAABUY01 (sample SAMN10711886, study PRJNA513374) | rock metagenome | isolation source: Antarctica rocks | place: Antarctica: Victoria Land, University Valley
AGCTTGTGGACATGCACGTGCCGTGGGTCATCCTAGGGCACTCAGAGCGGCGCAGCATCTTCACCGAGAGCAGCGAGTTTGTGGGCGACAAGGTCGCGACCGCGCTGCAGAACGGCCTGAAGGTCATTGCGTGCATCGGCGAGACGCTGGAGCAGCGCGAGAGCGGGCAGGTGGTGCCCGCTCGCTGCAACGGCTGCTGCCACCTACTCTGACTGTGGTCATCCTCGCGCCCTACACTACACTGGACTGGATGAGACTGAAGACACCACCGCTGAGCAAAGCTGAAGCAGTGCACGTCGGTGTTGCGTCTGCGCTTGACGGCTGCTCGTCATTGGGCGCAGTCGCGAGCGTGCATCTGACCAGGCGTTCTGGGCCGGGCTGCCCTGCACCTTGGAGGCCTGCAGGTGGCCGCAAAGGGCAGGGCGGGTTTGCCAGGGGGTCCGCCTAGCAACGCTTGACAGGGTCCAGCCCATGCGCACAGATGTATGCCGTCCTGGAGGGGCAGCTGAAGGGCGTGGCGGACCGCGTCGCCGACTGGCAGCACGTCGTCGTCGCGTATGAGCCTGTTTGGGCCATCGGCACGGGCAAGGCGCGCCCCGCCGGTCACCGCCACCGTGCGGGAGCTTCGGCAGCTGCCACGGAAACTGTGACCTTGCTCCTGCCTGTGCACCTGTGGCATGACCCAGTGGGTGTCTGCCGTTGCATAGACGCTCCGACTGAGCACTATGCATCGAGCGGCTCACTGTGTCAACGCAAGCGGAGGGTTTTTTGCCCTGACATCCGAAGGCGCGGCCTGCTGCCAGGCGCAGCCCCGGCGTCACCCAGCGCGGGCGGCGGCGGCGCGCAGGTGGCCTCGCCGGCGCAGGCGCAGGAGGTGCACGCCTACATCCGCAAGTGGCTGGCGGAGAATGTGTCGCCCGACGTGTCCGGCTCCACGCGCATCATCTACGGTGCGGCGGGCCCGCCGTCGGGCCCTGCGTGCCTGCATGGGCGCCTGCTGGGCGCCCGAGCGCCGCACAGGCCCAGACGGAGAGCCGCAGGAAGCTACAGGGCTTTCATTTAGCTGGCATGCGTGCCGCGCCCACCGCCCTGCTGGCAGCACTGGCAGCCCCGGGCGGTCGGGGACGCCCCGGCCGCGCATGCAGCGTCTCTGTCCCGCAGCCCGCCTGTCCCCAGCACGCGCATGGCAGGCTGCCTTGTCACGGGCAAGCACTCCAATGGACTGCCGGCCGCATGGAGCAGGGAGCGGCGGGCCGCCCTCGCATCCCGCACTGCCCAAGCATGCCCGTGAGCGGGACCTGCGCGCGCGCCGCAGGCGGCTCCGTAAATGACAAGAACTCGGGCGACCTGGCGGGCATGGAGGACGTGGATGGCTTCCTGGTGGGCGGCGCCTCGCTCAAGGGCGCCGCGTTTGCGACTATCTGCAGCGCCAAGGCGCAGGTGGCCGTATGAGCGCGCGGCCGCGGCTCACAGCAGGCAGCCCCTGCGGCGGAGGGGCTGCCGGCAGACGCGCAGCGCGTGCAGCGAGAAGCGCAGCGGCCTGAGGCGGCGGCGGCGCGGTAGCCAGGCATGGTGCGTGCGTGTGCAGTGCCAGGCAGCGCCGCGCGCACAGGCGGTGCCGGCGGCCCTGGGGGTGTGCGCGAGTGCGCCAGTGTGGTTTCTGCTTGCGGGTGCCCCAGTGTGGTTTCTGCTTGCGGGTACGCCCAGGCGTCTGAGGGGCTTGCAATGTGCGTTGCAGGCGTGTAACATACAGCGCAGGGAGACAGGTTGGTGCCGGGCAAGAAATGCTCATGCATGCGCCCTCGCTTGCCTCGAGCGAGGATCAACAGGGGAGCTAAACTACACACAGCAGCGCCCTCGCTTGCCTCGAGCCACAGGAAAGCCGGAGGAGAGACTCAAGCCGGCTTGCTAAAGCGTTGCATAAAACTTGACAATGGCGTTCGCTCAGATGCAGTCGGTTGCTGGCGTCCGCCCTATGCGTGCTGGCCGGACGCCTCGCTGTGCTGCCCCGGCACAGGTTGGTTCCCCTCACAGGATAAGCCATTTGCCGTCGCCCTGCCCCTGCCTACGAAGGCTGCCAGTTGAGCAGGGATTATACTGCCTGCCTGCTCCTGCTGGCTGCCGGGAGGCGCGGCGTCGGCGGTGGCGGCGCGCGCGTGATGCGGTTGATGCATCATGCGCGAGCTTTGTCCACCGGCTGTGCCATGCGCGGAGAGTGCCAGCACGCGTGCGGAGAAAACAGCCACTTGCAGGGCCTAGGCTTGCAGAGCCTTCAGGCTCACGGCCAGGCTGAGCAATGTGTGGGTGGTGTGCCAGGTGCAGGCTCCCGCCGTCGCCCTCGGGTTCAAGACCGAGGTCCGCCTCGGCCGTGCCCAGCAGAGCGCCTTCCGGAGCCGTGTGGCCGCCCAGTCGACCACCGTGAGCCCCCTGTCGCCGAGTTCGTACTGGCCGGGCCTGGCAAGACATTGGCGTGGGACAGGCCTCAGGGCCGCGAGCTTGGGAGAGCACGCTGCAGGGCGGCCGGACTGCGAAGCATGCCACCGCAGGCGCCGCGTGCTGCCGCTGGGGTGCTGGGATGCGCAGCACATGCGCGGCGCTGCCGCGCTACACGGCCTCCCTCTTGAGTCGCACTCACATAGCACGCGTGCTTGTGCGCAGGGCACCGTCGGCGCAAAGCAGGTGACCGAGTGCAAGGGCAAGAAGCTCAACGTGGCCATCAACGGCTTTGGCCGCATCGGTGTGCCCGCCCTGCCGCCTGGCCGTCTCACTGCGCACGGCGCCTGCTTGCGTTGGTGCCGAGCTGTGTCCGCCGCAGGCCGCAACTTCCTGCGCTGCGTGGAGGGCCGCGACAACAGCAACCTGAACATCGTGGTCATCAACGACTCCGGCGCGCCCCGGCCGCGCGCTCTCTTTCCGTCGGGAGGCGCTGTGCCGTGCAGGCCCGCGCCATGTATCAGCACGTTTGGGCGGCTGAGCCGCAGGCCGCGGCGCGCAGGCGGCGTGAAGCAGGCGTCGCACCTGCTGAAGTACGACTCCACGCTCGGCACGTTCAACGCCGACGTGCAGTGCGCCCCCACACGCTGGCCGCGCCGTGCCGAGCGTGCAGGGCGCTGCGTGTAGACAGGTAGACAGGCTGTGTGCAGGACGCGCGGGCGGCAGCAGCGCGCGCTGACGCGCGCCGCGCCGCGCCAGGACGGTCGACGACTCGCACATCTCCGTGAACGGCAAGAAGATCCGCGTCGTCAGCAGCCGCGACCCGCTGTCGCTGCCCTGGAAGGAGGAGGCGCGCCCATGCGGCGCGGCTGTGCCGTGCACGCAAACAGGACAGGGTAGGGTATAGGGTAGGGTTAGCCTACCCTAACAGGGGCGCGCTTGCGAGGGCACCGGTGCAGGGCATGCCCGGGGGCATGATGTCGCGGGCGACTTCATGCGCCGTCATCACCCCGGCCAGTTGCCGGGGAGCTGAACAGGCAGGGAGGCGCCGGGGAGCTGAACAGGCAGGCCAGGTGCCGGGGAGCTGAGCGGGGCGCGCGCGCGGCCGCAGAACATCGACCTGGTCATTGAGGGCACGGGCGTCTTCCTGGACCGCCCGGGCGCCGGCAAGCACCTGCAGGCGGGCGCCAAGAAGGTGGGGCCCCCCGCGCGCAGCGCCGTCCATGGCCGTGCATGCATGTGCGCCGCAGCGAGTGCGCAGCATCGGCCGCAGCGGAAGAGCGGTCGGCTGCGCAGCCGTGGTTTGCTCAAGAGGGCTTCTGCCCTGCCTGGACGCGTCGACACTCTGTCCCTCCCGAGGGATGCTCAGCGCGCCTGACGCGCCGGTGGCGCTGCAGCCTGTGTGGCCCGATTGGCGCCGTGGACGCGCGCGCGCGCCGCCCTGACACGGCGCGCCGGCGGCGCGGCCAGGTGCTCATCACCGCGCCCGCAAAGGGCAGCGACATCCCGACGTACGTGTGCGGCGTCAACGCGCACGACTACAAGCACAGCGATGACATCGTGTCCAACGCCTCGTGCACCACCAACTGCCTGGCGCCCTTCGCCAAGGCGCGGCGCCCGGGCTGCTTGATTTTAGCTCGGACAGAGGGTTGTCAGACGGGTAAATATCTAAAGTCATGTCACGTCTTACGTTATGTCGCTACTGTCTTTGCAACAGATACCAGACGCTGTGCAACCTGTGCTGGGCCTGCGCTGATCTGTGCACATGCAAAAGATGCTGTTCTGCTGTCCAGCATTTTGCGGCGTGGTCGCTGCCGGCGTGCTCGGCACACGGCAGCCGCAGCGGTTATTGCGCTCCTAGGACTCGAGCTGCCGCGTACAGCGTTGTACTGGTATATTGATAAGGTAGGGTGTCGCCCAATGGCGTTTCTGGACAGGGCAAGCCTGCCCAGCCTGGCAACAGTGGCTCAATAAGTTATGCGCGCACGGGCGGTAAGCGACAGAAGTAACGCGCGCAGGTGCTGGACGAGAAGTTCGGCATCGTCAAGGGCACGATGACCACCACGCACAGCTACACCGGCGACCAGCGGCTGCTGGACGCGAGCCACCGCGACCTGCGCCGCGCGCGCGCGGCCGCGCTCAACATCGTGCCCACGTCCACCGGCGCGGCCAAGGCCGTCGCGCTCGTGCTGCCCAAGCTCAAGGGCAAGCTCAACGGTGCGCGGCCCGCGCTCGGCGGGGCCGGGCTCCACGGCCGGCCGCGCGCCGCTGGCCGAGCACTTGGAGCAGCGCCAGCGTGCAGCCTGGCAGCACAGGGGAGGGTGGGCGCGCCGCAGGCGGGCGCCCAGTGCAGCACAGCTTGGCAGCAGCTGCGCGCGCCCTCAGGCTGCTCGGTCGTGCACCGGCCTGTGCGCTCCCGCAACGAGCGCTGCAGTGCGCGCAGGCATGCAAGTAGTCCGCACCACCGCGGGGGTGAGCTCATGCGCACCCTGGCGGCGAGTGCGGCCTAGGGTGTGGACGTGCGCTGACCCCGCCCGCGCTGCCCCCGCGCGGCGGCTCACGTGCGCCCCCGGCGGCGGGCGCGCGCAGGCATCGCGCTGCGCGTGCCCACGCCCAACGTGTCGGTCGTGGACCTGGTGATCCAGGTGGAGAAGAAGACGTTTGCGGAGGAGGTGAACAGCGCCTTCCGCGAGGCCGCGGCCGGCGCGCAGAAGGGCGTGTTGGCCGTCTCCGACCTGCCGCTCGTGTCCAAGGACTTTGCGCTGAGCGACGTGTCCACCACCATCGACTCGTCGCTCACGATGGTCATGGTGCGCGCGCGCGGCCGCCCGGCCGCCGCCCGACGCAATCCATTGGGCATGGTGTGCGTTTGCGTGTGTGCTCATGTGCTCTGCCACAGCTTTCATGAAGATCTTTGTCAACATGGGCAGCTGTTAGAAACGTGGGCGTTGCCGAGTGCCTCCATGCTATGCTAGAGGATGCAGGGCTGCTGGGATAATGCAAGCAGCCTGCCCAGGGGGCAGAGCAGCATGTCTGTGGTTAAGCAGCATGTGCAGTCTGTCAAGTTCATCTGAACTGGCGCATTCCTCAGTGTTGGGTGTGAAAGAATAACTTGCTGCATATCAGCGACTCCGCCTGTCTCACACCGTGCAAGGCTTGATGCAGTGCGCCTTACTATGTGCATGGTGCATCGCGCGCAGGGCGACGACATGGTGAAGGTTGTCGCGTGGTACGACAACGAGTGGGGCTACAGCCAGCGCGTGGTGGACCTGGCGGAGATCTGCGCTGCCAACTGGGAGTAGGGTAGCAAACCCTACTGCATGCGGCACAGCGCGGGGGGGCGCACGGGGGAGCGCAGGGGCCTGCGCTATCTCTTCTGGGTGTTCCCCAATGTGCGGGCGCTGGCGCGCGGAGGCTCGGCTGCTCCCGCGCCGGCCGCGTGGCAGCCGCGGGGTTGTCCAAGCGCCCGTGTGAACAGGCGGCTCTGGGAGTGGCTGCACTGGTGCTGGGCACATTTGCCTGCATTAGGTGGGGGGGGCTGGGCTCGGGCGGCCTGCAGCGCACGCGCAGGCGCTCCCCCAGGGACTCTAATTTTTGTTGGCAGATGAGAGGGCGCGGGTGCAGCGCCACAGCACTCGTGACGTACATTCTTTGGGAGCGCGGGGAGGAGCCGCTGCGAGCCAGAGCCGCCGCGAGCCAGGGCTCACAAGCTCCTTGCGCGGCGCCTGGCCGGCGTGCGAGACCTGTAACTACTTGCGCGATGGTGGTACCAGCATGCTCCTCGCATCTTGCACCCGTCACACTGTACAGCTTGCACCCCTCACACTGTGATGTCATGTCACTTTTGTCCAAAAAAGTTCTCAGATCTGTGCATGGCCCCTGGGGGAACACAGATGGCTTGACACCCTTCATCACACAAGTCCACAAACACACAGCAGGAGCCAGAATGTCATGTGCCATAGGCTGTTTCATCATGCAAGAAACAGCTACTTTGCAGCTTTCCACCTTTGACGCTGTTAGGGAGGTGGTAACAGGCTGGATTGAGGCGAAGCAGTATTTTGCAAGGCGTTCCCCGACGCTGCACTCCAAGTTGATGTGTATGATGTAGCCCGCACCATAATGTAGCCACCACGCCAGGCAGCGCAGCACGCCAGCGGCCCATGGACTTTGTGAGCTGGCTGGAGGGCCTGCCGCGGGACACGGCGACCAAGCTGTACGCGTCGCACTGGGCATGCCAGGCGATCCTGCGCGGCCTGCCGCCCATTGCGAAGCAGTATGTGCTGCGGCTGCTCTTCCTGGACACGCCAGTGCCAGCGAGTGCGCACGCCGGGGCCTTGTGCCTAGGCAAGGTGCCCAGACAGGCTGCTGACCGCGTTTCCGAGCGCCGCTGGGAGGTGCAGGGGCCTTTCCCAGGCCTCACCCGTGCGAGCACGCTGTGCTATGTGAGCAGCAGCAGTGCTGGCTGAAGCTCCTGGGCACTGCACATATGCTCGCAAGTGACGGCGCTCTTTGCTTGACGCTGTGCCGCTGCGCGAGCCGCAGGCCCTGTCGCTCGCGAGCTGAGCAAAAGCGCCCACAGCCTCTCGCCTGTGGCACAGGCCTGGTCGATGCGTGGCCGCGTGCGACGGCGACGGCCAAGCACCAGACGGCGCTGGACCGCCTGCGCCGGCTGCAGCTCCTCGTGCCGACGCGCACGAAGGAGTGCGCGCCCTGCCGCCAGGGCGTATGCGCAGCGCGGGAGGTAGTGCGGGTGCTGGTGTGTTCTGCTGTCCAGGGCGGACTGACAAGGTATCCGTCCCGCTTAGTGGCCTGCTCATTACGCTCAGTATTGTGAAGCTTTGTGGACCCTGTTAAGAGTGGCCCATGTGCTCACATGCTTTGCACACAGGTTCCAGACACCCTTCGCTGTGCTGTGATGTAGGTGGGCTGTCATGAGCATTTGATGGGAGCTTCTGCATGCAGTGCAGGCACCTGCGCCCGGGTGCTTTGCACCGCCGGGCGGGTGCCACGGGCCTCCTGCTCGGCTGCACAAGGCTCAGGCAGAGCGCGCGCGCCCGTGTGCAGGGCCCCGGACGGCGCGCTGGACCTGCACCCCGCGTTCAGGGAGCAGCTGCGCTGGGCGGTCACCTCCAGGCGCGCGCTTGCGCCCGTCCGATTAGGTGTAGGGTGGGGTGCACACCGCATACAGGGAGCAGCTGCGCTGGGCGGTCACTTCCTGAGGCGCGCTTGCGCCCGGCCGCGTAGGTGTAGGGTAGGGTACACCCCGCATACAGGGAGCAGCTGCGCTGGGCGGTCACTTCCCGAGGCGCGCTTGCGCCCGGCCGGTCAGGCATAGGGTAGGGTACACCCCGCATACAGGGACCAGCTGCACTGGGCGGTCACCTCCAGGCGCGCGCTTGCGCCCGGGAGATTAGGTGTAGGGTAGGGTGCACCCCGCATACAGGGAGCAGCTGCACTGGGCGGAACTTCCCGAGGCGCGCTTGCGCCCGGCCGGTTAGACATAGGGTAGGGTACACCCCGCATACAGGGAGCAGCTCCACTGGGCATTCACCTCCAGGCGCATGCCTCCGCCCGCCCGGCCCGGCCCAGGCTGTCCAGAGCGCCTGACAGGCTGAGCGGCTCGGCGGGGGCTTGGAGGCGTTGCTGCCTGGGGTCGCTTCTGCAGTCCACGGCACGAACTTGCGTGCATGGCCCGCTGGCGCAGCGGGGAAGCGTCGTGGATGGCGATGCTGTCCCTGTCTGCACCTCGGCATGGTGCCCATGGCATGGGGGCCGCCCCTGCGTGCAAAGCCAGAGAAGGAAGGCTGCAGCAGCGCATGCCCATGTCTCACACGCACCCATCTCCCCGTGCGCGCGCGCCGTGACCGACAGGGCTGCGATGGTGCCTCGCGGCCTGTCTACCGGTCCCTATACACCATATCGCAACCCCGCCCTGTCCCAGGGGATGGACTATGATGTAAGATGGCAGTAGCGCGCGGCCGGCAGCCGGGGGAAGGAGGGCGGCGGCGTGCCGGCGGCGGTGCTGGAGGCCGCGCCCGCGCGGCCGCAGCTGGACCAGCACGCGGCGCGCCAGTGGGAGGTGCGCGCGCATGCATGCACATGGGGGCCGCAGCCCCCCCCCTCTGCAGCAACCTGCAGCAACCTGCAGCGATGGATTTGGCAGGGCGTGCGCTGAGGTGAGCTGGAGTGAGCTGAGGTGACCTGACATAGCAGTCAGCACTGCGCAGCTGCCTTGGGCCCTGTCATGCATGCGCGCTGCACCTGCTTGGGATCAGGGGCAGAGGGCATGCGGGCGCGCCAGGCCCTCATGCTGTACCTGGTGGGCAGCGCGGAGCAGCCGCCGGCGCCGGCGCCGCTGCTGCCCGCGTCGGAGCCGCTGCCCATCGACGCGCTGCTGTCCGCGGCGGGCCTGCTCAGCCTCGCTCAGGGTGCGCCCATCAGACATGCCCACCGTCGCCTCTGCCTGCATTTGATTCACATACCAAAGTCAAAGCAAGTGCTGTATAGGGTCTGGGGACGCAGGGTCCGCTGGCACGTGCCTGCTTATCACGCCCGCACGTTCACGCGTGAACTGCTGTGCGGCCAACTCTCAAGGGCCTGCACTGTCGGGTGTCCGGCGGCGCGCAGAGCTTGCGCGTGACCCTGCCTTCTGGAGAGCAGCTTGGCCGTGCATGTTGTTGTCGCCTGACAGGGAGGACACGCGGGACAAGCGTAGCCCAGGCGAGGATGCGCCGGGCGCGTCTTCACTCGTTTGGCGGTGTGTTTCGACGCCGTGCATCAGCTGACGCCCTGCGGCGCGCGCGGAAGGCGCGCGCGGCATCACCGAGCAGGGCTTCCGGTTCCTGCTGCTGGACGCGTACGGCCAGCTCTGGCTGCTGCTCCGCGAGTACATCGCCAGCGTCGACGCGCGCTTCGGCGCGCCCCCGCGCGCTCTGCTTCCGCAGGGCCGCGCCGCCTGCTCGCTCGCCCGCCCTTCATCTGAGCGTCAGGATGGCGGTGGCTGTGTGTGAGCCGCATCGCGTGTGAGCCGCACTGCACACCGCAGGCGCCTTGGGTACGGAAGCAGTCTCGGCTGCTTCTCCAGGCATGTGTGACATTGACATGGCCGCCGCGGCATGTGTGACGTGGTGGCTGCAGCCAGTCGGGCGCGCTGCGCACACAACAGGGTGACCAACAGGGCCGCCAGCTGGTGGGCTGCCCGCCCAGCGCAGGCGAGTCGCTGGGCGAGGTGCTCAATTTCCTGCTCCAGCTGGGCTTCCGCGAGGTCGGCGCGCCGTTCGCCGCGGCCGCGCTGCGCGCGGCCGAGCGCGGCATCGCGACCGACCTGGCGCAGCTCGGCCTGCTGCTGCCCTTCAGGCGTGCCGCGGCCTGTGCCGCCCCTGGGACGCAGCCTGCTCGGCAGGCGCTGCAGCTCGTGCGGCGCCGTGAACCTGCGCAATCTGCCTCCCTCGTCGACCTTGCGCGTGTCAGCTGGCATGCTGTGCAGGTGATGTGTGCGACTTGCAGCCCTACTGTCCACAGTACAGTGCCCTGCCTCCTAGGAGGCGAGCCTGTACGCACGTTCGGCCGACGCCGTGGGAGACAGCTGAAGGCATGGTTGTCACCGGGCCGCTCTCGCACGCACGCTAGTATCATGCCCTCTACCAGCTCCTGACCAGGCGGCAGCAGCGCGCAGGGCGGCGGGCGGCGTGTGGCTGGCGCCGACGCGGCTCGCACAGGCGCTGGCGAGCGGCGGCGCCGGCGAGGCCGCCGGCGAGGTCAGCGATGGCTTCATCGTCGTGGAGACCAACTACCGGGTGCGGCCCAGCGCGCGCCTCCTGGTACCACCCGACCACGCGTGCCACCTCCACCGCGGCACCATGTCCTTGTTCTGCGCCTGTGGGCTTGCCGGTTCTGCAGATCAGGGGCATGCCCGCTGGCAAATGCACTGGCAGGCGCGCTGGAGGCTGCCACGCCTGTGCTCAGTTCCAAGGCGCGCACCGGCCCACACCCGCCCGTACCTGCCAGCACCTGCCCGCACCCAGCCGCACCCGCCCGCGCCCTCCCACCAGCTCAGCCGCCTGGTCTCCTGCAATGCAGCAGGCCCAACAGAGCCCGTGCCCCGCTCCTGCAAGGAGGTGAACATCGCGCAGGTGTATGCGTACACGTCGTCGGCGCTGCAGGCGGCCATCCTGCGCCTGTTCGTGCGCTGCGAGTGCGTGCTGCCGAACCTGTTTGTGGGCGTGCTCACGCGCGAGAGCGTGACTGGCGCACTGGGCTGCGGCCTGGCGGCGGACCAGATCGTGGACTTCCTGCGCAAGCACGCGCACCCGCACGTCGCGCAGCGCTTGCCCATCGTCCCGGAGGCGCGCGCCCGCGCTACGGTCGCAGGGGGGCAGGGCGAGCGCCGGATACAGGCAGTATAGTCCGGTTGGCTTGTCCTTGGCGCCTGTCGCCTGCCTGTACGGTGGCAGCATGCGCGCCTGCACCTGACGGAGCGTATTGCAGCGTTCCAATGCGCCCTCGCTTTCGCACCACGCCAGGATGCGCCAGGGAAGCTCAAGGGCGTCTGCGTATTGCACCCTGGACCATGGCGAGTGAGGCCGTCCTCAGCCTCTTCCGCGCACATGTTCCCGGACAGCCGGCCACCACATCGCATGTGCACAGCTGCTGCCCGCGCGGCCGTGCACCGCCGTCCGCGCACCGCCGGACCGGGTGGCCCGCGCGGCGCAGACGGTCGCGGACCAGATTCGGCTCTGGCAGGCGGACACGCGGCGCGTGCGCCAGACGCGCGCCTACCTCTACGAGGCCTTCCCCTCCGCGGGCGCGTTTGCGGCCGCGGCCGCCCATGCGCGCGCCAGCGGCACCTGGCTCTGGCAGGACGACGCAGCCGGGCGCCTGGTCGCCGCATACGCAGGCCACGACGGCATGCGCGCCTTCATCCGCGCCAACCGCTGAGCGCCGTCCTGCCGCCGCCCTGCTGCCGGGCACTCGACGCAGCGTGCACAGTTTGTGGGTGCCACCATGAGCTGAGCTCGCCCACGGCTGCGGCAGAATGACGTGTCTGGGTGCATGGATTGCCGCATACGCGGTGCATTATAGCATACATGCCCGCAGTGCACGCTGTCCACATTGGCATTCGGCTAGGATCATATGTACATGTCATCCATCTCTGATCAGAATGCTCCAACCTTAAGGTCTACTGCAGGCTATAGCCCGCATGTATGATCAATTGCATATCTCACCATAATGGTGCAGACACCCTGGTTAACACCCTCACGCGCCCTCCGTGCCGGCGCATGCATGCCAAGTGCCGCATGACCGGGGGCCGCATACGCTGCGGCGCGGCTCACCTGCGTGCTCTGGCGCCTGAACCTGGCCATGGTCTTGATTGTACACGCCTTGCTACCCGTGCTGCCGTGATACAGACTGCGATGGCCTTGAGCATGTGGCACCTTCTTGCAGCACTGGCGCCCGCCTGCGCGGCGCGCACGGGGCCGGCTGTGCTGCAAGAAGTGCGGCGTGTCCAAGGCCATCGCAGACCTCTACCACGGCAGGACGACCCGCAAGGCGTGCACTCTTGAGACTGGCGGTTTCCGCGCCAAGTGCGCGCAGGAGAGCCGCGCAGCAGCATCTGCGGCCCCAGCTCTGGCGGCAGTTGGCATGCATGCACTGACACGGAGGCCTTCGTCAACAAGGCCGCGCGCAACGGTGGTCAAATGAGTATCAAGTCAAGATGCAGACGCTGCCGTGAGAGATTTCTGCCTCCACATCGCTGCTGAATCAATTCACCATACACATTGGGGGCATCGGTATGGGCACCGTACCGCACTGCTCGTTAATGACGCACTCCATGAAACAACACAAAATCACACCACACCCACACCGCGCTTCTCAGCAGCCATAGAATTTTCACCAGACAGACCCTCATGGCAACGCCATTTGCCGCGCTCGGCCCTTCCTTCTCCTATTGCTCTGGCCTGCAGAATATAGATTCAGAGCTAGCAAGCAAATTGAATGACCAAAATGCTCCACATACTGCACCATATCATTTCCAAAGACGTCCATGTATGCCGCTGACTATGCATCATGCCCCGGAGGCGCGCCGGCCTCGGCAGGCCTTCCTTCGAGAGACAGCCCGCCTCCACATTATTTGCAATGTTGCTGCGCGCATGGTCCCGCTCTGCTACCAACTACAATACCCGTGGTGAATCACTCAGGCGCCACGTCGCACGCGCGGCTCTCCTCCATGTATGCCGCCAGCTCTTCCCCGCCATCTTCCGCTGGGGTGCCGGCCTCAGCCGGGGCCTCGCCCACGGCCGGCCCGTCCTCTGCCTTGACCTCCGTCTGGTACAGCACCAGCGCCAGCCGGTGGCTGCCGGGGTCGGGGCGCCACAGGCCGGCGTTGCCGTGCACGCCCAGGTCCGCATCGCCGCTCCGGTGGAACAGCACCACGCCTGCCGCGCCAGGCCTCAGATCGCGCGCGCAAGACCCTGTATCTGATGTCGACGCATGACAGTAGTCGCTGGCGCTCGGATGCTCCCCCGCTCCAGGTCGCATGCGCATGCGCGAGCCGCTGCCGGCTGCGCATGCACCTCGGCAGGCATCCCTCGATGGGGTGCTGTACGGGCTTGGAAACGTTTGGCAAACATGCCCATATTCTGATTCCTATACTTCCGGCCATTCCCAACCTGCAGCGACCGCCGGCAGGGCAGCGCACCCTGGCGTACATCCAGCGCCGCGCGGTACTGCGGGAGCATGTAGAACGCGCCCGCGCAGGGCGGCCCGGTCTCCAGCACCACCAGCGCGCTGTACGAGCCCGCCGTGTTCTTGCCGTCCACGTGTCGCCCTGCGCGCCGCAGGCTGTTACCTCATAGCGCGACATGGGCCTGCACGCTCCAGGCATTGGTGACCAGCCTTCAGCGTCAGGTCACACGCACAGTGTATTAGATAGGACGTGCCAAAATGTGTCGGCACATGGTGCATGCCTCAAAAGCTCATTGCACCCTGCTGTGCAACTGGATCGACAGAGTCCGCAGCCCTGTTTCCTATCATGGACATGCAGGGTGCAATGCGAAGCACCTGTCCCCTATTGTGCATTTTTGCACACAACGCAAGTCATCAAGTGTCATAAATAAGCTCTGCGTGTCATCTCTCCTGCCATGCGGAAATACCCCACGTTGTGCACCTGTCCGGTAGTCTACGTTGAAGCTGTAGGCGTTCCAAGCAGAGCGCCCCAGCCGCGCGGCCGCGCGCGCCGGCGTCACCTCGATGTGCGCAGCCATCCGCGCCGCGGCTGATGCTGTGGCTGGATGCGCCGCCATGAGGTCCCAGGCATGCTCCGCCGCTGCTACCAGGCCCGGCTCCTGCATACTGGTGAACAGTGAAGAGCAAACGTAAAGCACAGTTGAGCTGGCTTGCACAGCTTTACACACAGCCGCAATCATGGTCATAGCACTGTGCAAGCGCATGCGACTGTTGGCGACCAGTGCAATCTGCACCATGCCGGATGGAGCCACCTGGTGCATGCGCAGCTGCGTGTGCAGGAGGCTGGCCGTGCAGTGAGAGAGAGCCACCGGGCAACATGGGAAACGGTGCCATCGCTATGGCCTGGCTCACCTCGGGGGCGAGCAGAGTTGACAGCCGCGAGCGCACCAAGCGGTTGCGCAGCGCACCAGGCATGTCTGCACAAGCACATGCAATCAGCCCACGCTGCAGTACAGTAGCTAAGAACACGCGCATGCTGAAAGCCACTTCAGCTCATGTGCCAAGCCTCTATGCAGTCATGCGCAGCATGAAGGACACGACACCGCATGCGCAGGGTGACTGTATGTGGAGCACCCTCACAAGCACGTGTTGCTCAGAGAGCACTCTAGCCAATGTTGCTTGCTCGCTACGCTGCTCGCAGCCAGCACAGCGGTGCCTGATCATGCAGGTATACATTGCAGGTATTGGCACAAGCTGCACAGCACCGTCTTCATGCACGCTACTGAGGAAGCTGCTTCTCAACAGCGCATTTCGCACCAGCCATCTTGCAGCCGCCAGACCAGCTGCGGATGGCGCACGAGCGCCAGGACTTGCAGAAGGCCATGATGTGCTTGCCGGTGACGGTCACATCCGTCTCCTCACCCACGTAGCACTGCCGGCCTCGCACCCTTAGGAAGTAGCAAGAGCGGAGACAGGTCCCAGCTACTTCTATTTGATTACAAAATGCATGCAAGGCTCTGAATGACTACACACGCCTGTAATTTTAATGATCAGAAACGCAATCATTCAGGACATATGTGCACCTAGCAGCAACAGTTGAAGCGAACGCTGTTGCCAATGTGACGCTCAGCCTGCATATCATGGTGCTTGCATGTCACCTATGAAGGCCAGCCGAGGGCGACTCGCCTTTCGTGCATCAGGAGACACATGGATGACGTAGTGCAGCATTTGCGCAGCCTTGGGAG
>JAABUY010004379.1_pt1 | contig 14864 bp, 15 predicted proteins | sample 5560271 | NCBI WGS metagenome assembly JAABUY01 (sample SAMN10711886, study PRJNA513374) | rock metagenome | isolation source: Antarctica rocks | place: Antarctica: Victoria Land, University Valley
TCGTCAGCGTGCTGCATCGGGCGGGGTGGCGCACGATTGCCGAACGGCTGCGCTTCTACAGCGGGAATGCACACGCCGCACTCGCCTTACTCGGTATCCCCGTTATGGAGAACGCATAAGCCCTGCAACGTCCCGTACTACTTCAAGGACGCCGCATCGCTGCTCTTGTGGATGCAGGCCGTCGGCGTGCCGCCCCACTTCGACATCGAGGAAGATTGGCGATCCGTGGATTATCTGCTGACGGAGTACATGACCCCGCGCGGCGTCGAGACGAACGAGCACCGTGAACTACTGATCGTCCGCGCATCCGTGTAGGCAGTGGTAGCGTAGGCTTCAGCCTGCGTTCTGTCCCCCGAGGGTTTCCCAAAATAGGGCCGCAGGCTGAAGCCTACGCTACCGAATCAATGCCAATCCTGAGCCAAATTGTCCTTGATGAAGTCCCAGTCTATCTCTTCGCCGAGGCCCGGGCCCTGCGGCATTGACACATTGCCGTCGCAGTCAATTGCGTCAATCGGCGTCTTCAGCCACGGCTTCTCGGCGTCGAAATCAACGTGCGGATGGAGGAGGCCGCGCTCGTAGAACTCGCCGGGGATCGCCATCGCCCCGAGCAGTTGGAGGTTCGGCGCGCTGCCGCCGTGGATCTCGCAGCGGATGCGGAAGGACTCACAGAGGTGAACCGTCTTCATCGCGGGCGTAATGCCGCCGACATCAAAGACGCCGACACGCGAGATGTCTGACGCGCCGCGCAAAATCCACTCCGCGCGGGTGTACATCTGACCGTGCGCGGTCTCCGGCCCGCAGATTGGCAGCGTGAGATTTTCGGTGAGCCAGACGAATGAGGACGTACTGTGCTCGTTCATCGGCTCCTCCATCCAGTAGTAGTTCAGTTCCTCCAGTGCGTGGCCGAGCGAGAGCGCTTCCTCGCGCGTGTAGTCGTGGTGCGGGTCGAGCATCAACTTCATCTCCGGGCCGACCGCGTCGCGCACCGCCGCGCATGCGGCAATGTCCCGCTTCAGGTTGGGGCCGTGCGGGGACATCCAGGTGTGCAACTTGAAAGCGGGATAGCCCTGCGCCTTGCACGCCTTCGCGAACGCGCCGTATGCCTCAGGTGTGTCGAGGCCGCCGGGGATATCGTCGCCGCACATCGTGCTGGCATAGGCTGGCACCGTTTCGCGCGCCGCGCCGAGCAGTTTGTAGATTGGCAGGCCTGTCAGGTGACCAGCGAAGTCCCACAGCGCGCAGTCAATGGCGGCGAGATTGCGGTCGTCCAGCGCCCGCCGCTCTAACCGCTGGCCTTGCAGGAGTTTGTACCAGATCGCCTCGCGGTGGAGCGGGTCTGTGCCGACGATATAACGCCGCGCCACGTTGGTTGTCGCCTCGGAGCCGCCGAAGCAGTAGCCGTCAATACCCGCGCTCGTCCGGACACGCGTGAGCGTCTGCGTCGCGTCATGCTCCGGCGCCGGGTGCCCATGCCCCTCGTCGTCCCGCCCGACGTGCGATCGGTACGTAAAGGTAAGGTTTTCGACAGCGGTGATCGTCATGCGCTCGGTGTTTGTTGTCATGAGAGTAATCCCCTCCTTGCGACGCGGCCAGGCAATGGCGGGGATTATCGCACAGACTGCGTCGTACATCGGAGAAACATTACGGAGTTGGTGGTGTAGGCTTCAGCCTGTGGCCTCTCGCGTCGGTTTCCAGCCTACGCCACCTCAGGGCAGGCCACTCGTCGCCGCACGGATTTGCTCCAGCGGGAACTTCGGCGTCCGGTCAGCGTAGAGGAGGCCATTCGTCTCCTGGTAAGTATCCGCGAACTGGGTGTAGCAGAAACCCGCGAAGAGTGAGAATGAGCGGACGACTGCGAGGAGGCTTGTGTACCGCTCGGCGAATTCTTCGCTGCTTCCGACGCGCGCGTATCCCCATGCGCCGGGGTCGTTCGAGAGGGTAAGGCCGCCGAACTCGGTCAGCATGATCGGCTGATCCTGGCGATCGGCGGTGAGTGAGACAAGTCGCCCGGCAGGCAACGCGTCCTTGAAGAGATGAGGGATTGCTTCCGGCGAGGAGTAGCGGCGCTCGATCCGTTCGAGATTGGCGTCATAGTCGTGGATGGCAATAATGTCGGTCGCGACGCTTTCCCAGCCGTCGTTGCCGACCACCGGGCGGTCGGGGTCAATCGTTTTCGTCAGGTGATAGAGCGTGCGGACGTAGTCGCGCTGCGCCTCGATATTTGGCAAGTCCGGCACCCCCCACGACTCGTTGAACGGCACCCAGGCGACGATGCAGGGATGGCTGAGATCGCGCTCCATAACGGCGAGCCACTCATGGATGATCCGCTCGACGGAATTCTTTGTGAAACGGTATGCACTTGGCATCTCGCCCCAAACGAGCAAACCGAGCCGGTCCGCCCACGCGAGATAGCGTGGGTCTGCGATCTGCTGGTGCTTGCGCACGCCGTTGAACCCCATCGCCTTTGCCAATTCCACGTCCCGCTTCAGCGCCGCGTCATCCAGCGCGGTCAGGCCGCTCGTAGGCCAATAGCCCTGATCGAGAACCATCTGCAGACAGAACGGTCGCCCGTTGAGCAGGAAACGATCCCCCTGCACCATCACGGAGCGGAGCGCGGTATAACTCCAGACATGGTCAATCAGGGCGCCCTGCCCATCCCAGAGACGCAATTCCGCGTCAATCAGCGTCGGATGTTGCGGGCTCCAAAGCAATTCATTGCGGTAGTCGTCAATGCCGGGATCGGAGAGGGCGATACGGCGCGTCACGTCATTGCCGATAACGGCGTAGGTGTCGTCCGCCAGCAGTTTTCCCCCGACGTGCAGTGTCACCTGCAATCGCAAATCGTCGCGCTGTGGCCCCATGATGATCGCTTCAACGCCAATCTCCCAGCGATGAAGATTTGGGAGCCACGTCAGGCGCTTGATCGAATGGGCGGCAATCGGTTCGAGCCAGACCGTCTGCCAGATGCCGGACGTGCGCGGATACCAGATGGCGTGTGGTTCGCGCTGCCAATCCTGCTTGCCGCGCGGCTTGGCGAGGTCGTGCGGGTCGTCCTCAGCGCGCACGATCACGCTCTGTGGCCCGGCCGGGACGAGATACTCAGTGATGTCGGCGCTGAACGGCGTGTAGCCGCCCGCGTGCCGCGTGACGATTGTCCCATTCACCCAGACGGTTGCGGCGTAATCCACCGAGCCAAAATGGAGGATGAGCCGCGCGCCGGATTCCAGCGCGGGCGCATCAAAGGTGCGCTGATACCAACAGACGGCGTGGAAATCCGTGTCATACACGCCGCTCGCTGGGGTCTCCGGCGCGAAAGGTACCATGATCTGGTTATCCCACCGCACCTCTGATGGCCCGCGCCAGCACGCGGTTCGCTCGGACGCGAAATTCCACACGCCATCGAGCGAGAGCCACGCGTCGCGGACGAGTTGCGGGCGGGGATAGTCATGGTCGGTGATTGGCGGTTGCGTCATGCGTTGAGTGTTCCTGCTCTCGGGTGATAGGGCACGCTATCGGGGCGGGTACAGGAGACGTTCCGGTCCCCGCCACCAACCCGGCGTCGCGAGTGCGGGGTGATCGTACGGTTCGCCCATCGCCATTCCTCGGACGATTGGCGCGAGGATTGTCGGCTGCGGCGGTGTGACGCGGACATCGAAGATGCCGGGTTCGTAGGCGCCGTCATCCCGCGTGACGAGGTTGTGCCAGTTATGCGCGCCGAGCAATGACCAGACCGTCACTGCGCGCAGATCAACGCCGATGCGCCAGAGGTGTTGCGCCGTCTCCCATAGTTCCTTGAGCCAGCGAACCTGCTCTTCCGGTTCGCCGCCGAGATGCGCCTCGGTGATCGCAATCGGCCGTTTGTACCGATCCCAGGCATCGAAGAGCAGTTCGTCCGGCCCGGCAATCCCCTTGCGGCGGACACGCACCGCCTCGACATCGGCGTAACGATCCTGCCCATTTCCGCCGTGTGTCCAGGTTGGATAAACACTCAGATCCTCATCGAGAAACCGCTCGCTCGTGATGTAGTAGTTGATGCCGATGATGTCCGGCGGGCAGGTGTTCTCGCTGAACCAGGCGATCTCCGCCTCCTCGATGCTATTGTGCCGGAGATCGTCCCACATGCGATGGCCCGGCCCGATGCGGCCACAGAGCAGGTCGTACGTCAGCCAGCGCCGCTCGTTCTCGAAGTCCGCCTGATACTGGAGCGGGCCGGTGCTGAAGGTCTTGCCAAGATCATCCGTCTGAATCAAGCGAGCGGCGGGATTGACCCGGCGGATCGCCCGCATCGCCAGCACGATGGCGCGGCATTCGTTCAGAAGGATGCGGGAGAACGTGCTGGCATCGCGCCCGTGGGGATACCAATGCCCGTAGAGGCCACTGAACCGGGCCGTCGTCAGCGGCTCATTGACCGGCGTGTAGTCCATGACCCACGGGTAGCGCGCCGCGACCGCACCGGCATACTCCGCGAGCCGGTCGGGAAACGTGGGGTCAAGCAGGTTTGTGTGCAGCGGGCCGCTGCCGTGGTGGACGAGGCCGACGATCGGGCGGATGCCGAGCGTGCGGAGGCGGTTCAGCCGCTCGTCCGGCCAGGTCCAGTCAGCGTCTGCGACAGTATTCGGCGCGGTACGCTCCCACAGGATTGGATACCGCAACGCGCGAATGCCGAGCGCGGCGATCAGGTCAAGATCGCCGACCCGTGTCGCATGACCACCCCACTCCAGTTGGTCGAAATACCGATCGCCCACGCGGTTGACAGTGGACTCGATACCGCCCCAGACTGCGAGCGGAGGCCGTGGCGATTGCCGCACTACTCGTCGTTGGGCGGCAGTGCGCCATTCGCGGACGGTGCGCGCGACGCGCCGATCATGGTCAGGGGCGCTGCGGGTCGGGGTGCCGTCGTTCGCCATGTCGGTGCGCTCTCGATTCCAATCAGTACATCGCGCTGTGCCACGGCGATCCGGTCGAACAGCGCCAGCGCCTGCCCGACCACCTGATCCATATTGTAGTACTTATAGGTCGCCAGCCGCCCAACGAAATGCACGTTCGGCGTCGCATCCGCGAGGTCCTTGTAGCGGTTGTATCGCTCGGTGTTCTCTGGGCGCGGCACGGGATAGTACGGGTCGCCTTGCGCGCGGGGGAACTCGGAGACGATGCTCGTCTTCGGGTGCTGCTGGCCAGTGAGGTACTTGAACTCCGTCACACGGGTATACGCGTGGTCGTTTGGGTAGTTGATCACGGCTTCCGGCTGATACACGGGCATATCCAGCGTGTCAAAGCGGAAATGGAGCGAGCGGTACGGTAGTTTCCCGTAGCGATAGCCGAAGAACTCGTCAATCGGGCCGGTGTAGACCATCTGACGGTACGGGATCGCCTGCTTGATCTCCTGATAGTCCGTGTTCAGCATGATCTTGATGTTTGGGTGCGCGAGCATCTTCTCGAACATCCGCGTGTAGCCGTGGAGCGGCATCACCTGATAGGTATCGGTGAAGTAGCGGCTGTCGTGGTTCATGCGGGCGGGCACGCGGGCAGCAACCCCGGCGTCCAACTCCGATGGATCCAGTCCCCACTGCTTGCGTGTGTAGCCCCGAAAGAACTTTTCGTAGAGATCGCGGCCGACCTTGCTGACCACGACATCCTCGGAGGTGCGAATCTCGGCGACCGGTTCCGCGACGGCGGCAAAGAACGTGGCGATATCCGCCTCGGTGTACGTGCTGTTGTAGAGTTTGTTCACCGTATCAATGTTGATCGGGAAGGGGACGTGCTGATCGTCCACCGAAGCGAGCACATGATGCTCATAGGGTCGCCAGGCGGTGAACTGCGAGAGGTGATCGTAGATGCGTCGCCCGTTCGTGTGGAAGATATGCGGGCCGTACTTGTGGACGAGGATGCCCGCGTCGTCGTAGTGGTCGTAGGCATTGCCACCAATGTGCGGGCGGCGATCCACAATCAGCACTTTCTTGTTCAGTTGTGAGGCGAGGCGCTCCGCAACCACGCTGCCCGCGAAGCCCGCCCCGACGATCAAGTAATCAAACATCCTCTTTCCTTTCTCTTCACTTGTCATCATTTCACGATACCCGGATGGGCAGAAATATCCGAGAGGCGATGATCGCTCGCGTCATCCCAACTTCGTGCAGGATGTTCCCTATCCCGCCGCGACCTCGGCGGTCGGCATCTCCTCAGCGGGCTGCGGCCACTGATGGATCGCACGCTGTTGACGCCGCAACTCGGCAACGAGCGGTCGGTAGAGGGATCGCCCGCCGGCCGGCCCGGGGGGATAGTCCCACAGGCCGTTCTGGAGGTGCTGGCCCGTGTCCCACCAGGGAAAGTTGACGATCGGGTAGAGGCAGATCCCCTCGACCGGCACGCCTGCCTCCATCGCCGCCCGCACCTCGTCACCGATATAGCGTAACCATCCGGGGCGCGCGGCGGCGTCCGCGCCGGTCTCCGCGATCAAGAGCGGCCGTCGGTAGCGCTCGTACACTTCCTCGAGCATCGCCTGGAAGGGGCGATAGCGCGGGTCCTGGCGGCCGATCGCGCCGCCAGGATCGAAACCGCTACGCCCGTGGACCCACTGGTTCTGCGGGTAGTAGTTGATGCCGACGATGTCGAGATACTGCTCGTCGCCGCCCAACTCGGGGCGGAGCCGCCCGCTCACCATGTCCCACGACTGATATTGCGCGCACCGATAGCCCTCGGCGACGGCGCTCTCGCCCGGACACGCGGAGGCCGCGATGACGTTGATTAGCGGATCGACATGGACGATGCGGGCGTCCCGCCGGACATCCCGGACAGCCTCGATTGCGGCGATCGTGGCGCGTACGAGCTGCGCCTTTAGTTCGTCGCCCCGGTGTGTCGCAAAGGGGTGGAAATAGGCGACCTCGCCGCCTGCCCAGGCAAAGAAGGAGATCTCATTGATCGGCGCGAACACGGGAACGTCGTCCGTTTCGTCTGCCAGCACCGTCGCAAACATCCGGGCATAGCGGGCAAAGCGGTCCACGAACGCCGAGCTGAAGATATCGAGGTCGTCGGGCCAGCCGTAGTGGCAGAGGTCCCAGATCACTTGCGTGCCCGTGTCGCGGGCGGCGCGGATCATTGGGAGGACGCTGGAAAAGTCGTAGTGTCCCGGTGCGGGCTCGACGAGGTGCCAGCGCACACCATCCCGCGCGACGCGAATGCCGTGCGCCCAAAGTCGCTCGTAATCCTTCCTCGCCCAGCGGTCGTGGCCAGTCGCGGCGATCTCATCCAGGCGCTCACCGGGGCGGACGCAGTGCGACGAGCACTCGAAGCCGCCAACGAAGAAACTGTGCAATGCCGAGGTAGTGATCGTTGTCCCCTTTCGAATCGTCGCGCCGCGCTAATGGCCCGTTTCATGGGTGCACATCGAAGGCCTAAATCGCAACACGGGGGCCGAGACGAAGCAGGGGATTGTTGGTAACGGCTTGAACATCGCTATATGATCGCTTTTGCATATTGGTACTGATGGCCACTAACGATTTGCCTTCCGCGTTTCGCGCCAGAACGATTTAATCCGTGACTCCCGTACCTTTGTCCTCGCTGTCTTTTAGTCGGTAACATGGTATTCCCGATAGAAGGGACTATCTCATCGCGTTCGATGGCACCCCGTATGCGCCATTCGCGGTGCCGTCCAAGATGGCGGCATCGCGTAGCGAGGAGGGTCGCGACAATGCCACTGTCGCCTGTCAATGCAGTGGGTCAGATAGCCGGCGGACCTGGATCCAATAGAGTGTTTCCTCGCCGCGCAGGAATCGAGTGACATCACTGGTGAGGTGTTCGGCATGACGGGCAGTATGCCGCCGCCATAGACACCGGAACCGCCGTCGCAGGCGTGTGGACACGGGCGGTGAAAGGAGGAGCAGATGCGCGGGGAGTCCAATCCGACGAGCACTGAAGATGAGGTGAACAAAGCGGCGCGGCGACAGAGCTTCACGGAGCAGATACCCGGCCTCGATCCTCACTGGGCACCGCAGGCGTTGCGGGATGCCGAGGCCTATTTCGGCGAGCAGGGTGCATCGGGTACGGTTGAGACCGAGGAAACGGGACATGGTAGGAGTCCGGTGATCCATGCAGCGGCGCGCGGGTTGCTGGCCGGGTTAGTGGGTGTCGCGGCGATGACCACAGCGGAGAAGGTGGAGCAGCGCTTTACCCACCGGCCCAACTCGTTTGTGCCCGCCCACACGCTGGAGCGGCTACTCCGGCTACCCCACAAGCCAGATGAGGAGCGGCGGTGGCTGAACTGGGCGATGCACTGGGGACAGGGAATCCTCCTCGGCGCGGTGCGCGGTGCGATGGCGGCCCGTAGGCTGCGCGGCCCGGTCGGGTCCTTCCTGTTCATGAACGTGCGCCTGCTCAACGACCAGACGCTGGAGAACGCGATGCATATCGGTGCGCCGCCGTGGACGTGGCCGGTGGATGAGCAGACGATTGACCTGCTGCATAAGGCAGTCTATGCCTTCGCCACCGGAATGGTCGCAGACCGGCTCATCGCCGGACCGCCGAATATCCCCGCGCCACGCAAACCGTGGGCGGCGCGGTAGCGTGATGAGCGCCGCATCCCCGGCGATGGACCGCCGACGCACGGCCTGGTCCGGCGCGCTGCTCGGCATCGGGTTAGCCGGGACGCTGGACGAGGTGCTCCTTCACCAGATTCTCCATTGGCACCACTTCTACGACCGCTCTACGTCGGCGGTCGGGCTGGTTTCCGACGGGCTGTTCCACGTTGCCTCGACAATGCTGCTGCTCTACGGTATGTACCGGCTGGGCCAGCACCGCAGTTGGCAAATTCCGGGATGGGCGTGCCGCTTCTGGGCGGGCGTGCTGCTGGGGTTGGGGGGATTCAACCTGTACGATGGCGTAATCCAGCACAAGGTGCTCCGGCTGCACCAGGTGCGCCCGGGCGTCGCGCATCAGTTGCCCTACGACGCGGGTTTCATCGGCATCGCGACAGCAATCCTTCTGGCCGGGTTGATCCTGCTGCGTGCGGCGCACCAGCCCGATGGACACGATACCGGGCGGGCCTCAGATGACTGGCAAGAATAGATGTGGGCCACCTTCGGCAGCTTATTCGTCAACTCTCGAACCACGGTGTGGGCATGCAGCAATGCGTGCAGAGAGGGTCGAGCCAACACGCCTGCCGGGATCATCGTGATAGACGCCGGCACCATCATGGCATGCTTACGCGGGCGCCAGCTTCGCGGGCCGGGCCAGCCGCAGCGGCGCGGATGCGCCCCCGCCCATGCAGGACCGATTCGCGTCGAGCTCCTCAATGTGCGCCACGAACGTGATCGCGTCGCCGGAACGCAGGTCGAGTCGACGGACCTGCGTGCCATAGGTCAGGTAGGGCGCGCCCCGGAAGGGCAGACCATCGGCGTCCACGATGTCGCGCAGCCGTAGAAGGTCAAAGGCGACGTCCCGCCCCCGAACCTCCTCCACACCCACGACGACCGCAGTATACCGCGTTCGCACCGCCATTTAGCCCTCCTCGCCGCTACCCGCAACGCGGCGGATGAGGCGCCGGGCGAGTAGCAGCCCCGCAGCGGGGGCGCCCGCCTCTAAAGCGAGCATGAGCGCGCATGGCACGATGCAGCAGAAGCCGTTCCGCCCCGTTGGGATGACGATCGCAGCGGTGCCGCCCGATGATCGCCGCATACTCAGATCTTCCTCTCCCTGTCAGCAGGCTGTTTGCAGAAACGGCTTACTCCATCACATGACCCGCTGCATCATCCATGGATATCCTCGACCGCTTCCTCAATCGCTTCGTCATATACCGCTTTAGGTGTCCCCTCAGTGCCCGTGTCCGGTCGCGTATCGCGTGTTTTCTCTCGCGGTGCCTGCTTGTCGCGCGCATCGGGCGCCGTATCCGTCGCTGGCTTCGTGCCTTTGGTCGGTTCCACTCGTTAGCCCCTCACATCCTTCACGAGCCATCGCCCGCACAGCGAACGGCCCGGCACATGTTCGCCGGGTCGGACAGACTGGATCATCGTGATCCGGTGGTAAGAAACGCCGTGACGCGGCTAGCGCGTGCGATCACGGGGCGGGTCAACGCGCTGCGTCTCAACAGTGCGCACCTCGGTGTGGGGGCGCTTCAGCAGACCCGCCAGGCCGGCGAGGCCGAGCAGTCCCCACTTGCCGCTGTTGTCTTGCTTCACGGGCTCGGCGGTCGTCGGCGCGGTAGTCGTCCTTGGTACAGACACGGTTGGCGTGGGTGCCTGCGCGGCCACCATGGCGCCGCCAAAGTCGGGGGCGAACACCGCAAACCCCACCATAAGAAGGGCCAGTGTTCCTACCGTCAGTAGCATCACCCTGATCTTCATCGGTACTCCTTGTCGCATCTTCTGCACTGCTCCGGGCACACACCCGTACTACTCAACAACAGCAAGGTGGGTGCCGGAAAATCTGAGGTGATATTTGGTATTTTTTCTCTACTGATACTTGTGCGGTGGGGCATTTTTCGTGGTGCTAGCAGGCTTTCCAGCCTGTCTCGCGGCGACACAAGGCAGGCTGGAAATCTGCCCAAAGGGTGTACCCGTGCCACCGAGTTCCCTCTGGCGAACTACGTACGTCCTCCATACAATAAATCCGCACCTCTATTCGTGCGTGCCCTACGGCGCAGCGCATATTGGGGGAAGCCAACATAATCACGACTTTCGTCGAAAACGGATTAGACGAAGAACGGCGGTTTGCGTGGCGTGTATCCCGAAAACTGTGCCAATAATGGTGAGCATGTGTAACCCTGTGTATCGACGCCTTCACTCCGCTTTTCATTGCAGATAGCGGGAAAGCGGCTTGCCCGTGCCCGATGCCCATGCGACAATGCCGTTCGCGTCGGGAGAGACGGCGGGATGGAGACTGACCGGGGGAACTGACATGGCCGCACAGACGAGTGTGCTCCGCAACCGCCCGCTCCTCACCCTGATGTCCGGCCACTTCTCAGTGGACCTGTATGTCGGGTTGCTGCCCGTCCTCTATCCGCTACTCACCGCTCGCTTCACGCTCGACCTCAAGACGGTCGGCCTCGTCTCGCTCGCCTATAGCGGCATGGCGTCCATTTCGCAGCCCTTTTTTGGCTGGATCGCCGACCGCTACGGCACGCGCTTCATTGGTCTCGCGCTTGTCTGGACGGCGGTAATGTTCTCGACCATCGGCTTCGCGCCGTCATTTCCGGTTCTGCTCATGCTCGCGGCGGCGGCGGGGATCGGTTCGGGCTGCTATCACCCGCTCGGCGCACTCAATGCGAACGCCGTCATCCCGGAAAAGCAACGTAATGTCGCGATGTCCGTCTACGTAACGGGTGGCACGATGGGCGTTGCGCTCGGCCCGATCATCGGCGCGGTGATCTTCACGCTCTTCGGCATCCACGGCACGGTGGTGATGTTCTTCCCCGGCATCTTCAGCGCGATCTGGCTCCTCTTCGAGATGCGCAAGATTGCTGTGCGCCGCCCCGCGCCGGTGAAACCCGGCACCGTCGTCGCACGCGCGCCGATCCCGATTGGGCCGATGCTCGCGATCATCGGCGTGATGGCTTCGCGCTCGTGGACGGTGATCGGCATCGAGGCGTTCATCCCGACGTGGTACAAGTCGCTCGGCTACGGCGCAACGTTCTACGGGCCGCTCGCCACGACGGTCGTCGTTGCCAGCGCTCTCGGCACAATTGGCTCCGGTACGCTGGCGGATCGCTACGGGCGGCGGGCGGTGATCGTCGGTGCGCTGATCCTGACAGTGCCGGTGATCATCCTTTTCGCGCAGTTCACCGGCCCGATTGGCTTCCTGACGGGTGCGGGTGTTGGCTTCCTTGCCGCCTCCACCGGCCCCTTGATGCTCGTGATGGCGCAGCAACTGATGGCAGGGCGGGCGGGCATGGCTTCCGGCCTGATCCTCGGCCTCGGCTTCGTTACCGGTGCGATTGGCGTCCCGGTGATGGGCGCATTGGCTGACGCCTTCGGGATCGCCGCCGCGATGCGCTTCCAGGCAGTGATTGTTCTCCTCACCATCGCTGTTGCCTTCTTCCTTCCGTCCGAGGAATATTTCCGCATCCGCACGCGGGACAGTGAGGCCGCCAGCCATCCCACGCCGGGCGCCGTCCCGGCCACCGCAAATAAGCAATGAGCAATGAGGGTAAATGTAGGGGCGCATCGCATGCGCCTTCCCAGGATAGCGATAAACGATGAGTAATGAACAACAGCCCCAGAAACGACCAAATCCCCGCGTGTTGAGCGGGTTCCGGGATTTCCTGCCGGTACAGATGCGCGTGCGGCAGCAGGTGACGGCCATCCTACGCGGCGTCTTCGAGCGATTTGGCTACGAGCCGCTCGATACGCCGACGCTCGAAGCAATCGAAGTTCTGCAAGGCAAAATCGGGCAGGACGAGAAATTACTCTATCGCTTCACCGATCTCGGCGGGCGCGAAGTTGGCATGCGCTACGACCTAACGATTCCGCTCGCCCGCGTCGTGGCGATGCACGCGAACGATCTCGTCCTTCCCTTCAAGCGGTATCACATGGGCCCTGTCTGGCGCGCGGACCGGCCGCAGCGGGGGCGCTTCCGCGAGTTCTGGCAGTGTGACGCGGATGTCGTTGGCACGAAGAGCGTGATTGCCGACGCTGAGGGCGTGGCAATCTACAACGCTGTCCTCGCCGGTTGCGGCTTCACCGACTACGCGATCCGCGTCAACCACCGCGCCGTCCTTGCCGCCCTCGCGCCGTACGCGGGCCTGCCCGACGGGGACGCGGTGACGCTGATCCGCGCAATAGACAAACTTGACAAGATTGGCCCGGAGGACGTCAAGGGCGAGATGACGGCGCACGGCATCTCCGAAAAGGCGGCGGAGCGCGTGCTCGAACTGGTTGGCATTACGGGGTCGAACGATACCGTGCTCGCGCAATTGAACGCGTTGCTCGCGGACATTCCCGCAGCAAAGGCGGGGTTGGACGATCTTGCGCACCTCTTCGACTACGCCGCCGCGCTCGGCGTGCCGGATGGGAAAGCCCTCTTCTTCCCCGCCCTCGCCCGTGGGCTGGATTACTACACCGGTCCGGTCTACGAGACCTATGTGCCGGAGGGTGGCGTCGGCTCGCTCGGCGGCGGCGGTCGGTACGATAACCTGATCGGCGCGCTCGGTGGGCGGGACCTCCCCGCGACGGGTATCTCCGTCGGCCTCGAACGGCTGCTCGTCGTGATGGAGGAGCGCGGCATGGCAGGCGCGACAGAGAGCGTCACAAAAGTGCTCGTCACGGTCCTACCGAATGACGACCCACTGCCTGCGCTCCAACTTGCAGCAGAACTTCGTGGTGAAAACATCCCGACGGAAGTCACCTTCGAGCCGAAGCGGAGCATTCTCGACCAGTTCAAGTACGCGGAGCGCAAGGGCATTCCCTACGCCCTGATCGCCGGTTCCGACGAACGCGCGGCGGGCGCCGTCACCCTCCGCACCCTCGCCACCCGCGCGCAACACCAAGTCCCCCGCACCGACCTCGCCACCACCCTCCACCGCCTCTTGAACGGGTAGGCGGAAAGATGGAGCACAGAGGACACAGAGAACGCAGAGAGCGCAGAGAAGAAATGAGAAGAAAAATCTTTCAATTCTCTTCCCACTCTGTGCGCTCTGTGTCCTCTGTGCCCTCTGTGCTTCCGTTCCCCAATCGTTCCAGCGCATGAATGCGATTGGGTCGGCGTCGTCGCCGCGCTGGTATCGGGGGTCGGTGTCGGGGCTGGCGGCGTACCTCAGTAATCTGCGGGCATGGGGCGCGGGGGCGGCGGAACTGGTGCTCCATCATGGACCGGCGACCGAGCAATTCCGCTTCGTCCACGTCATCGAGCAGGACTGGAACGCAACCTTCGCGCAGTACCACGCACGCGGCATCGCCTGCCATGCGCACGCCTCCTTAGCGCCCGGCTTCCGACTCGAAGGATGGCACACCGATGCTCAAGTTTGTGCAGCACAGTACACGCCGCTCCTCGCCTTCTGCGCGCGCATGGCCCAGGCGGAAGGGCGCGCCGTGACGATGGTCGCGCATGGCGCGGGCGACACGAAGGCAACCCTCCACGCGAACCAGGAAGCAACGCGTGGCTTCCTCCACTGGGCGGAAGGAGAAATCTTCAGGCTGGGCGGTGGGGTACGGATCGCTATCGAACTCCTCCGGGCGCGGGGTGTAAGTGATGTCCATGCCGCGTCCAGTCGCGAGAAAGTGATGACGATCATCCACGATTGCGACCCCGCGCTGGTCGGTATCTGCTGGGATATGGAACACGACTGGTTCAACGGCCTGCGCGACCCATCGTGGACGCCGCGCCCGCCGGACGCCTTTCTCGATCGCGTCATTCACGCCCATGTCCATGACGCGAACGGTGAGACGCTGGCGAACCATTACCCACTCGTCTTCAACACCGTGCCGTACGACGGGATGGCGCCACTGCTCGTCGCGCATGGATACACGGGTCCGCTCATCCTCGAAATCCGCTACCGGCACGCGCTCTCACTCGGCAACCCGCAGTTCTGGATGGGGCAGTCGTACGCCGTTCTCCGCCGCCTGCTCACCGACACCGACCGCGCCCTCCGCTCCGGCCGCCCCGCCTGACGCCACCGCGCGTATACTGCAACGGAAAGAGAAGACGCGAGCGCAGAGCACGCAGAGAGCACAGAGGACACAGAGAAGAAAAAAGAAAAGATTGTTCTTCTCTGTGGTCTCTGTGTTCTCCGTGTCCTCTGTGCTCGTTTTATTGGATTAGAGCGGTTTCTGTAACTACTGAGCCTGTTGTGTTGTGTAGCCACAATGAGTGAACCATCCTTTCGCGTCTTGCGCGGTCACGGTCGCCATCGCTGCCGTGATCGCCGTCGCCAATCCCTCCCG
>JAABUY010004381.1_pt1 | contig 14859 bp, 28 predicted proteins | sample 5560271 | NCBI WGS metagenome assembly JAABUY01 (sample SAMN10711886, study PRJNA513374) | rock metagenome | isolation source: Antarctica rocks | place: Antarctica: Victoria Land, University Valley
GGGCCGCGGCCACCACAGCTCCGGCGGCGAGGCCGCGCTGGGCCGCGTGGTGGAGAACGAGCTGGCGGGCGCCGGGCGGCGCTTCCGGCGCGCGGGCGGCTCCGTGCTCGTGCGCCTGCGCGGCTGATGCAGCGCCGTTATGTGTGGGAGCCTGCGGCGAGCTGGGACCGAATGCATGACAGTGGGCCTATTTGTTCTCGGCAGTCTGTATAGTTTGTGCATGGTTACTAGCTAATCTACTTATTGTTGGTGACGGGTACGCAGAAAGACTTATATGTAGTTGTGTTTTGTTGTACATACTCCCCATTTGTCTGTTGAGGTTGTGATGAGTTTGTGTCGGGGTGCATGGACTGACACATGGCACTCCTCCCTATTGGCAAATGATGTTTATGCCTTTTCACATGTCTCGACTCGCATGTTGTCGTGGGACTGTGTTTCCTGCGTTTTTAGTTGCATTGATGCTGACATGGCTGCAAGTGCGCCCAGAGGTACCACTCTATGAAAGGGCGCAGAAGGCATGACTGGTTGGTAGGTAAGGGTGCCAGGAGTGGCATCGTGATGTGGAAAAGGTGGGGCAGGGCATGTGTAAGCACAATTATCCCACGTAAACCAGAGCATCACTTGCGCTTACTCCTGCCCTTCTTTTTAGCGGCAGCGGCCTTGCGCCGCGCGGCCGCCACCTCCTCCTTCTGCTCGTCCTTGACCGCTGCCTCCTCCGGTTCATCCGCCTCCCGGTCCTCCTCCTTGTCAGCTGTGTCCGCGCCCGCCTCATCGGCCTCCTCTTCAGCTTCATCCTCCTCTGCAGCTGCATCCAACCACGATCAGCCCCTGTAGCTGGGCAGCCGAGCCCCTTTTGCACGCGAGTAGCGCTTCTGCAAGCTTTGATCGCCTGTCAATAAGCGCACACAGGAAGCGTGCATGTCTCTCGAACAAAAGCGGGTAGCATGCACCCCTGCATGGCCGACCTGCATGCTCTGCACACTACGAGCGGACCGCGCAGGGCAGCCGAGCAGCATGCTGCGCAGGGCGGCATTGCAATGCAGTCAGGTGGCCGACTCACCGGCCTTCCGCCGCTTGCGCTTGGGCGCGGCCCCCCTCGCCCTGGCGGGCTTGGCGTTGGCGCCGTCCTTGGCGGGCTTGCGCTCGGCGCCGTCCTCAGTGGGCTTGGCCGCGGCGCCCGCCTTGCCGGCCTTCTTGGCCGCCTGCTTGGCCGGCTGCTTGGCGGGCTTGACCTCGGCGCCGTCCTCGGCGGGCTCCGCCGCGGCGCTCGCCTTGCCGGCCTTTTTGGCCGCCTGCTTGGCGGCGCCGGACTGCGCGCCCTCCGACAGCCTCTGCAGGTCCGGCACGAACGCCGTCGTCTGCGGCGCGGCCCCGCCGGCTCACATTTCGGCGCTAGCCCATTGCATGCAAGCTCTGTGCCCTGCTATGCCAAGATGGGTTGTGAGCAGGAGGCGCAAGTTGCTTACCGCACGAGACTGCCATGGCCGGAAGTCGCGGCAGTGCATGCAGCCATGCAGGTGTGAAGCAACCCGCGCCTCTCGTAAGGAGCACGCCGCATGTGCGTGCGAGCGTCTCGAGAGGTTGGAGAGCACAGAAACACCCTGAAGGCACAGAGAGCTTGACAAGATACTGCCAGAGCGCGGCGGGCGGGCTGTCACGATGCCGGACCGCACCCGGCCCGCGACCTTGATGACCTCGATGCGGTGGCCGTCCAGCGTGGGCGCCGGGCCCTTCTGCTTGCCCGCGCTCCACTTCTGGTGGAACAGCCAGCCCGGCGGATACTTGTCCGAGTCTGCGCCGGCCGCCACTGCCAACTGCGCGCGCCCCTCAGCAGCCCGCCTCAGGCCCACTATACCCTCACCCTATTAACACAGCCGCTGTGGGTGGTTGCGCGCGCCTCCGCCGGACTCGTTTCAGCTACCAAACATAAAAGTCAATACACAAAAGAGGTGCTGACGGTGGCTCAGGTCGGGTCATGCGGGCCAGTGCACCCGCCGCGCTGCGGCCTCCCTGCCGGCCAGCCGGCCGGTCGGGCCCCAACCCGCGGGGCGGCACCTGCAGCACGCCCTGCAGCTGCGCGTGCAGCGCGGCGGCCTGCTCCGCGCCCAGCGAGTTCGCCTTCTGCTCCGGGTGGATGCGCGCCTGGTACAGCACCTCATCGGCCACCCAGTTCCCCACCCCTGCGGAGAAGGCCTGGCGCGCCGCGCGCTCAGCCTCGTCAGCAGCGCCGGTGCGTCGGCGTTCCGCTGCAGGTGCCGCTGCAGGTGCCGCCGCAGGTGCCAGTCGCAGCTGCGCTCTCAGCAGCCAGCTGCCACGCCCCTGGGGTCGGACCTGGTCGAGCAGCAGCGCCTTGATAGCGCGCCGCTCCTTGCCCAGCCGCTCAGCCAGGTCGGCCGCGGGCGGCATGCTGAGCAGCGGGTCGAAGCCCAGGTGCGCGAGCTCGGCGGCCACGTCCGCGGACTGCTTCACGCGCCCGAAGCGCCGCGGGTCGCAGAATGCGGCCTGCACGCCGCCCTCCAGCTCCAGCTGCACCTGGCCCCCAGCACATGCATGTTGTTGCAAGCGGGCCAACACACATGGTTGCATAACGGTCAATATTTCACCATAAAAGTTTTTGCCTTACAGATTACACACTTTGCCCCACAGAGGCCTCAATCTCTTACGGTGAAACTAGTAAGCAACGCCCTGTGCATCACCATGCAGCATTCGAGCCAAAAATTAATGGCGCGCACAGGTTATGTCTGGCAAAGCGTGCAAAACAGGCTGGGCCTTTCCTACAGACTGTCAGGCCTCTGACTGCAGGCGGCAAGCTTCCATGCATGTCCCCACTTGCACAGCCTATCAATGACTTGTTGCTGGCGTGTGCCACGCTCAACGACCACGCAAGGCTTTGCCTGGACAGTTTTGGAGAGCGCGCCTTCCAATACTTTGGTGGCCACTCGTCGGTGGCCGCGGCGGCGTTCACGTACTGGACACGGGCTATGCCCTTGACCATCAGGGACCCCGTCATGCCGAGGTGGAACCTGCACAGGAATAGTTTTAGAACGGTTGGTGCGACTCTGTGAGCTGAGCAATGAGCACTTGCAGGCGTGGAGGCCCCCTCACATTAGTGCCGGACCTTCGTCCAGCTCTAGCCAAAGGTTCTTGCCCTTGCGCAGGGCATCTTTCACGACACGCCCCTTCATGGCCTTCGCCAACTCCGCTGGCGCAATTCCCTGGATGACCTCTGCACGCAGAGGGCGTAACCATGAGACCAGGTCCACGTTAGTAGTGCTGCACATGAGAACACTCGCATGCATGCAGCGCGTCATTGCCCAAGTGCGAAAAGACATATGGAAGCAAGATGTCTGCATCTCGCTAGGGACGTACTTTCGTCATCTGCACAGATGGCCTGCTCAACCTTCTTGCCACGGCAGTGGTCATGCAGCAACTGGCGTGCAGCTTCAACCTCGGGCAGCTCAGGCATCAATGCAAACGCACTTGACTGCAATAACAGTGAACTCCCCCCTTTTTACTCTTGCGACCAGGAAGCACAGTCAAGGTACCTCACGCTCGTCCCAAGCCTGCGTGTGAACTGTAGCACAGTCTGGCATTCAGCTAGTGATGTGCACCACTTTCAAGGCCCCAAATTTGGGATGCTGGGGGCATATGTGTGTTTTCTTTGCAAGGCGAGCTAGCATGGATCCGAAGACTTTAAGCTTCAGGAGAGGGACATACACACTGGAGGCACCAAGGGTGCAGGCAAGACCACGCAGCGGATTTTTGCAGGCTCCTGTTCTCCCTGGCAAAATTTCCCTCCCTAGCAAGCTTGCAGGCTCCTGTACAAAAGTAAATGCAGCGGTGCTGAGCTCAGACGCCTTTGTAAGTGCAGAGTGAGGCGAAGGCACGGCAGTGGCAGAGCAGAGCTTTGTTCAAGGCCTGAAGCGTGTGCAGCGATGGCCAATGCTGTATCGCAAGATGCACTGTGTGCCAAGCTGGGAGAGCTGCTTGAGAAGGCAGACCTCAGCACTGTGTCGGAGCGGATGCTGCTGAACAGCCTGGTTAGCCACTTTGGCGAGGAGGTCAGGACCGTTCACAAACAGCTAGTCAAGGTAGCACCTCCGTGCAGGCCTCCCTATGCAGCGCGACGGGTGTTCTGCTCTTAGCCGTACACCGTGCTCACTGACTGTGCATGTGTGTGGGGCACCAGGACCAGGTCGAACTGTTTCTGAGCAACCTTGGAGGGCACAGTGCCGCGCCCTCCCGTGCAGCGGCGGCGCCGGCGCCGCAGACGCTGAAGCGGAAAGCCGCCGATGGTGACACAGAGGACGCCGCAGGCGCTGTCAAGCGCCAGTGCGCCGAACATGAGAACGTCAATGCGCTTGGCGAGGCGTACTTCGACCTTGGCGGCCTGCGCAGGGCGCGCTCCTGCCGCGCAGGCCCCCTTTAGCCAGCCAACGCTGTTGCTATGTCTGAGTGCTCTGAGTGGGCAAAACACCGCCAAGGCCAGCTCAGGTGGTCGGCGTGCTGAGAACCCAGCACTGTCCTTCCAGTCGTGACATGCTGGACGCTCGTGCAGGTCACAATGCGGAGCTTCAAAGGCAACAAGCTGTGCGACGTGCGCGAGTTCTACATGAAAGACGACCAGCCGGCCCCCGGCAAGAAGGGTGCGCGCCGGCGGCTCGCTGGTACCCAGGGGGCATGCATGCAGAGGCTGGGCCCTGACGCGGCCCGCGCCCTGCGCCAGGCATCGCCCTGACCGAGGGCCAGTGGGACACGCTGCGCGACAACGCCGCCAAGGTCGGCGCCGCGCTGGACGCGCGCGACGCGGCCTTCGAGCTGGGGCTCAGCCCCGAGCGCCGTGTGCAGGTGCAGTCAGGCACGCAGAGAAGGTGTCTGGACGCGCGTCTCGCATGCACGGCGCGGCACGCCAGTCTGCATGCCAGCAAGAGAGATAACCCTAACCCTACCTCTGCGCGCGCAGGTGAGCGAGTTCAAGGGCCGCTGGGGCGTGGACATCCGCGAGACGTACGACAAGGACGGCGTGGCCGCCCCCGGAAAGAAAGGCGCGCCCGTCCTCCTCCAGCAGGAGGATTTGCTGGGGCAGGGCCTGCCCTAACCCTATAACGTGAGCGCACCTCACCATCTTGTGGGATGCTCCACCTGCCTGACGCGGCACGCGCGGCAGTGCAGGCATCTTCCTGACGCCCGAGCAGTGGGAGGCCCTGGCGGCGGCCGCGACGGGCGTCGACGCAGCCCTGGGCGCGCTCGGCGGTGGGCCGGCAGGGCCGTTCGCCAGGAAAGGCGGCCAGAGCGCGCCCTCTCCCTTGCTGCATAGCTGCTGACGCTGCACTGGCCAGCCTGTTTGGTTGCTCAGCTGTAGTGTTCGGCGATGAGAACTGCCACATTACAGTTGAAGAACAAACTTGCTAAGTTGATGCCAACAATGATCCGCGCTTTCTGCTCGCAGGCGCCGAGGTGTCCGCTGCAACGCCTGCAGGCCATGACAGAGCAGGTCCCAGCCAGCAGGCGGCGGCGGCCGCTGCCGCATGCGACTATGCAGTAAAGGGGGCCGAGCTGGGGGCCGAGCTGCCTGTTATGCTCTCGCCAATGCGGCGCGCGGACGTCTCGGAGTACCGCGGCAAGCTGTATGTGAACGTCCGTGAGTACTACTCGGTGCAGCCCCGGGATGCGCTGCTACCCCTCACCCAGGTTTGGAGAGCATAATGCGCGCGCATGCAGGGACCTGTGAGCTGAGGTTGCAGCAGGGCAGATGAGTGCTGCTGAGCTGCTTGCCATTGCTGGGTGTCCGCACGCTCTGTTCAGCACACTGCATTCACACTGCGTGGCAGCCTGCCTGGAGTGCAGGGCTATGCGTTCACCACTCACACGGCCAGCTGGCATGCATGTCGATGGCTTACAGCCCGCAATGCGCGCGTGCGCAGCATGTCTGACGCCACTTACAGTGCACGACCTCACCTCGGTGTCCCAGGACATGAGCGGTATGATCCTTGAAAGCATGCGTGCAGAGCGACGGCGAGCTGAAGCCCGCGAGCAAGGGCTTGGCGCTGACGCCAGAGCAGTTCAACGCCATCCGGGACGCGGAGCCGGCCATCTCCGCGGCGCTGGCGGCGGGCGACACCGCGTTCGAGCTGGCCTTGTCCAGCAAGTGCGGGCCCGTGCGCACTGTTGCAGCCCGCAAATCGGAGGACTGCGCTGAGGGTCTGCTCAGCGAGCAGAGCGCGAGACTGCATCGCACTGCACATTTGCGGCCACAGCCCAGGTCTCACCAGCCGGCTCCGCAGCTCGCCCGTCAGGCTGTCCAAGCGCATCCCGGGAGCCGCTGGGCTTGCTTTGAGGCCCCAACAAACCCAGTTATACAACAACTGGGACGCTGAGTGTTGGTGAGTGAAGAGCGTGTGGGTCCATGCATGCCTTGCCGACAAAAGCATGCTGCGCGCCGTGCGGTGCAGGCGCAAGCTGCGCGTCAACCGGTACAGCGGGAAGCTGCTGGTCGACCTGCGCGAGTTCTACGCGGACAAGGACGGCCAGGAGCGCCCCGGCAAGAAGGGTGCGCGTGCGCCGCTGCGCCGATCGGGTCCTTGACGACGCAGGGGCTTGCCAGCGTGCCGAGCTGCACCGTTCTGGGGTCGTCGCGGCACCTGTAGGCTGCGCCCTGCCATCCGCCTCATGCGCGCCTGATGAAGCCGACCAGGTGTCTGTGCGGCCGCCTGGGCAGCCTATGCATGCCCTGCGAGTTGTGCTCATTGTCCATACCCACTGTCCGTGTCCCGCTCTGGCTGAACAGGGGCGAAGCATGAGTGGCGCCCCGACTGCCCGCAGGCATCGGGCTGCTGGCGGAGCAGTGGCAAGCGCTCGCACGCGGCCTCCCCGCGCTGCGCGCTGCGCTGGACGCGCGCGGGGCCTGAGTAAGGGTGTCAATGCGGCGCTACCGCGCAGCCGGAGTCGCGCAGGGCGCGAGCGCGCACGGTGCCTGCAACCCTGCCGCGCTGTCCAGTGCCTGGGAAGGGACAGGCCCGGGGCATGAGCACCTGCATGGTGTACAAACAGCGGTGTCTATGCATGCATAGGCCAGGTCGTTAACAGATTCCATTCCCCTGCGTGTATAATGTGCAACACTGGTTCTGCCTGCTCGTGGTCGATAGACAAGCGCCGTTCACATGCATGGGTCAGCACCTGCATGCCAGCTGTGAGGAGATGTAAGGCCCATGCCGGGTTTTGGCGAGGGGTAGCCCGTGCGAATCAACCGTCCCTTGCTCCTTCTCTGCGCAGTTGGCGCGTCAAACAGCGGGCTTTGTGCTAGGGTGAGCCATTCAAAAGCTCTTGGGTCCTATCAATGGCTACATGCAAGCGTGAACATTAGTGCAAGTTCAAATCTAAGTACCCACGATGCAGCGGGCTACGTCCCACTAGCAGCCGACGGCAAAGCAGAAGGCAACATGCTTGCAAACGGGGGTGCAGCACAAGATAGGAACTGTCTGCTGCCACATACACTAGACGCGTGCATGTCAAGCCTGCGTCGTGCCTCATCTATAACGCAGCGCACACTTCTACAGCCCTGCGTTCGCCCCTGCACGTGCCGCTCCTCCTCGCACCATGTTGCGACAAGAAAGGCTGCTCCCCTGCGCTCGTTCAGCACCCCCCCCAAAACCGACAAACGCCAGCCTTGTCGCGGCAAATGCTGGCAGTCCTCACAATGATGCCAATTAAATAAAGATCAGGACAGCAGACTCATGCAGTCCCAACGTGCACGACTCAACCACAGCAGCTGCCTCCACGTCACCTGGCCCGGGGCTCATAAACCGTCAACTGATGCTGAGGGCCCAGGGATAGGCAGCCAGCAGGGTCAGGGAGCACTGGGCTGGCAGCCTCATGTGCGGTCAGTCCCCTGTACCTAGTACCCTGGAGCGCGGGGTTGTCCAGCCAGCAGAAAATCATAGCAATGCAAGAAGGTCGCCCTGGTGCTCTGGATCCCCCGCGCGCCCAAAATCATGGCGTGTGGTGGCTTGCAAGCATGGGACCGGGGCCGCCAGGCTCCCTCCTTTGGTGCTGCCCGCTTGCCATGCAAGCGCAGCGAACACTTTCCATGGCGCAGTGGCCCTTATTACACGTCTTGCTGCTCCCGTGCAATTTCTACCAGGTACCCCTCTGCCCGTGCGCACACAACCCGACCTAAGAAGTCATGGCTGAAAACCTTGCGCGCCACTCGCCGCCGGCGCCCGCGGGCGCCGCCTACCTCCCAGTCCGCGCGCCGCGCGGCACAATGGATGCGTCCTCATCCTCGTCCTGGCCCTGGTCCGCCGCGCCGCCGGGCCCGGCCGTCGCCTTGGGCTCGTCGCCCGGCTTGCGCTGCAGCGTGACCACCTTGCCCGGCGTGCCGCTGATGTCCTTGCCGATCTGCGCGTCCGTGTCGACGACGGGCGCAACGCTGATGAGCGTCGGCGCAATCGCGAAACCCTCCGCCAGCGTCTTGGAGCGCCCCGGCCCAATTGCGATCGCGGTTGGGCTGATCGACAGGCCCACCGACGCGACCGAGAAGCCCTCTGGCGCAATGTAGATCAGCGTTGGCTCGACCACCGCGCCGACCGCGTACGCGGCGATACCGGCCTGCCCGTTGACCAGCACGCACGGCGAGAAGTTCACGAAGGACAGCGTGCCCACCGCCGCGTTGAGCGTGCTGATGATGCGCGCGCTCGCGTCCACGAAGGGCTGCGGGTCGACCACCGTGAGCGCGCCGCCCAGGTACTGGTGCACGCCGGTCGTCGTGCCGCCCGGCCCAACCGCGGGCGCGGCCGCGGGCGGCTGCACCTCCGTGCCGCCCGGCGGCACGCCCGTGCCGCCCGTCGCCTGCAGCGCCTCGCCCGTAACCTCCGCCGCCGCCGGCGGTGCGCCACCACTGTGCTGGCGCGCCAGGCTGCCAGACTGCCCCGCCTGCACGTAGGAAGCGTTCGTCCGGGTCTCACTACCTGCCCCGGCCGGCAGGCCCAGCGCGTGCGCGGCGTCCGCAAACGCGCCGGACACAGACGCCGTCGCATCCGCCGCCGCTTTTGCAAAGCCTTCCCCGGCGCGCTGCAGGGCGTCGGCCATCACGGCCGGGTCCGTGTCGGCCGCCGCACCCTGCGGCGGCGCGGCCGCGGGCGCCGACAGCTCCGCTGCGAGCGCCGCGCCGGCAGCAGCGCCTGGCTCCGGCGCGGGCGCAGGCGCGCCCGCCGCCTCCGCTGCCAGCAGCTTGGCTACCTGCCGCAGAGCATGTGCGCGGGCCTCAGGCACGCTTTGCCGCCAGGCGCCGAGCGTTCACAGCGCCCCAAGGCTCGCCAGGCAGGCAGCAGCACCCCTCACGATCCCTACCGCGGTCCACTCACGCAGTCGTCTGTGGCAAGCCAGTGCACGCTTGTCACTGCGTGCTCAAGCCAACACATAGGCCACAAGCGGCGCCGCGCGCTCGGGCGACGCGCCTGCGGCCGCAAGATGCCGGCCTCCCAGTTGACCAGGAGCTTATCAGTGACCGCCTGTAACCGCGCCAGCTCACGCTCGCCGGCTGCCTGGTCATTGTTGGCGCGCAGCAGCATGGCCGACGCCATCGTGCCAGCCCACTGCCGGTAGTCCTCACTGATCCTGATTTTGCCCGCGACCGGGTCCTCGCCCGCGCTGGCTGGCGCTCCGGCACTGCTGTCTGCAGCGCCGCTGCTCCACGGCAGCAGGAGCAGCAGCAGGAGCAGCAGCACGGAGTGCCGCCTCCTGCGCATTCCCCAAACGCTATACGCTTAAAAGCCTGCACAAGGTAGCAAGACAGTGCCCAGGCACATGGGGGTTGGCAGAACAGCGCGCTGCCAGCAAGGCTACCGCGGTGGTGCGCAGCACCACACGGAGTTGTATCTATCGAAGAGTCCGCTGTAGCACGTCCAGGGCCGCGTAGCTCACACGCTGTGCGCATATGCTGGGGGTATGCACAAGGCAAGCGCGCTCCAGGACAGGCGCGCTGGTGGGGCGCGCACCACTGGGTTCCAGCATGGCTGTGCCTGCTCCGCTGGCCAGCCTTACAGGCAACGGCCATGCAGCAGGCCCACGGCCCGTGCAGCGTCCAGCTTTCCAGCAGCTTTGCCCCTGCGGGCCCCTCCCCCCTGGCGGAGCTGCCGTGAAGCGCCCAGGCCCAAACTCGCGCCGTGCCAGACGCCCGGTTTGGCTTGCACGATGCCACGGCTGTTTGCCCGCAGGAAGAGAGCGACGAGGCTCCCGGACAGCCAGGCTTCGCTGCAGCTGTCCTTCAGGGTTTTGTATGGCTGGGCTTGCTCCATTGCCTAGTCGCCTCCCTTGAAGGAGTCCCTTCATTCAGGGAGTCCCTTCTCATCCAGCTCCAGACCTGCGGGAGCCTCGAGTCTGCCAAGCAAATCTCTGACCTGCAAGCCGCACACCGCATCCAAGCACCCAACACGTCTAGTCTAGGGCAGTGGGTCAGTGCCTGAGGTCTGCAGTGCGTTGCGCACGGAGTCTTGCAAGAACTACCCAGCGCGTGTGGTGTTCGTCCCGTTATGCCTGGCAGCGAGCCTTCGAGCTTACGTGTGCGTGGAGCCTGCGCTCGGACCCTGCACCCACTCTGTGCAGTCTGCCCGCCATAGGTGGCGCAATTTGCTCCGACTGGCAGGACTAGCCTGTACATGTCGCGGCATGCTTGCCAGGTGCGCCTGGCAGGCGCCTGTATATATAACAAGATTCTACAAAGTAAAGCGCACTCTGTCAATTCGAGTGCAATCACTCCTCTGCTATGTGTAAGCGCGTTGGACTGCACTGCGCAGGAGCGCACTGGAGCTTCTGCACAGCAACAGGGCTGTGGCTGTCGCGCTGCTCGTGTGCACGGCGCTCGGTAGCGCCGCCGCGCGCGCCCTGCCAAGCGTGGCCGGCGTGGGCCCCGGTGCTCAAGCTCTGGAGCATCCGGGGGCGGCGCCTGTGGAGGACTATGCCGCCCTGCTCGCCAGTGCGCCTGTCTTCGGCCCGCCCAGGATGCATGCTCGGTGCCCCACTCGCGTGCCCTGCAGCCGGGAGGACCACACCTGGCACGGTTCATGCTTGGTTGACATACGCTTGTTTGCCTGCGTGACTGGAGCAGCAGCGCACACTGCGACGGCACAGGTCCGCCCCTGGCCAGGTCGCGAGCTGCGCTGGACAGCACCTTTCCCGGGCGGCACGCCCGGGCCTGACGGCGCTTGCACGAGGTTTCCTCCACGTCGCCGGCAGCCTGCCTGGCCAGCCGCACGCCCCGGCTCAGCCCCGCGCGCTCCGCGCAGGCGTGGCCATGGCCAAGGAGCGCTCGCCGGCCAAGGCGCGCGCCGCGCTGGACACCGTGTTCGCTGCCGCGCGCCTGGACCTGGCCGCGCTCGCGCAGAAGCATGTCTTCAATGCCAGCGACCCGCTGGGCAGCCTGAAAGATGTGCTCAGCCCCAACGCGCTGCTGCAGACGCCGCTCGCCGAGCGCATCCTCAACTTTACCACGACCGAAGGCACCGCGCTGGCGTCGCTGCTGCCCGACCACCTGGGCCCGCTCCCGCTCAACAGGACGTACATCCAGGCGCGGGCCGCGCCATGCCGCCTCAGCGGCGGGCGGTCAGGTTTACTTCAGCGTTTTCGCCAGGCCGCCTGGGCAGAATAAACACTGCATGTTCTCGGATGCCTGTGCACGCATGTGCCTGGTCGCCCAGCGCGGACAGCGGCCGCGCAGCACCACCCGAAATATGGACTCTGACCGCTGGGTGTCCCAGCGGCGCGCAGAGCGTCAACCTGGGCGCGGCGCTGACCGCCTCCGGCTTCACCTATGCGCCCTGCTACGTCAGCAGCAACCCCATCGGCGCCTTTGCCGGCGCGACCGGCCTGTGCGTCCCCGCGCCTGCCGCACCCCGCAGCTGACTGGCTGCCTGGTTGCTGGTCACACCGCATCCTGCAGCCGTACCCAAGCTCTGTGCACGCCCATTGTCTGTGCCGCGGGAAGCCGCCGCAAAAACGCACCAGAAGAGGCCCCCAAGCACGCACAGCTCACGCATACAGCGCACGCCCTGCTACCTTGCGCGCGCACCCCGCCTCGCACTCCGCTGGCTGCCACCGGCGCCCCCAGCCCGACACACCGCCACCAGTGCATGATGCAGGGGCGCGCGCCGCGCGCGCGCAGGTTCATCGAGCCGACGGTGTTCAACAACTTCGAGTCGGGCGCGACCGCGGTCGCCGAGGGCCTGGTCATCTTCCCGGCCGCGATCACGGTCGCGCCGATCGACACGCAGATCGACGCGATCGGCGGCCTGATTGCGCCGACGCTGCTCTCCATCACGCCCGTGCGCGAGCTGCACCTGCGCACTGGCCTGACCTCGACGCCGGTCGAACTGGCGGTAGTGCTGGCGCCACCGGCCGGCAACGGCACCGCGCCCGCGCCCACGCCGGGCGCGCCGGCCGCGCCGGCCGCCTCGGCCGCGCCCGCCGACGAGGCGGACGACGAGACGGACAGCACATCCGTGACCGGGGCCGGGCGGGCGGCGGGGGTGGGGGGCTAGCCGCGCGCCGTGGGCGCGCGTGTGCGTATACAGCACACTCTGGCGTGCGCGCTGCAGAGCACGGGCGCGCCCGCGCTTTATGCGCAGGAGGCAGCCGGGTGCGTGCGCATGACCTGGCCCGCGCGGGCAGCTGTTCGCCGGGGCAGTGACAGAGGGAGGCTGGGCTTGGGGGCAGGCGCGCTCGGAGCACCGCGGTCGCGCAAGTTTGCAGGCGCGCAGACTGCAATGCACACTTGCTGCATCGGCTGCTGTGCGTGCCAACTGCAGGCCAGCTGCCGGGGGCTTCTTTTTTTAAAGGCGCAAAGCCCATCGGCCGGGGCCGTTCCCGCTGAATCACTTTGCAACAGCTGCATGTGGCTTATGGAGCATGCCGTAGGGGCGGGGCCGCGGCAAGCAGAAGAGCCACCCAGTGCTAGCACATGCTGCACTCGTTGCCACCCTTGTGGCACGATTGCGTACAGTCTGCGGACCTGGTGAGCATGCTCATGCATTGGTGAGCATGCCAAGGGAGCAGACTGCACAGCTCTGCCATGCAGCGCGCGCAGTGTTACACACGTCTGGTCAAATGCACTCACGTTTCGTTCTTTTCTTGTTCTTTTGGGTCGCCTGTTTTTGCATCAATAAATCGCGTCGCCCTCTCTCTTTCTTGGGTTTTGGCATAGATGTAGTTTACACATCGTAAGGCAGCTGCATGGAGCTCGTGCAGCGCCAGCGTGCTGGCGTGCAGTGCACTATGTACTTGAAACAGTCTTCAGACTGGACATGCATGCACTGTATGTCAAGTTCGATGCCCGAGAAGCAACTGCAGGACCGCGCAAGGGAAGCGCCCCTGCTTGTCCCAGGCTCCGCTGGCACCTGTTTTCATACGTTTATAAGCTTCAGCCACACTACAGCCAGCAGTGGTGTATGGCTGCCGGCTCCGCTGGTCAGCATTCAGGCGACACCCACGCAGCAGGCCTTCCACATGAGTTCCTCCAGTGTCCAATATCACAGCTGTGCTGCCCCTGCGGGCCCCTGCTCGTTGGCGGAGCTACAGGACAGCGTTCAGCCCAGACTTGCGCCATGGCCACGCGCTCGGTGGCCGAGCATCTGGACGCCATCATGTGATAGCCAGATGTTCTGCGCTTTTTCAATGCCATGTCTTTTTATCTATCCATGGACTATATCTACCCATAGAGGGCCCCCATTAGCCGCTACTCCCCAAGGTAAGGAGCAATATGGGGACCCGAGTGGTCCCTCCTCCCCAGCCAACTCACGGCGCAGGCTACAACACCCCACTCTCACACTCGCAAGGCAAGTGCTGAGTTGCTTGACTTGGTTGCACAGCAAGCGCATAGAGCTTGGTTGGAGCGTTGTTGGCTTGCAGCGCATATGCTCACTTGCCACACCGTGTAGGTGTCAACGCACTATGTGACAAGGCTGCTTTGTGCCTGGCGGCGAGCCTGTTGACGCACGCGTGCGTGTAGCGCACGCCAGCACCCTGCACTCCTCGCACGCACTGCGTCTGCCGGAACTTGGCGCTGAAGCGAGCCGCTGAAGCCGTGAGCTACTGCCCGCGCATGTCGCGTCATGCTTGCCAGGTGTGCCTAGCAGAGACTCTTTGCCGTGTATATACTAAGATGTTTTGCACCTTGCTAATGCAGACTCCACCCAGCACAGAGGGCTGCTGTTCTGCTTAACCAACTCCAGTGGACTTCATGAAGGGCGCACTGACGCTTCTGGACGCACGCAGGGCTGTTGTTATCGCGCTGCACGTCTGTGCGGCGATCTGCAGCGCCAGCGCGCGCAGCCTGCCGAGCGTGGCTGGCGTGGGTGCAGGGGCTGATGCTCTGGCTCACCCGGGGGCAGCGCCCCTGGAGGACTATGCTGCCCTGCTCGCCAGTGCGCTCTTCACCGGCCCGCAAGTGCATGCGCTCAGGCTTGTCGAGCTCCTGCAGGAGGAAAGACCTCCTGCAGAAGGAAAGACCTGCACACTCTGCGCGGGGTGCACGACTAGGAGGTTTGCTACAACTACGTTTGCTTGTGAGAGTGGAGCAGCACACACTGTGCACCTGCACCAGTCTGCGCGCGCACATGCCTAGAGTGCCAGTGACCTGCCGGACCAGCCGCGCATCAGCGGCCCAGCCATCATTCTGCGGCGCAGGCGTGGCCATGGCCAAGGAGCGCTCGCCGGCCAAGGCGCGCGCCGCGCTGGACACAGTGTTCGCGGCCGCGCGCCTGGACCTGGCGGCGCTCGCGCAGAAGCACGTATTCAACGCCAGCAACCCGCTGGGCAGCCTGAAGGACGTGCTGAGCCCGCTGAGCCCCAACGCGCTGCTGCAGACGC
>JAABUY010004382.1_pt1 | contig 14845 bp, 15 predicted proteins | sample 5560271 | NCBI WGS metagenome assembly JAABUY01 (sample SAMN10711886, study PRJNA513374) | rock metagenome | isolation source: Antarctica rocks | place: Antarctica: Victoria Land, University Valley
CAAATACCACAAGAACCACTCCCCAGCTTGTGACAACGAAGGAAAACCCAATCTAAAACCGGATTCTATGATCGACATCACAAACCCGAACATGCAACAGGGCCGGAACCTCAACTTCCCAGTCGGAGCTCTCCCGGGCGAAAATATGATGAGATAACCCCCAGCCCCGGCCGATCAAGAAACACGATGATACAACTCCGATCCTCTAAGCTTTCATTCCATTCCTCCAGTACATAGGTTCTCCTTTCCTTCCCCCTTCGCTCAGATCCAGTACAACAAATTTCAGCATTGCAACCGGCGCTAGGGACCTCTTTATTCTTACAAAGATTCCCCTCACTGCGGTTTACTTCTCTTCTCTTCTCTTCGTATCAGGGGCGGGCGCCCGAAAATAGTTTTTGAGTCTTGACTGATAATCTTTTTTTTTCTAAAATTAGCAGCGGGAATTGCTTTCGTCCGGCCTTGTGCGCGCGGCGTGGTGGATGCTTAGCGGGTGGTGAACCGATGGGGACTAATGCAAATGCAGATGTGGGAGAGCGGTGGTGGTCGTCGTACATAGATCAAGAATGTGGGATATATGGAATGATAGTTTGACGGGGGGTTGTGTACGTTGCTGGGCTGGGCTGGGCTGGGGTCAGCGCTGCGGGGATGGTCGGATAGGCTGTGTAGTTAATTATGGGGTTGTTTGAGCTGTGAGTTTCTCGTGGTGAGATGTGATGTGAGGGGGACGATTGGGTGATTTGGTGATGTGTCTGTGAGATACTGATGGCTCCTATCTGGATCATTCGTCACATGTTATCTAGTAGCCTCCTACTGCAGTCACTCCTCCATCTCGCTCTCCCCCTCCCATTCCCCCTTCCCCACCCCATCATCCACCTCCCCCTCCCTCTCCTCTCTCCCCTTCCCCCTCCCCTCCTCCCTCGCCCTCCCCTCAGCAACGACCCTCTCCCTCTCCTCCCTCCTCCTCCTCTCCCCCACCACAAACGCCCCCAGCGGCGTCTCCTCCGTGTTCGTATCCCTCAAAAACCCCTCCACGCCCGCGCGATCGCTGGGGCCGAAAGTCACGTTTCGGCGGTGGGACTCGATATAGCGGGCGTTTGATTCGAGCTTGGCGACGAGGAGGGAGAGGTAGGAGTTTAGTTTTGAGTTTTTGTTGCCCTTGCCTTTGGAGTTGGTGGCGGTTGATTTGGGGTTGGAGCGAGAGGGGGCGGATGTGGCGGATTTGAGCCAGCGTTTTAGGAGGACAGTAGGGGGAAGGGCGAGTTCGGGGAATGCGATATGCTTAGCCCAGATGGCGAAGAACTCGCCCAAGAGTTCTGTGATTTGTGCGCCCAGCGCATCTTGGTACACGCGGGTGCGGAGGTAGGATTTTGGCGCTCGCAGGGCGGTGTTGAAATCGAGGGGCTTAAGTGTGGAGGGTTTGGGAGGTTTGGCGAGGTCGGGGGAGTTGAGGACTTCGAGGAGAGAGGGGGCGAGAGGGATGTAGGTGCTTGTTGCGAGGGAGAGGCGGAGGAGGGAGCGTGTGAGGTGGAAGCGGAGGGGGAAGTAGGTGGGTGTTGGGATGAGCCGGAGGGCGCCGAGGCTGATTTGTACCAGCGGGTAGATGAGAGGGTGGAGAGGGGAGGATGGGGCGGTGCAATGGGAGGAGAGGACGCGGGACCAGAAGTCGAGGGAATGAGTGTATTGCCAGTTGTAGATGCTTTTGTAGGAGTCCTTTGTTGGGTGTGTGATGCTGGTGCGCAGATGGACCGCGAGCTGTCGGATATAGGTAAAGCCAGTTGTGTAGCCAATGTTGGGATCCAGGCCCCAGAGTTCGGCAGCGGAGTTTTTCATGAGGTTAATGCCGGAAATAGTATGGATGTTTGTTGTGCGGCTACCTTTGACGAGGCCTTGGTAGGTGGTTTTAAGAACCGCTTCACGGAGAGAGGCGTCGCTGATGACAGCGAGGCGGCGCAGGAGAAGAAAAGCGGTGATGCGCGTTGCTTCGGTGCTTGCGGGGTCGGACCAGATGTTGACAGTTGTCTTTACTAGAGATTTGAGGACCTTTTTAAAGGAGAGGAGATAGGGAAGCAATGGCAGCAGCGACGAGAGCGTAAGCTTGATTGTCGGAGCATCTGAGAGGTTCTCCAGCAAATGTTGGATCGACGCGGCATGGGATTTCAGCAACGGTGACAATGTACGGAATTTCTTAGAATCGGTCGAGATACGCACTTTGCCGGAGTTCGACTCCTTTGCTGGCAAATGATGGCTGAGGACGCCTGGGACGTGTTCGAGCGCTACTACTAGTAGCTGATGGTAGACCTCTGGGCTTGCGATAGAATATTTATGCTCCTTCCCACCTTCATCATTAACATAGGCAGCAGCCCTAAATGCCAGAACCACCTGGCGTGTGGCCCGTAATGAGTGCTGCTCCGACAAGGCAATCTTCCATTTGTTCACCATAGCCATTGTAACGTCCGACTCCGTAACAGCTTCTTGCTCTTCATGTTTCTCCCCAATTTCCTTACTCTTCTTCCGCTTCTTCTTTGGCGCTTCTTCTTCACTCAATTGATCAACCTCCGCCAGGTCATCTTCGGCAAAGTCTAGCAATTCAGCGTCGTTCTCTTTCAAGTACTTGTAGAATTCTGGGTCTTTCTCTTTTAAAGCATCCAAATCTTCCTTGTGTGTTTCTAGCCCATCCATATCAGAACCGGGCTCCTCGTCGCTGAAGGCATCGACGACCTCGTCAGAAGAACTCATGCCCGAGTCCTCGTCTCTCCCCGCTTGCGTAACTTCCCGCTTTCTTTTTCCAATCTTCTGCGGTACGTCCTTCGCCTTGCCCACCGACTTGGGCTTTTTCTTTTGCTCGGGCAATTGGAAGCCGCCTTGAAAGAATTCGTCAACACTCATTTTACTAAAGTCTTGAGTTTGCCCTTTTGCCTTGGCCCCAGCCTTCGGTGCTGGCTTAGATTCCTCATCATCCGACACCTTAGCATAGTCACTAGCATTTCGAGCCTGTTTCTTCGCCTTGATTTGCTGGCGTTGCTTTATCTTGGCAAACTCTTTTCGCTTCTCAATGGTATCCTTCAAGTGGTTCTTCTCGAACTTTTTCGTAGATTTCTTCGCGCGCCTAGCCATACTCGTCGAACGATTAGTGGTTTACTGTGTAAGGTTGCTCTAATCGTTGTGGGCGCGGAAAATTGATATTGCCAAGCCATCGACACTTTAAAGTAGGCGAGCTAGTCCTGCTAGGTACAAGTCAGTTTTCGAAGCTTCACCAGGGCACGAACATGATTTGAATTCATACACCCTTGTGACATCGGTTTAGGCCCGACCCATGAGGGAAACTATGCTATGTGTATCGAACGAACAAAACCCTCTGGGGGAGAAAACCGCTCGCCGACTACACAACGACTTCACGCCGTCGAAACAATAAAATTGACACTGTGTTATCAATAATGAATCTATAGCTTCTATTCAACGCGTGACGCTCGAGTAAACTCTTACGAGTGCCTGTGCTGTTTGTTGTAACGCATCGTCTTTGCTCTGCTCTTCATTGATGATATTCTATACAACGATGTTTCGATTCAATTTTTGATTCGAAGACGAAAGATGTTTCTTTGCATTCATGATGCTCATGATTGTAACGCAGAAACTGTGTTCTCTTGCTCAATGATTATCATTCATTGAGCAGAGAAATGTGTGATGAAAGAAAGACGTGTATGATGAGAAGATAAAATGTGATTATATTGAATAATTCTTTTCTTCTCTTGATTTGACTTATGTCACGTAAACGTTGAATAAATTGTTAATATAAATGTGCAATTGCAATCATTCAATGCTTAATTGATTGATAGTAAAGATACATTCTGATCATTCTCATGCATTTATTGAAAATATGTTGTATATATTGCATGCAACATACTGTCATGATTTCAGATCACTAACTTAATTTAAAACATAAATCATTGATGTTTTAAATAATCTTGATTCATTGAATCTGTTTTGCAGTTCAATGAATCAAATCATCAATTTAATCATCATCATTTTAATTTAGTTTCAGCAATTCTGTTTTGATCATCTCAATCATGTGCATGAATCTTTGCAATTTTAAGTCATAGAACTATTGTCTAGTCTTGATTCTGCTTGATTCATGTATATAGAAGTTGAGTTCTCATTCTTTTCTTTTACTTTTTATCTTTTGTCTTGTACATTATTTGATGTATTGTCTTGTATTTAAATTCTATCAAAGTAATAATAATATCAATCTTTTATATTAATAGTATCTTTAATTTAGCTCAGTTTCTGACATTATGAAAGATCTACACTTTCTGCAACATTTTCATACATTGAAATCTCATTTAGTTATTCTTTCGCTTAAATGAAGTCATTTTACAACTTCTTAATCGATGATGAGCATGCTGTTAAACAGTTTGCTCAAAGTATGATTGAAAATTCAGTTGAGATTTTTCACGTAATGCAAAAGCTTCAAAATCAAGTTCAACAACATAATGTTATCATTTCATCTTTGTTCATCATTTTCAATTCTTTAATTTATATAAAATTGAATTCTCAATCTCTTGTGATAATAACTCAAATTGTTGCACAAATCTTAAACAATCAATCTCTTTTCATTATTCACTTTTCTGTGAATTCTGTTGCTGTCTTCATCACTTTTAAATTCAAGAAGCTTCTTGACATATTTGAATATAAGAGAAACAAAAATCAATTAAATGCATGAGAGCAAAGTTTGATACAATGCATGAATATGAACGATGATCATTATCTCTTTCATCGAGTCAAGATCATCTATGTCGAGTCATGATTCATCATAGATAAGAAGATTCACAATTTAATGAATCAATATTGAATCAATGATCTTTGTATCATTTTCATCTTTGCAGATTGACAACATAAGTTACATCATTGCTGCAACAACTCTTTCAAGACAGAAGATATTCATTTATATTTTCATGAAACTTTGAAGCAAGACATGAATAACTTTGTCAACTATTACAATCTCTTCTATCAAAAGAAAGAATATTCTTTGATGAAAGATTTCTCATTGATTGACTGTCTGAAGCGTAATGTCAATTATTTCACTTAAGTCATCATTTTCTTCTGATGAAATCTTGATGAAACTCAATCATTCATTTTTCATTAATGAGTTCAAGCATTTTTTGACATTGACAAAGAGTTTCAACAACTTAAACATCATCAATCTCACTTCATCTTCATCATCATTTTGTTCATTAAAGTCAAGAGCATCTTTGCATTGACTAGTAATTCTTTGAGTTCTGTTATGATTCTAGTCTTCGTTTATTCTTCGTCTTGATTTCATTTTAATCGAGTCTAGTGAGCATTTGAGCTAGAGTTGATGTCATTGAAACTCTGCATCATATGTGTAAGATGTCAACTCAATCGAGTCTAGCACAGAGCTGAGAAACACACATATAAGAATCGAGTTCTTTTCTGTAGATACTTTTCTTTCTTAGCATTTATCTATTAGTTAAATGACACTCATATGACTCGCTCTATGCTGACTTCTAACATTAGATAAATGCTAATCAACTATTCTGCTATCAACGTGTAGATGATACGAAATAACCTACTTCATTCATTCAGAAAATTCGCAAGAAATTCTTTGAATTACTTTCATCAAATCAATCACTCAATCTTATCACAATCAAATCTATCTATCTATCTTTATCTTTCTCACAATGACACGCGACTCTGAATCAGTCGAGTCACGAACAGCTCGTCTGCTTAAAAGCACTGTTAGTAGACGAGTTTCTCTTATTTCTTTCGATGTTTCAGCGAGATCTCAGAATGTCGCTATTTCATGAAACATCAACACAAGTCAACAACTTCGTCAATGAGCTATTGATCAGTCAGACGAGATCATCAAGATGCTGATCGAGCTAAGAGATCAACGAGACATGACTTTGAAACTCAATGAGCAATGAATCGATCTACAAGTCAATCACATCAAGAGACTTGATGAGCTAGAGATCAATTAAACGACAATAGATACTCAAGAAGAGACTATCGTCAAACTACAAGAGAAAGTATTGAGTCTCAAAAAGAAACAACGTTCAGCAAATCAATCTCGATCTCAACAGTCTACAAAGTCTCGAGCTTCTATTGAGAATCGTACTCGACGAGAGTCGTTCACTCTATTTAACAATGATCATCACAAGTTCTTCAAGTTTTCAAATTCATCTATATTCACTGATGAAGATGAATCGACATGAAACAGCTAAAGAATCAAGATAGACGACAAGCTTCAGACAAATGTCGATCACTTCGATAATGAGAATATCTGTATTGTCTATGTGATATCTAGACTAGAAGATGATGCTGCTGAGCACATCTTCGCTCGACGTCAACATGACGCTTCGCATTCATACATCTTGATCGACGAGCTATTTGAGCATCTGAAAGAAATATACGATGAACTGAATAAGAATCAAAAGTGTCGTCGCAAGTACAACGCTCTGAGACAAGCAGACAAGTCTTTCAATGTCTTCTACTTCGACTTTATGAAGCTATTCAGCTATCTCGAATACGATGATCATACTCTGATGAACGATCTTCAGAATAAAATCAATAATCACTTGCAGAACGCTTTATCAGTCTGTTCAGAGAACTTTACTTCGCTCACTCGCTTAAGAATCTTTCTTCAAGATGTGAATAGTAAACAACGAGTCAATTATCAGCTTCGCAACGAATGTCACACTGTCATCGTCAAAGTCACTGTCGTACCTGACAAACGCACTACTACTTTCTTGTCAGCAGTAATGACTTTGATAATTGATTATGTTAAGTCTATCATCTTTTCTACTTCTGAGTCTGATCGAGCGAAATCGTTTATCATCTGCTACATCTGCAAGACTTCAAGACATTTGTTCAAGAATTGCTCTCAGCTGAACAAGATTGACATTTTTGCTTCTCAAGCTTTCACTCTTCGTCTACATGAAATCATCATTTCGAAGAATAAAGAGAATGAGAAAAAAGTCTTCTTTCGAGAATAGCAAGGCAAAAAACTAGTGACTTTCATCAAAGACGCGATGAAAGATGTGTTAATTTCTTCAACGATGAGCATGTCAGATGATTTTTTTGCTTCTGAATCTTTGATTACTGAATGTGTACTTTCTAGCAATGAAATTAGTTACTCATTGAAGTCATTGATTGACATCGAAGCTGCTGACTATTCGTTTATTGATGAAGTGATCGCGCAGATTGTTTGTAATCAGTTGCAAATCGAGCTTCTGATCTTGATCAAAGCAAAGTCAATACGAGAGTTTGACAATCATTATGCAAAAAAACTCATTACTCATGTCATCTATTCGAACCTGACAGTTCAAGATCATACGATTGACATCGCTTCTATGTTAATCACTTGATTAGATCAACATCAAATGATTCTCGAAAAAACATGAATGAACAAAATCGATCTAGTAATTGATATGCGAATCAATTTTCTTCGATTTTCGAATTCTAACTCTACTAGTCAGAAGTCGATTGCTCTATTCTCAAGCAATAAATCAATCACGAAACAGAAAAGCTTGACTTCTATTCATATACTAAAGAGATCTTTCACTTTCGTTACATCTCAATTCAGTCAGAAATCACTCTTTTTCAGTCAAAAGAAGAGTTCAATCAAACAGTTAAAACCGCGCGACGCGACTTTAACTAGCGTCAAAATCCCTAAATTGACGTCAGATTCAATGAACATTGCAATAATAGAGACTGCAACTTATAGAGTGTTAGTCAAATGATCAGACGTGAAGACTTTTGCTGTTATCATCTTGAAAATTGATTGACTCATAACTACAGTTGAAAATAAGCTCGAAGAAGTGAATCTGCATGAACTTTCACACGTCGAGACTCTTGAAGAGATCAAAGTCAAGCTTCTCTTCGAGTATCATGACTATCTAGACGTGTTCGATCGAGCTATGATCGATCAGCTATCATCTCATCATTTCTACGATCACAAAATTGAGTTGATCGATGAAGAAACGTTTTCTCAAAGCAGACTTTATCAGATGTTCAATCACAAACTTCAGAAGATAAAGAAGTATCTGATCGATCATCTAAACAAAGAATTAATTTTCTTCAGCTTTGCATCATACGTCTCACTCATCTTGTTTATCGAAAAGAAAGACGAAAGTCTGCGTTTCTGCGTCGATTACAGAAAGCTCAATGCTTTGATCAAATGAAATCGTTATTCTTTGTCATTGATAGACGAGACTTTCGCTGATATACAAGAAAGCAAGTATCTGACTCGATTAAACATCATTGTCGCGTTCAATAAACTTCGTATGCATTCAGATAACGAAGATTTGACTATTTTTATTATCTTCTTCGACTCATACAAATATCATGTAATGCTCTTCGAATTAACTAATGAATCTGCGTTCTATCAACACTATATGAACAATGTGTTGTTCAAGTATCTACATCAGTTTTGTCAGATCTATCTAAATGACATTATTATCTACAGCAAGATCTTGAAGAAACACAAGCGACATGTACAATTGATCTTGAATAGACTACGAGAAGCTGATCTACAGATAGACATCAACAAGTGCGAGTTTCATGTTCAGAAAACTATCTTTCTAAAACTCTTGATATCAATCAAAGAATTGAAGATGAACTCGCGAAAGATGCAAGCAGTCGTTGATTGATCTACACTCAATAATCTCACTCAGATGCAGTTCTTCATTGACTTCTGCAATTTCTATCGACGCTTCATCAAGAACTTTTCGAAGATTGTTCGTTCAATGATTCAACTCACTCAAAAGAAGATCATATTTGAATGAAATAAAGTCTGTCAGATCGTCTTCGACTATATGAAGAGATGTATGATCGAGACTTCTATACTACGTCACTTTGATCAAACTTGTGAGACTATTCTCGAAATCAACTCATTCAACTACGTCAACGATGAAGTTCTCTCTCAATATAATGACGAAGAAGTACTACATTCAATTGTCTTCTATAGCGAGAACATGTCTTCTGCTGAATGCAACTACGAGATATATGATAAAGAACTTCTGATCATCATTTGAGCATTTGAACACTGATGACTCGAACTGAAGCTAACTGACATTTCTATCAAGATGTTCATCGATCATCAAGCACTCATCTCGTTGATGAAAGATAAAGAGCTGAGCAGACGTCAGATGCGCTGAGTACAAAAGCTCGCTGACTTTAACTTGAAGATAATTTATCGATCGAGTAAACAAAACATCAAGATTGATGTCTTAACTCGTCGAGTCGACGTCGTGCTCAGAGATTCAGAAGATGAGTGCATTCACTATCAATGAATCACTATTTTGACTTTGAATCGAATGAAAATTGCTGATCTAAAGAAGAACATTAGTGAATCAATCTATAAACAGATTCTTGAGACTAATGAAATCGACAAGAATTGTACGCTACTTCGCGAAGCAATAGCAAGAGACGAGACACAATATAAAGATATCAAATTGAAGAATTGTTAAACTCAGAATGAAATCTTGTATCATGATAGTCAGCTATGAGTTTCGTTCAACGAGCTTCTACAGATGAATCTGATTCGTGAGATGCACGATCAATCATCAGTTGATCATTCTGATATTCTTAGAACTGTGAAAGTCATAAAGCGAAACTACTATTGATTATTCATGCGAAAAACGATGAATCGATATATTTGAAACTGCTATATCTGTCAACGTTCAAAGACATCTAGAGATAAATCAAATGACTTGCTTCAATCTCTATCAATATCTGAACAGCGATGACAAGACATAGCAATGAACTTCATTATCAATCTATCTGATTCAAACAAGTACAACGTTATTCTGACGATCATCTGCAGATTGTCAAAAGAAAGACATTATATTTCTTGCATCATTGATGATGAAGATATCACTGTCGAAAAGACAGCTGAAATGCTGATTCAATGAGTATATTGAACTCATGATCTATCAAGCTTCATAGTATCTGATCGAGGTTTGCAATTCATCTTCATACTATGAAAGTTTCTTTGCAAACGACTGAACATTTCTCTTCGATTGTTCATCGTCTATCACTCTCCGATCGACGATCAAAGCGAACGAGTCAATCAGAATGTCAAAAGATATCTTCGTTTCTTTTGTTCATACATGTAGAATGACTGATTCAAGTGATTGCTCATGATCGAGTTTGTTGACAATAACGTCTTGTTGTCAGTCATCTTCTTGATTCTCTTCTTTATGAATAAGAACTTTCATTCTCATATGAGCTTCGATTCTGACATCATCGAGTATGAAAGCACTCGCGAGCGCTTGCAGATCATCAGAGTCGAAGATATATTGAATCACATGAACAAGACATTGATCTTCGCTCGCGAAGCTCTGATCAAAACACGAGAACAAATGATGAAACAAGTTAACAAGCATAGAAAAGAGATCAATTACAAGATCGAATCAAAGATGTTTCTGAACGAAAGAAACATCGTTACGACGAGACTCTTCAAAAAGCTAGATGACAAGATGCTCAATTCATTCAAGATCACAGACTCTGTTGACTTCTTCTATAAATTGAAACTATCAGACACTATGCGTATACACGATGTATTTCATTCAGAACTTCTTCGTTCTGCCGTCAATAACTCTCTGTCTGATCAGAAGAATGAATCTTTGAAATCAATAGTGATGAACGATGAGAACGAATGAAAGATCGATGATATATTGAACTTTCGATGATATTGAAGACAACTTCAATATCGAGTTAAATGAAAGAGCTATGACAACGATCTCAACTGATATAACGCTGACGACGACGAATTTATGAACGCTCAAGAGATGATTGACGACTTTCATATCAAATATTCAACAAAAGCGCACTAAGAAATAACGAGAGAAGAGTAATGTTACGATTCTAGTCTTCATCTATTCTTCGTCTTGATTTCATTCTAATCAAGTCTAGTGAGCATTCAAGCTAAAGTTGATGTCATTGAGACTCTGCATTATATGTGTAAGACGTCAACTCAATCGAGTCTAGCACAGAGCTGAGAAACACACATATAAGAATCGAGTTCTTTTCTGTAAATACTTTTCTTTCTTAGCATTTATCTATTAGTTAAATAACATTCATATGACTCGCTCTATGCTGATTTCTAACAAGTTCAAAGATCATCATTTTTATGATTGTTGTTTCAACAGTATCTTCATCTCTTTCTTTCTCATCTTTTGATGAGTCAATGAATTTAAACTTTGTCATTATCATCATTTAAGATAAAACTCTGATTGTTTCTGAAGTCAAGAAAATTTGCAACAAGTGAAAGCTTTGTTACTATTGCAAATTGCAACATTTGAGCAAAATCACTAAAGAATGCTCAAATAAGAAACTCTTCACTCTGTATATCATGAACATTTACAACAATGATGTCATCAATATAAATGAAGAAGTCTCACTGTTCATAAGAAAAGTTTAATTTCTGAGCTAAGTCACGTTCAGAAATCTGTATACATATTATCTTGTCTACTAGTTTCAATCTTTTCATTCTCACTTCAATCATATAGAAAGTTTTCTGTTAAATCTGTCTTGAAACTTTTTGAATTTGATTCAACATTTAAAGATAATCATATGATAGTATTTTATATTTTACGTCAAGCTCAATCTAAAGTTCTCATTCTCGCTCTGATTGATAGTGAAGTCTTTGCTTATGTTTTTATGAATAAATTCTTCACGCAACAACATCATCTTTTCTTGCATTAATTAACTTACTCTTGCAGACTTCAAGAATTTGATGATCAAGTCACTTTAATCAATGACATTACTTATGTCATTGAAATCACAATGATTCTTGATGAACACATTGAAAAACTATTCTTCTATGTCATTGAATTAAGTCAATATTTCATCATCATGAGTTTATCATGACTTCATCATCACGTCATTGATGTCAATTTTGAGCATAATATTCTCATTTTGTTTTTCTTTTTCTGTTTTAATCATTATTGCTCATTTCTCATCAAGATCTATGATCTTAATCAAGAAGAAGAAAATTTCTCATTTGAAGTTAACAAAGTAACTTTCTTTCAGTCTCATTCTCAATTTGCTCACAAGAAGTAACTCAGTTTACAAATCATTCGCAAGAAGCAATTTAGTTTATAGATTGCTCACAAGAAGCAATTCAATTTACAGATTGTTTACAAGAAGCAATTCAGTTCTCAATTTACTTGCAAGAAGTAACTCAGTTTTTCATCTGCTCACAAGAAGCAATATAACTTCTCGTTCACTCATGAGAAGTCAATTAATACTCAGCTCATTTATAAGAAATGAATCTTGTTCAATCTTGTCTCTCGTCTGAAACAAGAAGCTTCTAGTTGTATTCTTCAAGTCATTCAAAAAGAATACTCATCAAAAATCAAGTGTTAAAATTCTTTTTTTTCTAAAACTTCTGTTGTCTTTTAAGCAGATTAATTCAATCAATCTTTTATACAACTTGACATAGTTAAGTTGAGAGCTTGAAGCTTTGATCATGCTGCTCATGTCAAAGACATTGAAGTGTTTAGCATCACTTTAAAGAAAATCGATGTCTTTTTGAATCTTGAGTTAATCTCGTCTTCTAGTCTAGATTCTGATGAGTCAAAATTGCATCATGCAACTTTGACTGTTCATTCAAAGAACAGTTCAACTCTTGCTCAGTTCTCATCTTACTCTCAAAACAGTATGTATAATAAGAATCATCATCTGAATCTTCATTAAATGAAAAAGAAATTTCATTTAACTGCATTCATAACACAAGAAAATCTTGAAGTTTATTGATAAAGTAAGAATGTCGATTCAGTCACAATTCTATCGTTCAGATATTTCAAGTTTCTAAACATTTTCTTTAAGAAGAACGTTGATATCTTGTCTTTGCATCAAGCTTATGATCATGTCATACATTTTAAAGAAGATGCTCAATTCTCAGTCTTTGCTTTGTATGACATGAGTTGTGATAAAATTCTAGAACTTTATCGTTATTTGAATGAAAATCTGAGCAAAGATTTCATTCAAGTCAGTCACTTTCAGATGATCATTTCTGTTCTCTTCATTAAGAAATTTGAAGAAGAACTTTACTTCTGTATAAACTATTGAGATTTGAATGTTATTACAGTCAAGAATTGATATTCTCTGTCTCTGATCTCAGAAACGCTGAATCATCTAAATTGAGTTAAAATCTTCATCAAGCTGAATATTATTTCTGCGTTCAATCAACTTTGAATCAAAGAAGAAGATGAAACTCTCATTGTTTTTTGCACTTGATTTAAATTATTCAAGTATTTAGTCATGCTCTTTGATTTATGTAATGAGTTTATCTTGTTTCAGAAGTACATTAATAATACTTTTTGTAAACATTTAAATAAGTTTTATACAGCTTATTTGAATGACATCTTGATTTATTTCAATAATGAACTCAAGTATGAAATTCATATCAAGTTCATTTTACGAAAGCTGCAAGAAGCAGATCTTCAGATAAATATAAGTAAATGCAAGTTTCACATCACTCAAGTCTTGTATTTAGAATTGATAATCATCATTGAAAAAATCAAGATAAACTTTTTTAAAATAAACATCATTGTCAACTGATTCATCTTGATCAACGTTAAAGACGTTCAAAGTTTTCTAGATTTCACGAACTTCTATAAAAGATTCATTTATGACTATAGTAAAATAACTACTTCGCTCACTCGTTTCATCAGAAAAGATGTACTCTTTGTTTAATTTCAGAAATGTCAGATTGCATTCAACATTCTTAAGAAAGTCTTCACTTTCAAGAATATTCTTTGTCATTATAATTCAGATCACAAGATTGTGATAAAAATCAATGCTTTGAACTATGTGTTTGAAAACATTCTCTTTCAATACGATGAGAATGAAATTCTTCATTCAGTCACTTACTTTTTGAAGAAGCATAATTCAGTCGAGTGTAACTACGAAATCTATGATAAAGAACTCATGATCATTGTTTGTGCTTTCAAGAAATGATGATCAAAGCTTGAAAACTTTATTTATTTTGTTAAGATGATTATGAATCACAAAAATCTTAAGTATTTCATGTCAATTAAGCAGTTAAATCATCATCAAGCTCATTGAAGTGAGTTTCTGTTTAAATTCAACTATTACATCGTTTATCATTTTGACAAGATCGATGATAAGTTGAATGCTTTGACACGTTGCTCAAAAGATCTTTTTAAAAAGAAAGATACATTTAATTCTTGACATTAATATCAACATCAGACAATTCTGAAAACTCATGTTTTAAATCTCAATATTGTTAAGAATCTTGCTCTTGATATCTTCAACATCAAAATCATGAAGCTTCAATCACAAATCATTATTCTAGATTCAGTTCAGTTACATTTGTTTTCAGTTATTTCAGCACTTTTGCAAATTTTAGCTTTTATGAATTTAGAAATTGAAGAATTCAATGTTGAAGATGTCAAGTCTCAGCTAAATCAAAACATTCTGAATCTTGATGAAGATTTTGCTGACACTCTCACTCAGACATTGTGAAAGCAAGTTGAAATTAATGACAAATTCGTAGCTCAAATAATTGAAGTGCTTTGCAATGAAGCATGACATCACAACAAGATCTTTCTAATTGAGTGTTAAGAACATGAGAATCATTTGTACTTTCAAGAAAGAAAGTACATGCTCAACTCAGATAAACTACAACTTTATATCATTCAGCTCGCTCATGATAATGTCGTTGATGATCATTCAGAAAGAGCAAAAAGCTATGAACTAATCAGTTGAATTTATTGATGATCAAACATTTATAAGTATGTTCAATGCTTCATACAAAACTGTCACATGTGCACACATTTTAAGCTTTTTAGACAATGAA
>JAABUY010004385.1_pt1 | contig 14838 bp, 14 predicted proteins | sample 5560271 | NCBI WGS metagenome assembly JAABUY01 (sample SAMN10711886, study PRJNA513374) | rock metagenome | isolation source: Antarctica rocks | place: Antarctica: Victoria Land, University Valley
GGACGATTTTGACGATCTCGCGCTCCTCGCCAGGCAGGCCTTCCATGGGCGATCTCCTCAGTTCGGTGTGGTCAGGTGAGTGCGCAACAGGCCCGCAAGGCCGATAGTGACGTTCAGTCGGCCGTGAGACTCGAGACTCATTAGTTTTTCCCTGTGCTGCTCAGGCCGAGCTCGGCCAGGATCTGTTCGGTGTGTTGACCGGGCGCGGGGATCGGCCCCATTACCGGCTCGTCTCCGTCCAGGGTCGCTGGAGGCAGCAGCGCCTTGATGGGCCCCACCGGGGTGTCCACCTCGCGCCATCGGTTCCTGGCTGCGAACTGCTCGTGGCCGACGAGCCCGGCGAGGTCACGCAGCCGCGCGTTGGCGATGCCGGCCTCCTCGAGCCGCTCGATAGCCTCGTCGGCGCTGAGGCCGTCGAAGGCCTTCGCGATCTCGACGGTCAGGTCCTTCCGGTGGGTCACCCGCAGTGAGTTGGTGACGAAGCGCTCGTCAGTGGCCAGCTCCGACCTGCCAATCACCTTGTCGCAGAAGGCTGCCCACTCGTGCTCGTTCTGGATGCCGAGGAAGACCCGCTCGCCCCCAGCACATGGAAACGGCCCGTAGGGGGCGATCGCCGCGTGCGATGCGCCGCTGCGCGCGGGAGATTTTCCGCCATACCAGGAGAAGTACATCGGGAAGCCCATCCACTCGGCCAGCGCCTCGAGCATGGAGATCTCCACGGTCGCGCCCTGCCCGGTTTGACCCTTACGGAGTAGGGCTGTCAGGACCCCGGTGTAGGCATACATGCCGGCGGCGATATCCGCGACGGAGATGCCGACCTTGGACGGCTCGTCGGCGGTGCCGGTGATCGAGACGAGCCCGGCCTCGCACTGTACGAGCAGGTCGTAGGCCTTCTTGTTGGTGTACGGCCCGCCGTCGCCATAGCCCGAGATCGAGACATGGACCAGGCCGGGGTGCTTGGCGCGCAGGGTTTCCGCGCCGAGACCGAGCCGCTCCGCCGCTCCCGGCGCGAGGTTCTGCACGAACACGTCGGCCTTGGCGACCAGGGCCTGCATCGCAGCCCGGCCGGCAGCGGTCTTCAGGTCGAGAGCGATCGACTCCTTGGAACGGTTGAGCCAGACGAAGTGCGAGGACATCCCCTTGACCGTCTCGTCGTAGTTGCGGGCGAAGTCGCCCGCGCCGGGGCGCTCGACCTTGATGACCCGGGCGCCGAGATCGGCGAGCTGGCGGGTGGCAAACGGGGCCGCGACCGCCTGCTCGATCGAGACGACGGTCAGACCTTCGAGTGGACGCATGTGGTTACTCCTGGAGCAGGACGGGTGATGGATCTGGTGCCAGGCTGCGCCCGAGCCGTGACCGGTGCGAGTAGTGCTGGGGCAGGAAGTCGCTGACAGCGTGCTCGAGTACCTCGCCCCGGCGCCCCAGGTGGGTGCGTTCGATGTGCAGGATCGGTATGCCGGCGGCGCACCCAAGGTGGGCGGCGAGCGCCTCGTCGGCGGCCGTGGCGGTGACCACCTGCTCGGCCTCGGCGATGTCGTTGCCGTGGCTCTCGATCAGCCCAATGAGGGTGGACGTGGTGTGTATGCCGGGATCGGTCAGCTCACGGCATCCGGCCAGGGACGCCGCGATCCTGGGCGGTAGGTAGACGCGCGTGAGGCAAAACGCCTCTCCGTGGTGGCGCCGCAGCAACGTCAGCGAGTGGATCTGCGGCTCGTCCAGCCGCAGTGTCGTGGCCGCACCCGGGTCGACTGTCACCGACAGTGGGGCGACAAGCTCGAAGTCGGTGTCGACCTGCAGGTTCAACAGGTCGCCGACGGTGCCGAAGGGCCGGCGGTACCGCGTCTCGCGAGGGGTCACGAAGGTTCCGCGGCCCTGCACCCGGTAGACCAGCCCCTCCGCGACCAGCTCCTGGAAAGCTCGGCGAACGGTCTGCCGGCTGAGGTGATGCTCCCGGGTCAGGACCAGCTCGGTGGGAAGCGGCTGGACCTCGTCGAACTCATCCCGGAAATTCTGCTCGCGCAGCCACTGGGTGAGCAGGCGGTAGCTACTCTCGCCTCGCCGGGAAGCCCGCAGCGGCATTGGCGTCCCTCTTCTCGCCGAAGATCTGTACGGCCATTTATATTATGGCCGTACAAATCCGTTAAGACCCGAGCACCTCAACCCAGGTCGAGACCGTCGATGATGTGGTCGGCGATCGCCAGGGAGGAGGTCGCGGCCGGTGACGGGGCGTTGCGCACGTTGACAGTGCGGCCGTGCCGGGTGATCCGGAAGTCGTCGACCAGCTGGCCGTGGATGTCCACCGCTTGGGCGCGCACCCCCGCGGTGGCTGGGACGATGTCTGCCAGCTCGAGCTCGGGCACGTATCGGCGGGCCAGCGCGACGAACCGCCTGCGGCTGAGCGAGGACGCCAGCTCGGCGACCCCGGTGCGCCAGTGCCGGCGGGCAAGAGGGGCGAAGCCGGGCCAGCGCAGCGTGTCGGCCAGGTCGGCCCAGTCGACATCGCGCCTCCGGTAGCCCTGTCGCGCTAGCGCGAGCACCGCGTTCGGCCCCAGGGTGACCCCGCCGCCGACCCGGCGGGTCAGGTGCACGCCGAGGAAGGGGTAGCGGGGGTCGGGAACCGGGTAGATCAGCCCCCGCACCAGGTGAGTGCGCTCGGGGCGCAGGGCGAGATATTCGCCGCGGAAGGGGACGATGGCCGGGTCTGCCGCGTCGCCGACGAGCCGGGCTACCCGGTCGGCACACAGACCGGCGCAGGCGACGACCAGGTCGTAGGTGCGAGCCTCGCGCGAGGTTTCCAGGGTGACCGACCAGGAGTCCTGGACGACGGCGTGCACCTGCTCGTCGAGCCGGACAGCGCCACCGGCCTCGCTCACGTCGCGGGCCAGCTGTTGTGAGATCGCCACGAAGTCGACGATCGCGGTGTGCGGGGAGTGCACGGCCGCGACGCCCCGTGCGTGCGGCTCGACCTCGCCCACGGCATCGCCGTCGAGCCAGCGCAGGTCATGCACGCCGTTGGCCCGTCCGCGATCCAGCAGGCCACGCAGCCGCGGCACCTCGTCCGGCCCTCGGGCGACGACCAGCTTGCCGCACTCCTCGTAGATCAGGCCCCGCTCCGCGCAGTACTCGCGCAGCTGGCGGCCACCGCGCACGCACAGCTCCGCCTTCTGTGAGCCCGGCGGGTAGTAGATGCCGGCATGCACCACGCCGCTGTTGCGGCCGGTCTGGTGCATGGCGACGGCGCGTTCCTTCTCCACGACCTCGACGCTCACGCCGGGGTGCCGCTGCTGCAGGCGGTGGGCGACAGCCAGACCCAGCACCCCCGCGCCGACGATCCCCACTCGCTGCCGGTTCACGAGACGCAAAGATACCGTGACCCGAAGCGATGTCCGACGAAAGGGTTGATGTGACTCGGCTTCAGAGACTGGTCCCGGAGGTCCTTTCTGAGCAGCAGCGGGTGCTGTATGCGCGGATCAGCGGCGGTCCCCGGTCGGCCGGGCCGCAGGCCCTCCGACTCGTCGGCGACGATGGCGCCCTCGAGGGTCCGTTCAACGCCATGCTTCTGTGCCCCGTCCTGGGGACGGCGCTGCAGGCGTCGGAGACCTCGACGAGCAAAGCTTCCAGAACGCCGTCTCCCACCTGCACCCCGCCGGCCTGCAGGAGCTCATGACGCTCGGCGGCTACTACCGCATGCTGGCGCTGCAAATGCGAGTGTTCCGGGTCGACGCCCCCACCTGATGAATATTGGATACAATCTGCGTCTGACTGCCTACCCCGCCTGCTTCATCACTGGAGGACTGCCATGACACCGGTTCCTGTTGGACCGCTCGAGCTGCTTGACGTCGACCATCTGCTTTCCGACGAGGAGCGGGCGGTCCAGGGGAGTGTTCGGCATCTGGTCGACGACACCATCCGGCCGAACATCGCGCAGTGGTACGAGGCCGGCACCTTCCCCAAGGAGATGGCTCTGACGTTTGGCAAGCTCGGGCTGCTCGGCATGCACCTGGACGGCTATGGCTGCGCCGGGATGAGCGCCGTCGCCTATGGGCTGGCCTGCATGGAGCTGGAGGCTGGGGACTCAGGCGCCCGCAGCTTCGTCTCGGTCCAGGGTTCCCTGGCCATGGTGGCCATTCACCGTTGGGGCTCGGAGGAGCAGAAGCAACAGTGGCTGCCGCCCATGGCCGCAGGTGAGGTCATCGGCTGCTTCGGGCTGACCGAGGCCGACTTCGGCTCCGACCCGGCCGGGATGCGCACCCGAGCCCGGCGCGACGGGGCGGAGTGGGTGCTGGACGGCACGAAGATGTGGATCACCAACGGCTCGATCGCCGATCTTGCGGTGGTGTGGGCGCGCACCGACGCCGGCATCCAGGGCTTTCTGGTCCCGACCGACACCCCTGGCTTCAGCGCTAACAAGATCACCAGCAAGCTTTCGTTGCGGGCGTCGGTCACCGCAGAGTTCGTCCTCGAGGGCGTGCGCCTGCCCGCCGGCGCCGTGCTTCCCGGCATACAGTCCCTGCGTGGCCCGTTGACCTGCCTGGACGAGGCGCGCTTCGGCATCATCTTCGGCGCCCTGGGCGCTGCCCGTGACTGCCTGGAGGTCACCTTGGACTACGCCCGCAGCCGGGAGGTGTTCAACCGTCCGATCGGCGGCTACCAGCTGACCCAGAAGAAGCTCGCCGACATGACGCTGGAGCTTCAGAAGGGCTTCCTGCTGGCGATGCACCTGGGGCGGCTCAAGGACGCCGGCCGGTTGGCGCCGCGCCAGGTCAGTCTCGGCAAGCTCAACAACGCCCGCGAGGCGATCGCCATCGCCAGAGAGTGCCGCACCATCTTGGGGGCTAACGGCATCACGTTGGAGTACCCGGTGCTGAGGCACGCCAACAACCTGGAGTCGGTGCTGACCTATGAGGGCACCTCCGAGATGCACACCCTCGTCATCGGCCAGGCCCTGACCGGACTGAGCGCCTTCAGCTGAGCGCCATCACCTGAGCGCCTTCACCAAATGGGCGTTGTCGGTTCGCCATCCTCGGACTGCTCCAGCAGCGTCCGGAGGGCGGCGGTGGCGTGCTCGCGATGATCGCTGAGCACCAACAGGGTGGTCGCGACGTCGCCGGTCCTGACCGCCGCGACCAATGCCCGGTGCTCGGCGCTGACGACCTCTCGGTTGTGCTGCTCGTTGTAGTAGACCGAGCGGTAGACCTCGGTCGCATCCCACAGCAGGCGGATTAGCCACACCAGCCGGGGCAGGGCACACGCCTCGAAGATGGCGAAGTGGAAGCGCCGGTTCGCCGACGTCATGGCGATGACGTCAGCGACTTCGGCCGCGGCCTGGACGTCGCCCTCGGCCTCCTCGAGCCGGTTGATGTCCTCGGCGGTCATCTGGGGCAGGGCGACGGTGACGGCCTCGGCCTCGAGGATCTCGCGGATCCGGTAGACCTCCAGCAGGTCCGAGAGGGACAGCTTGGTGACGAAGTAGCCGCGATGGGCAGCGTAGGTGACCTGTCCCTCGCCCTCGAGGATCTTCAGCGCCTCGCGCAGTGGGACCCGGCTGACGCCGAGCTGCACGGCCAAGGCGTCCTGGACGATCTGCCGGCCGGGTCGCAGCTTTCCTGTGGCGATGAATCGCCGCAGCTCCGCGAGCACCGCCTCCTGGGCTGTGGGCGGCCGCTGGAACGCCTCGCTCATCCGACCTCCATGTGGCCCTCGGCGCCGTCATCTTTCTCGGAGTCGTCGTCAGCGTCGAGCCAGGCGAGGATCTCCTGCTCATCGCCGCCGAGCGTCGGTGGGCGGTGACGGTAGCTGACCGGCGTCGCCGACAGCCGCAACGGGTTGACGACCTGAGCCGACCCGTCGACGTCGATGATGGGTTCGAGTCCGAGCGACTCGGCGAAAGCCATGGCCTGCGCGACATCGTTGATCGGCCCGCACGGGACTCCCGCGGCGGTCAGCGTGGCGAACCATTCCTCGGCGCCACGGGTGCGCAGCACTGTTCCCAGGGCAGCGGTCAGCTGCCCACGGTGGGCCACTCTGGCGGCGTTGGTCGCGAACCGCGGGTCGTCCCTGAGATGGGGCAGGTCGAGGCAGTTGCACAGCGCCTGGAACTGCCGGTCGTTGCCGGCGGCGATGATCAGCAGCCGGTCGGACGTCGGGAACTGCTCGTACGGGCAGATGCTCGGGTGCCGTACGCCCATCCCGTGAGAAACGTCCCCGGTGAGGGCGTAGGCGCCGCCGAAGTTCACCAGCCCCGAAAGCATCGAGGACATGAGGTTGAGCTCGACCCGCTGCCCCTCGCCGGTGCGCTCCCGATGGCGTAGCGCGGCGAGGATGCCCACGGCCGCGTGCAGGCCGGTGAGGACGTCGGCCGTGGCGATGCCGGTCTTGGACGGGGTGTCGGCGTCGGGCCCGGTCAGGCTCATCAGCCCCGAGACCGCCTGCGCCACCAGGTCGTAGCCCGGCAGGTCCGCGCCACCGTCGGTGCCGAACCCGGTGATCGAGCAGTAGACGAGCCCGGGGTTCAGCCGCCGGACCGAGTCGTAGTCGAAGCCGAGGCGCGCCATGCTGGAACCGCGGAAGTTCTCGATCATCACGTCGGCGCGCCGAACCAGGGCCAGGCCGCGGCGGCTTCCCGCCGGAGTGCTCAGGTCGAGGGCGATGCTGCGCTTGTTGCGGTTGATCGACAAGAAGTAGGTGCTCTCGCCCTCGGGGGTCCAGGGCGGCCCCCAGTGCCGGGTGTCGTCCCCTCGTGGGGACTCGACCTTGATCACCGTTGCGCCGAGGTCGCCGAGCAGCATCGTGGCATAGGGGCCGGCCAGCACGCGGCTGAAGTCGGCGATGACGACGCCGTCCAGGGGCCCTGAGATGCACACAGTCGTAGCCTAACGAATACTGGATCCAATTTCTCCCCACGGGGGGACCCGACCGGCATCGCAAGGACGACCCCTGTGGCGTCCGCGGCGAGGAGGCCCTACATGGACAAGCCACCCGAACCAGCCAAGGACGGCTCGACGCACCTGCGCAGCGGAACGCCGGAGTACCGCCGCACGAGCCTGGTGCTGTTCCTGGCCGGGTTCATGGCGTTCGCGATGCTGTATGTCGTCCAGGGGATCCTTCCCGACGTCAGCCGGGACTTCTCCGTCTCGCCCGCGGCGGCCAGCCTCACGCTGTCCCTGACCACGCTGCCACTGGCCGTGGCCGTCCTCGTGGCGGCGTCGTGGTCGGAGGGGCAGGGGCGCACGCGGCTGCTCGTCGTCGCCGTGCTGTCAGCCGCGGTCCTCACCCTCGCGGCGTCGGTTGCCCCCAGCTTCGCGGCATTGCTCGTGCTGCGGGTGCTCACCGGCCTCGTGCTGGCCGGTCTTCCGGCGGTGGCCATGGCCTACGTGGCCGAGGAGTTCCATCCCTCCGGGCTCGGCACCGCCATGGGTCTCTACATCAGCGGCACCGGTCTGGGCGGGATGACCGGCCGGCTCGCAGGGGGTCTGCTCGCCAGCGCCTGGAGCTGGCGTGTCTCCATGGCCGCGGTGGGCGCGGCGTGCCTCGCCGGCGGCTTATGGGTGGCCCTGCGGCTGCCGTCCTCGCGCAACTTCGTCGCCACCCCCGGCAGCATGCGTGAGCGGATGGCTGGACTGCGCGGACCGTTGCGCGACCCCGTCATCATCCGTTTCGCCCTGGTTGGGTTCGTCCTCATGGGCAGCCTGGTCTCGTTCTACAACTACCTGCAGTATCGCCTCGTCGGCGCGCCGTTCGAACTGTCGGCCACGCTTGTGGCACTCGTCTTCCTGCTTTACCTCTTCGGCACGGTCAGCGCCAACTGGATGGGGCGGATGACCGACCGGCGCAGCCGCCGCAGCGTGCTCCTGCTCGGTATGGCGATCATGGCGGCGGGTGCGCTGCTCACCCTCTCCGACCTGCTGCCCCTGGTGCTGGCCGGCGCCGCCGCCATGGTGTTCGGGTTCTTCGGGGCGCACTCGGTGACCAGCGGCTGGGTCAATGTATGGGCCACCCGGGCACGCGCCCAGTCCTCCGCGCTGTACCTGTTCGGCTACCACGTCGGCTCGAGTGTGGCCGGCTTCGTTGGGGGGCTGTTTTATGCAGGGTTCGGCTGGCCGGGTGAGGTCGGAACCGTGCTAGTGCTGCTCGCGGTGGGCCTGCTCGTCGCCCTCTCGCTGCCGGCCGGTAAGGGCCACGCCTCGGCCGCGACGTCGGCCGCGGAGCCGGCCTGACCCGGCGGCACCGTGCCATCAACGCTTCGTATCCAATATCCAAAGCCCTTGATTTGTGGGACGCAGCGCGGTAGACAAGCGCCAGTAGAAATGAGCTACGAGAGAGGAACAAGCCGTGAAGTCGAGAACCGTGAAGTCGAGAACTATGACAGTCGCCGTCGTCATCACCGCAAGCAGTCTGATGGTGGCCGGATGCGGCTCCAAGGGTGAGGCGAAGAGCACGGGCGCCGCAAGCTCGGGGACGTTGACGATCGGCGCGTCCCTCTCGCTGACCGGATCGCTGGCCCGCGAGGGGCAGCTCACCAAGGAGGGCTACCAGCTCTGTCAGGAGAAGGTCAACGCCAAGGGCGGCGTCGACATCGGCGGCACGAAGGCCAAGCTGGACATCCAGTACCAGGATGACACGTCCAAGCCGGACGTCGCGGCCCAGCTGGTCGACTCGTTCAACGACAAGGGTGTCAAGCTGATCCTCAGCTCCTACGGCTCGGCCAACACCGAGGCCCAGGCTGCGGTCATCGAACGCAACGGCCAGGTCATGGTCGACTCTGCGGGTGCCGACAACAAGATCTTCAGCAAGGGCTATAAGCGCACCTTCGCCGTTCTGTCGCCGGCCACGGAGTACGCCTCCTCGATCGTCAAGGCCATCGCCGAGTTCGCCACGCCCAAGCCCAAGAGCGTCGTGTTCCTCTCCGCCGACGACGGCTTCTCCAAGACCGTCACCGAGGGCGGCATGAAGACTGCCAAGGATCAAGGGTTCACCGTCTTGGACCCGCAGTACTTCACCAGCGGCGCCTCCGACGTCAGCTCCGCCCTGACCAAGGTCAAGGGTCAGAGCCCCGACGTCATCATCGGCTCGGTCCACCTCGTGGAGGGTGTGGCCATCGTCAAGCAGGCCAAGGAACTCGGGGTGACGCCGGCCGGCTTCGGTGAGACCGTGGCGCCGCCGACGCCCGACTTCGCCAAGACCCTGGGGGCCCTGGCCGAGAACGTCCTAGGCTCCAGCCAGTGGACCGACGCCGCGCAGGGTGAGGACAAGTACTTCGGCAACGCCAAGAACTACGCCAAGGACATCTCGGCCAAGTTCGGCCACGCGCCGGACTACCACAACGCCGAGGCCACCGCCGCGTGTCTGGCTCTTGTCCTGGCCACCGAGAAGGCGGCCTCCTCCCAACCGGACAAGGTTCGTGACGCCCTCTCCGGGCTGGACACCGCGTCGTTCTTCGGCAAGATCAAGTTCGACGCCACAGGACAGAACATCTACAAGCCCATGTCGGTTATTCAGGTCCAGAACGGCAAGGCCCTGACGGTGTGGCCGAAGGAGTCCGCCGAGGCCACGATGATCTGGCCCGGTACCAAGTAGTGGGTGCGTTCCTCCAGGCGACGGTCTATGGCCTGCTCCAGGGAGGGCTCCTGGCGCTCGTGGCCGTGGGGTTTTCCCTGGTCTGGGGTGTGATGAACGTCGTCAACCTGGCCAACGGCTCATTCGTCATCCTGGGCGCCTACATCGGCTGGGGGATGCACGAGTCGTTCGGGCTGGACCCGTTCCTGGGCATGTTCGTCGCCGCGGCAGTGCTGTTCGTCATCGGGTACGTCCTGCAGCGCTTCCTGATCAACCTCGTGGTCAACGGGCCGATCTTCATCACGCTGCTGCTGACCTTCGGCCTCGACCTGTTGATCGTCCAGGGCATGAACATCGCCTTCTCGGCCGACTACCGCGGCATCAAGACGTCCTACGCCAGCAATAGCCTGGCGCTGGGCAGCGTCCGGGTGCCGGTGGGCCGGCTGCTCGCCTTCGTACTCGCCGTCGCGATCACGCTGATACTTGTGGCCGTCGTGAACCGCACACGCACCGGCATGTCGATCCTGGCGACCGGCATGGACCGCGGGGCGGCCCGACTGATGGGCATCCGGGCCCGCCACGTCTATGCCCTCACCTTCGGGATCTCGGCCGCCCTGGCCGGTATGGCGGGGGTGATGATCGGGACCGTCGGCACGTTCAACCCCTCGTCGGCCGCCAGCTTCACCCTCATTTCGTTCGTCGTGGCGGTCCTGGGCGGACTGGGCAACATGTATGGCGCCCTGGTGGGCGGCCTGGTCATAGGCCTGGTCCAGGCCTGGGGCGGGCAGTACCTGCCGGGCACCTGGGTGAACGCGTTGGCCTTCCTCGTCCTCATCGTCGTGCTCATCGCCCGGCCCACCGGGCTGGTCGGCCGGGCCTTCTACTCCGCAAGGGTGGAGGTCTGATGTCCACCTCGACGCAGGTGCCCGAGCAGGGCCTCACCGGGGCGGTGCGCCGAGCCCAGGCCAGGCGCCTGCTTCCCTGGGGGATGGGGCTGTTGGCGCTGCTGGGCGCCCTGGTGCTGCAGGGCCAGCTCTTCTCCGGTCAGGAGCGGACCGTCGCGACGATCTTCATGTTCGTCGCCCTGGCCCAGGCGTGGAACCTCATCGGCGGCTTCGCCGGCTACGCATCCTTCGGCCAGGTGGTCTTCTTCGGGGTGGGTGGCTACTTCACGGCCGTCGCCATGAGCCACTGGCACTTCAGCTTCTGGGTGTCGCTGCTGCTCAGCGGGGTCGTGGCGGCACTGTTCGCCACCCTCATCGGCATCCCGTTGCTGCGGCTGAAGGGGCACTACTTCGCCGTGGCCACCCTCGGCGTGGCCGAGGGCATGCGTGAGGTCGTGAACAACCTGCCGAACCTCACCGGCGGGGGCGCCGGGATCACCGTGCCGACTGTCGGCAGCAACGCCACGACGGCATACCTCGGCAATGACGGGTTCTACTTGTTGTTCCTGGCCCTGGCCGCGGGGTCCGTGCTCGTGGGCGGCCTCGTGTCTCGCAACAAGTTCGGCCACGCCCTGCGGGCGATCAACCAGGACGAGGACGCCGCGGCGGCGATGGGCATCAACACCACCCGGGCCAAGGTGCTGGCGTTCTCCCTGTCGGGGTTCATCACCGGGCTGGTCGGCGCGAGCTACGCGTTCCAGCAGGTGACCATCTTCCCCCAACGGCTGTTCGACGTGGACATCACCGTGCTGATGATCATCATGGTCGTCATCGGTGGCAGTGGCACCATCCTCGGCCCGCTGCTGGGCGCGGTGGCGCTGCAGTTCCTCTCGGAGTTCCTGCGTCAGAGCTTCCCCGACCTGCACACCTTCATCCTCGGCGCGATCATTGTCTTGGCCGTCGTCCTGCTTCCCCAGGGTGCGGTCAACTACGTGCGCGAGGCACGGCATACAAGGCAGTTCTCGTTGCTGGCCAACGTCCGGAAGTATCGGCTGTGAGCGCGGTGCCCGTCCTGGAGACGCGAGGCCTGGGTCGACGTTTCGGCGGTCTGCAGGCGGTCTCCGACGTCTCGTTCAGCGTCCCCGAGGGGCAGGTGCTCGGGGTCATCGGCCCGAACGGTGCCGGCAAGAGCACCTTCATCAACCTCGTGACCGGACACATCAGGCCCACGCAGGGGCGGGTCCTGATCGACGGCAAGGACCTGACCGGCGCCCGTCCCTGGGTCATCGCCCACGCCGGCGTGGCTCGCACCTTCCAGATCGTCAAGCCGTTCCGCGGCATGTCCGTTCGGGAGAACGTCGCCGTCGGCATCCTCTACGGTCCGCACGGCACCAACGTCATGAGCCGCGCCCTCAAGTCGGCAGACGAGGTGCTTGAGGAGATCGGCATGGCCGATCTGGGAGACAGGTCACCCGGTGAGCTGTCCGTCGCCGACGCGCGGCGGCTGGAGTTCGCCAAGGCGCTCGCACTCCGGCCCCGGCTGCTCCTGCTCGATGAAGTGATGGCGGGACTGCGGCATACCGAGATCGAGCCGAGCCTGGAACTCATCCGCAACCTCAAGGCCCGCGGCATCACGATCATCGTGGTGGAGCACGTCATGAAGGCGATCCTCGCCGTGAGCGATCAGGTCCTGGTCCTGCACCAGGGGCAGATCCTGACCTCCGGTGACCCACGCGAGGTCCTGTCGGACCCCCGCGTGATCGAGGCCTACCTCGGCCATCGCTACGCCAAACGTCGTGAAGGAGACTCCTGATGCTCGAGGCCAAGGCGCTGAGCGCCGGATACGGGCGCGTCCAGGTGCTCTGGGACGTCGACCTGAGCGTCGGGGACAACGAGATCGTCGCGCTGGTCGGCCCCAACGGCGCCGGCAAGACGACGCTGTTGCGCGCACTCAGCGGTATGGCGGAGCTCCGCTCGGGCACGGTCGACTTCCGCGGCCAGACCTTGAAGGGGCGCTCGATCGAGCAGATCGTCAACCTGGGCATCTCGCACGTCCCCGAGGGCCGGCGCCTCTTCCCGGGGCTGACGGTGCGGGACAACCTGCGCCTGGGCGGCTGGCGCACCCGCAACACCGACATCGACCGTGTTGTCGAGCTGTTCCCCCGGCTCGGCGAGCGGCTGAACCAGGTCGCGGGCACCATGTCCGGTGGAGAGCAGCAGATGTGCGCGATCGCCCGCGGACTGATGAGCCAGCCCCACATCATGATGATCGACGAGCTCTCGCTCGGCCTGGCTCCGGTCGTGGTCGACGAGATCATCGCGCGCCTGCCGGACATAGCCTCGTCGGGCACCTCGATCCTGCTGGTCGAGCAGGACGTCGACGCGGCGCTGACGGTCGCCGAGCGGGCCTACGTGTTGGAGACCGGCCACATCGTCCTGTCCGGTAAGGGCTCCGACCTGTTGGCCGACCCACGAGTCCAGGAGAGCTACCTCGGCGTCGGTTGAGATCGTGACGCTGGCGCAGCGACCGGGGAAGTCCGATCGGGACCCGACGGCCCCTTCGGCGTTGTTCAGCGCGGAGGCATCCGCAGGGCGCCGTCGAGCCGGATGACCTCACCGTTGAGCATCGGGTTGTCGAGATGTGCGCGACCAGCGAGGCGTACTCGACCGGCCGACCCAGACGTGACGGGTGCGGCACCTGCGACTCGAGGATAGCGGTCGCCTCGTCCGGAAGCGCGGCCAGCATCGGTGTCGCGAAGGTCCCCGGCGCAACGGTCACGACACGGATCAGCTTGTCCGCGAGGTCGCGTGCGGCAGAGAGGGTGAGGGAGACGATGCCACCCTTGGACGCGGCATACGCGGCCTGTCCGGTCTGCCCGTCGTAGGCGGCGATGGACGCGGTCATCACGATGATCCCGCGGTCACCGTCAACCGGCTCGTTCTCGAGCATGGCTGCGGCGCACAGGCGCAGGACGTTGAAAGTCCCAATCAGGTTGATGTCTATGACGTGTCGGAAGGACTCGAGGTCCATCGGCCCCTTCCTGCCGACGACCCGGCCGGGCGTGCCGATGCCTGCGCAGTTGACGACGATGCGCAGGTCGCCGAGCGACTGGGCCGCAGCGATCGCAGCCTGCACCTGGGTCTCGTCGCGCACGTCGGCCGGGCAGAAGCGGACCCGGTGGCCGAGTTCCGCGGCGAGGGTCTCGCCGGCGGAGGAGCGCAGGTCGATGATGACGACGGCGGAGCCGCCCTCGTGCAGACGGCGAGTCGTCGCCGAGGCCGGAGGCACCACCGGTGACCAGGGCCACCGTGGAAGCGTTGATCTGCAAGGGGTTTCTCCTTGGAAGAGAGGGTCAGCCGCGGAGCAGCTGGCGGGCGATGACGAGCCGCTGGATCTGGTTGGTGCCTTCGAAGATCTGGGTGACCTTGGCCTCGCGCATGTAGCGCTCGACGGGGAAGTCACGGGTGTAACCGTAGCCACCGAGCACCTGGACGGCATCGGTCGTGACCTTCATGGCCGCGTCGCTACAGATGAGCTTGGCCACCGCAGCCTGCCGGGTGAACGGCCGCCCGGCGTCCTTGAGTCGCGCCACGTGCAGGTAGGTCGCGGGCGCCGACGTCACGGCAGCCTCCATGTCAGCGAGCAGGAAGGACAGCCCCTGGAACGCACTAATGGATGTGCCGAACTGCTCGCGTTCCTTGCTGTAGGCCGTGGCCACGTCCAGTGCCGCTTGGGCCAGACTCGTTGCGGCTGCTGCGATTCCGAGCCGACCCGAGTCGAGTGCGTGCAGCGCGATTGACATGCCCATGCCCGCACCGCCGACCAGTCGGCCGGAGTCGACGAGGGCGCCGTCGAAGATGACCTGACGAACGGTGTCGCAGGCCAGGCCCATCTTGCGCTCGGGTGCGCCGAAGGAGATGCCGGGGATGACGAAACAGGACAGGCCCTTGCTCGGGTGGTCGTCGGTGCGGACGAACGCGGTGTAGAAGTCGGCGTGACCGGCGTGCGAGATCCAGGCCTTGGTGCCAGTCAGGGCGTACTGCGAACCGTCATCCGTCGGAGTTGCCCTGGTGGAGATCGCGGGTACGTCGCTGCCGGCCTGCGGCTCGGAGAGGCAGTAGGCGCCAAGGGTCTGGCCACTGAGCATTGACGGCAGGAGGTCCGCCCGTTGCTGCTCGCTGCCGTACTCGGCCACTGGATAGCAGGTCAGGGAGTGCACGGACACGCCCACGGCCACACTCATCTAGGCCGAGGCAATCTCCTCGACGATCTGAGGTAGACCTCGTAGGGCTGTCCGCCGCCGCCGTGCTCCTCGGCATAGGGCAGGGAGAGCAGACCTGAGCGGCCCAAAAGGGGCTCTCCCGGCATGAGTGTGGGTTCGTTCCGGCGCTTGAGGAC
>JAABUY010004386.1_pt1 | contig 14830 bp, 11 predicted proteins | sample 5560271 | NCBI WGS metagenome assembly JAABUY01 (sample SAMN10711886, study PRJNA513374) | rock metagenome | isolation source: Antarctica rocks | place: Antarctica: Victoria Land, University Valley
GATCAGCATATGCCCGCCGTCGCCCTGCTTCAGCGAAAGATGCCGTCCGGTCCAGGCGACGAGCTGCCGCAGCATCGGCGGCGCCGCTTCGGTCGCGATGACCTGCTGCACCAGGGCGTGCATCGGCGCATCGACACCTGCCAGTGCGCCGATGCGCTGTGCCTGCGCGCCGGCCGCGTTCACCACCTGGCCTGCGTGCATGACCCCGGCGCTGGTCTCGATCCGCCACCCCGAGGCCCCGGGGGCCAAGCCGGTGACCTCCAGCCCGGGCACGACCCGCACGCCGGCCCGGCGGGCGAGCGCCAGCAGCGCGGCCGTGCCTCGCAGCGGGTCGCCCTGCCCCTCCGATGGGCAGAACGCGGCGCCGATGAAATGCCCATCGAGGCCGGGCGCAATCCGTGCGAGGTCGGCAGCGCCGATGACCTCGGACGGGATGCCGCGGCTGCGCTCGAATGCCGCCTTCGACCGCAGCAGGTCCAGCTCCGCCGCCGTCTCGGCGAGGACGAGCCCGCCCTCGGTCCGCAGCCCAAGGCTCTCGTTCGCGTCGCGCGCGATCTCCCGCCACAGCGCGACGCTCGCGGGGCCGAGCGGCAGCGCCTCCGCCATCGGCCCGCCATTCCCTGCCGCATAAACATACGGCACGAGCTGGATGTGCAGGCTGCCGGCGTTGGCGGTGCTGGCCGCGAGGCCGGGCTCGCCACGGTCCGCCAGCACGACGTCCACCCCATCCCGCGCAAGGAACAGGGCGCAAGCCAGGCCGATGATGCCGCCGCCGATCACCAGCACCTCCGCGTCGTCGGGCAGCGCGGCAGGCACAGCGGTGATCCACTGCGTGAGCGGCGGCGCCTGGACCACCGCCTCGTGCGGGTCCGGATGGTCCGCCATGATCGCGCCGGCCAGCACGGGACGCAGCGGCAGGCGAGGGGCGGCGAACTCCGCCTCCGTTGCGGCGCCGCACAGGCGGGCGATGGCGGCGCCGCAGAACCGCCCGCCGCAGCGCCCCATCCCAGCCCGGGTCGCCCGCTTCACCGCAGCGAGCGAGGCCGCGCCGCCCAACCGCGCCTCACGGACCGCACCCGCCGTGACGTGCTCGCAGCGGCACACGACCACTTGGTCCGATAGCGCGGCCGGGTCTGGCGGAACGGCGGCGAAGGCCCGCCACAGCGCGCGTTGAAAACGCTCTGCCCGGCGCACCGCCGAGCGCGGTCCAGCGGACCGTGCAAAGCCGAGGCTGCGCGCCGCGGCAAGCCCGGCGAGCGTGCCGCGATGCAGGGCGACCTGTGCGCCTCCTGGCCTGGCCCCGTCGCCGACCGCATAAACGGTGTCGAGGCTGGTGCCGCCGGCCTCGTCCGTCACCGTTTCGAGCCGGCCATCCACGACGCGATGCCGGGCGCCGAGCGAACGCGCCAGCCCTGTCTCGGGCTGAAAGCCCCAATGCAGCGCGCAGGCATCGGCTGCGATCAGCCGTTCGCCTTCCGGCCCCTCGACACGCAGCGCTTCGAAGCGCCCGCTGCCCTCCGCCGCGACCGGCCGGGTGTTCCACAGCACCGGCACGCCAGCGGCGCGCACCGCCGTCATCATGCGCAGGCCGGACAGCGCCAGCGCCGGGGATGCAGCCGCCATGGCCAGCCCTGCGGCCATGGGACGCCGTGCCGCCTCGACGACGGCGGCGACAACCGCGCCGCCCCGCAGCAGCTCGACCGCCAGCTGCAGGTTCAGCGGCCCGTTGCCGGCGATGACGACCCGGCGGCCCGGGCTCACGCGATGGGTGCGCACCAGGCCCTGCATCGCCCCGGTCGTCATGCAGCCCGGCAAGGTCCAGCCCGGCAGGTGCACCGGCGCCTCATGCGCGCCGGTCGCCAGTATGAGCCGCTGCGGGCGAATGGTGAGCCGCGCGCCGGGGGCAAGCGCCACGAGCTCCGGCCCGTCCGCTCCAGGGAAGGCGCCCCAGGCCACGGCATGCAGGGTTTGTATGTCCATGGCGCGTGCGCGTGCACGCAGGCGGTCGCCTCGCCGTCCCTGCGCGTCGGGTCTTGCCGCCGGCTTGTAATACTGGCCGCCGGGCGCGTCCCGTTCATCCAGCAGCAGCACCTCGGCGCCTGCACCGGCGGCGGCGATGGCGGCCGACAGCCCGGCCGGGCCGGCGCCGATGACCAGGATGCCCGGTGTGAGCACCGTTTCCGGCGCCGGGTCCAGCATCGGGGCGGCAGGCCCGGGCCCGATCCGCATGCCATCCGCGACCTTCGTCATGCAGGCCCGCTGCGCCGGGCGGCCATCGACGGTCACGATGCAGTCGAAGCACGCCCCCATGCCGCACCACAGCCCACGCGGCGCGCCATGCGGCGTGGTCCGGAATGCGACGTGGCCCGCCGCGGCCAGCGCGGCTGCGACGGTCTCTCCGGCACGGGCGGGCACCGGCTGGCCCTCGAATGTAAGCGTGACGGGGCGGGCGTCCGGTGGTGGATGGCGCAGTCGCATCGGGCGCAGACTTGCATGCATGCGCCTGGCCCGCCATAGGACTGGCCATGCCCGAGCCGTTCCACGGCACCTACACGGTGCTCGTCACCCCGTTCACCGCCGATGGCGCCCGGGTCGACCTGGCGGCGCTGGAGCGCCTCGTCGCGTTCCAGCTACCGGCGCTTGGCGCCGCTGCTGCCTTGGGTCGGCGGCCCGCGCTACGTCAGCGGCACCAAAGCGGCGTTCCGCCTGGATGGGAATGGACATGGGCCCACCCCGCCTGCCTTTGCCGGACCAAGACCTCCCAGCCTTGACTGCAGTGATCCAGGCGCTTTGACGAACACCGGCGATGTCCGCGCGGCTGGTCAGCCCATTCGGCGGATGACGGTGTAGATCAGGAACGCGAACAGCGTGCCGCCAAGCCCCAGCAGGAGCATGACAAGGATGATGTCCATCCGCGTCCCCCGGCCCGGTCGGACGTCAGCCGCGTCGATATCCCGTGCGACCTGGCGGAACCGCATCGTGGCGACGACCATCATGGCGCCGCCGAGCAGGATCAGCAGCAGCCCGGCGATGTCGCCGACCGCCTTGTTCAAGGCCGTGGGCTGCTGGCCGGACAGCGATTGGGCGGCAACTTCGAGGAACAGGTCGAACTTCTCGACCAGGAAGCCGAACGCCATAACGGCGATGGCGGTCCGCACCCACGCGAGATAGGTCCGTTCGTTGGCGGCGTGGTCGGTATAGCGGTTGATCACCGCAGCAGCGCCAGGGTGGGCATAGTCATGCGCGACTCTATCCGTTCATCTGGCCGCTCAAGCGGCCGACACGTGCACCCGGTGCCATGCGGCGCTGAGGTAGCCCTTGAAGTTCCAGGTGTCGTCCGGCAGCGCCGGCTGGGTTTGGCCGGCGGAGTCCCAGGCCCGCACCGCCAGTTCGTGCTCGCCTTTGGGCAGGTCCAGCGTCGCGGTCCAGAGCGTCCAGCTCCAGGGTGCGCCGGCGTCGTGCTCCAGCTCGGCCTGCCGCCAGTTGCGGCCGCCATCGATCGAGACGTCCACCCGCATGACCGCACGGGCGGTGGCGACGGCGTAGCCGCGCAGGGTGGTGCTGCCGGCCGGCAGCCTGGCATGGGGCGCCGGCTCGCAAATCGCAGAGTTGAGCGGCATGTCATAGATCGTGAGCCCCTGCTCCCAATCGACCGTATCCTCGGTCACGTGAGGCGGCAGCAGCTTGTAGTCCCGCTGCTGCATGTGGTTGTCGGACGGCTGGTCCTGCACGGTGACGGCGGCCAGCCATTTCGGGCTGCGCACCCCCGCGAAACCCGGCGCCACGACACGGAGCGGAAAGCCGTGCTCCGGCGCCAGCGGCTCGCCGTTCATGGCGAAGGCCAGCAGCACCTCCGGCGCTATCGCCTTGGCCATGGGGATGGAGGCGCCATAGGTGAAGCGCCCCTCGTTGGGCATCTCGATCTCGTCGCAGGCATCGAACGCCGCATGGAGTGTGGCACCCGTCTCCGCACCCGCAGCCCGCAGCACGTCGGCGAGCGCCACGCCGGTCCATTCGGCGTTGCCGATGGCGCCCGGCGCCCAGGGATCGCCCAAGGTCGGCCGCACCGGCTGCATGTCGGCGCGGCGGTTGCCGGCGCACTGCATCACCGCTGTAACGCTACGCTGAGGAAAGCGCTGCCGCAGCTCCGCCATCGAAAGGTCCAGCGGCGCCGCCACCCGGCCGCCGACCCGCAGCCGGTGCGTGGCCGCGTCCAGATGCGGGATGCTGCCGTGGCTGCGGACGTAGAAGTCAGCCTGCGCGGTGGTGAAACGCGCCCGTAGCCGGCCGAGCGGCGGCTCGGCGTTATACGGCGTCTCGGAATGGACGATCAGGTCCGGCTTGGAATGGAAAGGATTGAACATGGCGGTGGTCCCCTGGCGTCGCGTTGGCCAAACGCCGCCTAAGCGAGTTAGTCGCCCGAATGGTTGGGATCGCGCCAGGACCGCTCGAACGGCAGCCGCCAGGCATGCGGGGCGACGAGCTGATGGACCGATTTCGGCCCCCACGAGCCCGGCGCGTAGAGGCGAACCGGCGGCGGCGCCTCCAGCAGGGGGATCGACACCTCCCATAGCCGCTCGATGCCCTCGGCGGTCGTGAATAGGGTATGGTCGCCGCGCATCGCGTCGAGGATCAGGCGCTCGTAGGCCTCGAGCACGTCGCCGATCAGGCCGGTGTCGTGCATGGCGAACTGCAGGCTGAGCTTGTCGAGCCGCATGCCGGGTCCAGGACGCTTGCCATAAAAGGACAGCGACATCTTCGAAGCGTCGGCCAGGTCGAACGTCAGGTGGTCCGGGCCCTGCGCACCGACACCCGATCCCACGGGGAACATGCTCTTGGGCGGCTCCCGGAAAGCAATCGAGATGATGCGCTGCCCCTCGGCGAGCCGCTTGCCGGTGCGCAGGAAGAACGGCACTCCGGCCCAGCGCCAGTTGTCGATCGAGCACTTCAAGGCGATGAAGGTCTCGGTGTCCGACTCGGGATCGACGCCCGCCTCGGACCGGTAGCCAGTGTATTGCCCGCGCACGACGTCCTTCGGCTGGATCGGCGACATGCTGCGGAAAACCTTGTTCTTCTCCTCGCTGATCGGCGCCGGCTCCAGGGCGGTCGGGGGCTCCATCGCCATGAACCCAAGGATCTGGAACAGGTGGGTCACCACCATGTCGCGAAATGCCCCGGTCGCCTCGTAGAACCCGGAGCGTTTGCCCAAGCCCAGCGTTTCCGGCACGTCGATCTGCACATGGTCGATGAAGTTGCGGTTCCAAATCGGCTCGAACAGCCCATTGGCGAAGCGGAACGCCAGGATGTTCTGTGCCGGCTCCTTGCCCAGGAAGTGGTCGATCCGGAAGATCTGGTCCTCCGCGAAGACCTCGTGCAGCCTGGCGTTCAGCGACACGGCGCTCGCCAGGTCGGTGCCGAACGGCTTTTCCATGATGATCCGCGACCGGTCGACCAGATCGCCGCGCGCCAGCATCTGCACCGCCGACAGGGCTGCATTGGGCGGCACGCTCAGATAGTGCACGCGACGGCTCTCGCCGCCCAGCGCCTGCTCCGCCCGCTCCACCGCCGCCTTGAGGACGTCGGCGCCGGCGGCCAGCGGCACGTAGTCCAGGGTTTCCGAAAAGGCGGCCCAGTCGGCCTCGTTCACCTTGCGGGTGGAGAACTGGTCCAGCGCCTCGCGCGCGATGGTGCGGAAGCCGTCAGGGGTAAGGTCGTCGAGCGAGACGCCGATGACCCGGCAGCCAGGGATGAACCCGGCGGTCGCCAGGTGGAACAGGCCCGGCAGCAGCTTTCGCCGTGACAGGTCGCCGGTGGCGCCCACGAGAACGACGACCTGCGGATATTTCGGGCCGACGCCTGGGCGAATTTTCTTCAACATGTCCATTCCATTGTAATAATACCTCGGGCGGCGCCGGTGGCCGAACTTACCCCGGATTCGTTTCGGACGCCCGTTCTGAAGTTTATGAAGGCGGATCATGGCCAGGGTGACCACCGCGGCGGAACTTCGGTTATGGGGGGTGATCCGCGTGGAGAAAGAGCAAGCGGCACGATTGGCGGAAAAAGCCTATGATCACCGTCACCGCGACACTCGGCTAGCTGTCAAACGGCGGCGGTATCCACGTCCGCTCGCATAACCTGCCGCGTGAGAACAGGCGGCCGGACCATCAACGAACAATACCGGGAGCGAACACCCATGACACTGCGCATTCCAGCGGCTGCATCGGCCGGACGACGTGCCTTCCTGGGCGGACTGGGCCTTGCCGGCCTCACCTTGTCCAGCCGGGGGGTGCGGGCTGAAGACACGACGACGCTGCCGCTGCCCGGCGGCCCTGGAGAGCGTGCGATCACCACGGCGTTCCCCGGCAAGGGGCCGATGATCCTGCAGCGCACCCGGCCGCCTTTGCTGGAAACGCCGTTTGAGGTGTTCGACCCGGTGTCCAGCGGGGGCGTGTTCACGCCCAACGACCGGTTCTTCGTGCGCTGGCATTGGTCGGTGATCCCGACCGAGGTGGACGTGACCGCCTTCCGCCTGGGCGTCACCGGGCACGTCAACGCGGCGCAGTCGCTGACCCTCCAAGATATATTGACCCTGCCGCGGGTCGAGTTGGCCGCCGTCAACCAGTGCTCGGGCAACTCGCGCGGCTATTTTGCCCCGCGGGTGCCCGGCGGCGAGTGGGCCAACGGCGCCATGGGCAACGCCAAGTGGATAGGGGTGCGGCTGCGCGACGTTCTGGACCGCGCCGGGGTGAAGGCCGGGGCGCAGCGCGTCCGCTTCGCCGGCATGGACGACCCGGTCGTGGGCACCGCGCCGAAGTTCATGAAGTCGCTCGGCATCGACCACGCTCGGGACGGCGAGGTCATGCTGGCCTACGCCATGAATGGCGAGCAGCTGCCTTTGCTGCACGGGGCGCCGCTGCGCCTGGTGGTGCCGGGCTGGTATTCGACCTACTGGGTCAAGATGCTGAACAGCATCGAGGTGCTGGACGGGCCGGACGAGAACTTCTGGACCAAGGTCGCCTACACCATCCCCGACACGCCGGGCGCCGACATGAAGCCGGGCCAGGCGGGGGTGAGGATGGTGCCGATCAACAAGATGGTGCCGCGCTCGTTCGTGACCAACCTGGCCGACGGTGCCCGGGTCAAGGCCGGACCCGTCCTGGTGCGCGGCATCGCGCTGGGCGGCGCGGTCGGCGTGCGCGCCGTGGAGGTCTCGACCGATGGCGGCGCGAGCTGGACGCCCGCCACGCTCGGCGCCGATGAGGGGCGCTACAGCTTCCGGGCGTGGCAGACGACGCTGGACCTGCCGCCGGGTGACGCCACGCTGATGGTGCGCGCCGCCAATACGGACGGGCTGATGCAGCCGATAACGCCAAACTGGAACCCAAGCGGCTATATGCGCAACGTGATCGAGACCACCCGCCTGACTGCCGCCTGATCCTAACCTGTCCGGAGATTTGTCCCGCCATGAACATCACCACCGTCGCCTGCAATATCATCGTTGCCGGGGGGCTCGCGCTGTTCGGCTTTGGTCACCCGACTGCCGCAGCTTCGCTGTCCCCGACGACGCCGGCTCCCGCTGCTGCTGCCAACTCGGTCTCGGGCGGTGGCGTCACCCTCACGTCCCTCAGCGTGGACCTGCCTGACGGCGACCGCGCGTTCCCGCCCGGCCCAGGCGTCGAGGTTGCCCAGGCCAACTGCACCGCCTGCCACTCGGTCGGCATGGTGATGACCCAGCCGGCCCTGAGCCGCGCAACATGGGAGACAGAGGTGCGCAAGATGGTCACCGTCTACAAAGCGCCGGTGTCGGACGAGGACGCCAAGACCATCGTCGCCTACCTCGACAGCATCAAGGGCGCGAGGTGATCCAACGGCTTTCCAGGTCGGATGACTTGGCTATAGGCTCGCCACAAAACCCCTACCCGAGCAGCAGCCAGCGCAGCGCGTAGGCGACCAGCGCCGTTGCCGTCGCGCTCGCCGCCCAGAGTCCGCCGAACCACAGCCACCGCGACGCTGCGCCGCCCATGGTCAATGGTATCCCGCATCATGCTGCACCTTGCCGCGGAACACCCAGTAGGCGTAGCCGCTGTAGGCTATGATGAGGGGAATCATCACCGAGGCCCCCACCAGCAGGAACACCTGGCTGTCGCGCGGCGCGGCCGCGTCCCAGATGGTGACCGTCGGCGGCACGATCATCGGGAACAGGCTGATGCCCAGGCCCACGCAGCTCAGCACGAACCAGCCGAGCGCGCACAGGAAGGGCGCCAGCTCGCGTCCGCGCGCCAGGCTGCGGAAGAAGCCAAGTGCCAGCAGGCCGACCAGCAGCGGCACCGGGCTGGTGAACAGGATGCCGGGCCAGGAGAACCACCGGTCCGCCAGCGCGCCGCGCAGGAAGGGGGTCCAAAGGCTGACGGCGCCGATCATGCCGAGCGTCGCCCAGCCCAGCCAGTAGGCCTGGCGCTGCGCCCGGTCGTGCAGCTCGCCCGAGGTGCGCCAGACCAGCCAAGTCGCGCCGAGCAGGGCATAGCCGACCACGACCGCTATCCCGCACAGCACGGTGAACGGGGTCAGCCAATCCCACCAGCCCCCGGCGTAGGCGCCATCGACGACCCGGACACCCTGCAGCAGCCCGCCCAAGGTCAGCCCCTGGCACAAGGCCGCAGCGGTCGAGCCGCCGAAGAACACCAGGTCCCAAAATGCCCGCCCGCGCTCGGTATCGGCGCGGAAGCGGAACTCGAAGGCGACGCCGCGGAAGATCAGCGCCAGCAGCATCCCAATGACTGTGGGATACAGCGCCGGCAAGATGATCGAGTAGGCCAGCGGGAACACCGCCAGCAGCCCGGCGCCGCCCATCACCAGCCAGGTCTCGTTGCCGTCCCACACCGGGGCGATGGAGTTCACCATCACATCCCGATCCTGCCGCCCGCGCTCAAAGGCGAACAGGATGCCGCAGCCGAGATCGAACCCGTCCGCGACCACATACATCAGGATGGCAAAGGCCAGTACGCCGGCCCAGATGGTCGAGAGATCGACTGAGATGCCCATCGTGCTACTCCGCCGGCTGTGGCTGCGCGTCGCCGTGCTTTGCCGCCGGGCCGGGTGTTATGCCCGCGGTGCGGATCGGTATATGCGGCGGATGCTCCGGCTCCCCAGCCTCCGGCGTCTTGCCCATCATGCGCAGCAGGATCAGCACGCCCGAGCCGAATACGGCGAAGTATACGACGGCGAAGACAGCCAGGCTGGTGGCGATGCCGGGCAGGCCGACCGGGCTCAGGCTGTCGGCCGTGCGCAGCAGGCCATAAACCGTGTAGGGCTGCCGGCCGACCTCGGTCGTGACCCAACCGGCCAGGATGGCCACGAAGCCAGCCGGACCCATCAGCACCGCGGCCCGCTGCAGCCAGGTGCTCTCATACAAACGGCGGCGGTAGCGTGCCCAGAGGCTCCAGGCGCCGATGCCCAGCATGGCGAAGCCGATGCCGACCATGGCGCGGAAGGACCAGAACACGACGGCGGCGTTGGGCCGGTCCTCCGGCTTGAACTCCAGCAGGCCGGGCACGCGGCCGTTCCAGCTATGGGTCAGGATCAGGCTCGAAAGATGCGGGACCTCGATCGCCCATTTCGTACGTTCCTGCTGCATGTCGGGCATGCCGAACAGGGTCAGGGGCGCGCCGTTCATCGGCTCCCAGTTGCCCTCCATGGCGGCGATCTTGGCGGGTTGGTGCTCGAGCGTGTTGAGCCCATGGATGTCGCCCATCGCGATCTGCGCCGGGGCGACGATGGCGGCCATCCACATGGCCATGCTGAACATCACGCGCGCCCGCGGGTTGGCGCGGTCGCGCAGCAGGTGCCAGGCGCCGACCGCGCCCACCACGAAGGCGACGGATAGATAGCTGGCCAGGATCATGTGCGGAAAGCGCACGAACACGCTGGGGTTAAAGATGATGTCCATCCAGCTGGTGGGCAGCAGCCGGCCGTCGGCCGCGACCGTGTAGCCCGCCGGGGTCTGCATCCAGGAGTTGACCGACAAAATCCAGAAACCGCTGAGCAGGGTGCCGCACGCTACCATGCAGCTCGCGGCGAAGTGCAGCCGCGGACCCACCTTCTTCATGCCGAACAGCATGACGCCGAGGAACCCGGCCTCTAGGAAGAACGCCGTCAGCACCTCGTAGGCCATCACCGGCCCGACGACGGGTCCCGCCAGCTTGGCGAATACGCTCCAGTTGGTGCCGAACTGGTAGGACATGACCAGGCCGGAAACGACGCCCATGGCGAACCCGACGGCGAAGATGCGCAGCCAGAACCGGTAGGCGTCGAGGAACACCGGCCGCTTGGTCCAAAGCCACAGGCCCTCCAGCACCGCAAGATAGCTGGCCAGCCCGATCGAGAAGGCGGGGAAGATGATGTGGAAAGCCACGGTGAAGGCGAACTGCGCGCGTGCAAGGTGGAATGCGTCCAAGGCAAACGGCATGCTGGCATAGCGGCGTAGCCGCCCCTCTCCGGTGTTGCCCGAGGCCAGGATGCGCTCATGCAATGCTGGCCGAGGGCTGGTTCTGCTTCTAGAACTAGGTCTGCTTGACTAATCTAATGCGTTGCCGGGGCGATCCATCCCCGCTTCGCTAATATACGCACGGTGTTTGGAGCCTGCCAAATGGGTGATGGACACTTTGGCTGGGCTTGCCCCAGCGAGGTCGGGAGTTCCGCCTAACGGATGAGGAGCCCGGTGATGCGACAGCCGCGCTTCGCTGCTCAATCAGGGCTCTGCGGCGTCCAGGATCCGACGAGACATGACGCCCGAGACCTTGCCTGTTGACGCCGCCATCAGGCGCTGCTTCGTTCTTAATTGACGAACGGTGGCGAGATCTCATACAGGACATCAAATTAAAGCAAGTCGGATTCGGCTGTCTCGATCTGCGCTTGAACATAGTCGGCGGCCTTGCTGGAGGCGGCCTCGCTGGCGCGGGCGGTGATCGCGTATCTGGCACGTCAGGGAACTCGATGCTGTTTAGGTTTCGTGATGGCGATACCCGGGTCGAGGCGCTCGTTGGGGCACGCAGCATCTATGCCGTCCAATCCCAGATCGATGCGTTTCGGGAGCGGCTCGGGCAAGCTGAGGACGTGATGACGTCGCCGCACCGCTTCCTGCCCTGGGTGTCGATGTCGAATGAACTGCCTGTCGCCTTGCTGCTGCGCCGGTCCCATGAACTGTATGGCGTCGTGCTGCTGTACTATCGTCAACGATACGGCATCCCGATCGGGCTGGCGCAGGCGGGCAACCTGGGCGGCCAAGGCGGCGTCATAGCCGCGGCCGCCGATCGGGTTGCAGCGATGGAAACGGCGTCTCGGGTCCTCTTGAGAAGCTCGCTTGCCCACACGGTGGTTCTTTCCACGCTATGGACTGACAAGACAGTCCCCGGCCCTAACCTGCCGGTCGCCGGCGTTCGGGGGCAGTGGCACTTTCGAGAGGTGCGCCTCCGCCTGGACCTGAGCGGAGGACTGGAAGCGACGATGGGACGGCTGGGACAAAAGATGCGCCGCAACCTGCGCTACTATCGGCGGCGGGCAGAGAGCGAGTTTGGCTGCCGCTTCTTGCCCGAGCTGACCCCGGAGCAGCGGCAGCAAGCGGTTGGAGTGCTGTTCGACAAGGGAAGGTATCCGACTAAAGCCCGGCGCGCCTGGCGGTTGGAAGCCGCTTTGCAAGCCATACCGGGCCATTTTGCCATGGGACTGCAAGACGCCCAAGGCGATTGGCTGAGCTACGTCACGGGATGGCGCGATACCGACGGCACTTCAATCGAATGGCAGCTCAACCGCGACCACCACGAGAACGCCTCGATCTCGACGGTCATGCGAAGCTACCTATTGGAGCATGAGGCGGAACGCGGAAGTCCCGCGATCATCTTCGTTGGCGAGACGGCTCCGTTCTGGAGTCGAGTTTGTGAGCCGAGCATCTGCGGAGACCTGCTCGCGACCCGCGAGGGCGTCATCGGCAATATCGCTCAAAAGTTGATGTGCCGGGTCAGTCCGATGGGCCAGGTTGCCAAGCTGCATGCGCGGGCGACTTCGGCCATGGTCTGATACCGGCGGCCCTGAGCGATGACCGATCCGCTGTTATCGTCTTCGCTTGTCTTTGCGAGAAGCGCAGCGACGCGGCAATCCAGAGCCGCATAGCCAAAGCCTCGTGCTGGAGATCCTGGATTACTGCGCCAAAGCCGGCTCGCAATGACAGCACACCTTCGCCGGACAGTGGTGAACGGTCAAAGGTCAGGACCGCTGGTATGAAACGGTCACCTTGACCGGTATTCCATGAACCAGTCCACGAACCGCGGTATCCCAAGCTCTAGCGGCGTCATCGGCCGATAGCCGACGTGCTGCTCGATGGACGAAAGATCGGCACAGGTCTCCTCCACGTCGACCATGGGGCGGGGTTCCGACTGCAGCACCGCCGATCGCCCGAGATGCCGCTCCAACAACCGCACCAGTTCGGACACCAGCTCTCCGCGGCTGTTGCCGATGTTGAATATCTTTGGGGCTTCGCCCATGACCGGAACACGGTCGAGGCACGCCACCAAGCCCGCGACGATGTCATCGATGTAGGTGAAGTCACGCTTCAGCGTGCCGCTGTTGTATAAAGTAATCGGCTGCCCTTGGCTGATCGCCTCGGCAAATTTGAAATAGGCCATATCGGGCCGGCCCCACGGCCCGTAAACCGTGAAAAATCGCAGCCCGGTCTGCGGAATGCCATGGAGGTGGCCGTATGCGTGGCTGATCAGCTCGTCGGACCGCTTCGTCGCCGCATAAAGCGACACAGGAGTGTCGACCCGGTCGCCCTCGGCAAACGGCAGCTTCGTGTTCCCGCCATAGACGGAGGACGAGCTGGCATAGACCAGGTGCTCGAGCCGGTTCAGCCGCCGGGCCGCCTCCAGCACCGTGACGTGCCCCATGACGTTCGAGGTGACATAGGCGTAGGGGTCGACCAGCGAATGGTGGACCCCGGCCTGCGCCGCGAGGTGCACGACGCGGGTCGTACCGGGTTCCCCGTCGAACAGGGTGAACATCGCAGCTTTATCGGCGATATCGACGTGCCTGAAGCTGAAGCCGTCATGGGGCGCCAGCTGCGCCAATCGAGCCTCCTTCAGGCGCACGTCGTAATAGTCGGCCATATTGTCGACCCCGACGACCCGATCGCCCCGGCCCAGCAGCGCGCGGCAAACGTGGTAGCCGATGAAACCCGCCGCCCCGGTCACGATCGTCGCCAAGCATTCCCTCCAAAATTCCAGCGCACCCGGCAATTTTTAACCGACGGTCGATCCGCTACCGATCGGACATGACGCTCTCGTCACCGTACACGCTACAGGTGCCGAGTCGAGTAGCCCCAGTTTGGAGGTCATGGGCGCATCATGTCATGAAGCTGCTTTGCCCGCGAACCAAGCTGCGGTCGAGGCGGTCGCGCCACCAGCCGATGGTGCGCATCAAGCCGTCCCGCAAGTGCGTGGCAGCCTGCCATCCCGTTTCCGCACCAAGCCGGGAGCTATCGGCCAACAGGGCGCGGACTTCAGAGTCGCCGGGACGCATGCGGGCCGGCACTTGGCGGATCGGCTTATCACAGCCGGTGAGTTCCACCGCCAGTTCGATCAAGTCGCTGACCGACACCGCTCTGCCGCTGCCGGCATTGTATGGCCGCCCGAATGCCACGGCCGCGGTGGCGCCAAGCGCCAGGAAGGCCGCCACAGTGTCCTCGACAAAAGTGAAGTCGCGGACTGTCGAAACGTCGCCGACCTCGATCGCCGTGCATGCGGGATCAAGCATCTGGCGAATGAGCGTAGGGATCACGGCGCGTTCGCTTTGGCGCGGCCCGAACGTATTGAACGGGCGCAGGATGGCGACTGGAAGCTCGAAGGACCGGGCAAAGGCTTCGGCCATCATGTCGGCGCCGATCTTGGACGCAGAGTACGGCGACTGTCCCTGCAGCGGATGGTCTTCGGTAATCGGCATCGTGAGGGCGGAGCCATAAACCTCGCTGGTTGAGGTATGGACGATCCGCCGCACACCGGTATCCCGCGCGGCCTCAAGCACGTTGAGCGTGCCGATCACATTGGTTTCGACGTAGGACTGCGCCGCGATGTAGGAGTGCGGTATCGCGATCAGTGCGGCAAGATGGAACACGATATCCTGCCCCTTCACGATGGCCCGGACAAACGCCGGGTCGCGCACGTCGCCGCGCACAAGCGTCAGCTTGTCACGCACGGCACCGGGGAGGTCGTCCAGCCAGCCGTAGGAGTCAAACGAGTTATAGCAGGCGAGTGCGGTAACCTTGGCTCCATCCCTGACGAGCCGCTCCGTCAGGTGCGACCCGATAAATCCGTCAGCGCCAGTGACCAGGATGTTGAGATCGCAATAAACCAAGGTCCGTTCCTATCCTACAGTGTTGAGATGCTGCGCGGCTCATTCAATTCATTTGCGCTCTCCAATCCACGTAATACACCTACACCGATAGCCAGCGATTGGCGCTGGTGACACCATAAGTATTCTGGGAAATCATTTAATGGAGAGTTTAGGCATGCATCTGGTTATACTGCTTTACCCAGCTTTCAATTGCTTCAAGACGCCGCGTGTCATCGTCCGGCAAAGGTGACCAGCCGAATACTGCAAGAACACTGCGAACCGTCCATTCTGCGTCTGAAACCACGCTCCGATTGGGGAAATAGGCTCACCATCCATCAGTTTAGCAGGCAGTCCCAGAGCTTTGGCAGCGGCAGGGCTCGGAGCATAAGCCTGACAGCTGTGCGGAGGCCTCGGGTGAACCAGGAGAGCTTGCTTCTAGCGAGCTTTCTGG
>JAABUY010004388.1_pt1 | contig 14828 bp, 10 predicted proteins | sample 5560271 | NCBI WGS metagenome assembly JAABUY01 (sample SAMN10711886, study PRJNA513374) | rock metagenome | isolation source: Antarctica rocks | place: Antarctica: Victoria Land, University Valley
AATCTCGACCGATGTCGCGGCTATGCTGGCCTTCGGCACCCGTTATTGCTGCCATAAGGGTGTCAAGATCTAGCACAAAAGCGGCTCTTCGTAGCTATTGGAAGAATCCGTCGTTGTAGTACTAGGGAGTGGTACAGTGGCTACAAGAGTGACGCAGGCGCCAAAGAAGGCACGCGATGGAGCACACGACCACCCTGTATCTCACCACGAGTGAGGCCGCCGCGCGCCTTGGCCTCTCACGGCCTGCGCTACTGCGGGCCGCGCGGCGGGGCGACATCCCCGTGTCCCAACGTACGCCCGGCGGACGGCTCCGTTTCGCTCCAGCGGACGTTGACGCTTACGCGCGTCGCCTGAGAGCTGGCCCCGCCGTGCGCGGCGACATCGTCAGCGGCCAAGCCATCGCTGCGCGTGCGCGTGTGGAGAGCGAGGAGTACTTCCGGGCGCTGTCCGCGCACGCCTCCGATCTGGTAACGGTCCTCGATGCGCGCGGAGTCATCCACTACGCCAGCCCCTCGTATCGCGACATCCTGGGGTATGAGCCGGCGGAGTTGGTGGGGCGAGACGGTCAGGATTTTATTCACCCTGAGGATCGGCTGCGCCTGCGCGAGGACATAACCCACCGCCGCGCCGGCGCTCGGAGCGTCGCCATTGCCTACCGCGTGCGCCATGCCGACGGCTCCTACCGTACCATAGAAGCGCTCACCAACAATCGGCTGGATGATCCCGCCGTGCGCGGCATCATCGTGAACAGCCACGACATCACCGCGCATGTGCGGCTGGAGGAGGCGTTGCGCGCGAGCGAGGAGCGTTTGCGCGCGGTCGTGGACAACGCGCCCCTGGTGCTGTTCACCCTTGATGGCGACGGCGTGTTCACGCTCTCCGCTGGACGCGCGCTGGAAACGTTGGGGATCCACTCCGACGAGTCGGTTGGGCGCTCGGTCTTCACTGTGTATCAGGACGTGCCGGGCATCGCGGCGCAGAACCGCCGGGCGTTGCAGGGTGAGACCTTCACAGCGCGCGTCACGATGGCGGGACGTATCTTTGAGACGCACTATGCGCCGTTCCGCGCTGAGGGAGGCGCTGGCGCCGGAGTGATCGGGGTGTCCCTGGATGTGACGGAGCGCGCGCGGGCCGAGGAGGAGCGCGCCCGTCTGGCCGCGATCGTGGAATGCTCCGACGATGCCATTATCGGCACGGCCCTTGACGGCACGATCACAAGTTGGAACGCCGGCGCGGAGCGGCTCTCTGGGTACACCGCGGAGGAGGCCGTCGGCCGGTCCATCAAGCTGCTCTTCCCTCGTGAACAGCAGGACGAGGTGGCGGCAATCCTGGCACGGCTGTGGCGCGGGGGGCGCGGTGAGCGCAGCGTCGACCTGGAAATAGTCCACCAGCGCCTGGATGGACGCCGCGTGCCCATCACACTCAGCGTCTCACCGCTCCGGGACGCCGCTGGGCTGATCGTGGGGACGGCCACCATCGCCCGTGACATCACAGAGCGGAAGCGCGCGGAAGAGGAGTTGCGGCGCCTGGCGCTGCACGACGCGCTGACCGGGCTGCCCAACCGCCTCCTGTTCCACGACCGCCTGGCGCACGCCCTCGTGACGGCCGCGCGCCATGGGACGGACGTCGCCCTGCTGCTGCTCGACCTAGACCGCTTCAAGGAGATCAACGACTCCTTCGGCCACCACCACGGTGATAGGGTGCTATGCCAGGTAGCTACACGTCTCCAGCAGGTCGTGCGGGCCGTGGACACGGTGGCGCGGCTGGGCGGCGACGAGTTCGCCATAATCTTGCCCGGCGACGATGCGGACGGAGCGGCTGTCGCCGCGCGTAAGCTTGCGGAGGTCCTCGACGCGCCCCTCATGATCGAGGAGCAGGCGCTCACGGTGGGCGGCAGTATCGGCATCGCACACTACCCTGACCATGGAGACGACGCCGGCACGCTCCTGCGCCGCGCTGATGTGGCCATGTACGCCGCCAAGCGCGCGAAACGGCCGTATATCGTGTATGCTCCAGAACACGACGCGCACGGCGCGGAGCGCCTCGCCCTGGTCAGCGATCTGCGCGAGGCCATCGCCAGCGGTAAACTGGAACTGGTGTACCAACCCGAGGTTGATCTAGGGAGCGGGCGTGTACACGCGGTCGAGGCGCTCACGCGCTGGCGCCATCCCACGCGAGGGCCCATCGCGCCGGATGTGTTCATCCCCCTGGCCGAGGAGACCGGGCTGATCCAACCCCTCGCGGAGTGGGCGCTGGAGGAGGCGATCCACCAGCGCCGCATCTGGCAGGACGCGGGCTTGAGCGTGCCCATCGCGGTCAACTTGTCAATGGACAACCTGCGCGACGATAGCTTGCCGGACAGGCTGGCTCGCTTGCTGCGCGCATACGCGGTCGCGGGCACGGCGCTGCGTCTGGAGATCACCGAGACGACCCTGATGTCCAACCCAGCCGTGACGCACGCTGTGCTCGTCCGCCTGGCCGCCCTCGGCGTGCGGTTCTCCGTCGACGACTTTGGGGTCGGGCAGTCCTCGCTGTCCGCCCTCAAGCGCCTGCCCATCGACGAACTCAAGATTGACAAGAGTTTCGTGCTGCACATGACCGAGGACGAGAGCGACGCCGTGATCGTTTCCTCGACGGTGGGCCTTGGCCATAGCCTGGGGCTGCATGTGGTGGCCGAGGGCATCGAAAACGAGCGAACATGGGCTCTCTTGCGCGCGTTGGAGTGCGACGTGGCCCAGGGATACTACCTGAGCCGGCCGCTGCCGCCCCGAGACGTGGAACGATGGCTGCGTGATCCCACGCGTTGGCTAGGAGTGAGCGCGCCGCACCGCACGGCCGTTGGTCCCGACGAAAGATCGCGGGGGATCAACTGAACCGTATTGCTTTTAAGGCCACGCCAAGGCGCTAGACCCGCTCACTCATCCAGGACACAATCTCGCCGGACGGGACATCTTCTTGGTCGCCACTGTCGAGGTCTTTGACGGCCACGACGTCGCGCTCCAGTTCGCGCGCGCCGAGCAGCAGCGCGTAGCGGATACCGCGCCCCGTGGCGTACTTGAACTGCTTGCCGTAGCCGTCCGCGTCAGGGTAGAGATCGACGCGCAGGCCACCCGCGCGCAGCCGTTGCGCCAGGGCCAGGCTCGCCCCCGTCGTGCTCTCGTCGCCCCGTGTGACGAGAGCCTGCGGCTGCCCGGCCAACCGCTCCGGAAACAGCTCGCGCTCCTCCATCAGCAACAAGATACGCTCGAGACCCAGGCTGAAACCGCAGGCGGGCACGTTCTGGCCGCTGAACATGCCGATCAAGTTGTCGTAGCGCCCGCCGCCGCCGCCGGACCCACTGAAGCCGGGGAACGCGATCTCGAAGACCGCGCCGGTGTAGTAGCTCAGTCCGCGCGTCAGATAAGGGTCGACGCACAGATGCGGGGCGGCGGGGCCGTACGCAGCGTACTCCACGACCTTGCGCAGGTCGGCGACGCCTTGCCGGCCCGCCTCGGACGGCTCCAGCACACCGGCCAGCCACGACAGCGTGGCCGCGTTCGTGTCCGGGGCCTCGGCCATCGTCCCCAACAATAGCGCGGCCGCCGCGGGATCGAGCCCACGCTCGTCCAGTTCGCGGCGCACGCCGTCGAGCCCAATCTTGTCCAGCTTGTCGATCGCCACCAACGCCAAGCCCTCCAGGGCGGCCGGGACCCCCGCGATCTCCATCAGGCCGCGCAGAACGCCGCGGTGGTTAAGCCGCACCGCGAACCCCGCCGAACTCTCCGGCTGCTCCGACGCGTTGGGATCCGTCTCCAGGAGTTCCGTCTCCAGGGGACCCGCGAAGCCAAGGTCGCGCAGGATTTGGGCGACCGCGCCGATCACTTCGGCCTCGACGGTCTGGCTAGCCGAGCCCACGATGTCGACGTCGCACTGATAGAACTCGCGGTAGCGCCCTTTGGCCGGGCGATCCGCGCGATAGACGGGTTGAATCTGATAGCGCTTGAAGATGCGCGGCAGCCGATGGCGATACTCGGCCACGACGCGCGCCAGCGGCACCGTCAGGTCGTAGCGCAGGCCGGCGTCGGCGAGCGTGTTCTCGGTGGGCGCGCCGTCGAGGACACGCTGAAGCTCCTGCCCGCGCTTGAGCGCGCGGAAGATCAGCTGATCGCCCTCCTCGCCATATTTACCCAGCAGCGTATCGAGGCGTTCGAGCGCGGGCGTCTCCAGCGGCTCGAAGCCGTAGCTTTGGTAGACGCGCTCGATCGTGGCGATCACATAGTCCCGGCGCAGCACGTCCAGCGGCAGGAAATCGCGCGTGCCGCTCATCGGCGCCGTGTTCATCTTGCTCATTATGCGGCTATCTATACATCCGTATCGGTATCAGTCATGTTATAGTAGGCGCGTGCGGGAAGGGCTTCGACCCGCACGGTCGCTAACGCGCCTTTTAGGGGGTGTCTTATGGCGAAACCAACGGCCAGGGCGATAGCGGTGCTATCCACTATCGCCCTGTTGTACCTCGTCGCCGGTTTATCGGCGGCGGGGTGGCTGCCAGCAGTGCGGTGGGCCGCTCTGTGTAGCGGCCGTTGGCTTGGCTAGCGTTTCAGCAAAAACGCTAGACTAGGCCAAAGGTGGGGGATGCGTGTCGGACTACGCCCCTCCACCGAGGCCGCGACGTCGACGCGCGACGTCACATGCCATGGCATCAGTATACTACACCAAAGATCAAGCGGCGGTTCGCGGCAAGCCGCTATACTATGGATGCGTGGCGCGCCGCTACTGTAGCGGTGGCGCGACGTTGATGGCGCCCCACAAACGCGGACCGCTCGATCTGGTGACACATGACCTACCATGTTTTTCCATACCGGCCTCAGCAGACATCCGGCGACGCGGCGCCTCCCCTGCTCCAAGACGCGGAACTGGTGGAGCGGGCGCTACGCGGCCAGACGGATGCTTTCGCCATCCTCTTTGATCGTCACGCTCCCCGCGTCTATGCGCTGGCCTACCACCTCATCGGCGACCGGACCGAAGCCGAGGATATCGCCCAGGATGCTTTCTTGCAGGCGCTACGTGCCCTACCAACCCTGCGTGAGCCAGGCTCTTTCGGGGCCTGGCTCACGCGCATCGCCACCAACGCGGCCTTCGTCGTCGCGCGTCAGAGAAAAAACCTGCCCCGCGCCGAGTTAAGCGACGTCGTGGCCGATACGTATCCCGACGCGACGCGCTGGGGCTCTCCCGAAGCCATGGGGCTCGCCGGAGAAGATCAGCGGCTGGTCCGCGCGGCGCTCGACCGCTTGGCTCCGTCACATCGCGCCGCCCTCACGCTGCGCGAAATCGGCGGACTGAGCTACGCCGAGATCGCCACGGCTCTGGGCCTGACACGCGGCGCGGTCGAGGCGCTGCTGTTTCGGGCGCGGGCGCGCTTCCGCGCTGAATACCGCAAAGTAAGCGGCGCCGCCCTGGCGCCCCTCCCTCAATGCACGCAAGCGCCACGCGTCCTGGCGGCGCTCGCCGACAACGAATTGGCGGGAACGCAACGCGCACGTGTCATCGCGCACGCGAACCGGTGTGCGGCGTGCGCGGCAACCTTACGCTCCCAGCGCGACACGCGGGCGCGCCTCATAGCGCTGCCCTTTGCCGTGCCCGCGGCCATGAAAGCGGCGGTGCTGTCCAAAGCGGGGCTATTGTTGGCCTCGTCGAGCGCCGCCGCGACGGGGACCGCCGCGGCGACGACGAGTGGAGCGGTCGGTGGCGCCAGCGCCGCCAGCGCCGCTAGTGGGGCGGCAACGGTCGGTGGCGCGACTGGGACGGCCGCGACGACAGCCGGCGGTACGGCAGCGACTAGCGTCATCACGGCGGGTGGCGGCGCCGCGACGGGGACCGCCGCGGCAAGCGGGGCGACCGGCCTTGGCGCGGCGGCGAGCGGCTCGGTCACGGGGCTTGCGGCCGGGGCAACGGCTGGCGCCACCGGCAGTGGAATCGCCGCTGGAATGGGCGCGGCCAGCGCCGCGACAACCGCGGCAACCTCGACGGCCGGACCTGTCATCGTGATGACCGGCGGCACAGCGGCCGTCGCCAAGATAGCCGCCATCTCCGTGGCCGGCGCGGTCATGGTCGGCGCGCTCGTCTCGAAACCGGCGCCGTCCCCGTCGATAGCCCTCGCGGTATCGCGGCCCCATGCGCGTTCCGCGCCCGTGCCCGCGCGCCGATCCCCGCCTCTGCTACCGTATGTGTCCATGGTTGAGCCAGATGTCGTACCAAGGCTAACCATTGCTCCGCATCCCTATGCCGCGCCGCCAGACTATGCCACGCGGAAGATCGTCGCGCGGCCACCCGTCAGCAGGGCGCCGCTCGATCAATCCGTGTCCTCGACGCCGCTGACCCTATTCTCCGTGACAGTTAAATCGCCGGCGACGGATAGACGCGTATTCGTCAATCAACCGTCCGCATCTGTCACCGCCGCGACGGCCATGGCGTCACCGCCGTGGACGGATACGCCCACCAAGGTGGTCGTCGTACACGACGAAGCGTCACCACTTCCAGCGCTGGCGCCACCCACATTGCCAACAGTGGCGCCAACCGCGTCGCCACCTCTGACGATAACACCAACCACAACGCCGCTCCCATCCACCCTCTATGCGGCGGGACCGGACATCGCTCCCCCGGCCGCCGCACGATTCAACGAGAGACAAACCTCACCGACGATCTCGCCGGCTGTCGGAGTTGGTACCGGCGACGCCACGCCCACGACGCCGTCGACGGTCGTGGCTCAAGGGACGCCAACGCTGGTAGCGGGATCGGTGAACGCTCAACCCGCGCTCGTCAGCGGCCGTACGAATGCCACAAGTACGCCTAGTCCCACCCCCACAGCGGATAACAGTACGACCAGCGCGCCGCTCGTGAGGGCGACTATCACCGTGCAACCACCCGTCGCCACAGTCACCGTCACATATACGGCCACCCCCACGCCGTCAACGGCGCCGTCGCTGAATCTAGCCGCCACTGCCGGACCACCCGCGCAACCAGCCAAGATTGGCGGCGACGCGGCGAGCCCGACGCCATCGGGTACGCCCACCGCGCTACTCATCACCGACCCTTTCAGTGTCACCGGCGGCATAACCGGCACGCCCGTGACGCTAACCGGCGAGGCGAATCCTATCGCGCCCACCGCGGCGCCGGCAGCGCCGCTCCCAAGTATGACGCCAACGGCAACGCCTTCCCCAAGCGCCACTGCTACGGCTATGCCAGCGGATACCGGGACTCCGAGTCCGACGGATACAACAATACCGACTGCGGCGCCGTCTATCACCGCGTCTCCAACCGCCGCGCCGTCGAACACTGACCCCGCCCTTAGCGCTACACCGACAGCAGCGGTTGATGAGCCATCTCCTACGACCATATCGTCCTCAACGCCATCGCCGTCTCCGGCGCCGCTAGAGAGTCCTACCGCTGTGCCCGCCACGGAGATTACTCCCACGGCCACGACCACGCCTATCCCAACGAGCACGAGTACGCTAGCCGTAGCCGCTACAGACACCACGACAACGACGCCCATTTCAACAGACTCGACAACACCGGCGCCGACGTCCATGGGCATGACCGCGTCGCCGAGCACGACCACACCCAGCGCCACGGCGGCCACCGCGACGAGCGCTACCGTCGAGATCGACAGCGGCGCCTCCGCGACGCCGGACGCTAGCACACCTGGCTAACAGTCGCCGAGCGGGCATCGTGATGAAAGAGCCGGAGGACTTATGGACCGCCAACGTATCGCCGTGACGCGTCTCTTGCCGGGCGGCGCGCTCGACCGCCTGCGCGCGGCCGGTAACGTGGCCGTACACACCGATGATCGCGCCCCGACACGCGACGAGGTAGTCGCGCTCACGCGCGACGCCGACGGCCTGCTCTGCCTGTTGACCGAACGTATCGACGCCGCGCTGTTCGACGCGGCGCCGCGCCTGCGCGTGGTCTCCAACTACGCCGTCGGCGTCGACAATATCGATGTGGCCGAGGCCACGCGCCGCGGCATCCTGGTCACCAACACGCCCGACGTACTGGCCGAGGCCACGGCCGACCTGACGTGGGCGCTGCTGCTGGCCGCCTGTCGCCGCCTCGGCGAGGGCGAACGATTGGCGCGCTCCGGCGAGTGGCGCGGATGGGCGCCGATGCAACTGCTGGGCGCCGATGTCTACGGCAAGACGCTGGGTATCGTGGGACTCGGACGCATCGGACAAGCGGTGGCGCGCCGCGCTATGGGCTTCGGCATGACCATCCTGCACCACACGCGCCGCCCCGTCAATGCGGCGGTCGAGCGAACGCTGGGGGCGCGAGCGGTCGGGCTGGAGGAATTGCTACGGGAATCGGACATCGTAAGCCTGCATGTACCGCATACGTCAGAGACGCGCCACCTCATCAATGGTGAGCGCCTGCGTCTGATGAAGCGCTCGGCCTACCTCGTCAACACCGCGCGCGGCGCGGTCATCGACGAGGCGGCGCTGGTCGACGCCTTACGCGATGGGGTCATCGCGGGAGCCGGGCTCGACGTCTACGAACGCGAACCGCGGCTCACGCCGGGCCTGCTCACGTTAGAGAATGTCGTCCTGGCGCCGCACCTGGGCTCGGCCACGATCGAAGCGCGCACGGCCATGGCCGACCTTGCCGCCGACAACCTGCTCGCGGCGCTGGCCGGCCTCCGGCCCCCACACCCCGTCAACTCTGATGCGCTAAAGCTATACTAGGCCCAGCAACTCTTCCAGACACGCGGGCTGGTAGCCCTGCACGGGGACGCCGTCAACGACGGTGACCGGAGGCAGCGGCAGGCCGAGCGCCAGGAACTCACGCAGGGACCGCTCGTCCCGCGTGACATCGCGCAACTCGTACCGCACATCATGATCGGAAAGAAACTCTTTCACAGCCCGGCAGGGCGTTCAACGCTCGTGCGTGTAGAGAATGACCGTGTGCTCCTGTTCGTCCATACCTACAGCTTGCCAGATCCACTTCTTCGGTGAGCATATGCTACCGCGATCAAGGGGGGCGCGGTCACGGCGTCGTAGCGATCAGCCGTCAGCCGACGGCTAATCGCCCTGGGCCTGATCCTCGCAAATAGTGTCGGCCAACCCCTCGGCGTGCCCCGCCGGGACCAGGACGGTGAGGCGGTCGCCCCGCCGCAACTCTGTCTGTCCGTTCGGCGCGAACGTGTCGGCGCCACGGCGGATGGCGACGACGAGCGAGGAGGGGGGCCACGCGATCTCCATAACGCGCCGGCCTACCGGTGCGCGGTCGCCCGTCAATTCCAGGTCGACGATGCGGTAGCCGCGCAGCCGACCCAAGAGCGGGTCGCCATCGGGGACCTGCAGCCCGTCAGGCGACTCAGGCGCATGCGTTGGTACATCCCGCGGCCCCTGCGTGGCGGCGGCAGGCTGACGCGTCGCCCTCCGCTCAACCTGGTTGAGGCTCTGCTCCAGGCGTTCGTTGTAGGCGCGCAGCACATCACGCTGGGTCACCCACCCGCTGACGGTCTTTTGATCCGCGGCCAGCACCGGCAACCCCGACCGCTCCTCATGAACAAGCAGCCCCAACGCACGCTCCAGGCTCTGGTTGGCGTAGAGCGCCGGCGCCGTGCGCGCCAGATCGCCCGCCACCACGTCCAGCGCGTTATCGCGCACGGCCTGCTCGACCTCCTGTAAGGTGACGGCGCCACGGAAGGCGCCATCCTTGTCCACGACCGGCAGGGCGTCGCACTCCTCCTCGGTGAAGCGCGCGATCAACTCATTGAGCGTAACGCTCTGGGGCACACCGTTGGGGAGCGCCCGCATGGCGTCGGCGACAGTCAGGATCTCCATCAAGTTGGCCGAGCGCCCGCGCATGATGTCGATGCCGCGCCGGCGCAGCTTGAGCGTGTAGATCGTATCGCGGGAAATACCCTTGCTGATCGCCGTGGCGAGAACAATCGCGGCCATCAGGGGCAGGATAATGGTGTAGTCGCCCGTCAACTCGAAGATGATGATGACGGCGGTAATGGGCGCGCGCGCCGCGCCGGCGAACACCGCCCCCATCCCGACCAGGCCATAGGCGCCGGCCGGACCCACCGCCCCTGGAAAGATACCGTGTAGCACCTGGCCATAGGCCGACCCAAGCATGGCGCCGATGAAGAGCGACGGCGCGAACACGCCGCCGGACCCGCCGATGGCGATGGTCAAGCTGGTCGCCACAGCCTTGGCGACCAACAGGACGACCAGAAACCACACAACGTACGCGCCACGGATACCGTTCTGTAGGACCGGGTAGCCGACGCCATACATCTGCGGCAGCGCGAACAGCAGCAGGCCCAGCAACAGTCCCCCCACCCCCGGCCGTAGCCAGTCAGGGCCACGCCACACACGGTCGGCAAGGTCCTCCAGGCCGTAGAGCACGCGCACGAAGCCGATGCCCACGGCGGCCGCGAGCACCCCCAGGACAGCGTAGAGCAGATACTCCCAGTAGGACACGAGGTGGAACGCCGGCAGCGTCAGGAACGCTTGCGCGCCGAAGGCGGCGCGCCCGATCACGGCCGCTGTGATCGACGAGAGCACCACCACGCCAAAGGCCTCGGTCTCGAAGTCGCGCAGGATGAGCTCGAGCCCGAAGAAGACCCCCGCGATCGGGGCGTTGAAGGTGGCGGAGATGCCGCCGGCCGCGCCACAGGCGACGAGCAGGCGTAGCCGCGAGTCGGGGACCCGGACGGCCTGCCCCAGCGTTGAGCCGAGCGCGGACCCAATCTGCACGATCGGCCCCTCGCGTCCGACCGATCCACCGCCGCCGATACAGAGCGCCGAGGCTAGCGACTTGACGATCGCCACGGCCGGGCTAATACGGCCGCCGCGCTCGGCCACCGCGAGCATGACCTCAGGGACACCGTGGCCACGCGCCTCGGGCGCGAAGCGGGCGATCAACGGACCGTAGATCAGGCCCGCGACCGCCGGCGCCAGTACGACGAAGAACGGACCCAGCCAGGCGACATGCGGGTTGGCCGCCCCGGAAAAGAACGGGTGCGCGGCGCGTCCCGTCGCACTGTAGTCGTTGTGCCCCGAGAAGAGGAACGTGAATCCCAGGATCAGGTAGCGGAAGATGACCGCGCCGGCGCCGGCGCCAGCGCCCACGATGAGCGCGAGGAAGACCAGACCCGGCGTGCTCCCGCGCAACCAATCATAGACCCGTGCGCTCGTCGCGGTGGGTAAGCGTAGCGATCCGCGCGGCGCGGCGTTCGTGTGTCGCTCGCGCACGCTCATAGGCGGACGCCTCTTCCTGGCGCCGAATCAGGGAGCTTTGTTTGACGTAGCGCCCCCTGGGACCGCTGGCATCCTGCCGTCCTACCGTTGCCGGCAGGATGCCAGCGGTCCCAGGGGGTACGCCTCGCTGCAACGTAACCCCTCACGGAAACCACTAGCGCAAAGCGATTTATACAACCGGCTGTTTTGCCCATAGTACTGTCGTTCATGGGTATAGTGTAGCGTACTGAGGGCGCCTGCTTCTTGATCGTCTGTATCCCCTCCTCCAGTCGCGACTGGTGATTCGCCGCTAGCCCCGACGTGTCCCGTATAGTTAGGGCAGGAACAAAGGAGGACGCGGCATGACCCGTGGCGTACAACCCGACAAACACACCGCCTACTACGAGTTGCTCGACGCCTGCGCGACAGGCGGCTGCCCGGTCTGCGCGCTGACCCTGGCCGCTGTCACGAGCTACCTACAAGCAATCACCTACGAGCACGTCAACGACCCTGAGTTCCGCGACGCCATCGTCGCGGCGCGCGGCTACTGCAACACTCACTCCTGGCGGCTGCGTGAGTTGCGCGTCGCCCTCGGCACGGCCTTGATGTACCGCGATGTGATCCGCGACGCCGCCGCCGAGTTGGCGCGCTCAGCGACAGGCGGACGCCCCGACCTTTTCGGCGCGGGGCAGGGGCAGGGGCGGGGCCACGGCGGCGTGCGCGACCGGCTGGCCGCGCTGGCGGGAAGGGACGCGTCCGACAATGGTGGGCGCGTCACCGATCCACACCGCACTTGCCCCGCCTGCCAGGAGCGCGACCGCTACGAATTGCTTTACCTGGAGGCCCTGCTCGACCACACACAGGATGGGCGCATGGCTCAGGCATTCACCGACGCCGGCGGCCTGTGCATGGTCCACCTCGACCGCCTCATCACGACGACCCGGCAGGCCGCCGCGCTAGCGCGGCTCATCTCCTTACAGCGCGAATGCCTGCTGCGCCTGCACGACGAACTGACCGAATTCATCCGCAAGAACGACTACCGCTTCAGCAGCGAAGGCATGGGCGTGGAACGTGACTCGTGGGTCCGCGCCGTCGAGATCGTCGCCGGCAAGCCCGGTGTTAGATGAGTAATTAGTGTGAGCCGCTGCGTGCCTGCACCCCACGCAACCCTGTCACAAAGGTGACGCCGCCGATGGCGTTGCCGATGACGGCCGGAATCAGGAACGCCGTGAGCCAACTCATCCAGGTGATCGGCGCCCCGGCGAACATGGCCAGCAGCACCTCGATCGACCCGATGATGCAGTGGTAGAGTTGAAGGCCGACGAGCAGGTAGGTGATGGCATAGATGATCAGCAGATGCGCCGCGCCCCCCTGAACGGTCTTCAGGAGCCAGGACGTCAGGGCGACGAGCCAACCGCCAAGCACACCGGCGAGCGCGGCTTGCAGGAACGAGTGGCCGACGAACGAGCGGCCCAGCTCGCGGTAGACCGCCTTGTAGGGGTCGAACACGACCGCGGTGTGCGCGATGAACAGGGCAAATATGACGGTACCGACAACGTTGCTCGCCAGGACCAGCGCCCAGCGCTGGGCAAGCTTGCCAAATGTGCCCTTGCCGGCAAGGAGGCCTGCCACGGGGGTAAGCGTATTCTCGGTGAAAAGCTCCGACTTGCCCAAAATCACGACGATAAAACCCAGTGGATACAGGAAACCGCCCAGGAATATAGCCGTAGGCAGGCTCATGTGGAAAGCAGCGTGCAGCCGCCCCGCCACCACGGCCACGGCCAGCGGCCCGAAGCCGATATCCAGTCCGGCCACGAGACCCGAGATGCTGATGTCGAGGGCGGACCGCTGCAACTCCGCCTCCCCCTCCTCAACCAGGGGCTCGAAGACGTCTTGAACGTCCTGATTCTTGCTCGCCGCCATAGCTATCTCCTTATCACTGTCACTCACCGAGGGCGCGGCGGACGAGCGGGCCGAAGCGTCCGCGCATGAGCCGATAGAAGGGCGTGCGGCCGTAGTAGCCGAGCGCGGCCTGCTGCACGGCCATGGACAGCGTAGGGTAGACGTGGATCGTCCGGGCTAGATCGAGCACATCTAGCCCCTTGCGCATGGGCAGCGTCACCTCCTGGATGTACTCGCCCGCGTGCGCCCCCACGATGTGACCACCCAGGATCTTGCCGCGCGGCGTGACGACGAGCTTGACGAAGCCCTCCGTCTCGCGCTCGGCATAGGCGCGGTCGACCTGAGTGAAGGGCGCGCACAGCACGACGACGACGCCGTGGGCGCGGCGCGCCTCCTCTTCGGTCTGACCGACGCGCGCGACCTCGGGATCGGTAAAGGTCGTCCACGGCATCGGCGCGAGGTTGGCCTTGCTCTTGAGGCGCGGGAAGAGGGCGTTGCGCACAGCGGCGGCGGCTTGGAACCCCGCGGCGTGGGTGAAACGGTAGGGTCCCGTGACGTCGCCGCAGGCGAAGATATGCGGCGCGGTGGTGCGCAGGTACGAGTCGATCGTGACACCCTGGTGCGGGTCATAGGCCACGCCGACCGTCTCCAGCCCCAGCCCCTCGACGTTGGGCCGGCGCCCCAGCGCGATCAGCACGCGGTCGCCGCGCGCCTCGCCGGGGCCGTTCGCGCCGTCGAAGTAGACGCGTATCTCAGCGCCGTCGCGCGCGACGCGGCGCGCCGTTCCGCGCTCCACCGTGATGCCGTCGTGGGCGAATATATCGTGTAACGCGGCACGCACGTCGCCATCCTCGCGCGGCAACAGCCCCTCCTCCGCGATGACCGTCACCTCCGCGCCTAGCCGCCGAAACGCCTGCGCCGACTCGACCCCGACTGGGCCGCCCCCGACGACGAGCAGCCGCTCAGGTAGATCGCGCAGGCTATAGAGGGTCTCGTTGGTCAGGTAGTCGACCGTGTCTAGGCCCGGAATGGGCGGCACGGCCGCGCGCGAACCGGTGCAGATGATGAAGGCGCGCCCGCGCAGGGCGCGGCCGTCGACCTCCAACTCGCGCGGCGATCGGAAATGGGTCTGGCCGAGCGCCACGTCGATGCCCAGGCGTCGCATCGCGTCGGCGTCCTCGCCCCGGTCGATCGCGGCGATGACGCCGTGCACACTGTCCATCACCGCGCCCAGGTCGACCGGCTGTAGGTCGCCACGCAGCCCGAACTCCTCCAGGCGGCGCGTCTGGTGCGCGACCCGCGCGGCGGCAATCAGGCTCTTGCTCGGCACACAGCCCGACCACAGGCACTCCCCGCCCAAACGCTCCTTATCGACGAGCGCCACGCGCGCGCCCAGCCCCACGGCCGTCCGCGCCGCCGTTAGGCCCGCCGAACCGCCGCCCACGACCACGATGTCATATGTCCTACCCACTACCGTCCTCCCTTCGCGCGTCTGCCTTATCAGTGTAAACGCGCGACAAGCCCTGTGGGAACTATGGACATTTTAGAACAAATAACCTATAATGATGATAATAGGCGGGGACGTATACCCGCCTCAAGCCTTACGGTATTGGTCACAAGTTAAGCAGTTGAGGCAAAAGTCAAGCACAATTGCGCGAAGCGCGCGGGGGTAGGATCACGTTGACGCTTCCTCTTTACGATACC
>JAABUY010004389.1_pt1 | contig 14826 bp, 15 predicted proteins | sample 5560271 | NCBI WGS metagenome assembly JAABUY01 (sample SAMN10711886, study PRJNA513374) | rock metagenome | isolation source: Antarctica rocks | place: Antarctica: Victoria Land, University Valley
CCGCCAAGCCGCTCGCGCAGCGCTTCCAGGCGTTTGTGCTCACGCACCCCACGCTCCGGCCGCGCGTGACCAAGCTTGCGCAGGCACGCACGCAGACATGGGCACTGCGTGCGCTCAGCCATTGGCCTGTACATATTTTTGGCTTCACAGCAGACACCCTTGCGCACGCTGAGGTATACGTTAGCTGCTGTGCGTTGACCTGCTGCGCGAGACAGGTGGTGCACCGCTTCGAGACGCGCGTGACGCGGAGCGCCGAGGGCAAAACCGGCAAGGTGTTCGTGGGGGACCTGTCAGACGAAAATGCCCTCGATCTTGCTGGTAAACTTGTCAGCGAAGCCTTCCTCTATACGGTGCAGGGCCCGCTCACCCCGCTTCATTGTGCCCAATACCGCCTTGAGCTCTTGCGCTGAATTGCTCAGAGCAGTTCAGGGCAACGCGGCTGGCACTTCACGCAGCCTTGTGCTGGTGTTTTGCACTAAGTGTGTCTCAATACAGTTTGGTCCTGCATCTGACGAGTGCGCAAGTGCAGACGTTGAGTAGTTTGTAGCTCGTGGGCAAGCCAAGCAGCAGCCGGGAGGCACCGTCCGAAGGCGCTGAGTCAGGCTGCAGCGGCGGCGCAGGTGGCGGTGGGCGTGGTGGCCTTTGAGTACAACCGGCAGTCCAAGAAGGATGGCGAGAAGGCCAGGAAGGAGGGCGCGCTGCGCCAGCAGGCGGAGTCGCGCTACCAGGAGCAGCTGGAGGTGCGGCTACCCTAAACCTAACCCTACCATACAACCGCCCTTGACGCCTTGCCAAGGCACCCGAGCTGGCCTGCTGCAGCCTAGGCGGGCCGGCCCTGGCCTGCTGTGCGGGTTGGCAGAGCGGGGCGCTTGCAGCGCGCGGAGGCGCGGCGCGCTGGCGGCCCTTGCCGGGAGCCCGCAGGCCTAGCTAGGTTGCGCGGTGCGGGGCTCTGCTGTGCATGCCAGCATGTCTACACTATGTCTGCCTCTCCTGCCTGCCTGCACAAGGAAAATGCTCGGTGGCAGCTAGCCTACTTGCACGGCACGCCGGCGCGCAGTGTCAGCGGCGGTACGAGGAGCGGATGGCCGCGCTGGAGCGGCGGCTGGAGGCCGTGGCCGGCCGCTGGGAGGCGGCGCTGGCGGGGCAGGAGGCCGCGGAGGCGCAGCCGGACGCGGCCGGGCGCCCGCTGCAGCGCAGCACCTCCTTCTACAACATGTTCAGCCTGTCGCGCGGCTGAGGCGCGGCAGGGCGCGAGGATAGGGTTAGGGTAGGCGCGGCGGCGCGCGCATGTGCTGCCGTGCACCAGCAGCTCCGCAGCGGAGGCTTTGGCTTGGAAGCACTCTGCTAAACATGTTGAATGCTGCGGCCAAGTGCCCGCCAGCACGCTGGAATGCGGCAGCGGCAGCGCGTTGCCTTCAGCTCGTCCAGCCTGTGAGGATGTCCGCAGGCGGTTGCATTAGCTTCAGAGCGCCTCTCGTTGCGGTCTGCGGCGCAGCAGGCATGGTGAAGCCTGTTGCCTTTTCTGCGCGAGCGGGCGCGAGTGTGTCAGCGATACACCCGCAATCTGCAAAGCATGATAGGAGGCAGAGCATCCAGTGGGTCTTGAGCGGAGAGCCTTCAGTGCAAAATTCTGTGTGTGGTACACAAAGCCCATGGTGCTGTCGTGTGTGCTGGGCAGCGCCTGCAGAGGCACCAGCGTCACCTGCTGCTGAGGGCGCTGTTGTGCTTGAGAGCGCAGTCTAGACAGTCGCCGATGTGATTCAGGATGGCCTGGTCCGCGACCTGCGTGCAGCCTCTCTGTCCCCAAGAAGACAAGAGAGAGTGTCTTGAGCAGCATGGCCGTGTGTGTAAGATCACCAGTACTGGCACTGGAGAGACCGAGGCCCTGGTGCGCATGCCGCCCCGAACTCGTTTCAGGACATCTGCGGCGCGAGTGCAAGCTCCTGCCGTGCAGCCGCTGCGGTACCCAAGCGCCCACCTCTGCAGCAGCGGGCCGGCTCTGCTCTGAGCTCTAGCTACTCGTCCTTGCCGGGCACGACCAGCCCGTCCTCCCCAGCCAGGTCGGCCATGAACGCGCGCAGCTTGCTGTCATACGATGCCAGCACGCCTGCAGTCACCGCCACGAATGCCCCCAAGCCGACAACGAGCGCGAGGTACAGCGCCGCCGCGGCGTCCACGCCCGGCGTGTGCTCCCACCGGTACTGCACCTGCACGCCAGCGTCTTGAGATGTCAGGATGGCGCACGGTGTCTGCTGCCTGGCGCCTGAGGATGGCAGGCGATGCCGTGGAGCGCATGTGCATGCGGGGCTGCCCGCAGCCCAGGCAGACATGGCCGGCAGCAGCTGGACCCACAGAACGGTACATCGACATGGTCACCGCAGCCCTCAAGGGCACATCACTCCGGCAGCCCTGAAGCAGCTCCCGACTCAGAGTCATGCCAGCCTTGGCAGGAAACAGCTCGGTGGGTGTGCTGACCGTCCGTGGCCATGCATCGCGGCGGCCCTGACAGCAGCGGCATGACTGGGCGCTGAGCGGGAGCCTGAGGCGGGCCTCGCGCCAGGAGGTGCTTGGGCCAAGCAGACGCATTCCTAAACTCGTCCGCCAGCTTGTGGTGGCTGTACAGGTACGCATCCGGCAGATGCACCGCCTGCAAGACATGCTGAAGCTCTTGCAGATGGAGGCCTGACGGCTGAGCACGGGTCGGTCTCGAGCTGAGGAAAGCTAGCAAATCAAGCAAAGCACCTTGCCGGTGGTCGAGTCGCTACATGCGCCTGCCTGTGACGAGGCAGCCGCATGCAAATGTCGGCCTGCCCCGTTCATGCGCTTGCAGCACCACCATCCTCACAAAGCGCCCTGACGTTCAGGAGGGCACACCAGAGCTGGAGCGCATGCATGGTGTGCGCATGGGGTGAGGCAGGGGCCGCGCCCTGGCGCTGACAGAGACGAGCGCGGTGCCGGAGCGCGTCAGCGCCACGTCCAGCAGCGGCACCTCCGGCGCGCCCTTGCCGATCAGCTTCAGCCAGGCTGTCAGCACGCGGTCGCCTTGCGCCCAGGCGCCGCCTCTCAGCTTACGAGCACTTCACACCACGCACGGTTTTCACAACACCGCAGAGAGTCTCGACTGTGTCGTTTCTGGCTGCAGTTGACTGTGTTGGTGCGAACACCAACAGAGGCTGCACAGAGGCACGGGCAGCCTCTGTGCAGCCTGACTGCAAGGCCGACCTCACCCCGGCAGGGGCGCGCAGGTGCAGCGGTGCAGGAGGGGCGCCGCGGAGGGGGAAGGCAGCGGGGGCGCACCGTCAAAGGCGAGCTGGACCTTGTAAGAGTCCGCCACGCCAAAGGCCTTCGGGTGCGGCAGCTGCACCGCGGTCTGCCGGCACCCGCTTACGCAGCTTCAGTTCAACATACCTGGAGGTGGCGTAAAGGCAGGCACTTTTGCGCTCCGCTGCGGTGCTGAGCGCGCACCAGTGCGTCCACGCCAAAGCGCGGGCAGTTGCGGCCGAGCAGGTCGTGCCAGTTCGTCCGCACCTGCCCGCACAGCCGAGCTGATGAGACGCGCTGCGACACATGCGGCAGTGCACCGGTCGAGCTCCAAGGAGCGCACCCCGTGGAACTGAGCACGGCGGGACGTCGGGATGAGCTCAGCCTCGTGGAAGCTGGCGGACGCGCTGTTCAGCCAGCAGCCCAATAAGTAAATTGCGATCAGGCGCATTCCGTTCACGCTGCTCCCGAGCGACAGCACTGTCGTGTTGACGTGCTGCTCAACATGGCATAAGCTTGCCTGGCCAGCGCATGTACGAGAGGTGCTCCTCGCCTTGCCTTTCAAGAATTGACTAGACAGTTTGGAGAAAAAGAATTGAGTAGAAATTTGCAGCGCATGAGGGAGCACTTCTTAAGCGGCAGGTACTATATTGTTATATGCATTGGCCTGAAGTTGGCCTGAAACTTGCACAGGCAGGCGAGCAGCACTTGTTTACAGAAGTGGTGCCTCGCATTGCTTTACAAAGGCCGCCGGCACGCACGGGCCTCGCCCGGGGGCCGATTAAAACATGCGTAGCGGCACGGCGCGGCCCAGCTGCGGGTGCGAGCGCCCGAGCGAGCGGGCGCCCTGCCCGACGGCTGGCGGCCTAAAACAAACTGACGGCAGTCCCGTGACGTGGGTTGTCAGGCATTCAGTCCCCTTTGCGGTCGGGTCTGGGCGCAGGTGCGCACCATATGGTGCGGGCGCCCTGCCCCTGCAGACCCTCCCTCTCCCCCCTCCCACAGATCCGTCCATGTCCGCGAGCGCACGCCCGGAGCACCATCGCCCATCAAACTCCCCATACGGCGCATCTATCGACAGTGCATCGCACGGCCCATGAGCTGCTGCCCAGCAGGACCTGGTTAGCTAGGGCGGGCAAGCGCTCTAGGGCCGCATGATGTGCGGCGCTCTCGCCGCCGTCCAGAACCAGCGGGCGCGTGCTAAAGCGTGACACGCAGCGTTCTGAAGCCTAGCAACGCATCAGCTGCAACGCACGAATGGCTGCAAAGGGGCAGCCGCGCCTGCATGCACTGTGGCCCTGCCGTCGACGCGGCTGGCCCCAGGCCGGAGTACTGAAGCCCTGACTGCGACCCCGCTCACCCTACCGCCTTGTCGAAAACCCAACACGCACCGCACAAGGGCTGTCAACAGCGGCCGTCAACTGCAGACCCCGTCACACCCCGGTCACCCGTACTGTGAAGTCATGGGCCCGGGCACGCGCTGATGCTGTCCGGCGTGCCACAGCGCCCCCCGCGCCCGCCCCCCGCCCCTCCATCTGACCCAATAAAATGTACGCAGACCCCCCTCGTGTGCAGCGGCGAGGCGCGCGCGCCTAAACAGGGGCGGCCTGGTCGCAGGAGCGCATTCGGGGCACAGCAACAGCCCGCCCGCTGGACCGACACACAGGTCTGGAGCTGGCCCGCCCCGCCCCACCCCATCCCAGGAAAAATGCTGTGGCGTAGCAAGTCCAACTGGCCATGTCACGCGCACCGCGGGCCGGGCGTCCAACCAAACCAAAAGGAAAAGGGCCGCCAGGGTGCGGGGCCAGGCTTGCAAACTCCTCTCGCGCCCGGGCCCCGCCCCGGATGCCGCCGGCCTCGCTGCCGGCCCTAACACAACCCTAGTACGCTCACACCTCCGCCGCGCTCGCTGCGCGCGCTCCCACAAGCTCAACCCGCACTCTGCTGTACAGGACAGACCCTGGTTCGCGGCGCGCCCTGGCCCGCACGAGTGACGGACACAGTCGCGCGCTGCTCGCTTGAAGCGCGGCTGCGCGATGATGCAGGCTCCCACCGAGACCCTGGAGCCGGTCTGGGGCCAGGGCCCCTGCCCGTTGCCCGACCGGGCAGGGGCGTCCTCAGCGCCCCGCTGCAGAGTGCACCACATCGTGCGGCCCTCGCATGACCCAAGGGAATCCAGAGGCGCCGCTGCACGCAGGGGCCCCGACGCAGCGCGCGCGCGTGCGCTGCGCGGCGGCCCCAGCCCTATGCATAGCCCTGGGAGCCGCCGCCGTGCCCCGGCGCGGGCAGCCCGCGCGCGGCCTGCTGCTGCGCGCGCAGCATTCCCTTGTACGCCACGCGCCGCTGGTCCTCCTGGCGCGCAATCTGGCGCCGCCGCATCTCGCGCAGCTCGCGGCAGCGCGGCACGGGGCACTCGGCCGCCTGGCACTGCTTCGCGTGCATCTGCAGCAGCATCCACATGCGCCGGCACAGCTGGCAGCCGCCGGTGACCTTGCGCGTGCACGTCACCGCGTGCTGGAACAGCGCCTTGACCTTCTGGCAGTTGGACGAGGGGCAGGCCGGGTTGCCGCAGCCGCTCGCGTGCACCAGCAGGCCCATGGTGCGCGCGAGCTGTGCCGCGCGCTCCACGCGCTCCTCGTCGGTCATGCGCATGCGCGTCTCGTCCACCTTGCGCGCGTGCGGCTGCGCGCGGCGCCGGTGTAGGGTCAGGATTGGATCTGGTTTGTAGCGCGGGGTCAAAAGGTTGCGGCGGTCCCAGTGCACCCCATGGGGCTGGCGCGGGTTTGGCTGGGCCGCGCGCGACTCGAAGGCAGCCTGCTAGGGCGCGTGCTATGCGCGCGCCGCACGCGCCCCGCGTGACGGCGCGTGTGCGCGGGTCGGGCGCCCTGCTGCATGCCGGCGCTGCTCTGCACACCCCATCGGGTGTCCCGCACGGTCTCACCCCTGACGAGTGACCACGCGAGCACCTGGCTCAGCCAGGCAGCGGTCACCGCAGCGCGCAACGTTGAGGACACCTGGCACGTGCAGAGCCGCGATGCGACGCTCCCTCAGCCGCTGGCCGCCTGCTCTGCATCGTACCAGCACAAACCCGTTTGCCTCCAACCAGCACAGGGCGAGGGCGGCTCGGGGCGGGGTGGGGGACCGGGCGGGCGCGCACGGTGAGCGGGTGCTGGTGGCCGGCGGTCATGCGGCAGTTGGCGCACATGTCGAAGTCCTGGCACACGGTGCAGCGGAAGCCCTGCCCGGGCTCGATCTCCACGCCGCACTGGTTGCACGTGCACACGAACGCGGGCGCGTCCGGGTTGTGCAGGTGGTACAGCACCATCATGCTGCTGTGCTTGGCGCGGCGCATGGAGTCGAACTGGTAGTGGTTGCCCTGGCACAGCGACAGGAAGGCCTGCCGCGCCGCGCAGCGCCGCGCGCGCGTCAGCGCCACGCCCGCGGCCGGGCGCACGGCGCCGCGCCGCTGCGGGCGGCGCCCCGGGAGGCCGGAGCGGCCTTGCGCCGCGCCCAGCGCTCGCCCGTCTGCGAGGCGCGGGGACGCCGCACGCCAGGCCGGCAGCACCAGCTCCCACACAAGCAGAGACGAGGCGCAAGCTTGATGCCCGCCCCGCGTCCGCGTCTAGAGCGCGCAGGGCGGCCTCGCTCGACGCGGGCGCGTTGCGGGCGCGACGCGGGCACCTGATGCAGGCCGCGCCCAGGCCGGACGAGAGGGGAGCGGGCGGCGCGCACCTGGCGCGTGTCGAAGAACTCGCACAGCAGCCGCGGGTTGCCCGTGTCGTGCGTGCCCGGGACCGCCTCCGTCTTGGCCGGCAGCAGGTCGCCCAGCTGGATGCCCGCCGGCAGGCCGCGCCCGCGCCCGCCCGCCGCCGCCGCGCTGCGCGCGCGCCGCGCCGCCGCGTCAGCCGCCGGCGCGCTGACCTTGGCCCCGCCCGGCCGGCCGCGCGGGCGCACGCGCTGCGTGCAAGCCGCAGGCGCGCGCAGCCGGGACGTGCGCGTCGTGTCTGGCACACAGCCGTTGCACAGCGTGCGTGCTGTGCTGCTGGCCATTTTTCAGAGCACCTGGCACGATGCACAGGGCGCAGCAAGCTGCCGCCCGCGTGAATTTTGGGGACAGGTGCAGCCGCAGGGATGCCGGCAGCGCAGAGCGCACCCAGCCTCGGCCTCGTAGCACGCAGGGCAGAGCTGGAAGCGCGACATGGCCGCGACCTGCCGCCCGGACGTCCCCGGCGTGTCCAGCGAGATGCCCTCGAACGTGCGCTCGGCCTTCACAATCGCGCGCGCCGGCGGCGCCGGGTGGTAGTACCTATGGGCGCGCGCCGGCGCCGTTACGCCGGGTGGCTCTGGCGCGGCGGCGGCCGCGGCGCAAGCGCCGTGCCGGGGCCGGCGTGGCGCAGGCGCCGTCGGCGGGAGGCAGCACCTCGCAAACCCCGGGGAGGGCACGAACCCAGCCCTTGCAGCCCCAGCCAGCGCACATCACTGTCACCCTTTCCCATTCAGTAATGCTGGCCACGCGGCAGTGTGACCTCTCTCATGGTCGCAAGAGCGACGCCGGCAATCCAGGTGGCTGGGGGCGGGCGGCGCACCGCGTCGCGTCGGAGATGTACGCGCGGCAGAACGAGCAGGGCTCCTGCAGGTGCACCACGATGAAGTCCTCCTTCATGCCCTGGATGACCTCGGCGATGCGCGTCATGACGTGCGCGTCTGCGCTCGCCAGGCCCGCGCCGTAGCGCTTGCCCTTGGCGCCCTTGGCGCGCCCGCCGCCCTTGCCGCCGGCGCCCTTCTTGCCCTCACGCCGCGCGGCGTCGTTCAGCGCGTCTAGCACCAGCTCCGCCTCGCCCGGCCAGTAGTCGCCTGGCGGCGCGCGGATGGGGTAGGGTTAATCTGTTGGGTAGGGTTATAGTAGGGTAGGTTAACCATCTGGTTGACCCTGTCGGGGCGCCGCTGGCAGCCCACGGCGGCTGAGGCCCCCTGCCTGCACAGTTTTCCCTGCCCCTGTGCGTGCTCGGCGACCTGGAGCGGCCCTGCCGCCTGGCAAGCGCGCGGGGGCCTCATGCAGGCTCCCAAGTGCTGAAGAGGCGAACGTGGCCGTGAGGCGGCTCGCCCTGTGAGCGCATGCTGCCACAGGCGCTGACTCAGCCTGCTCAGTGACAAGTGAAGTATCAGACGCATGAGGCGGAAGCATCAGGACAGCGCCGAGCAGCACGCAGCGTTGCTCCAAACGCGGCGCGGCACAGCGCCTGCAGCTCGCCGCAGGCTGTGCGAGAGGACTTGACAGGCGGCGCGCCCTCATGCAAAACCCTAAGATACCCTAACGAACACCGCCGCGCGCACCCTCAAAGTAGGGCATGTGCGTGATGGACGCGCGCTCCATGCGGTGGTCGCGGCCGCCCTCAAAGAAGGTGTCGAACAGGTTGGACAGGTGCGCGACGGTGCCCTCCGCCTTGGCCATGCGCAGCAGCGTCAGGTACCACTCGCGCAGGCGGTCGCTGCGCGGCGTCTTCTGCCGGCTGGGGTGGCAGTACAGGATGTAGTCGTCGCCCTGCGCGCGCACGACGGGGTGGGATCAGGGTTAGGGTTAGCGCGCGCGCGCCCTGGGCGCCCGGCCCGGCGGGCGCCGCGCTGCGCACGCGCTGCCGGCCGGCGCGGCGGCGCGCGGCGCGGCCGCTGCAGTGCATGGCTCGCTGCATCAGAGTGCGGCCCAAGGCCCTCCGTACCAGCTCCAGTCAGACGCGCCTGCTCGGACAGGGCCGCCTTGCTGGCCAAGCTGGTCAGGGTGGCGCGCTCGCCCTTGCTCGCCAGGCTATTCGCGTGGTGGGCTGTACTATGCCAGGGCAGGGACAGCGCTCACGGCGCTCGGCCGCGGGTGGGGTGTTGGGGCGCGGGCGCCGCGCGCGCCTGCAGCGGCGGGCAGGCCCAGATGAACATGCTGGTGAAACCGCGCTGCTTGATGTACGCCAGGTACGCGAGCAGCGTCTCGTGGTACACCAGCGTGCGCAGCGCCACGCCCGGGCGCGCCGAGTCGAGCTCCGGCCGGAAGTACTTGACGCTGTCCAGGTAGGACAGGTACACCCACTTGCGGTTGGGCGCCGGGCAGCTGTCGTCGTACTCCTGCGCGTCCGGGTAGGGTTAATTTAGGGTACTACACTCTACCCTACACCTGCAGCCAGTGCGCGCTTGCCGCCCAACAACGTGCGCCGCCCCAGTGCGCGCCGCCCGTGCGCTACCAACGAGCGGGCGCCAGGGCACGCTCCCACTTTTCTGTAGGTTGTGGCAGTGCATCACAGCCCCGCCCTGCACCACACCCTGGCAAAACAGGCCGGGGGCGCGGCGCGGCGCGGGCTGCGACCGCGCCTGCATGTACAGGCAGTACAGGCAGACGTCCACGCCGTCCTGGCGCTGGAACAGCAGCACGACCTGCCGCGCCGCGCAGCACGCCTCAGGAGACTCGAAGCAGCACTTCGACCACGTCCACGGAGGGCACTCCGAAGCGTCGCAAACTGGCGTCACAGCACGTCAGCTTGGTGGCGGCGCAAGGGCGCCAGCAGCGGCGCGCAGAAGGTCGCCCTGGACTGCCAGCAGCCGCCGCCTCGTGCACGCTGGTCCTGCTTTGTCCCCTGCGCGCAGGCGGGGGCGCTAACAGGGAAGGGTTAGGGTCAGAGCCACGCGCCTTCTGGTTGTAGGAGAACTCGGCCGGGAAGCCCTCGCCCTTGAACGTGTCGTAGAACTTGGGCTTCACCTCCATGCGCTTGCGCACGTTGTTGATCACGCGCACCGTCAGGCCCGTCACCTCGGTCACCTGCGCAACAGCCGCCGGCAAGTGATCAGATAAGGAGAACAGAGAGAGGTACAAGAGGAGAGAACAAGGACGGACAGCGCGCCTGATCCATCGCCTGGAAGAGAGGGGGGAAAACGTTAAGAAGAGAAAAAGAACAAGGGCGGAGGGGCGCGCCTGCTCCACCGGCAGCCGCGCCAGCCGCGCGCGCTCGTGCATGTCGCGCCCGACCGCGAGCGCGAGCCGGCGCTCGATGAAGTCGGACAGGTCGCAGCGCGGCAGGTCCTTGGCCTCCAGCATCGCCTGCGGCCGCACGGCGATCGGCTGCCGCCGCCCGCTGTGCAGGCCTGCGCGCGCGCGCGCCCGACGCTGTGAGCCGTGTTCACTGCCGATGCGGGGGGAAAGCTCCTTTGGAGTGCATGGCGTAGCCGCGGCGCGGCGCGTTGCGGATGGCATGGAGCGGGGGCGGGAGGTGCCGCTCGCGCGGAGCAGGGCGGCGCCCGGCAAGCCGTCCCAGGGGTTCAGCATGGGGCAGATGGGTCGGGCAGGCCGCGCTGCTGATACGCTGGCGCAACAGCATTCGTTTGGATCACTGCTGAACTGGGTTTGGCGCACTGGCCTGTCCTGATCAGGTTGCACGGGCAGGCAAAGGGGCAGGAGTAGGGGAGACCGCGGCGCGTCATACAGGATGCACCAATGGGGTGACGCAGGCGGCGCGGGGCGCGCCGTCCAGCAGGCACATGGGGCAGATGTACGGCATGTCCTCGTCGTTGCGCCCCTTGTTGAACAGGCCGCAGATCTGGTGCACCCAGCGCTCGCAGTGGTCGCACTGCACCCAGCCCTCCTCCGTCTCCTCGTCGTTCCGCTTCTTCTCCAGGTCCGACTGCGCCCGCGCGCCCAACATCTCAATACAGGATTACGGTAGGGATCAGAGAGTGCCGCGGTGCCACACCTCAGCCCGCACTGTGGCGTCCGCCCCAGCGAGCGCTGAGCTATCGCAGCCCCCTTCCACTCGCAAGATGCATGAACTTCACACATTACATCATGGCAATTTTCCGCGATCCCGCACCTCCAGCGCAGCCGCGCCAGAACCCACCCGGCGAGCTCGGCAGCGCAGCACGACATGACTAATCTTGAGCGGTGCTGCATCGGGAGGCAGTGGGAGGCACAGCCCGCCCCGCTGCCAGGCGGACACCCCCTCCAAGATTTAGGGTAGCAGCTGCCTGGGGCCGCGGCCGCGCCTTGCGGATGCGCGCGCCGTCCAGCTCGATGTTCTCGCTGCGCGTCTCGGTGAAGCATGCGTGGCACCAGTAGCCCTTGACCTCGCTCTTCTTCATGGGCGTAGTGTAGTACACCTGCGCCGCGCCGGCCGCCGCGTCAGCCCCGCGCGCCGGCGGCACATGTGTAAGACACCACGCTAGGCAGTTGTATGTTAAGACCCGGCGCGCGGCTCTCAACACCAGCGCTGCTGCCTTCGCGGCGGCGCTGTGCTCTCCGATGCCTTGACGGGTGCTGGCGTCTGGACGTCCATGACTGGCGGCGCGGCGGGCGCCCGACCAGCGCTGCCTTGCAACGGGCAGGGCTGGTCGCCCATGGGACATCGCCGCCTCATGCGGGGGCAATAACAGCACAGGGCACGGCCTGGCTTGCGGGTAGGGTAAAGGACTGGGTAAGGCTCGGGGCACGGGTGCCGCGCCTGGCTGCGCTTGATGCGCTGCGCGCAGGACGTGCAGTACACGCTGGGCGGCTCGAACGTCAGCCGCGTCTGCCCGCACGCGGCGCACGCGTTGTCGTCCTGCCAGTTGGGCAGCTCGCTCGCGCCCGCGCCCGTGGCCTTGCCGCCCGCCGCCGGCGCCGCGGGCGCCTGCCGCAGGCTCTCCAGGTGCAGGCTGATCTCCAGCTGGGTCATCGCCTCCACCAGGCTCGTGCCCTGGTTGTTGCCCTGCCGCCGCCGTTCCCCCTGGTGAGCGCAGGCCCGGCCTCCATAGACGCGGCCCACGCAGACCTCTCTGGGTGACCTGCGGGTACGGGCGGCGCGTGGCGGTACAACGACGGTGGTCATTGCGCGGTGAGGTGACGAGATAACAGCTCAGGGTCTGCCCAGAAAAACCTGCAGCAGGGCTCCAGGGCCAGGAGGCGCGGCGCGCGGGCCGCACCAGAAGCGCCGCGTTGGCCGTGCGCTGCCGCTTGGGCGCCTGCTGCTCCTCGTGCGCCACCAGGCCGTTCCGCGCGCCGTTGGCCATGCCGCCCTGCTGCTGCGCAGCCCCGGGCCGCACGCACGTAAGCGGCTGCACGGTGCCCGCCAGAGTGCCGCACACCCATGTCGCCACGCCAAGCAGGCAGGGCCGGCACATCCAGCCCGCCTCCTCACGAGCCACGCATGCTCCTGGGCGCGCAGAGATCGCGCTGCCAGGGCGGCCACGCCGGCGCACTCGGCGCAGCGCCGCGCCGCCGAGGCGCGCATGCATGCGCCTGCCCGGAGGGGTAGGGCATGAGTCAGGGTCGGGGTAGGGGGCGCACCATGTACTGCTGCGCGCGGAACGCCTCCTGCTTGGTGCGCTGGATGCGCTCCTGCTGCTGCTGCATGGCCAGGCGCTGCTTCTGCACATACTGCTTGACCGGCGTGCAGACCGGGCAGGCCGGGTTGACGCACTTCTGGTGGTGCTTCAGCAGCTCGCGGCTGGTCACGCACCTGTGCGCGCGCGCGGGATTTGTACCGACACATATAGATAGAACCTTTCACGCGCTTGGGCAGGGCACGGCGGCCGCCTGCATTCTGTTCACGCTTAGCGCGTGCCACGCCGACCCTCGCGGGGCACGCCCTTGACCAGAACGCAGAGACGACCGCGGCGGACGCGAGCTCGTGCGTGCGCGCGCCCATGGCTGCGGCCGCTCTGCGGGGACACAAACACTGCACGCCAGGGCGCGCAGCAACGCCCGGACTCCCGGCAGGGGGGCGCACCGCGGGTACTCGCAGGCGGGGTCCGCGCAGTTCAGGATGTGCCGCCAGAGCTGCTTGGCGACCGTGCACGACTGCCCGTACTGGCAGCGGCCCTCCGGCGCCTGGCACTTGGCGCAGTGGCGCAGGAACAGCAGCCACCGCTGCTGCTTGGCCACGTACTCCTTCCGCTGCTGCTGCTGCTGCGCGGCCGCGTGGCTCGCGCGCAGCATGTCCGGGTCGATCGGCCCCGGGCCCTCGCCTGCGCGGCGCGCGGGGGGTTGGCCCCTCACCCTACCCCACCCCATGAGCCCACATCTCCTGCAATGCATGGATGTCAGTACGCGTGCGCCTGGCAGCCAGCGCCGCCGCTGCGCCCGCGCGTCTCTCAGGTTCTGGGTCGCATTGCCGCGATGCAGCGTGGCGCCCACCGCCCACCGCAGCACCTTCCCGGCACACCAGCCTCGCCGCCGCAACAGGCAGTCAGCTGCGTGTGCTGCGGGCGCTGGTGCCGCACGGTCGGGAACGCAATGAGCCCGCTGCTGCCGCCCAGGCAGGTGCGCATCCAAATATAGGGAGATGCGAGGAATGCGCCGGCAGCGGACGACGGGCCCCGCCGTCAGGCGTGCAGACGGGCCTGACCACTCTGCGTGACGCCTCTGACCACAGCCTGAATGTGTGGGCCCAAGCCGGGCGCGCGCACCCAGCTGGTTGCCGCCGCCCAGCAGGCTGGCGCCCGTCGTGGGGATGAGCCCCGGCACCGACGCGGGCATGCCGGGCAGGCCGCCCATGCTGCCGCCGCCGCCGCCGCCGCCGCCGCCGCCCAGCTGCGGCGAACTTACGCCGCTCGGGCCGCCCAGGCCCCCGCCCATACCGCCCAGGCCGCCCACTGGTACCATCCCACCTGCGCGCCGCCCGTCTGCACGGTCACACCCCTCTCTTTGGCCCCTTGACAAAGGAGTCACGGGGCAGCCTGGCGGCAGCCCACCTTGCAGCCGTGGCGCCCGGCACGCTCTGCTCAAGCACACTGTGTCTGGAAAGACAGGCACGGTGTCCCGGGGTGCGGGAGAGAGGTGCTGGGTGCGCACCCTGCATGTGCGGCGGCCCGCCGGGCGGCAGGCCGACGGGCACCATGGAGGGCACCTGCGCGCCGGGGCCCTGCACCGGGATCATCCCGTTGCTCAGGCCCATCATCCCGCCGCCGGAGCCCATCTGCGCGCCGCGCGGGCAGGCCTCCTCAGAGCGCGACGCGGGACGGAGGCAGAGAGGGCGCTCCTCAACACGCATCGCCGCACTGTGTAAACTGTGCAGAGCCCTTCCCAGGCTGCTCAAAGTGCCACCAGCGGGGGGCTGGGGCGCGGGAGGCCGCCCGCCCACGAGCACACCCGCTGCGCAGGCACCGCGCTGGCGGCGCGCGCGCGCGCTGCTCGCGGCGCACGCCATGGCACGCGGCGGGCACCATTGCTGAGCAAAAGGAAGGGGGACAGGGGCCAGGGTTAACGTTAGCAGGACAGGGCGTCGCACCCGCAGCGCCTGCGGCGGCGCCTGCGGCATGCCCATGCCCGTGCTGCCCGCCTGGCCCTGCGTGTGCGGCCCCGCGCCCAGCTGCCCGGGCGCCATGCCTGCGCACAGACGCTCGTGGGCGTCAGCTTGACACGGTGCCGCTCGACTCGCCATCAACTCGTAAGCTGCCGCCGCATAGCGGGCGCAGCTCAGCGGCAAGGTGCGCCAGCGGCGCAGCGCCGCTGCGCCATACCAGCATGCAAGCTCTGCTTGGCCCGGCACACGATGCCGCCGAGCCCCTCGCATGCATGGGTCAAAGTGCGGTAAGAGCAGACCCATTGCCGCAGCA
>JAABUY010004390.1_pt1 | contig 14822 bp, 16 predicted proteins | sample 5560271 | NCBI WGS metagenome assembly JAABUY01 (sample SAMN10711886, study PRJNA513374) | rock metagenome | isolation source: Antarctica rocks | place: Antarctica: Victoria Land, University Valley
CTGTGGCCCAATGGCCACCGAGGAGTGGATCAAGCGCGCGATTCTCAACAACAAGCAGTATGAGGACCTGCCGGCGCGCGTGCGGACGGTGTTCCCGGTCGCGGAGTACCGGCTGAAGTGCGGCCCCTTCTTCTGTGCAGCGCTGCGCGAAGGAGGCAATAGTCGGAGCAGCGCTCTTGCCTGCATGCGGAGCAGCTGAGCAGCTGAGCTTGCTCTTGTTGCCGCTGCCTCCCTCAGTCGGGCGCACAACCAGGCACCATGGTTGGAGGCCGCCAAGTTCCCTCGTGCTGGTGCTCCTCCGCGGAAGCAAGGGCCGGCCCCCCGGTCACCCCTGCAGAAACAGGGAGCCCCACCTTGTGCGGGTGGGCTCTCGCCGCGCTCGCGGCGCACAGCTCGACGCGCCACGGCGCTGCCCGCGCGTCGCGCGTGTCGCGGCCGCGCCCAGGCGCGCGTGCGCTCGGCAGGGTCAAGGAGCACTGCATCCAGCGCGGCCTGGCCTGGGCGGGCACCCTGGCGGCCAGCAGCTGCTCGGAGCAGGAGTACTACGAGGACCTGCTCGCCTTCTACCGGCACACGCACCGGGTGCGGTCGCCCGGGGCCGCGGCGGCCCGGCCAGGCCGGGGCGCTCTGCGCGCCCTTCCCTGCGCGTGCGCGAGCTGCCGCCCTGTCTGCCCCGGCGCGCCAGCGGGCGCGGCCGTCTGCCGCGCACGGAGCCTTCCGCAGCGCCGTCCGGGGGGTGGCCACTCCCAGGCGCCGAGCGCCAGGGCGCGCGACGGCGCGCCGGCCAGCAGGGCGGCTGTCATCCTGTGAGCACGGGGAGCAGCGGCGCACGGCCGCGCCTCCCCGCGCCCGTTGCGCGGCCGGCGGCGCCTGCAGAGCCGGCCGCCGCGGCCGCCGCGGCTAAGGCCGCGCGCGCGCGCAGCTGTTCCCGTACCACCTGGCGGAGCACGTGTGCCGGGACCTGCGCGTGTCGCCCTTCCGCTACTACATCGACCTGCTCTGCGCGGTGCTGCGCGAGGAGAAGAGCTACGACCAGATCCCCAACTTCACGGTGCCGCCCGGCGGCCCCTGTGGCAGTGCCGTCGGGCTGCACTGGGGCAGTGGCGCCCGGGCCGGTGCGCTGGGGCAGTGGCGCCCGGGCCGCCGCGCTGGGGCAGTGGCGCCCAGGCCGCGCTGGGGCAGGCGCGGCATGGCCCGGCCGCCTGGGGGGCCCCTGGTGCGGGCGCCGGCGGGGCAGGGCGCGCTGCGCCAGCGCCGCGCGTGAGGCCTTACACCCTTTACCCTATACCCTGGCGCCGTGCAGGCGGCGGACGTGGTGCGCGTGGCGGGCATCGGGCGCAACGAGTACATCGACACGCTGAACAAGTGCAAGGCCAAGAAGCTGCTGTGGCGCGTCAGCCGCGCGATCGCGCGCGAGCACCTGCCGGCCGAGCCGCTGCGCCTGGCCAAGGGCGATTGGTGGGTCGCGCACGTCGTGAACATCGGTGCGCGGCGTGGCGGGCAACTAGGGGCCGGCGCGCGCGCATGCGCGCCGCGCCCTCCATCCCTAGCCCGTGCCCGGTGTGCCGGCCGCGGGCCGCCGCAGTGCTGCGTTCAGCTTGCCGACCACGGGGGCAGCTGCTGGAGCGGCGCATGCGCAGCGCGTGTGCACAGGGCTTGCACTCGGAGGCTGTGGCTGCCGCCAGCAGCTCCCGCGTTTGAACAGCCATGATCTTCTTGCCCGCGGCAGAGGCGCGGGCAGGAGCGAGCGTGTCTAAGAAGGCGGCGGCTGACGCGCGCGCGCCCGCGGCGCCAGGCGAGACGGAGTTCCGCGCGCTCACGCCGGCGGAGCTGCGCGTGTGCAGCGCGGCCGCGCAGGCCGGCGGCGCGCGGCTGGCCGACCTGGCAGCCGACGCGGGCGTCGTGGACGAGCTGCACCGCCGCGGCCTGCTCTACTTCGACGTGCCCATCCGCCCGGACGACCACGTGTCCATCCCGCCGCTCGAGGCGCGCCCGCCCTGCGGCGGGGGGGCTGCAGTGCATCACCCTACCCTAGCCCCAACCTACCCACTAGCCCAGGCCCGCCTGGGCTGCTAGGGCAGGGTTTGCTGGCCCGCGCACCCGGCGGGGAGGTGTGCCAAAGGCGTGATATCAGGCAGGCCACCCGATGCCATGAGGCCGGTCAGGGGCCACATGCCAGCAGCCAGGTACCCGAACACCAGCAGGGCGCTGCATGCGGCCCGTGCGCGGCCCAGACAGGCGTGCTGCATGGGCGCGCAGGGCTTTGTGAGCAACCGCGACAGCGCGCGGGGGGACGAGCGGGGGGACCCGGTCGAGGCCGTGATGTACGCGGTGTTTGTGGCCACCAGCGAGCGCGCCAGCGTGGCCGAGCTCGCGGACATGCTCCAGGCGCGCCCTCTGCGCTGCTCCGGGCGCGGCCGCCGGGCCCGGCAGCCACCTGCGAGCGCGCCAGCGTGCCTCAGGCTGACGCTGCCAGCGCGCCTGGCCCCGCACGCGCACGAGCGCGGTCTGGTCGGCGCCAGCGCGTCCCCGCTGTGACGCGGCGGCCGTAGGGCGGCAGGCCGGCGCGGCACATGCGCACGTGTTAGCGGGTTGACCGAAGCGCTGCCGCGCAGGTGGACCTGCTCGAGCTGCAGGCGGCCGTCTCCGTCGCGTGCCGGCTGGGCTTCGCGGCGCGCCTGACCCCGCGCAATGGGGGTGCGCCCCGCGTGTGCCGGCACGGCGGCAGCCCCGGCCGGCCCCGCACCGCGCGCGCAGCTGGCACCCCGCCACGGGTGCCGCACTTTAGAATGCCTGTTGCTCGTCTCGCGAGGCGGCGGCGCGTTGCGGCAGCAGGGAGACCGCAAACCCCGGCACGCACGCCCTGCCGTACATCTGTGCACCTGCCCGGGGGCGGGAATAGCCCCAATCCTACCCTATGGCCGCGGGCTCGCAGGCGCGGGCACGCCGTCGGGCACCGCGTCCGCGTCGGCGTCCCTGTACAGCTTCGACCTGGGCCCGGACGCGGACGACATCCCGCCCAGCGCGGCGCTCGCGGGCGGCGCGCCCGCGCTGGGCGCGCTGGGCGGCGGCCCGCTTGGCGGCGGGGGCGAGGCCGACGGCGGCGGCCAAGGCATCGCGCTGGTGGTGGACGCGCAGGCGCGCGCTCCGCCTTGCGCTTCGCGCGCAGGCCGCTGCCTGAACCTAAACCTATCCTTGAAGGGCCTGCAGCACGCCCGTGTCTCGTGCCAACCTCATCCCCGCGCCTTGGGTGGATACATGCCGTGGAAATTGTGCTCGCGACTGCCTGTGCCTCGTGCCAGATCGTTCGCACGCCCTGGTGGGTCGAGGCCGTGGACCATGTGCTCTTGATGGTCGCCCCTCCGCAATAACTGCGCAGGATGCGTGCCCGCGCGCAGGTGACCTCGTACCTCATGATGGGCGCGCTGTCACCCGGGCTGAAGCGCCATGCCGTGACTCTGTTCGAGGGTGCGGCACCCGCCCCAGGCTCCCGCCCTTCCCCTACATCCCCTTTCCAGCAGGGAGAGCGTCGCTCTGGCGCCTCTTGCCACGCTGTAGCTCTGCTTCGCGGCCAGTCCCGCTCACGGTGCCCAACGCCATGTCCGCTGCCAAGCCTGTTCCCGTTTACAGACGGTAGCCCACGTCCTGCACGCGGCCGATGCCCGGCAGCGCGCGACCAGCGCTGGGACCAGCGCGCTTTGCACGGCGTCGGGCCAGGATAGGTCAGGATTACGGTTGGCGGAAGTAGGGTAGGACGTAGGGTAGGGCAGCGGCGGCGGCGCCCACCGGGTGCGGTGCGCGGCAGGCGGGCGCGTGGCGGGCGCGGAGGTGATCGCGGAGCTCGTGCGCGAGCTGGAGGCCAGCGTGGAGGCCGCGGCCGGCTTTGAGGGCGAGATGGCGGAGGTGGCGGCGACCACGCAGTGCGCGCCCTGTTTGACAGCGCCCTCCTGGCCTTAACCCCTTGCGCCTGTTTGTGCCCAGACCTGCTCCACCCTCGTGCGCGCCGGGGGCGGGAGACCAGGACCGGGGGCCACGCGGCGGCCGCCGCCGCCGCGCAGTGCATGCTCTGTTTGGCAGCGGCCTCCTGGCCCTACCCCTGTCCTTGACGCTCTTAGCGTCACCGACGGGGTGGCCAGCAGCTCGCGACGGTGCACGGCTGGAGGCTGGTCATCGGCGGGCAACTGCAGGACCGCTGCAGCGACCCCTGCGCCATGTCTCAGCGCCAGCTACAACGCATCCGGCTCGCCCCTGGGTGCAGAATATGGCTGCCGTGCCGCCTGCGCGCCGCGCCTGCTGTCACCTGGTCCAGCCCTGGAGCCAGGACTGTCACAAAAGCGCCGTCAGACCCGCTTGCGGGCGGGCTCGCGGGTGCCCGGCTCGGCTGCTGCGGCGCGGCGGCCGCTGCGTGCCTGCAGGGTCAGCCCCTCGACAGGGCCCGCGGGCTCAGGGCGCCGCGCCGGCCGGCGGCAGGGCGCTGGCGGTGGTGCTGCGCTGCGTGCGCGGCGCGGCGGGCGGGCGGCCCGTGGAGCTGCTGCGGCGCGAGAGCCTCGCGGGCCTGGCGCCGGCGGCGGCCGCGCGCGTGCTGAGCCACGCGTACGCGGCGGTCGTGCCCATCTCGCCGCTGCCGTACCCGCCGCTGCCGCTGCCGCCGGGCCGCCCAGGCGCGCCAACCCCGACCCTAACCCTATCTCGACGCTGCCGAACCCGCCGCTGCCGCTGCCGCCGGGCCGCCCAGGCGCGCTGCCGCCTCCGCGTGGTCATGCTGTGTCGTCCAGCAAAAGCACAGGGTGAAGGGTGGACCAGCAGGGGCTGATCGCGAGGCAAGCGGCGCGTCCGCTGCAGCACCAGAGCCCTGTGCGAGGCGAGACCAGGTTCGGCTGACGAGCGGGGTCGGGCAGACGGTCCTCTCCTGCGCGTGGGGGCAGAGGGGTGGAGCACTGTGCGGGCGGGTTGGAGCACGCACAGGGGCCAGCGTGTGAGACGGGCGGCCCGCGTTCGCGCAGGCCCGACCAACTTCGGCCCGACGGCCGAAGCGGCGACGCCGTGGCTGACGCTGGCGCTGTACCTGGCGGCACGCGCGGGGCCGCCGGGCGTGGTGCTGGTCGCCGGGCAGCGCCTGTGGCGCCTGCCGCCGCAGCTGGCCGCCTGCAGCCACGCGCTGCTGTGGCCCTGGGACCTGGATGCGCTGCGCGCGCAGGCGCGGCCCCGGGCCCACGCGGCGCCGTGCAGGAGTGCTGTGAGTTGGGGAGGCGCGCGCCGGCGGCCTGAGCCCGCGCGATACGCATGGCGCGCGCACGTGGCCGACGTGAGGACACTCCCGATAGGAGGCAGAGGTGAGGGGGGGCGGCGAGCAGCCGGCGGGGCTGGCGACACGGCAGCGGCGGCCGGCGCAGGCAGCCCCAGCGCTGTGGCCACGCGTCCGCTGCCAGTCCTGTGGGCAGCAGCGGCGGCGCCCGCCCGCGCGCCTCTGCGGCCTGCGTGGCAGGCGCCAGAGCTCGGGCGTGCGCGCAGCAGGAGGCGCCCGTGGCGGTGGAGGCGGGCTTCCTGCTGTACACGCTCAACGACGTACTGTCGCGCACCGCGCTGCTGGTGCAGCCGCTCGCGCTGCCGCCGGGCGCCGACTTTGCCGACGTGCCCTGCCTGGACCTGCCGCTACCGCTGGCTGCGCAGGCGCGCGCCCAAGTCAGGGTTAGAGTGGCGGGGCCTGGGCGCCGACTATGCCAACGTGCCCTGCCTGGACCCGGCCGGGCAAACGGCGGGCGGATGCAGCACAGCTAGCCGGACAATGTGCTAAAGCCGGCAGCCGAGCGAGGACCGCGGTCGGACCCGGGCGGGGCGGCCGGCGCGGGCGGCGCTGATCCGCATTGCACCCGGCCGGCGGAGCCGGGGTGGGGAGGGGTGGTCGGGCGCGCCCAGCGCGTGCTGTGCTCGCAGGACGGGCAGCTCGTGGACGCAGTCGACCCGGCGACGGGCGCGACGGTCCGGCTGGCGCCGCCGCCGGGCCTGGCGGCCGCGCTGGCCGAGCTGGGCCTGGGCCGCGCGCTGGGCAGCCTGCGCCTGCTGCAGCTGGATCCGCCGCAGGCGCGCCTGCCCGGGGCCGCATGCTTGTAGCAAGTCCTGGCGGCGCGGCACGCCTCTGCGGGCCCAGCCGGGCCTGGGCACCGCGCTCACCGCGCCGCTGGCGCGCCTCTCAGAGTCCGCATGCTGTCCTGGGCCCTGGCGCGCTCCCCCCGTGCCGGGGCGCGTGTCCGCGATTGGGACCCCTCTGCGCATGTCAGCGAGCGCTGCGCCGCGCGCGCCACGTAACCCGCCGCATGCCGACACGAACCTGCCTGAGCTGGTGCCGTGCTATCATGGTATAAGGCAGGGTTAGGACCCTACCCCTTGGCGGCGCGCGGCTGTCACTGTGGGGCTGGAGCTGCACCCCAGCCCCTGTGCAACCAGGCCCCGTCTCTCCGGCCGACCTGGCCCCGGCCTCCCCCGGCGGCCGCGCGCCCTGCGCCGAGGCAGGCCTGGGGCGCAGGATGCGTCGGCGCCCGGCGACACCGCCGCGGTGCTCGCGCGCGCGGGCGCGGCGCCCGCGTGGACGCCGCTGGCGGTGCGCCTAGGGCTGCCGCTGCAGCCGCTGGGCCTCTGCGCCGGCGCCTGCGCGCGCGCCCAGGCGCGCCCGCCGCCCCGGGCCGGCATGCGACCTGGCTGAGCGGTGTGATATGAAATGGGGGCTGCTAGCAATGCTGCAGGGTGCCTGCGCGCCCGCGTTCCCAGACGTATGCTGGCACGCAGGGTCGTCTGCGTTGCCGCAGCAATGGTGGCTGCTTCGGGCCCGGCGCCTCCAGCTCAGGCTGGTTCCCGGGGGTGCGAGCTGCTGGGTGGGCTGCTGAGTGGCGCCTGGAGAGTGCCGCCTTGAGGCTGGGTGCGTCGGGACGCAAGCAGCCTGTCCAGGCCGCGGGCGCTCTCACACGCCGCTCACGCCAGAGGCCCTGCCGGCAGGCGACGGGGTTCCTGGGCGCGGACGCACGGCGCGCGCACACAGAAGGCCAGGCGTCGCTGCAGCGCCACCTCTGCCGCCTGGTCGCGGAGTTCGGCGCGTGCAGCGCCTGCCTGGGCGGCCCGCCCGGCGCGCCCCAGCCCTGCCGCCCCCTCCAGGGCAGTCACAGACATGGTCAACATGATCGGGTGCGTGCGCAGCCGGTGACGCCTTTTCTGTAGAAAGCGCCTCGCGCACGTCCCGACGCATGCACCGGGCACGGGCAGCGTCCTGCGGCTGCTCCTGAGCCCGCGGCCGCAGCCAAGCGGGCGCGCCAGTGGCAGCTGACGCAGCCGCGCGCGCGGCCGCGCAGGCGCGCCGGAGCGCGCTGGCGTGTCGGCGGCCGCCGTGGACCTGCCTCTGCACAACCTGCTGTTTGACGGCGCGGCGCTGTGGCGCCTGGACTACAGCGAGGTGACGCAGGGCGTGGGCGCGCTCTGCCTGGACTGACGAGCGGGGCGGGCGGCGGCCCAGTGGGCGCTCTCTGCCTGGACTGCTGCGCGGGGGCGGGCGGCGGTCCAGCCGCTGCGCAGCCGAGGCTGGCGAGGGGCCTTTGTCGCGCTCACGCCCGCAGGCCAGGCGTCACGGCTGTGTGCGGGCCGCGCCCCGCTGTCAGCAGGGCTCGCGTCGCACAGCGCAGCCTGGGCCGCGGGTGGAGAAGAGGTGCTAGTTGCGCCGGGCAAGGGGGAAGCAGCGCTCAGCGCGTCGTGTGCTCGTGCATTTCAGACAGACGTCCCGCACGTTACTGCAACCTCAATGCTTTGCATGCTTTGCATTGGGCTCGTTGTTGCAAATGCGTTAAGGCTTCCCCTTACTTGTGACCATAGCTCGCAGGGAAATGCAGCCCGTGCGATGATTGCTGCCTTGCTGACATGCTTCACAGCACCCTTCGCAATGTGCTCCCTCTGCTTGCTTGGTTTCTTTGGTGCGTCATGACTGATCAGCGCATGTGGCATATTACTGGGCGGAGTCTGCAAGAGTTGCTGAGTGGCGACACCAGGTGAGCGGTCTGTTCCCTTGCGCTGCTGTGTATGGTGACGGAACTCGCAGCACTCACAAGAAAGACGTTTTGCAGCACTCTAGCGGCACGCCACACTCCATGCAGCACTGCAACATTGGATGCAGCACTCCACAGCAGGCCTCATGGCAGCCTGCTGGGAACATGTGCAGTAGCAGCCACCTCCCGGCACACACCACGCAGTGGTGCCGCCTGGCGGCCTGTGCTTGGCCGCTCTGCTCTCAACCCAGCTGCACAGAATCTGTCCGTCCGCAGCCGAGCACGGCGCACGCATCCGCACGGCCCGCAACAATGCAACCCAGGGGCCCAGCCCCAGCCTCCCCCCGCTGCCCTCCTCCTCGCCGGGGCGCACAGATGCAGTTGCGGGCAGCCAGCGCTGGGCAGGCCGCGCGGGGCTTGCTCAACGGGCCAAACGCCCCTGCTGCAGCCGCGCTGTCAGGTGCAAGCGCGCTCGGACGCCGGTCGAGCGCCCGACCCGGCGGCCCTGGCCCGTAGCCTGGCACACGCGCCGAGCTTGCTGTCTCACCACACCGGGCCCGGCCACAAGCTGCGGCAACCCGTCGCCCTGCCCCGGCCAGCGCCGCGCGCCTGGGCCCGCCGCCGCCAGCCTCACCGGCGGCCGCGGCCGCGGCCGCGCGCCGTGCGCGGGCCGGCCGCCTGCGCGGTGCGCGCGCCCAGGCGCGCGCGCTGCGCCTCGCGCTGCGCGCTCTGCGCGCCGCGCGTGTCGCCGGCCTGCGCGGAGAGCGTGCGTCGGGCGCGGGCGCCGGCGGCACATGCAGAAAGGCATATCTGGTCAGGGCGCGGAGTCACCAGGAAGCAGGAATAAGAAGCGGGCGCATGGGGGCAGCCTGCACCAGGGACACCGGCAGCAGCCGTCGCGGCAGAGGGTAGAGCGGGGTAGGTTTAGGGCACGGGCCGCACCGCCTCCTTGATGCCGGCCAGCGCATCCCAGAAGCTCTGCATGACCGGGTGCGTGCGGCCAGCCACGCCCTGCATCGCCTGCAGCGCCCGCTCCGCGCAGCGCACGGCCTCGTCTGCGCGCGCCCGCGCGCCCCGCGCGTCAGCGCAGCGCGGCCAGGCGTCTCGGCAGCCTGGTGGCCGCGGGCAGGCGCGGCCCAGTCTGGTTGCCGCGCGCCGCGCATCCCCGCTGGTAGTGCGCTGAAGCGCGGGCCCGACGAGTGCGGGCCTGGCTCGCGTCACAGCCCGGCGCCGCAGCGCCCCGAGCTCGGCCCTGCCCCAAGACGCACAATGGCCCCCGCCAGGCCTGCAGGCAGGCACGCCCGCCGCGCCAGCAGTCCCCCGCTAGGTTTAGGGATAGGGTGGTCGGCACGCATTTCGCCGACACCGCTGTGCAGCAACCTCAACCCGCCCGAGCTCGCACAGGCGGGGTCGCAGGCGCGCCGTGCTGCGCGAGCTGCGTGTGCACGTCGGCCAGCGTGCGCAGCGCGAGCGCGTTCTGCTGGTCCGCGAAGCCGCGCTGCGCCTGCGTGACCTCCTGCACAAACGTGTACAGCTCCGCGGACTCCCGCAGAGCGCGCTCGCCGCCGCGGCGCCTGCCGCGCCCGCGGCGCGCCGCCGTCAGCGCCGCGCTGCAGGTGTGCAGAGGGTGTGCAGCACCCTCGGCAGGCCCGAGCGGGCGGCCCCCATCGGCCCAACCTCAGGCCATGTTCTCAGCCATGCGCTGCCGGCAGCCCCGCCCCTGGCCATGCACGAGCGCTTGAAAGGGACAGCATGGCAGGGGACCCGGCGCGGCCTGTGGCCGGCCGCGCCGGCTGCACACCAGCGCGGGGCCGCACACCAGAAGGCCGCCACGGCATGAGCCACAGAGGCCGCGTTGGGCGCGGAGGGCCGCCGAGCAAATGCACGCCCCAGCATACCCTGCTGCCACGTGCGCCGCCGAGCGCGTGGCCGCGGGGCCGCGGGCGCGCACTTGAGGAAGGCTGCCAGCGCGCCAAGCGCAAAGGCGGCGTCGGGAGACCGGTGCCCGAGGGCGGCTTCTGCCAGCACGACGGCGTGCCGCAGCGTCGCCTCGGCCTCCTCGCCCCGCCCTGCCTTCTCCTGCACAAACAGGGTTAGGGTTAGAGGTCATGACCGGCCAGCGGCACCAGGCAAGCGCCTCGGCGCGGTTTCAGCTCCGGGCCGCAGTCGTACAACTGTCAGGGCCTGTATCCGCGGCGATACCGGGCCGCCCTGCTGCGCGCCGCACCGTCGCCTCAGCCTCCCCGCCCGCGCCCCGCCCCTCCCCGCGCGGCGCAGGGCCGTGCAGACCTCACGCAGCAACCGGAAGCGCTCAGAGACATTGCGCGGCCTCGGCCAGTGCGTGCCTGCCACTCCAGCCCCGGCTGGCGCCTGAATCAAGCCCCGCCCTACAGTCACAGGCGGGGCGCGCAGGGGCGGGGCTCGCCACGGCGCTGTGCCAGCCACACCCTCGCCATGCTGTCCTCGCTCTGGCTTTCCCCGAAGCGCAGCCCGCTGGTAAGCTCTCCCTCTGGACACTCATGCACACGGACGGCAGCAGGCAGCGCGCTGCGCTCAGGCCCCGCTCGCGCGCGCGGCTTGCGGGAGGGCCCCGCCTGCAGGCGGCCCAGGTCGATGAGCGTGTGCGCGGCCGCCAGGCGCGGCCGCGCGCCGGCCTCCCGGGGGTCGGCGCCCTCCTCGCCGCCCGCCGCCTCGCCGCCCTCCTGTGCGCGCGGCCGCAGCGGTCTCAGCCCCGGCGACCGCGCTGAGCCCAGGGTAGGGTTACCCGCCGGGCCCCGGCTGCTGGGCGCTCCTCTCAGGCTGGAGCCTGGCGGGCGCGCCTCCTGGGCGGGGGGCCCGTGCAGGCGCCATCTGCGGGCTATGGCTTGTAAGAGTGCCAGCTCATGCACACCCCACGTGCTTGAGATGCCAACTGCTACGTAGACGGACTCCCAGCAAGAAACACAATTGTCAACCAGCGCCCTGCTCAGCAGCCCAGGGGCGCGCGCGCGCGGTTGCCGCGAGAGCGCAGGCGCAACGGCGAACTTATGCAGCTGCCCAACCACAGACCGCGAGGCCGCTGGGGTGCAGGCGAGTGGTGGCGCGCGCCTTGCTGGGTGCGCCGCCGTCCGCGCCCGGGGGCATGGCGGGCGCGTTCGCCTCCAGCTGCTCCGCGGCCTCCCGCAGCAGCGCCTGCGCATCGTCCTGCGCGCCCGCCCGGAACAGCTGGTCGCTGCAGCGCAAGACGCGCTCCCAAGTGCAAGACGCGCTTGCGCGGGCGCCCGCAAGCCCTGCATCTGCTCACGTGAAACCCTATGGCGCCTGCACGCAGGCCCGTCAGCTTCCTGGCGCGCATGGAGGGAGCGCTTCACAAGGGAGCCGATGGGTGACTGCGCCGCCACCGCAGCCGCGCGCCCTTGGTGTTGGGGACCTGGGCGCCGGCCCAGCGCGGCGGCGAGCTGCACCGCACACCCTGGAGCCAGCCCTCTCAGAAGGCCGGGCGCGCGCCGGGCGGCCCAGCGCGTCGGTCAGCTGCGCGAGCGCGCCGCGCGCGGCCACCGTTGCCGGGTGCCGCGCGCCATGCACCGCCAGGTCCAGGTCCAGCAGCTCCTGCGCACGCGAGGGCGCCCGCTCAGGGCGCCAGCGCACGCCCTACCATACAACCTAACCCTATAACCATGCATTGCCAGGCCCAGCTCCAGCAGCTCCTGCGCGCACGCCCGCTCAGGGCGCCAGCGGACGCCCTGACCCGCCCGCCGCCCTCCTCACGGCAGCGGCATGCTGCCCCAGCAGCTGCGCGCCGCCCGTGGCCGGCACTCGGTTGGTGGCTGTCTCTGGCGGCGCTGCAGCTCGAGAGACGTTTCGCGCACGCCAGCCCAGGGCCAACTGGTCACCAAGCGCTGCGAGCCTGCAACGGTGTCGAGTCTCCACGCCGAAATGATGCAGTTGGGGCAGGCGGGGCGGCCGCGCTGCGGCGGGCCGGCCGGAGGCGGGAGCCGGGGGGGGGTGCGCGCGCCTGGCTGACGGCGCACGCCTCGTCCAGGCGCCCCAGCGTGGCCAGCACGCCCGCCAGGCGCCGGCCCTCGCGGTCCGCCAGGCTGGCCTGCCCCGCCGCGCTCGCCGCCTGCGCGCCGCCCGCGCGGCGGGTCGCACAGGGAGCGCCGGTGCGCGCGAGCGCCCCGCGGCTGAGCCGCCGCAGCAGGCCCACCGTGCACGACGCCCCATTGACGGCAGGGGCCACAGCAGCGCTACCGATCTGACCGCATCCGGCTGCTCTGCTGCAAAGGCCTTGCGGTTCCAACTGCCTTCTTCTCGCAGGTCAGGCGCACGCACGGCGCATGCAACAAGCGGTGCGCATGGGCCCGCATGCGCAGCCGCTGCGCCGGGCCGGGAGCGCGCGTGAAGGCGGCGCCTGTAGGCCTGTCCAAAACCCTATCTGCGCCGGGCCGGAAGCATGCGTGCAAGGCGGCGGCTGTAACCCTGCCCAAAACCCTATCTGCGCCAGGCCGGGGGCGCGCGTGGAAGGCGGTGCGCAGCGCGTCGGCGGCCTCCGGCAGGCGCTCCCGGTTGCCGAGCATGTCCGCGTGCGCGGTGGCGGCGGTCGCCAGGAAGAAGGGCCGCACGTCGCCGGTGCCGCGCGCGCGCTCCACCGCGCGCTGCGCGCTGCGCTCCGCGCCCGCAAAGTTCCTGCGCGGCCCGGGGCAGGGTCAGGGCAAATGGCGCGATGCTGCTCCAGAGCTCACTGGTGCTGGCGGCGGCCGCAAGGCCGGCGGCGGCGCGCAGGGCGCCCGGCGGCGCCGCGCGCACCGCTTGTCGTTCCACAGGATGAGCGCGGACGCCAGCAGCTTCTCCACGTCGCGCTCGGCCTCGTTCTGCGGCTGCGGCTCCGCCGCGTCGTCGTCCTCATCGCCCGGCGCGCCGGCCTCCTGTAGCGTCGCACGCGGCCCCATCACTAGCCATCACTGACAGCCTGCTACCCGAGCAGTGCCCTGCTGCACGTCGGCGTTGCCTGAGCTGTGTTGTGCTGTTTCAAGACAACAGCACGCTCCCGGCCCCTTGCCGGCCGCTTGCCAGCGCGTGCTACGTGCTATGCAACAGCGCGCGCCGGCCCAGAGACGGTAAAAACAGGCTCGCAGCTGCAGGTCCGGGGCTGCACTGCAGTTTTGTCGCGAGTGTGGCGCTCTTCCACAGTCACTCCTCGCAAAAAATGGGATGACACCGCAAGCCAGCCTGACCGGCAAGCCAGCCTGACCCGCTGAACACGAGGTGCCTGCACGGTGTGTTAGTGACAGTGCGAGAGACCTCTGAGAGCTGCGAGCGCGGCAGCGGCGCACCGTCGCCGCGCCTGCGCCCACGCCCTCGCCGGCGCCCTCCTGTCCGGGAGACAGCTCTGCGGCCGCCATGCCAAGCGGGTCGTAGCCGGCGACGCCGGCGGCGGCGGCCGCATCCACGTGCGCCGCCGCCGCCTCGCTCTCGCCAGTCAGCGCCTCGCTTGCAACGCCCGCGCCGTCAGCCGCCGCAGCCACGCCCCCGTCCTTTGCGGCATGCGCGGCGCCGCCCTGGCCGGGGGCATCGCCCGCCGGCGGCGCGGCGCGCGCGCCGCCGCCGTCCGCCTTCCCGTCAGCGCCCGCTGCCGCTGCCTCGCCGTCGGCTTTGGCCGCCACGTGCTCGCTGCTGCGGCCGCCCTCCTGGCGCTGACGCGGCGCTGATGCGCCGCGCTCGGGCGCTGCTGCACCGGCGGCGGCGCCGGTGGCGGAGGTGGTGACCGCGGCGGCAGCGGTGGCGGTGGCAGCGGCGGCGGTGGATGCGGCGGCGGCGACCGAGGCGGCAGCGCCGGCGGCGGCGCCAACGACGCCGCCGCCGCCGCCCGCCTTTTCGTCCGGGCCCGCTGCCGCAGCCTGGCGCGCGCCGGCCTCGCCAGTGGCCTCAGGGCCTGCGGCAGACACAGGGCCATCCCCATGCTCACGCGGCCCCTCGTCGGGCTTCGCGGCCTCGTCCTCTCCGGCTCGCGGGGCCTCGCGCTCGGCCCGCGCGGGCTCGCCGGCGCTGGCGGCTGCGTCGGCGCGATTTTGCCGCTCCGCCTCGCGGCTCACCACGTCCACCTCAGCGGTAGTCGCCTCCAGCGCCGCCGGCTCCGGCTCTGGCGCCGCGGCTCCCTCGCCGGCCCCCGCAGCGGCGGCCTCGCCCGCGCGGCCGCCGCCGCCGCCCGCCCCGCCGCCCGCGCCGGCTGGCTCAGCATCGCCGCTGCCAGCATGCTCTGCCTGCGCCGCTTCCGCGCCGACATTGGCGCCGGCCGCGCGAGGGCCGTTTGAGGCCTCCTTGGGAGCCCCGCCGGACGGCGCGCCCGGCGCCTCGGGCTCGTCGGGCGCCGCGCGCAGCACGTCCGCGTCGGCCGTCAGGCCCAGGTCCAGGTCCTGCGACGGCGCCGACGGCACGAGCTCCGGGTCGCCCGCCGCGGCCCCGGGGCGCCGCCCCTGGCCCGTGTGGCCCGTGCCGGCCGCATGCTCAGCCGCATGCGCGCGCCGCTCGCCGGCCGAGTGCTGCTCGGCATGGTCGCCGGCCGCGCGCGCGCGCTCCGCAATGGGCTCTAGCGTGCCGCCGGCCGGCTCGTGCGCGGGCGCCTTGTCCGCGCCGCCGGCAGGCGCAAACGCGCTAGACTGTCTGCGCTCGCCAGTGCTGGCCGCCTCGCCCGCCTCGCCCGCTGCGCCCGCGTCTGCCTCAGCGGCGGGCGCGCTGCTTGCTGCCTGCGTGCCGCCCGCGCTGCCTGCAGCCTGGGCGGGCCCTGCGGCGGCACCTGCCTCATCGCCCTCGCCGGCGCCG
>JAABUY010004391.1_pt1 | contig 14819 bp, 12 predicted proteins | sample 5560271 | NCBI WGS metagenome assembly JAABUY01 (sample SAMN10711886, study PRJNA513374) | rock metagenome | isolation source: Antarctica rocks | place: Antarctica: Victoria Land, University Valley
CTGACTGAAAAGAAGTGATCAAAAAGCACATCAGCACGTAAATTTCTTATGTTGGGAGTTTTATGTGCTATTTCTAGTGTTAACCGCCATAGCCTTATAGGCTGCATGCGATGTATGAAGAATAAATTATTCTTCTTGCATGTTCAGCTAAGTTGAGTTCATCAAATCTTTACTCACTGTCAAATTATTTAGTTTTTTCTCTATTCTTAAAAGCTGTCTCTATGCAGAATTCTTGCTTTAATTTATTTGTATTTAGAAAGCTTATATCTATTAAATTACATTCAACATCTTGTTCTGATGTTTATCTGCTTCTTTAATCTTTAAGAGATCATTTGTGAGTTTATTAAGTCTGTTAATTAAAGTATGTCAATCAGCATCAGTGAATTCAGTAATGATTTGTTGTTTCTCATTCTTTTGCTGTTGAGATTTAAATGTAACTGATAATTAAGCAGAGTTTTTACATCTTCTTTATACTATCTCAGCATTCTCTGTACAATTCATCATTGATACAACAACAAATAAATAAAATATACAGTTTAAAGCTGTATCTGCAATCTGTTTGACTGTTTAAGCTGTGTGTAAAGAGTTTTGCTGCTGTTGCAGCCTTATCTTTAATATATAAAATCATTATTTTGCTGCTCTTTTCTTATTAATTACTTCAAAAGTCTTTCAAAGTTCTTTCTTAAACTTTTTGAAATTATTAAAGAATGTTTCTTTATTGACTTTGTGTTTTCTTAATAATTTATCTAGAAATTTATGCAGTTTAAGATTGACTCAGTTGAACACTGCATTCTTAAGATAAATTATTATATATAAATTTTTATTTATTTTAAAGTTAAACTTCTTCTGATTAAAATCTATATATAGATTAAGCTTTATCAAAAAGTTTTATAACTTTTCTTTTTCTCTACTGAATATATCTGATGCTGACATCTTTAAGATGTTATTTATTTTATATAAATCTTTAAAATCTTAAAGATTAATCATACTGATCAAAGCTACTTTCTGTATATTGAAGATCATACTTATATTATAAAAATGTTTAATGTATTACATTCTGATTGAACATTTCTCTGATATAGAGTTTAAAGATTAGAGCTTGTGATATAAGAGAAGTTTTAGATATGTTAAAATTAATTGATAGATAGCAGCATGCTAAGTAAAGATTGTTATTGAATATACTCATTTTCTTAAAAAGAATAATCTGTCTATATACTGCTGTTTTACTGTGCTTACTAAGATCATTATAAGCATAATGAGTCAATAGATCTTTCTGAGCTCTATTGTTTTGCTGAGATTGCTATAAGTATAGTGAGCTTAATGATTTTATACTCAATGATATGCTGTCTATGTATATAATTAGTTACTACATAATCACTACTGAGTACAGCTGTAACAAGCATACAAGTAAGATGAAGATGATTGAGACTTTTAAAGTCAATAGACTTTGTGACAATTTGATTGGTGAGAAGAAAACTAAAGAATATAATAAATTTAATAAACAAGTATATAAGATGTTTCTATCTCATATTAATATAGCAAAGACTTCATCAGCAAAGAAACAGCAAAAATAAAAGACTTTATAAACTTAACAGTGAGTTACTGTCTTGTTTTCTCTTAATAAACAACTTATTACAAGTCTATTTATCTATTTATCTATTTATCTATTCATTTTAAGAATCTTAATTATCTTTATTTCACTTATATGCTCACTATCTTCTTTATAAGTCTATTGCTTCTACTCTTCTAACAATTAAGTAAATATCTTATATAATACTGTTACTTTGCATATTACTTGCTTAGTTATAGAACTTATATATATATAAAGCAGTATTTTCACTAACATCTTTGTTACCTAGTTGAGTCAGTCACCTAAGTGAGCCACCTCAAAATCTCATACAATAGTAATACTTTGAAAATTCATAACTTTATCACATTATGATGTATTTACTTAAGAATTGATATTCTGCTCAGAAAATAGATAAATCAATTCAGAATAAAAATATTATATAAGAGTTGCAAGAATTAATTGTAGAAGTATGATATAATTATAAATTTCATAAATTACAGCTTTTATAAGTGAAGAACTCAAGATTATGTATTTTTATTGAATTATAATAGAGCTATAAGTAAATATATTCATATAATGTCAAATTAAACTACACTCTCTGAATTTTATATAGATGTTCTGAAGTTATGAATTTCTAAATGTTCATGATTTCTATGAGATTTTGAGGTAACTTGCTTAGGTGACTGACTTGACTAGATGGTGAGTACATTATAGCTAGAAATCAGCTTCTTATATACACTTAATTTTGACATTATTTATTGCATTTAAATTCTTAAGATCTTAAAGATTAATCTAATTAATTAAAGAAAGCTTCTTTTTGTATACTGAATATTATTTTTATATTGTATATCAGCAAGTTTGCAGTGTAGCTCAGAGCTGAATTTAAGTGCTTAAAGCACTCAGAGCTAGGCTGAGTACATAATCTTATGTGACAGCTTAAAGTCACTTAAATTCAGCTCAGAGTGACTCAGAGTGGTCTGAGCTAACTGTAATCTATATGTAATATATGTGTAAAATCAAATATTTCATCATATAAAACATCATATAAAACAGCTTACTAAGCATATTATTATTAGAAACTTTCTTGACTTTAGATATTTTTGATAACTATAACTATGTGTAGTATTACTACTAATAACATATTAAATACTAGTGTATTTTGTTTAAAAATTTCAAATTTCATAATATAAAATCACTAGTGTTGATGACTCATTAATTAGAGCATTAGTGTTGTTTTTACATTAAGTAATTAAGCTTAATCTTAGTGTGTAGCTTAATTCTAATTATAGTAATGAGTAATATATGATGTAATATATAATATAAATGAAATTTACAATTTATATGCTTACTAAGCAGCTCAAAGTTAACTCAGAATTTCAATTTTAGCTCAAGGCAGCTCAGAGCGCTCAGAGCTAGCTTAAAGTGCTTTAAGTTAAGTTTAATTAAAGATTTCTCTGATATAGAGTTTAAAGATTAAAGTTTATGATATAAAAAGTTCAGTACATAGTGATTAATCAGTGAATAGTATTATGTTAAGTAAAAATTGTATTAAATACACTTATTTCTATAAGAAAAAGTCTATCTATATATTAATGAATTACTGTGCTCTCTGAGATTGTCTGTAAGTAGAATGAGTTAATAGATCTTTTTAAAATTTATTATTTCATTAAAATCATCAATAATTATATTAATTTAAGCAATCTTATATTCATAAATACACTGTCTCAGCATATCTCTGATTACTACTTTTAATCTCTTTAGATTATAGTTATAACACTTTACTAATTAAAGTTGAGTTAGCTGACTTTAAGTTAATTTTTTAACTTGTTAATATATAAGTCTTTTATAGATAAGAAACTTGTGAGATTATATTTATGTAATAATTATTTAAAGAGAAAGTTAAAAAAGAACCTTGATTAGTAAAACAAAATAAAAGAAAAGAAAAAGAAAAGTTAATTAACAATTAAGATAATTATGTGACTGAGAAGAAGTGATTAAAAGCATATTAATATATAAATTTCTTATATTAAGAATTTTTTTTGTGCTTTTCTCTATTCTTCACTTTTCTAACATACTCACCACCTAGTCGAGCCAGTCACCTAAGTGAGTCACCTCAAAATCTCATAGAAACCATGAACATTTAGAAATTCATAACTTTAGAACATCTATATAAAATTTAGAAAGTGTAGTTTAATTTGACATTATATAAATATATTTACTTATAGCTCTATTATAATTCAATAAAAATACATAATCTTGAGTTCTTCACTTATAAAAGCTGTAATTTATGAAATTTATAATTATATCATACTTCTACAATTAATTCTTGCAACTCTTATATAATATTTTTATTCTTAATTGATTTATCTATTTTCTGAGCAGAATATCAATTCTTAAGTAAATACATCATAATGTGGTAAAGTTATGAATTTTCAAAATATTACTATCATATGAGATTTTGAGGTGGCTCGCTTAGGTGGCTGGCTCGACTAGGTGGCGAAGACGTTAGTCTTATAGGCTGTGTAGGATGTATGAAGAATAAGGTAAATAGAATAACCAACTGCCACAGCCTTACAGGCTGCATGAAATCTATGAAGAACAGACAAACAAAGCTGTGTCCTGCCTGAAACTCACTTTCAAGTCCAACGGACCTTTCCTTGTCTGAGAGTTGAACGAAACCCTGTGCCGAGGTCAAGACCGCGGGGCAGCGGGAGCTTGGCCCACAGGCGTTGCCGAAGGACCGACCACTGCCAACAGCCATGAACATCAGGTAGGAAGATTGAAGCCAGCGAAGCCAGCGAAGCCTGCTCGGATTACAACACTTAGTGGCATCGACGTCAGCCCAACTGGCCTGTGACAAGGCCTGAGCGAATTTTGCAATTTCATGGAGGTTGTTAAGGTACAGTACTGGATCAGGAGTTCTCGGACTTGCTTCCGCGGTACTTGTAGGGACGCATGGGCTTGGCGGCATCATCCCGCCTTTAACCCCGCCGTGCACCGTAGAAATCACTGCTATAGATTATCCTACACACCCACGCATTCCACAAACCTCCCGAAGAGCATCTTTTCACCATGGCCAACATGGATGTAATCCTCAAAGATGTTGCCATCCTGGGACCTCTCAATGACCAGACTCGGAAAATTCTAAGCAAGGAAGCAACTGCTTTCCTGGCGCTCCTCCACCGATCCTTCAATCCCACGCGCAAGGCACTTCTTCAGCGTCGTGAGATCAGACAAGCCGAGCTAGACAAAGGCGTCCTCCCAGACTTCCTCCCGGAAACCAAACACATCCGTGATGATGATACCTGGAAAGGAGCACCACCTGCTCCGGGTATGATTGATAGGAGAGTCGAGATAACTGGGCCGACTGACCGGAAGATGGTTGTGAATGCCTTGAATTCCAACGTATGGACGTACATGGCTGACTTCGAAGGTACCACATGTTATGTGACATGGATAGATCTTATGGCTGACTCTGTCTGTCGTAGATTCGAGTGCCCCGACGTGGGATAACATGATTAACGGACAGGTAAACCTGTACGACGCGATCCGCAAGCAAGTCGACTTCAAGCAAGGTGAGAAGGACTACAAACTGCGGACTGACCGAGTCCTGCCTACCATTATAGCAAGAGCTCGAGGGTGGCACCTGGAGGAGAAGCACTTCACTGTGGATGGAGAGGCCATTTCGGGTAGTCTGTTTGATTTTGGGTTGTACTTTTTCCACAATGCTGTTGAGCTCCTGAAGAGGGGCACAGGACCCTACTTCTACCTACCGAAAATGGAGTCGCATCTAGAAGCACGTCTCTGGAACGACGCGTTCAATCTTGCCCAGGATTACTTAGCTATTCCAAGAGGAACCATTCGGGCAACAGTTCTGATCGAGACCATTGTGGCGGCATTTGAGATGGACGAGGTAAGGAAGGAATCCCTGCCGGCACCATCGACGAAGAACGTAGTTAAAATTGAGAACAGATCATTTTCGAACTTCGAGATCACAGCGCCGGACTCAATTGCGGTCGTTGGGACTATATTTTCAGTGTCATCAAGAAATTCCGTCAAAATCCAAACTTCGTGCTTCCAGACAGGTCGGCGGTCACAATGACCGTGCCCTTCATGGACGCTTATGTAAAACTCCTCATCAAAACGTGTCATAGACGAGGTGTGCACGCAATGGTAAGCATGGCTAAGGTCTGGATCGTTATTCGCAAGCTTGCTAAGTGGATTGCAGGGCGGTATGGCCGCGCAGATTCCGATCAAAGACAATAAAGAAGCCAATGATGCTGCAATGGCCAATGTCTGTGCCGATAAGTTGCGGGAAGTCCGTGCAGGTCATGACGGCACGTGGGTCGCCCACCCAGCTCTAGCGTCCATCGCCGTGGAAGTGTTCAACAAGCACATGCCGACGCCGAACCAGATGTTCGTCAGGAGGGAGGAAGTCAGAGTAACTGGCAACGATCTACTGAACATGAACATGCCAGGTACGATCACGGAGGAAGGCATTCGCAAAAATTTGAACATCGGCCTTGGCTACATGGAGGGCTGGCTGCGAGGCGTTGGCTGCGTTCCCATCAACTATTTGATGGTTTGATATGCCAACCTTAGTATAAAGTTAAGCACTGACCACCGCTTGCAGGAGGACGCTGCGACAGCAGAGGTCAGCCGGAGCCAACTTTGGCAATGGTGCCGACATGGTATCACTACCGCCGAGGGCAAGAAGGTTGACAAGGCGTACGCGCAACAGCTGCTCAAGGAGCAAGCCGACGAACTAGCCTCCAAGGCACCGAAGGGTAACAAGTACCACCTAGCGGCCCAGTATTTCTCTGGCCAGATCACTGGGGAGGATTACGCAGACTTTTTGACATCGTAAGGGCAGCCTTTCCAGCGCTCCAGTGGATCCAAAGCTAACGGTTTCAGGCTGCTATATAATGAGATAACCTCGGTGGGCCCTGCCGCCAAGCTATAGAAAGTGACGAACGGGGTACATAATTCATTCTAGGCTTGGACGGCTTGCCGTGCTCTTCGAGGTAGTTTCCATTTCCAATCTGCGGCTACCGTACTTTTTCTGTGGGCGACATGGGCTTCTGAACTGCGCCATAGTCTTTGCGTGGGTACCTTAGTGATCTGTAGGCCATTATGGTGCGGTCATATAGAAGTAGCATTCGGAATGTATCCGACCTCAATATTCCAATGCGGTCCTTGGTCAAGCCAATCACTCGATGATAAGCTGATGAGATGTTCTCGTATATCCTTCATCAAAACCAGCAGCTTTCTGGTGGTCTGCTTAACTCGGACATGTTCAACATACGTTTCTAGGGCTTCCCAGATACATTTTGAATGTGGCACAGTTCTATATACTCGAAAACATACACTTTCATATTCTCGGAACTCGAACTCAGTACTCTGTTTCTTCTTTTTAACTCCTGGCAGGGCATCCCTGTATCAGCAAGTTTCTGATTGACTGATCGGTGTTGACTCGGTCAACAGCTTGCGTCGCAAGATAATATATCGGGTGTCAGAGTCCACATTCAGGGTGGCAGTCATGAGGGACGACGAATGATATATGCTCGCAAATTTGAAGTGGTAATGGGGAGGCAATGTGTGTTATATGTTGTTGCATCGACAGTCCTCTCTGGCTGCTGACGCCGGAGTGTCTGATAAATAGGGCTAACACCTGATGACGTTAAGTGCGGTGAGATTTGTAGTCAACACCGTTCTGGCGGGATCGAATGTATTGTCCATAAGTGGAACTCCAGGGTGTAGAGAGCCTGTGGCTTGCCGTCAGCTAGGAATGGTAGGACGTACTCTGTCAAAGCGACCTAAGTCCATATCATCAGAAAGCAAACATCCAATCCAACTCATGCGGAATTCTGAACGCCAGGGACTTGTCACGAATGACTGTGCTGTGCTATTGGTTATTCCCTAATTCGATATGTGGAGATTGACAAGCAAGCGGTAGAACGGCGATAAATCATGAATGGTGACTCCTTCCCAAAACCAACGTATCGACGCACGCCTCATACAGGACCAATCGTCGACCCAGTCTGTGGTTGAGGCTGCCTTTCAATATCCCTCAAACGGTAGTCCTGTACATAGTGAAGTCGAACCACATTATTATTGTGTGGGATTTTGCAGTACACGATGGAAAAACCAGCTCCTGGTCGTCGCGCCGCTATACATAAGATCGAATGGGTATCAATGCTTCTCGGGAGTTTTGGAATGCCGCTTGATGTCCTCCCTCTGTTTCTGGATATCTTCCTCTAACCGTCTCTGCTCATCGGCAGCAGCAGACCTCTTTCGAGCTTCGTCTTGGGCAGCTGCCACCCATACTATGCTTGCAGTCAGAGAGAATATCGAAAGACAACAAGGTGGGGAAATACTAGGTTTATCTGACTTAGAGTACTCTTTCAACTGTTTCACAAAGGCGTTGATATCTTCTTGACGCCCTTGTCGATTTTCTAAAGACTTTTTCTGTAGTTCTGGGTTATACCTCTGCGACCGAGTATCAGAACGCGTGCATGCTCAAGTAAGAAGATATGAAGATACCTTGAACAGCTCCTCTTCAGTGGGAGTGACATAATAGACCAGCGCAGGACCACCGATGCACAGTACAACACTTCTAGAATTGATTCAATCATGATATACTGTAACTTTTCCCGTGCCAAACAAGCATGGAGTTCCCAAAACTTACGCAGCAAGCATCCTGAGGTATAGCCCGGCCCGCGACATGATGGGCTACAGTGGCGACTTTGTCGAAGATTATGCGCCTGTATACTCGTACTACTGTAGAAGATAGGTACCTATATGCCGATTGTAATGTAAGGTACTTCGTACTGTACCTAGACTATGATAATGCACAGCCACAGAAAAGAGTCTGCTGAGCCACATTGGCGCATCATCCTTACTGGCCAATCGCAGAACAATAGACACATGAGCATGCAAGAAGTGAAACTGTTAACTAAGGTACAGTACCTTACCTTACCTCACAGGACCTACCTTAAGGTACCTGGTATTATTGTAAAGTAAGTCAAGCTACATATGTAAGGTAGGTCCTTTGTATCTGAACGGATGCAATATAACCAAGAAAGTACCTGGTAGGCTCGTAATGGGTGTTCAGGTATCAGGGTTGAGGTCTTGGCCAGATTCGCACCCTCATGTCTTGCACATCTTTATCATTCATACCTCCCCCACCTTGGCCTTTGTTGAATTAGAACTTCCACAGCACCCTCTATTCTTCTGAGCTTCCCGAGATAGTCCCTTCTCTCTAGAAGTCCTACCGTTGGTGTGATACCGTTACCAGCTTCTGCAAGACCTTCTTGAGAACCCTTCAGTCTACGCTTTCCGCATCGTTGGCTCCCTGAGGAAATAGCCTGAGCACACCGCGCCAATTTGGACTACTGGCCATAATCTTGGCCTATCTGTCGTTTCTTTCTTGGGAGAATTGCTGATAGCACAGTCGTTGTCATCCATAATGCCACAGCTGCAGAGTGTAGTCTCCCGGACATACTTTACCTCTGCGTAGCCTTATGATGTGGATAGCATAACACGCCATCCGCTGGTGTCAAAAGTTCCGTGGTTGGCCATGGCATACCAGCAGCGTCTCCTTCCCAATAATCCATCGCGACAGCACTATGAGGACCGAAACGCTACGTACGCCGTACCGTCACCACACAATCACGGCCAGCGCGTCAGTGACCCTTCCGAGCGAAGATTCGAACATATGCGGGACTATGAATATGAGAACGGAGCTCGAGGCACTCGTGGACATGGAGAGTATCACGATAGGGTCCAGGGTAACACTTGGGTCAATGCACCTGACCGGCTCGACCTGGATCAGCCATACAGCTATCGCTCCGCTCAAAGTGAAGCTCAAGTCACGTATGACAGGCGTTATGACCGCAAAAATGGCACGGAAAGGGCAAACCGCAGCAACGTGGAAACTGGGAGTCAAGGGCGAGGTCGGGGTGGAGGCGAAGGCGCAAGCCCAGGGCTTGACACACGGCCCGTGAAATCGCAAAAGAACGAGGCAACAATCCGTGGACAAAAGCAGCAAAAGCCCCGTATGTCAGTCTGGGTCCCTCATTTCTCACTCACCCAAGAAAGGGAAGTGTTCCCGACCGACCGACTGACTCAGGAGCTACAGTCAAACAGTCGATTATTCCTGAACCAACATCTCCCGTGTCAACAGCTTGGGACAACCCTTTTCCAACTTTCCCAACCGGTCGATCAAAGCAAAAGCCGACAGAAGCCAAGATTCTCAATCATAGATCAGGAGAGGTGAAAAATGCTGATGGAGTAAAAGAGAGGGGGAGCCCTGACGGCCGGCATCGGCGGGAATCCAGGGACAAGGAAAGCCCGGGCACCGCTAGGAGCCAACCTTACCTGCAAAAGGTGGTCCAAGGAGGTTCAAGAGATCACCAGTATCACTTTACCCGCAGTGATGTTAGTCATCGATGGGGTGGACAACAAGGAGAAGTAGACTCCACAAGAGTCACTCTTAGGTCGGCACAGAATTCCGTACATTCTCTGCCTTCGAGATCCACGCATGATGATAGGTTTGTTGGTCAGACTGAAGTCCACGAACGGCGTGAACAAGTATCTGATCAGTCTGAAAACATAAAGCCTGGACCGCCTCTACCTCCTGCTACAGCATTCAATACAAGTTCACAGCGAAGCATGACTCTACCTGGCGAATTTACTACGCTGAGATTGGAATCCGACCCTCATCAATGTTACCCTGGATCATCGGAGTGGCAAGAGCCAGGACCAACTGGCGCCTATTACGGGCCTGACTCGCATGTGATTATTCCCCAGCGGCCCGCGACGTCAGGGGGCCAAAGGTCATCCCAGAGGGGTTCTTCTGGGTTGGATGACGTCACGCATAGCTATAACGCCAGTGGAGACAATGGAGCAAGGCCCAAGGTATCGAGAAGCCACCTCCGGGAGTACAGTCTCGGAGACTTCTTCGACTCGTATGGCGTGAACAATTTAGAGGATCCCAACATCGACCCCGGTGGTCCTGACCGTTGGCCTTCCTTGGAGGATGAGATGCCGAAATTTGACACAATACCCACGACAAGCGCAGAACACACTCGACACCCGATGTTCGAGCACTATTTACGACCTCAAGGGTCAGGCTCAGGTTTGGTGATGTCGCAATCTTCTACTGTAAGTGGGGTTGAGACGCACCAAGAGCCCTACTTTGAGGAACCAGTATCGCAGAGCATCTTCCAGCCAGACTACGGTGGACCGAGTCAAACACTGCCTGAAAATTCCGCTGGCTTTGTGTACGAGCTTGTAGGAGACGCACCAGCTGTGCGTCCGGGCAGTAGAAGTCGATCGGTTGGCAGGGCCCAGCATATCTACGAGAACAAGGTCAATGCGATGTCGTATCGGCCATACAATGACCACCCCGCTCAGCCCTACAAGCAAGGTATGAGACCCGGCATGGAGGCGCCTCTCGCCGCGGGGCCCTTCGATGATGGTCGGTCGCAGGATGGTTGGCAGCGCCACGCTCGAAACCAGCATGTGCCACCCCTTTCCCAGGAGCTAGAGACATCCGCACTTCGAGCACAACCAAGAGCAAGAGTTGCTCATCCTCATCTGTTATCGAGTTCAGGTAACCAACCAGTCTCAGGGCATCCGCCAAGCTCCGACCCCGATGCCTTGCCTGAACATCCGACACCGCTGCGCCCAGGTCTCATGCAGGGAGCTATGGCTAGCCAAGCTCCTAAACCGCCTCCAGTACGACAATACGATAAGAGTCCTTCAGCTATCCAGCAAAACGGTCACACCTCGCAAAAGACTCTACCGAGAGCTTCTCAAAATATGGGGACCTTTACCCCAGTCACTCTTGACGAGCTTGTAAAACTTCGACAAGTGATCAAAGCCAATCCAAAAGATCAGAAGACGCAGTTAGTCTTAGCGAAGAAAATGGTAGAAGCAGCCTCAGTCTTGGCAGATGAAGGAGGTCGAGCTGATCCCAAGACTACGAGCAAGAATCGCGAGAAGTACATCTTTGATGCACACAAGATCATCAAAAAGCTCGTGAACAGCGGTAACGCTGATGCAATGTTCTACCTAGCTGACTGCCACGGCCGAGGCCTTTTAGGGCTGGAGAGCGATGATAAAGAAGCCTTCACTTTATACCAGTCCGCAGCAAAAGCTGGTCATGCACAGTCAGCGTATAGAGTAGCAGTGTGCTGCGAGATGGGCCAGGAGGGAGGTGGTGGTACAAGGAGGGACCCATTGAAAGCTATGCAGTGGTATAAGAGAGCAGCTATGCTTGGAGATACGCCTGCGATGTACAAGATGGGCATGATTCTTTTAAAAGGTCTTCTAGGCCAGTCTAGAAACTCTAAGGAGGCAATTGTCTGGCTGAAGCGGGCAGCGGATCGAGCTGACGACGAGAACCCTCACGCTTTACACGAGCTGGTAGGTCTCTCCGTCTCACGTTCGACCTTCAGCAGCTGATAGTTTCTTAGGGCCTCCTCTACGAGAACGCCAGTGGAAATGACCACATAATTCGAGATGAATCGTACTCGAAACAACTTTTCACGCAAGCTGCCGAGCTCGGGTACAAATTTTCACAATTCCGGTTAGGCTGCGCCTACGAGTACGGACTCATGGGCTGCGCCATCGATCCACGGCAGAGCATCGCCTGGTATAGTCGTGCGGCAATCCAAGGGGAACATCAAAGCGAGCTCGCATTGAGCGGTTGGTATCTTACGGGGTCCGATGGCGTTTTACAGCAAAGCGATATCGAAGCGTATCTATGGGCTCGTAAGGCGGCACATGCTGGCCTGGCTAAGGCGGAATACGCAATGGGTTATTTCACAGAGGTCGGGATTGGTGCCCCAGCTAATATCGAAGATGCCAAGCGATGGTACTGGCGCGCAGCCTGTAGGTTAAGCGGAGGTGGAGGTGAAGTGCAGGTTGCTGATGACTGAACAGCACAGAATTTCCCAAAGGCCCGTGAGCGCCTCGACGACCTGCGAAAGGGCGGCGCGAAAATGCAGAAGTCCAGAGTTTCCCGCTCTGCAGTCAACAAACAGTCAGAAGGTGACTGCACCGTCATGTAGGTGGCCCGCCTTTCAGTAGGTATCTTTCAGTAGGTATTTATACCTTAATGTTGACACGTTTGGTTACTATGTTCATGGCTGCCTTGCTGCAAATAAGTCGATATTACCTTATAAGGTCCATTGGGTGTTGGCATGTTGGTATTGAACGATGCTGTCGTTCATTTTCTTCGTGAGGTTTGCGATTTCTATACGGTTTTGTAACTTTTATGGCTGGACCGTGTCACGCCTCGCCTCACGGCGAGGTGTGCGCGTGGATTTACTAGGTTAGAGTGGTGGCGTACACACGGTTCGTGTCAGATCTGGGTGATGTGTTCTTTCGCCATGGCAAGGTTGGATTGGCTCTATAGCACGAAGGAGGTGTACATAACTATTCCTCCAAGAGAGAAACGATGGACGCGGGAAGACAAAGACCCAGTCGCTCTCCAAGCTATACCCATGCAACGGCACTAACGCCTACCTTGCCGGTATGATCTTTGCTCTCTTTGCTGCGTTTCCTTACTTGGCCTTACGTATTGACATCGTCCGGATTTAGCATAGGTGACATTCCACTTGCTAACCAGGTGAAACCCCTTCTTGAGCTATTGGTCAGCCCTGAGCATCGCAATCGCTCTGGGGAGCCAGGATGAGACGCCTGTCTACTTTCTCAGCCACGGAGGTATATGTGTAGACCTATGATACCCCTGTTCCTAGATCATACTGGGACTGTTGACAAGCCCAGCACGGCCGAAAAAGACCGATCTGATCTATGAGTACGTGGAAATTACTGGAACTCAAATTGACGCAGCAGGATCCCGAAGCTTCACGGCTTCCGACAGAGTTACTACAAAGGATAGTACCATGATGTCGAAAGCAAGGCGGTGGCCAAGGAAGTGATGAGCTTGGTGAGAAGTGCGGGCATCGAGGTGGAGGGTGTTCAGCGCGAACTCGACCATGGCGGTACACAAAGTTCGTGACATGCGAAGGACCTTGCGCAATCCCACGCCCATGCCATATACGGTCAGATCCGATGAAGCTTCGAGAGCTGCTGTGACGAGCAGTGGGTTTGAGCGCGAACGCACAATGACTCAACGTTTAGAATGGCCAGACGCAAGATAGGCGCATCCTACAATTGACCATCTACTTCCAATCTTTGTAGAGGCGCGCGCAGCTGAGATGATCCTGGGAAGAAACTGTGGACGCTCGCGGAAGGAGGCTTGACACAACATAGATTTGGACAAGTCGCTTTCATCTGAAGGACTTTAATTCGTGTAGTAGAATACGAAAAACGTGGAAGATCAGGACAGAGGGTCAAGGCAGGACAGAGAGTCAAGGCCGGACAGGCGACGCGGATTCGGCCCTTGAGACTGTTTAAAGCATCCAACCGGTCCTCCTCGCCCGTAGAAGATCTGAAGAACAGTTCCGACTCATGCAGCTGTTTTGACCAAACCTGTAACCTTATCCTCGATTTCCTTGTCCGTTAAACCTGACAACGGGCATCAGCAACGCTGGATTCTTTTTGAGTATTGTGGGGCTGAAGGCTCCACCTGATAGGGATTCCTGTCTCTCTTTGCCGCGCTCTGCATTACCGATCAGCACTGCGTTGTGAGGATGACTTGTCGAGAATCCCCGTACCGTATCGTGCGTATACCCGGGGCTCTGTACCCAAAGCCTCGCGCAACAGAATTGGTGTATGTGGGTTGTTCTTCTTCATGGTGGGGTAGGCTCTCGTGAGGAACAACCTTCACGGCATCAGAATAAGAGTAGCGGGCTTGCTCAGGAGTCCAATGTATCAAGCAGTACCTTGTTGCAGAGCTATGCTCCGACTTCTGACAGAAGAGGAAGCGCATCTCTCTCAATTGGCCCGTAAAGACATATTTCCCTGCCATGACGCGAGAACACCTGAGCGTGGACGGGTGTCAACTGTCAAACCGAGACTCTCATAACAATTAACAACCTGGAATCTCTTGGACAAGAAGGTTGTACATACCTTACGTTACGATAGGAGAGCTACTTCTCCGTAAGTTACATCGTAAGGTACAGCAATTCCTAGAATGTTGGCTCCTCAGTTCGCTCAGAACTTTTTGCAACTTTTTTTTGAAAATCACACTCAAATTCAGTGTTTTGATGTTAAAATCACAATAAACAAATAGTTTGCATAAAACTGAATAGACAGTATAACTATATATATATAG
>JAABUY010004392.1_pt1 | contig 14818 bp, 15 predicted proteins | sample 5560271 | NCBI WGS metagenome assembly JAABUY01 (sample SAMN10711886, study PRJNA513374) | rock metagenome | isolation source: Antarctica rocks | place: Antarctica: Victoria Land, University Valley
CCCCTGGTACGCTTGGTCCAGTAGTTCTGACATTTGGTGAGATTGACCCCGTAGTCGTGGTCTTTGGAGAGGGGCTTGTCGATGGCATGAACACGTCATCGGAGTCATCATTACCGCTCGCGTCAGCGTCAGCGTAGGCGTTGGTAGTTTTAGTTAAATCAGCGGCTGCACGAGAAGTTTTTTCGCGTTTGACCACAAAGTCGCCGGATTCACTACTTAGTCTACTAGTAATAGGTTAGTATATACTAAATGGAGTAGAAGGGCATACCCACCGTTTAGGCACCTGGGTATCCGGATTGATAGCTCCAGCGAGGAAAAGGAGGCGATCGGCAGAGAGGCTGACCGAGTGGTTAGCATGTGGTCCGGACGGTTGAGCGCCAGCAAGCTTTTTATTCAAAGGCTATCCGAACAGGAATTAGTCGCGTAGATAGGTCATTGCTCATTATGTGGATAGTGCACAGAACTCAGAGCAGTAATTCCGAAAGACTTACTGGCACGGGTTGATCTTGGTAACTCGTGAAGGCGGTCCTCGCAAGTTCTTGATCCTGGGACGTCGTCAGCTCGTGATGTTCAATGCTGTAGAGTTTCCTTACACTTACTGCATTTGACGCCATGATTGACTCGTAAGGTAGCCAAACAGCTGGCGATTGGAGTTATGGGATAGAGCCAAGTAGGATTGTAACACGTTACAAAGAACTGAAGAGTGTGAATTTTAATATGTAGTGTTGGGTAGTGTTGATCGTCTAATACGCGAATGCATCATCATTGGTCGATGGTAAGGAGTCGAAAGAGGTTCTCATCAAGAATTTTCTCTTTTTCAATGCTTTGCAAAAGCCAATCGACGGTAACGATTTCAATCCCCCACTTACAGGCAGCATCGTACTTAGCGCCAACGGTTTCTTTTGCAATCAAATGGGTGCTGCAACCTTTGTAGAGGTCCCCTCTATATCGGCCTCCATGGCTCATGATAAGGTCTCCAAGTTCATCGCGATAGTAAACTTAGGTTTCAATATCAATTACTGAGCCAGAGATTCACGGGAATGACTTACGATCCTCAAACCCGGTCAAACTGACATTCAAACCTGCCAATAACTCGCTCGCACCATACTTCGGCTTCGGTCCTCTCAATAGCTTCTCCGCCATGTTATCGCTCATGGTGACCTGACCTTTTGACCTCTTCACCCCTACCCCGAGCAGAAAACAAGACCTCATAAGTGCCCCTACATAGACAAATCCAACATGTCCCCAATCAATAGCGTTCCAGTCGCCGACACTCCAATACAAATCCCATCCCAGCACCTTCACACTCCACAGATGCCCGAAATCCGCAACCAACAACCCAAACAGTAGCGCTTTCCAAACCCTCAGATCTTTAGTCGAGCGCAACACCAGGGCTTCATTGATAGCGAAAAGGAGGTAGAGGTTCGAAAGTTGCGAAAGTACGATTTGGGTGGATATCGGGATGAAGTCCTGTCGGGGGGCGGAGAGAGCGTGGGTGAGGACGAGGTAGGTGGGCTGGTCGAAGAAGGAAAAGTAAGCGCCAAGAAGGGCGGAAACAGGTTCGACGTATAGAAAGAAGAGGCGGTAAACGGGGGATATCTGGGCTTCGTTCGTAGCACTATGGAAAGAAGGCGCCATGAAACTCTAATGTGTGGCGAAACAGCTTGGGATCAAATTTGTTGTGGTCGTTGTTAGTAACAGCCGGCCGCTGCAAACCCGAAATATCTTTATAAGCTCGATGGCCAAAATCTAAGGTTTGTCGTAGGATTATTGGGGCAAGGACCGTCCAAACCTAAGCCGGCGAGCGATCACGTGAGTTCGCGTAGGGAGACGTGATCCAAAATCCAAAATACTCTACATGTAGTGTGACAGTCAGATAAGATAAGATAAGATAAGACAACATCTCCTCGAGCAATATACTACTACAGAGGTACAACCTACCGTATCCAAGGTATCCTTATCCTTTGTTAGCACAGTGGCCACGTCCATATGGTCGCAGGCAACAAGACCTGAGCGATGGCTTGGTGGATGCTTCAAGTGGCGCCTTGGCGTGTCGTCAAATCCGATGTTCAGCCTGATGAGGATTGAGCTATGTTCTATATCCCAGAAGAGTTATACAGGGTGTAAAGTACACCTGTTCTTTCGAAAAGTACAATCCCCAGCATTCATACCTATGCGATTGGGCATGGGGATGCGGGACCGTTTGAAAGTCTATTAGACACGATATCAGTGCTGGCTATGCTTGGGTAAATAAACATTGTACTTCTAGTTCCAACTATGTCTTGGAATGACCTCTACTTTCTAATAGGATAGGTAATACAAGACACGACTATGATTCGACAGCCAGACATTCTTCCAGCAGCAGGGAACCCCCCATCACCCAATGGCGTATCTGTCTCATATGCTTGAAGGTTGAATACCTTGGCTCTGACTTCCGTTCATGTCTTTCGTACGGATACCGATATCTCTCAGTACATATATTTGACCATAGGTATCCGTCACGTTGCAAAATAATTTTACTAGCAGTGCCTTACGAGCATCGCTCTTCGCTTCCAGATCTTTCAGGCAAAGGTTCATGCACGAGCGTTCATGACGAGCCAGACACATAACGCTCTCCTTTAGATCCTCTTCCAGACCTTGGTCTGAACGCGGTATGCAAGTAAACTCGGGAAAATTGACGCTGTTCGGATTTTTTTCTGCCCTGTCGCGCATCAAGGAGCCGTAATCGTTGTACATCCTGCACAAGATAGCAACATGCCTGCACAGATCTTGTCCGAGATATTTATCCTCTACAGTTCGAAAGAAATCTTCACCGCATCCAAGAAGACACGCAAAAAAGGCGAACGAGTAAGGGCAGGATGTGTGATCGGCCGAAATAGTATGGACCCAATCGTAATACGACCCACGAGGAGTGTCAAAAGTGGTGTTGCTAGACAGTGGAACCTCTTGGAGCTGAAAGCGATTGTTGTCTTCGACTTGTGTAATGTGCGCCAGCAGGAAGGCTTGTAGCTCAGCACCCAATCGACCACGATCGTAAGAGCTTGCGGCAGTGACACTCGGGTGCTTTAAGATTGCATCGACGAATTTCGTTAGAGTATGTTGAATCTTGTGGATTGCTGCGGTAGCCTCAGAGCATCCATCTTCATTGGTTGTGCTCTCAATGGCTGTGTTGCCATTGGCCAATAGGCCATCGGCCTTTCGAGTGGCTTGCACTCCGTTCCATAGGGTGTCACTACTCGCTTTGTCGGTGCCTTCGCCTTTCAACTCTTTGAATATTTCTCTTACAACATGCTGGACTTCGTTCAGCGTACCCTTCATGTTATTATTACCAACAGCCCTTTCCATGAACTCGTCGGCTTGATAGTTCAAGAAAGATAGAACCATCATTTGGTGCAGAGTTCTTGGACTGATCGGAACCTTCTCAAGACTGGCAGAGGCAATCCACGTGAAAGGAATATACTCGAAGTACTTGTCGTTTCCCATACCTTCTTTTTGGAAGATTTCGTGTTTCTTACGCTGAAGTTGAGGTAAATGCAGGTAGCTTTCAATGAGAGACGCACGCAGCTTCCACTGAGGCATGTTTATGAATACAGGCAACTGAGAGAAGAATTCCTGAAATTTGGTAATCTTGGCAAGAGGGATTGCAGTCAAAGTGTCGACGCCGAGCTCTGTCTTACAACGCTGATCGGCATTCGATACGTTCAGGGCTGCTATAATGTAGGAGCAGAATAAGTTCCTTGACCCATACGTGACCTTCTCCACCCATATAGGGTCTGCATGGTCCTTTAGGGATGCCGCCTGCGCCAGAAAAGTTCGGCCATTCGTGACGGCCTTGAGCACAACGTCAGTCAAAGGATTTATAAAAGGCAATTGCTTCAGAGCTGCAAGGGTCAATAATCCATATGCAGTGGCCTCAAATTGTGGACCGTTTCCCCAAGATCCGTCAGCGTGTTGGGCATCCAGAGTGCTAACTAATGCCTGAAACAGCACGATGAGCACTCGATCTTGCATCAGATTCTCGTTAACGGTTGGCAGATTCCCCTTACTCCACAACACGACAAGTTGTGTCAGTGATTGTGCCATCAGCATCATGGCATACTGTGGACATAAGTTCCACTTATCCTCAATATCGGCTTCACAAGACCACCAACGATTACAGATAAAAGTCGTCGCCTTTTCGATTTGCGGCAAATATTGGAATATGTTCGTGTCACACAATAATGCTTTTAGAATGTTGCAATTCGCGCTGAAGCTTGGATTTTTCTCCACACTATAGGTCTTGAAATGATCGAATGTCTCGTACACCCGAACCTGTCTGCAGCGGATGTGGGCCTACCGAGAAGATTCAACGAAACGATGACCTTGGCTGTATCATCGGCATCGGCATCCACGAGATGCGCAAAACCAACTACGCCAGACCGTGCACGGAAGGAGTCTTCGAAAATATTGGCGATCTTTTCACATTGTTCATTTCCGAGGACTTCAATAACAAATCCGCTTTCCAAGAGCGTGGAGATTACCCAGGACATCTCGAATATGGTCGTTGGAAACGCACTTGGTACAGATCCATTACCAGCTCCTTCGCATTTATCAATCACATGATAGAGGTACGATTCGCACTCTTTGTCCCATGTCGAGCGATTCATCAGATACGCAGCTGTAGAAGACGGAGATGCCATCATGCTCCCAAACCTTTTTCGGTGGCTCAGACGATCAAAGTGAAGGCGGCCTACCAGTCCTTCAAGTGAGTGTACCGCAGAAGATTCATTATCACCATACAACGACTCAATATTAACCTTTGCGAGCTTACGGTGTCTTAATTCCATCAAAACTCCTTTTCCGGGAAATTCGAACGCTATTCCTTCACCCTCGAGCATATCCAGATGAGCAGGAACCAGTACCTCAAAACCGACGTGGACCGTTGCTAGGACATCCCATTCTTGTAGACTGGTGATCAAGAATGAAATGGCCCGGGATCTCCGTGATACCAAGTCCGCTTCACTCTCCGAATTAGAGCCCACCCCTCTCTTACTTAAAGCTAATAGAGCAGCCATGGTGTTGAGTACACCATCAACCTGAGTCGGATACGCCTGCCAGCCACCATCGTCTTGTTGAGAATCTAAAAGGTATTGGAAGCTTTTAGGAAACAGTCGCTGTCTATGACCATTCACGTCGAAGGAAACCATAGCCACCCAGGCGGTATCATAGACAGAGCAAGTCATAGATCCCAGGCCATAGTACGGATCAAATTTATCTATCATTTGCTGGAGAAGCCTGCTGGCGCCGTCTCCCAGAGATTGTCCGTGGGAAAGAGACATAATGACAATGTTCTAAAGACAGGGTAAGGAAATGGAGATTTAAAGACAACGTTGGGATAGTTCAAACAGGGAGCCATCAATTTGTGTAAGTACAAAGGAGGCCAAGAGATGCTGTGGCAGATGTTACGTCTTTCGTGGTTGCATAAATACCCCCACTGCAGCTTTCACCGCAACTAATGTGCGTAGAAGAATACATGCGGTGTACTTTCTACACGGAAGACTAAAGCAGCTAAGGCGTCGGCCGGTCTAGAGTTACTTTTCGAAAACGGCAGCTGGGGAACGAATGAGTGAGGAGGGGTTTGTCATCACTAGTGGTATGTTTAAGACGTGTTCTGATGGATGTTATAATTGATAATCTACGTATCTGCAAGATCACTCACTATTTCAACTCATCCGTAATTTAGAAGCTGTTCGTAACACTTAAGGAACACGTCACGAGGATCACTGATGTTTCGAACGATGGCCTTCCGCAAATCTCCCTACGTGGAACATCTACGGACTAGCCAAGCCTTGTCCAGAAAATAAATCAAGTATTCGTCACACAGAAGAAATTCAAAGCTTTTGCACTCGATACTCTTAATAGGACATAAGGTCGGCCGTTTCAACGTAGAGGTATAAGTTCGACTCTGAGAGGTTTCCTTTCCCACAATGCGTAAGTCTTTTGATCTTCAAATATCAACACATCCTTCTCAGGCAGCCCGTCGCGAACGATTGTCGGTGTTTGTATATCGAAGTTCCAAAGCAAACGGCTGAGAACCAAGCGCATTTCTGCGTACGCAAGGTTTATGCCAATGCAGGCCCTTGGACCTACGGAAAAAGGTTGTACGACGCTTTTAGCATCATTCATGAAAGTTGAGTATGTGAAGGGGGGATCAGAAGCCGAAGGCACGACCAGCGCGGAGGATTCGGGAAGCCATCGCTCGCGAATAAAGGTGTCCGGATGTACAAAGTGATCAGCGTGGTGATAAGCGGCATATTGTGGGAGCCCGACGAAAGTCTGTGTGGTGCCGGGATTTAGTATGCTTGCAGCTATCAACTTTATGGAACGAAAAACGACCTACGTTTCCCGGGAGATTATGTCCACACACCACATCGCCTTCGGGAGGGACGATGCGAGGTATCTGCGTTGGCACAGGCGGTGCCATACGGAAGCCTTCTTGGAACACTGCTTTCAGATACGGCAAATGCTCCAATGCCGACATGGTCATTTCGGATTCGTTTTTGAAAGACGAACGGATTTCCGCTGCAAGTTTCTCCAACTTGCTGGGGTTCCGAAGAAGAAAATTCGTCGTTGCAGTAAGCATCGTAGATGTACTCTCAGACCTGGCCAGAATGATGATGGATGATGTCGCTTCGAGCTCGGGAAGGGTCATCCCGTCCTCGTTTGCTTTCAAGATATAGGACAGGAAGTCTTTACGATCTGTCTTCAAGGCTATACGTCGGGCCACTTTCTCGCTGCTGTATGCGAAATGCGCCAAAGCTGCTTTGTAGGCAGACTTTGGTATCATGGCAAAGAGCAATGCTGAAACCCAAGGGTAGAAATTAACGCTCGCTGTCAACGCGCTATCTTTGAGATGTCTAAACAAGAACGAGACCCATGGATGATAGCGATCTCTTTCAAGGCAGTGGAATGGCTCCCCAAACCCGAGATCGCCCTAGCATCGTCAACCAATTTCCCAAAGGTTCGAAAGGGGGCAACGTACGATAATATCGAACGTTGTCCAATTGTAGTAATCCTTCATATCTACAACAGAGTTGCCACTCTTGACACGCCTGGCTAACTGCCTTAGGAGTAGATCAACATACCCTTGTATCAGATTTTCCTGTTCCTTGAGCGCCCTGGTACTAAACGCCGGCACCAAGGGCTTCCGCATCCTGGGATGGTCTTTTTCTGCTGCGTTGATAAGAGAGTGAACGCCGTTGGGAGCTGGCTGTGCCCATATCGGGTTCTTGGTAAACTCCTTGTGTCCTCTCTTGCGATGACCATAAATGTCTTGCCATGCCGCAGCATCGATAAAAGACAACTCGTTCGGTGCCAGGCGAACTATCTTCCCGTACCTGTCGTGGAAAGCCTTGGTATCATGGACGAGACGCCCTGATTGCAAAGAAAGGGCGAATGGAATCCGGTTGATGGTCCATATTAGGGGACCTGGATATCGGAATAGCGGATGCAGATGGTAGTTGTAAAACACCACTCCTATTCGGTACTGGGAGATGATATGAGACAGAGTCCCGGACAACTTCTAGCGGAGAGAAGGGACATGGACTCGCCAGAGCTACAGCAACCGCTAAATATGCAATTACACCAAAGGTTTTTGCAGAGAACGAAAAGCTATTTTCAACAAGAGAGTGCACCATCTTGAGGTGAAGATCTCTCAGATGTACTGTTGACAAAGGAGAGGAGATCGAGAGCTGGCTACCAAGGAGCTTATGGTACGAGCATAATCTTAGTCAAAGAATCTGTCGACAGCCTGTGTACTAGTAAATACTATTCTCCATAACAGAAACATAAATTTAGTACTCAGTATCCACCATGTACTTGAATGCTGTAATTGAAGAGGGTCTTCGCATTGCTCCTCCTTTTCCTGCCGGGCTCCCTCGCGTCGTGCCCCCAGGCGGAGACACTGTATGTGAGGAGTGGCTTTAAGCTGGTGTACGTACTTGACATTCTCCGGAATGCCCCCTTTTCCCCTTTTCCCCTTTCCCCCCTACCCCCCCCCCCCCCCCCCCCCCCCTTCACTAAATACCACCGCAGACAAAACGCGCAAGTCAACTCACAGGCTCTCCAACGCCGTCTCCGACGCTTTCGCCCTCCCCGAACCAATTCCAGCCCCGATCGCTGGCTTTCTCCCATCATCCAACGACCGGGGATGATTCGCCATTCGCGAAACGACGACACAACGGCATCGCAGCGATTCTCCGTCGTATGTGCCTGGGCAGGGAGCTCTGGCATATGGCGGGAAATCCGAATTGATACTGGCGTCCGTTGTGTATGGCTTCGATGTTCAAACATGTGGATAGCCCGGCCCGGGGGGGTTGGGCTGGGATGAGCAGGAGATGTATGTGGTGGTGGAGGAGGAAGCGTTCGAGGTCCGCTTGGTGGCGGTGCGATGGTGAGGGTTGGAGACGGAGTGATAGAGCGATGTTATGCAGTTATGTAGAAGCGGTGGCGTTGACGCCAAAGCACAAACTGTATCGATCACGAAGTGTGTGCTTTCCGTAACTACCACCACCACCAACAGACGCGGTCCATCAACTTCTGCTCCCAACACCCAAAGCAGCCCCCCCCGCTGGTTCCCTCCCGCAAAACCCAACCCGCTGCTCCCTATCCGGCCAAATCCTCTCGTCCACATGCACATTCGCGGGCCTCGCCGCCTGGCCCTCGGGAAACCGAAGCTCATAGTGAACCAGCAAATGCGCCAGGATCAGCTTCATCGCCACCGCGGCAAAGAACCGGCCCGGACACGCCGAGGCGCAAACGCCAGGTTCGCCGGCCCCGTGCTGGTGAGCTGGTGGCGCGCTTTCGCATCGTCGGGACCCCGCTGGCGGAGCTCGTAGAAGCGGAGGGGGCGGAACTCGAGCGGCGAGGGGTAGAGGGCGGGGTCGCGGGCGATGCAGTAGGTTGGCTTGGAGATGAAGGTGCCTGTGGGTAGGACGGGGCTGTTGTCTGAGAGTTGGAGGGGGGGGAGGACTTTGCGGTTGAAGCTGACTGGGAGGGAGGGAAGAAATTGGGGTTTTTTTAGTTATGGATTCTAGGGGGGGAAAAGAGTGTAGGAGATGGGGGAGAAAATACATAAGCCTGGGTGGTTTAGACGCTGGGATTCTTTGAGGAAGCTGTCTAGCTTTTGCATGCGGTGGATCGCCGCGAGGGTCCAGTCCCCTTCCTGTGATAAAGCTCCTTCTATCTCTTCTCGGAGCATGTTCTTGTACTCTGGCATCGCACATAGGTCGAACTAGTTCGCGCAGAGTTAGATCCAACTTGCGCAGTTACTGTGGGGCATGTAGTGTATCACTGACAATGGCATGCACAATGCCCATGGTACTCGACATGACCGATGCCAAATTGAGGAAGAGCGTTTTATGTGCTAACTCTTGGGTGCTCTTATCCCTACCCTTGGCTCCATCAATCATCCACTGCAGTACGTCGGCATGCTTGGTGTCTCCTGGGGTTCTCTGCTTAATGATTGGAGCTAATAGAACATCCGCTCTCTTCAGATGGTGATAAATACGCCGTCTAGCCCCAAGAAACATGTAGACGAAAGGCCGTAAGAGGCGAGAACGGGGACGAAGTTTCGCGGATATAGTAAAAGCATCTGTTGCATAGCCCAGGGTTGTTTGGAACCACTCGTCGTTTCGACACAACGGAAGTCCTACAAGAGCTCGATTGACTACGTGGGATGCTATCTTCAATATAGCAGTATTTGCGACAATATACTGGTAGTCTGATGGCCGTATCAATCAGATCTTGTGCTTCGTATCAGGAGCGAATGGATCAGATGTACCTTGACTTCCGGAAGTGGACCTCCCGACTTCAGTCGAGAAAGCATGACCGACCTCGGCTGCCAAATCACTCACCATGTTGCCTACCATATCGCACAATTAGCATCTTAGATGTTTTTTGGACGTTTGCGGGGTTTTGCAAAACCCAACACGAACGTACCCAGGTTTTGGTTGAGCTGAACCCGCGATACGTCTACATGCAGTTTGCTGTTCCTAACAATATCGAGTGTTCCACCAAGCCAGATGTCTCTCGCATTGCGCATCCACGCTGCTTAGTTGACTTTCGGGCAAGGCTCGAAGCTCATTGGCATATTTGCTCGATAGGATTATACGCTCCATGTCTGCCGTTTGGACAACATACATGGAATTGCCATACTGGATTGCGTTTTAGCGGATTCTTCCCACCACCATGGCGAAAGACCTTGCCTTCGAATAACCCTCTTCTGCCAAGCGTCGTCCATTGAGTAGGAAGTCCGCTCTTGCTTTTGCCAAGCCAAAGAGACCGCTGGGGGATTTCCCAATCCTCGGGACTCTCAGTCGACTTGCTCGGCTTCGGAAGTTCGGATAACGAGAGCAATGCAAATGCAAACAAGGCAGCAGACAATGAAACCCTGTACAACATTACTGTTGACGGCGTAAAATTGACGGCCTAGTTTTTGTAACATGATTGGAATCAACAGCAAATACAAAAATCAAGAACATTGCAGGACCAAGCAGAGAAATGGGAAGACTTCTGGTGATACAAACAATACAGGATACGAGACATCAAGCACAAGGTGTACGACTTGTATTGAAAACCTAGTCAAGCAAACAGCATGTCCTAGCTTAGGCTTGCTTAATTACGCCGAAGAAGTAATCTTGGTATCTACCTAGGATCTCGATACATGTTGGACGCGTGGCTAAAGGATGGGGACGAACAAAAGAGTACCGAGAAAAAGGAGCGCAATGCCACGCCTGGCACGGACCATACATATTGCATGTGAAACCGCCAACCCAGCAATTAGGTCCCTGGATCCATCGGTGTAGGGCGTACACGTACTTCCGTACAGCGTGTATCATTCATTACCTCTGATTGCGACATTGATGCAATTAGTGGGGTAGCTGGGGCTGAAACGGAGGTGTTTGGAATTGTATTATATTCGAATCACGATCGAATCCCGTATTTTTCATGCAACGCATTCCTCTCCCCTGCCGTCACAGTATTTGATTCGCACCTGCTCTGCATCAACACACAGTTGTGTTCATCTCAAGTCGAAGCGAGATGGAACAATAGAAGGCATGCCAGTGGGGTTGTAGTCGCCTGATTACATTCGTCCCTACCTTTCCACTGAGCGATTAGGCAACATCCACGCCCCACCACCACAGAGGTGTGGGACACATGCAGTACCAGATCAGTTAACAGTCGAATCACTTCCGCGCTGAACAAGTGGGTTGAAGAATTAATTCTTAGGGTGGATCATCCAGCGTTGTCATTAATCTCACGAGTAAATGGATTAGCAGTATACCCACCTCGAACACCAGCTGAGCGAGCCGTATCTTCGTCTGATCTTCTCTATTTCTTGCACCTCGCATGGCCTCGACCAACTTCCAATCTTTTAACCTTACACAGCTTTAAATACTGTAGCCTCTTACCCTATATAACTTTGGACAGAAACTCACAGCTATTGACCGAGAACATGACTTCCGTCTCACCCAAGGAGCTTCTTACGCAGCTCAAAGCTCTCAAGTCAAACATGCCATCTGAGCTCTCCTCAGACCAGGATCTTCGCTTTCAGCTCTGCAGTGCAGCTAGAGAGGCGTACCTGTCACTCGAGCAACCCACTGACGTGGTTGCACGTATCCTGCTCTCTCAGGTGTGTTGATCTTGTAGCTTACTGCTGTTTTCGGGGTCTGAAAGAGGAGCAGCCAGTAGAAGGCATCGTTATCCGCATCGCCACGGATCTGAATCTGTTTACTATTCTCGCGGAGAAAAGCGGTCCGATGAACCTAGGTCAGTTAGCACAGGCTACCAAGGCTGAGCCGGTTCTTCTCAGTAAGTCTATGCTCTAAGGAATTTGTATGATGCTTCTAAAGGTTTCCAAAGGTCGAATTCTCCGCAGCTTGGCGTGCTTTGGTGCTATCCTCGAGGTAGGCTCAGACGGATATGCATCGTCCCCTTCGTATGAACTATATGCGAATTCAGCATTTGCCAAAGGACTTGCAAGCTGGTAAGCCAGATGTCTCCCTTGTCTTCCTCTCATTCAGATTGTGTTTCCTTCCGATTTCTGTTCCTTGCTTACATTTGTCTACTCAGTGCCGAATTTCTCAATCCCGCCTATCAAGCCTTACCTGGCTTTCTTGCTTCAACGAAATACAAAAGCAGTCCAACCAACCCTGCTGATACTGCTGTTCAGATGGCGTTCGACTCAAAGGGGAAAGACCTTATCGGCATCTTGATGGAACGTCCTGATTCAGCGCGCGGCTTCGGTACATTGATGAGCACATGGGGCGAAGGGCACTCCCTTATCCAAGACCTTTATCCCGTCAACAAACGTCTCCCCAAGGGGTTCGATGATTCGCGTGATAGCGTGATGTGCGTAGACGTGGGTGGAGGTTACGGTCAGAAAGCCATCGCTCTCAAACGAGCGTGTCCACAGCTGCCCGGGCGATTTATTGTGCAAGACCTGCCCGGGACGGTTGCGAATGCTCCTAAGGTGGAGGGTATCGAGATGATGGGACATGACTTCTTCACGGAACAGCCTATCAAAGGTACTTCCTCCCTCTCAACCGATGCATTACTTCAGCTAAAGACCTATACAGGTGCCCGTGCTTACTATATCCCTCAATGTCTCCACAATTGGCCCACCGAGAAGTGCCTGACTATCTTCAAACACATCCACGACGCCATGAAGCCGGGGTACTCCAAGCTCTTCGTACACGAACTGATTGTGGCTGAGCGCGGCGCCAGCATCTGGTCCACGACCCAGGACTTCAACATGATGACTCTGTGTGCCACCATGGAGAGGACGGAGGGCCAGTGGCGCGAGATGTTGGGGCAAGCCAATCTCAAGGTCGTGGGAGTGTATCCATCCAAGGACGGAGAGTCTGAGGGCATCATCGAGGCGGAGAAAGCTTGAGATTGCTGCCAACGAATGGTACCGTGAGCTTCGCACTTTGTGCGCCGGTAAGTTCTTAACAAGCGCACGCTTTCTGTCACTCTTTGCTACTATCAGAGAAAGCAAGGCATAGCATTAGTGCCAAATTCCCGTTCTCGAGGCTTTCCCCAAGGTATCCTTAAAATGCCTTGGCATCCACCTGTCGATCACGTCCCCACCAGCCTCCCGCTCCCGTCCTCCCTCCCCTCCCGCACATACCCAAACGTACCTATACACCAGCTCGCCCGCAACCCACGTAGCCCCCAAAACAGCACTCGCGTGGGGGAACCGCAACCCCGCGACCAGCAAATTAAGCACGAACGTAGCATGGTTCTCCGTGAAATTGGCGTGTGCGCGCTGGGCGCAGTTGAAGCGCGCTTTTGCGGGCGAGGCGGCTGCTTCGGCGGCGGCGGAGGCGTAGGCGTTTGGGTAGGGCACGTGGGACGCGCGGCGGGCGTTGGAGGTCATGGTTGTGTGGACGACGGAGAGGAGGGTCGAGGATGTGGCGGCGAGGAGGACGTAGCTGGGATGGGGGGGCAAGGGGGCGGTGTAAGTGATTGGGGGGAAATGTTTTTGGAGGGGGGGGGGGGGGTGGGTAGGATGATGGGTTTTTACCCGTAGTTGTCTGGGAGAGAGAGTGTGAGAGGCATTGTGGACGGTTTGGTCGGAGGGAGATGGGTGAGAGATCTGGGATACTGAAGAGGGGAAATGATATGGACGCGATTATTCTTGAGGGGGATGGGGTATTTTATACTTTATATCTACGTCAGGCTGCCGTATGCGTAAGTCTGTCGGTGGGACCAAACCGGCTGGACCATGCATGCGAGTTCCTTAAGCCCCCGCGCGCGTGTGTGTGGGGCAACAACTGCAACCTGTTCATGATTTGTTGTTGTTGTGGTGTTGGAAAACAGGAAAATACAAGTCTCAATGCTGTTTTCGAAGGCTTTCACTTATCGGTTTTGGGTATCTGGAATGCAAAAGACCCACCTTACAGTATTTAAATCAGTAGATAATTTGTGTACTGTATTATTGAGTTGGTCGGGCAAAGACAAAGCATCCGACCCGAGGGGGGGGCAAGTATACAACCAACCCTGTACCCCTCCCTGCCTGAGTGTTCACGACCCAAGCTTGAAGTTCTCAAAAGACATATGATGAGATACGTACGATATGTATCCCACAAAGAAGAACAGCCCGCACCATAAGTTTGCTGTTTTCCCGACCAGATCTTCCACAACGACGTCTTGAAGAAGCCTTGTTTTTCGAGCATACGATGCAGGGCCCCCCATGTAAGAAAGACTCGTTTTGCTGGCATCGATGCTCTCTTGTTGATATGTTCCATCGACTCGTCAAAGTTCTTTTGGAAAGACTTTGGAAAGAGCGTTTGAAATCTGGATGATTGTATTTCGTACAAGACAATCGAACCCCCCTCCCTGGCTTGATCACGCGGAAGAATTCTCCCAATGCTTTTTTCGGGATCTGTTGCATGGACCAAAGTCTCCGTTGTATAGACACCGTCGAAAGGTCCGTCGGCCAAGCAGTCCAGGTGGTGATGGTCCATCAAACGGACAGTGACAGCCTTCTCGAGTCCATGCGTCTGGATCTCTCGCCGTGCCCGCTGGATATGGTTTCTGTGCTATCTACATCTGTAGTATCGGGTTACTCTAGGATATGTGGACACTGTTACATATTATTAGACAGCAGCGTCGCAAGGCGCAATCAACAAGAACAGTCATTCCAAAATAGAAGCTTTGGCACTCAGTTGATGCTATTAGGTATTATCTCTCTCCTCTCCCTTGGTTAGGAGGTCGTGCTAATATTACATTTCATCCTGAGCGAAAACGCCAAGAACATTCAAAAGAGTAAAAA
>JAABUY010004395.1_pt1 | contig 14813 bp, 16 predicted proteins | sample 5560271 | NCBI WGS metagenome assembly JAABUY01 (sample SAMN10711886, study PRJNA513374) | rock metagenome | isolation source: Antarctica rocks | place: Antarctica: Victoria Land, University Valley
TTGACAGGCGCACCGGCATGCCTCAGCTGGCTAGCATCGTGCAGGTCACACCACTTGCACCATGTCACTGACGTTGCATGAAAGACAAGCTTGTAGTGCTTGCACCAGCATTAGCAAAGAGGTTCTACATTTGAGCTATTGTGACTCACGGTGGGGCGTGTGAAAGCTCCAATGTGGCATTTGGAAGTCTTGTGGGCAAATGCGCAGTAATCTTATCTCTGCTGACTGCTTGCCAGTGCGCCAAGATTCAAGCTGACTGTATAACAAGCGCTAGATCAAGGCCTTGGTGTTTTGCATGAGCTTCTCAAGAGCGGAGCTGAGCTTTTGCATTTTGCTTGCAGGTCCGAGGGTCAATTCCTCTGTACTGGAACCAAGAAGGGGTTACACACCTGAAGCCTGACATCACGCTGCAGCACTATGACCCCCTGTACACAGCTACCAGATTGCATTTTGAGGTAAAGCCTCATGTTGCACTTGACTACTTCAATCTGGTTTACGCCAGCAAGCCACCCAACATGATCTCTGGTGAGCCTCAGGCTAGCAAGGTCAGCAGCTATATTGTGTTATGCAGTATGACAGCAGACTTATATCTCACATCTGATGCCTGTAATTTTACCACCTGAGCAGCTGCAGATCCTTTCTGACCAACAGCTACACAAACGCAGTAAAGGGGTTTTGTACCACCTGATCCTTGTTGTGCAGTAGCTTCTGCTGTAGTGTGTACATGTGACGTGAGCATGCATTGTGACAGGACGTGTCAGCCAGGTATGGACACCCTGTGGTGGTGCTGAACCTGGTGAAGAGTGGTGAGAAGCGACCCAGGGAGACTATCCTGCGCAAGGAGTTTGCCATAGCCATTGCCTACATCAACCAGCAGGTCAGCTCTGCTTGTCTTCATGCAGCATGACTAACTCGGGAGACACGGTGACATAACTAGATGTGCTGATCATTTCTGGCTGTAGACAATGCAATCCTCAGAAAGCGTGAGGCAAGACGATCCCATGCTTTGAGGTTGCCCGTTTTTGGTGCTGACAGCAGAAACACAATGAGTGCCTTGAGTGATTATCACTCCTACATGACTCAGCGAATCAACTCTGCATGCAACTCCACAAGTACTTGTATGATGGTGGCATTCCATCTGCCTAGGCACAGCTATGTCTCTCAAAGCAGACAACTCGTTTGTTGAACTTTATGCCTCAGACTGCCTGTGTGGCATGCAGCTCCACACCTTTTACATGCTGCTTCTGCAGTTGCATTGCAGTGACTGTTGTATCTGATTGTGTAGAAGCCAGAGCAGGAGCGCATCTCTTACATTCCCTGGGACTTCAACTACCACGCCAAGCAGCGTGGCACCTTCATCTTGGCAGACATGGCGTCGGTCATCAAGACTGGATTGGATGCAACAAGCTTCTTCTCCATGTGTCAAAGAGAGGATGACATCACCAAGCAGGTCTGCCCACTTATGCAATACCAGTCTTGAACATCTAACAACCTGTGTGGGTTGCCGTCAGCATAACATGCCTGGTCACACTTGTCATGCACAGGTTGAGTCAGTCTTTGGGCTCAACACAACATGCAGACCTGTGATACTGCATACCTGGCACAGGCCACCTGCCCATGACATGTGCAGACATGTGCCCTGTACAGTATATGTCTGGGCTGCCATCAATTCTGTCTCGTCAAGCCAGGTTCATCCCCTCACTGCATGCTTGTTGTTTCTGTCAGGCAGTCACTACCCACCTGCACAAACCTCTTGTGCAACACTGCCCAGCTTTGTTGTTGAGGTGGCTCATAGCTAACAGGACCCCCCAGCACTGCAGGGCCAGAGTGTCCAGCTTCAGCATGGCGTGCTACGCACCAACTGCATAGACTGCTTGGATCGCACCAACGTCGCGCAATTCGCGTATGGGCTGACGGCTGTGGGGCAGCAGCTGCATGCCCTGAGCCTGGCTGACACCCCCACCATTGATGCCCAGAGCAGCGCTGCTCGGGAGCTGATGGACATGTATGAGGTCATGGGAAATGTGTTGTCTAGACAGGTTAGCCTGCAGAGTGCGTGTGAAGCCCAGCTCAACACTGTTGCCTTGCCATCTCCTTGGCTCCTGCTCATCATGCTGAGGCTCAGTCGTCTGCATGTCTGAGAACAAGCTGAGATCCATTCCAGGTGTCAAGGGTGCTTTGGTGAAATCAGCAAGCCTTCTTGCTTGTTGCTGCTTGTGCACACCCGCCTGCTGGTGGTGGCTACAGCTTGAGGCTGTTATATGTATTCAAGTTCATTTGTGAATTTGTCAGGCTTGGCTGTACAAAAACCTGTCTGCCAGCTGCCAGAAGTCACGTTCATCAGGCAGCCTGCTGATCAGCATGTCCATATGTGTGTGCAGTATGGTGGGTCTGTGGCCCACTCAACATTGTATCACCAGCAGCCATGTTGATGTGCCAAGTGTGCAGGCTTTCAAGTTCCACTCCAATCCATGTCCTTTCGTTCCAGCCTCTACTAGGAGCAGTCAAAAGAACAATCACTGATCTGTCAGTCTGCATGTGTGTGCAGTATGGTGGGTCTGAAGCCCATTCCACCTTTTTCCAGAGGCAGAGAGGGGACTGGGAGGCGGCCACCCAGTCCCGGGATCTCATGACATCCATCCGCCGCTTCTACAGCAATGCCTACACAGATGCAGAGAAGCAGGACGCCATCAACCTGTTCCTGGGCAACTTTGTGCCTCATCACGGTCACGCTGCGCTGTGGGAGCTGGACTCTGACTACTTCTTGCATGCTGGTATGGACACAAGGCTCATGGCTGTAGTCAACGGCGGCTGCATGCAGCTACTCTGGCTTTTTGTGATACAGCCTCAGTTCACGTGCTTTCATACAGTTCATGCACTTGATCTTTTGTCCAACCTACAGTTCGTTTATAGCTCATTTCATGCATGTACAGAACTCTGTAGCACGTCAGTGCAGAACTGTATAAGGCATACGATTCAGCAACTCTTTGATGCAATGGCCACATGAGGATAGTGGAAGGGCAGCTGCTTGGTCAGGGAGTGTGTGCTATACACAATGCAGCTTTGGCCTACAGTGATGACTGACTGGCTCTTGACAGGATGCCTTATGCCATCGCACAGTGGTATGAGCATGTTTGCTCAAGAGGACTCTTGCTATGCCTCTCTTGTTGTGCAGTCAAGCTGCATGCCATCTTGTTTATTGACACTTGTCTTACACTTACAAATGGCTTCTGGGCATGAAATTGCAGGTCAGAAGTTCAGTAAGCCGCCATCTAGTCCCATCATTCCACCAGCTGGTCCTCCATCACAGCTCCAATCCAGCCCTTCAGCACATCAGGCAGAGGCCCCTTCTGTAGCCCCATTGGATGATGACTGTCAGCAGCCAGGGATCTCAGACGCTCACATGCACAGACAACCATCACATGGGTCACCAGCATCTAGTCAGCACAGTGGCTCTATCATGCTGCCCCAGCTGCAGAATGTGGACCTTGAGAATGTTGAACAGGTGTGTGGAGCTGCAGTCATGCCTTCTAGTTGAAGGCTCAAGGACGCATCATGTGTCAGTGATGGGAACACCGATGCAGTACATGCATGTTGTGTTCATGATGCATAGAGGGCTGACAGGTGCCAGATTGTGTGTCACTTCTGATTCTGCATGCCCACCAAAGGTAGGCCACATCAGGAAAGGCAGGGGTGCATCACAGTGATGCACAGACATTCCTGCTATTCAGAATTGGTATACATACCGTGTTGTGGGGCCATCGGTTCTATGAGTACTTGACCAGAGCCATTTCTGCAAGGTGCTCCATCTTGTGACAATGGACAGCAACCTCACAAGCCCCAGTGTTGTTTTGGTGAGTTTTCACCAGAGACGAACAGCTGCTGCATTGGCAAATACATGCAATGCGTTTGTGAACAGTGTGATGCATAAGATAGCTGGACTCTATTTGCGTTTGCATTGCAGGCTGGACAGTCGCCATACAGCTTCAGAGCGTCAGTCAAGTCTTCAGCAAGCCTGCAAGAACAGGTCAAGCAGACAGTTGCAGAAGCCAGCTCATCCCAGGACCAGGACAAAGATCAGTCTTGCCTTCCATCTTCATCCCCAACCACAGCTGCAATTGCCGTCCGCGCCCCTGCTGGTACCAACCCCCAAGCCTTCCGGGATTTGGTTGGTGCTGATGCTGCATCCCTGGGATCTGTCACCGCTGTGCAAGCTGCTCCGCAGGTTTCAAGCAGTCCGCAACAGCCAGGACTTGATGACCAAACTGCCACATCGGATCAACCGCAGATGGTCCCTTCGTCTTCTCAGGCTGCTGCAAATGAGCAAAGAAATAGTGGGGAGACATCAGCTGAGTCTACATCTTTGGTAGACAGCACCAGCCAGCTGCCCACAAACCTGTCTATGCTGCAGTTTGCTAGGCAGTCTGAAGCTGACCGCTACCAGAAGAAACCAAAGCTGGAGTCTTTTGACAAGATCATTGGGCGGCCCCCCAACACCCCCCACCACGTCAGCCTGCAGGCCGCCCCCACCCAGAAAGCTTACCTTCCCCAGTGGCTGGCATCCCCTCTGGGGATGCAACCATCCCAGCGCACCACCAGCATAGTCCCCAAGCTACATCCCAAAACTGCTGGAGACGCATCTCTCCCAGCCAGCAGACTCACCACAGAGGATGCTGAAGTCACCTATGCCTCTCACAACAGCTTACACCGAGACACCTCCCTCAGAGTTTCACCACCTCGGCATCTACTGCAGCAGCAAGCCCAGCTCCACCAAGCAGACCCCAATGAGCCCTACACACCCCCAAGGCCGGCCAGACCTTCATCCACAGGCTCTGCTGCCAACCCCTTCTCCACTTTGAGTCACACTGCTTTCTCATCTGACAGGCACAAGCCCCCACGGCCTCTCACACGCGCTGCTTCAGACACAACTGTCTGCAACGGCAGCGCCAGTCTCAGTCCAGCAATACGACAGGTCCTTTCCAGCTCCAGTCTGGAGCCAGAGGCAGCTGAAGACTCCTTTGTCAGCCTGCCCTTACAGACTGTGCGGCCAACAGCACCCAAGCCGTACCAAGCAGGGCAGGCAGGACGTGCATCACCTGGCAGTGGCAACAGGACTAGTCCTGGTTTGGGGTCTGGAGGAATGCAAAGGGCTAAGTCATTGGACACCCGTCCCAGCACTACCTCTTCATCAGGAGGCCCAAGCCCCGGCATGGCCTCAGCCCCCATGCGGTACCCCTCCTTTGCAGGGGCAGGGGTGGTGCAAGCTACCAGAAACTCAAGTGCGCACTCAGCTCTATAATGCTTTATTTGTGTCGATTGTCCACCCAATGCTAAAATGGTTCATGCTTTGATGGTATGGTGTCCGCACACAAGGTTCTGTGCTGCTCCTACGCCCATGCCGCCAACAGACATGTGACTGCACATCACCAGTTGCAGTTACAAGTCAATGTCTCCCGTCCTCTGACTGACTGTGCGCTGTTACACCACTCAAACCATGGTCAGCAACTTGGCTTGCACTGTGCCAGAGACTATACATGTGGTTTATCTTCTTCGCTAACAACACTTTGCTAGCAGCTTCAGTCTGCTTGTAACCTGGTTGGCAGCTTGTTCACAGCTTTATCAATGTACATGTATCCTCCTTGCCTGCTTTTCAGCTGCTGTTGTTCATGCTTTTGTGTACTTGCTCTCTTTCCGTGTTGCAGCAATTATAGCCAGCACTGGTTGACTTGAAGGTTCAAACCATACCTATGCCCATGATGTTGTCATACCTGTCTCATGCGTAGGTATGGCAAGGGCAGGATCATTATCAAGGCACGGCAACAGCAAGCACTCACCGCGCCGCCGCATCACCTTCCCTTCCATCTTGCCCCTCTTCAGCCCCACATCCTCCCCTCTGGAGCCTGTCCAGGAAGGGGAGCAGCTGCCTTCCAGGCCCACCAGGCCTGCCCTTCCAAGTAAGGCTGCCTAGCCATCGACCACAGTTATTGTCTGCCATGTATGACATCCTGTGAACCAAACGCTCATGAGCCTTTTTGTGTGGTGTGGCATGAGCAGAGATTTGCTGTGTGCTTCTCGCCCTTGTGCGACATTACTGTGTCACCCCTGCAGCTGGTCTTGCGGTACCCAAACTCATTATCAGATGTCATGAGCCTGTTCTTGCACAGGATTGTTACCATTTTGCATATCGTTGGCTTCATCTGTACCATGCATCTTACAACAGGACAGTACTGATGTTGCTGCTGTACGCTCTGCTGCAGGACGACGCAGCACGCCTGCTCTCAAGAAGCAGGCTTACCAGCGTAACCACAACCAATCTAGGAGTCTTGACCTAGTCCCAGGGCAAGAAGAGGCTAAGCAGGGCAGGTTGGGTATGAGCCCTGAGCTGGCGGCTTGGTGGGGTGAGCAGGGGGGTGCGGGGGACATGGGGGCTGACCCCCTGCAAGGCTGGCTAGGCAGGGAACAACAAGCCAGAGCTATATACAAGAGGTAACCACTGCTGCTCAACACTTTGTGGCACGAGTGCACTGCCTGAAGGTACATTTCTGGTAGTGCGCTTGCAAGTGCAGGCTGACTAGTTCTAAAACATATCCCCCATGTAGAAACACGTTTGTACTGTCCCCAGGCGTTTCTGACAGTAGATTTCCACTGTAAGATGGACGTTTCTGTAAAGATTTAGACGTTTAGGGATGGCAAAGAGCGTCATGACCTCTCAGATTCATCTTTTTAGCCAAATCTGAGCTGCATCTGCATTTTTCAGCATGAGCATTCCAGGGTGATTGCCTCTGTGTTTGTTGTGTCTTGTCACAGGCTGTGGAAGCTGTGGCTTTTGCGCATGCCCACTTTTACAAATCAACCTGGTCAGAATGTGCTTGAGCAGCTTGTCTGTATAATTTGCTCATGATGTTGCAGTTTTCTGAGTGCCAGTCAGTCTCCTCTAGACCCCTTTGAGCAGTGGGCTCTGGAGGATAAGTACGCCAATCTGTGCAATTTTGTTGTCCACATCAGCATGGATGGGTTCGCACAAGGGGCGGCTTCTAAATGGCGTCACACTGAGGGTCTGAGAGGCAGCATCACATGTGCGGAAGATCTACTCAAGGATTTGGCTAGTCAGTGTCGGAGCAATGCAATGTGAATATGTCTCGATCAGACAGCTTTAGTATTTAAGCAGCAGGTTGTCAACCAGAACTGAGATTGCACTGCAGTGCATGTGGCAGATATGTGCTGCAGGGGGTCCAGGATTGTAATTTTGTGATGCTCTTGATCCATGAGTCCCTTTTGCATGTGCGGCACACGTTTGCCGCTAGAATTACACCATATGTTTTCCACAGATCATGCTCGTGTTTGGTTGGAGTTCTGCAACGTTTTGCCGGAAATTGTGAGTGTGTCTACCAGTTCCAGCACAATTTCTGTGTACATTTAGACAGTTCAGCCAGTGCAGACTGATTACATATTTTGCAGTAGTCCAGCAGGTGGCTTGCGCAACTTTGATAGATACTTTAGGGTTTTAGATTTACCTTGTACTGCTGAACAGGCAAAGATGAAAATTGTCTGCTTCATGGGGTGTGCTTGCCAAAGACATTGTTGCTTTTGCTTTGTTCATGCTAGCGTTGGAACGACGCTGCCCAGACAGTTAGAAGTGCCTTAGGACCAGTCACTGCGGTTTTATATGTATGCAGTGTTGACTGAAAACACAACATTGGACTTTCGTTTATCAGATGGTGTATAGCTAGTAGTACAGGCGTTCAGGTAGTGCACTGCGAGTAGCATTGGTAGAACACTGTGTTGGCGATGCCTTTGTAGGAAAGCACATCATGTATATATCTTGTGTTAGGGCTGAAGTCCCTTGGACAGAAGCCCAAGTTTTGACAACATACATTACATTGAATTAAACACAAACAAGACCCCAATCAGGAGATCAGAATTGGGCTGCACTGTCATCCAGCTGAGCGTCATCTTCAATTTCAACCTCCATGAGATCAGGGATGCGTCGTTGCAGATATGCAGCAACTCTTGCAAGCACGTCAGCTCTTTTGTGCCAGAAGCGCCCTTGTAATCGCAGCTTGACAAAAGGTCCATCAAGCTCTGCCAGTGTGACAGTTCCTGCAAATCTCATTACGCCTCAAACAATACATGGCTTGACTTCATGCAGTGGACGTCATGAATGCGACTCAAGTGCTGGTCACCTGTGATGCCTACGCTTTCATCGAACAGCTGCATGAGCTCCTGTTTCGCATCCTGAAAGAACACAGGCCTCTCGTTTGAATCCTGCGCAGCCAGGACTGCTGCAATCGTGATTCGCTCCAACCTTTGGTCAGTCACCTGCAGAGCTTCCTCAACACTGTCCTCGGATAGTTCAAGCACTTGCTCTGCGGACCGGCATGCCACGGACCGAGCTGGAGCTGGTCCAAATGCCCTAGGAATGCGATCACATTGTGATAAAAGTGACGCTGCAGCGACAGGCAGTAATTTGCTCGCTGGCTGTCGAAGCTGTGGCAGACACACTCCAGAGACCACCGGAGCAGACTTGTTTGCTCGCCCTAAGCGGCAAGTCAGCGGTGTCAGATGCGCAACATGCAATGACATGCCCGATGCGGAGTCGCAGAACACTTGATGCCCTGAACACAGAACGCTATCTGCAGGGTGCTTGACGTTTCATCTTCGAGCAACATGTCGTATTGAGACATGCTGCCCGAATTCTTTCTTTCTGAACCATAAGAAGCTCGTTGATTGTTACAGAGTACAAATCATCACCATCAGTCTTTGGGCACAGTGATGGCAACAGTATCGTCTTCTTTGTATTGCATCAAAACTGATCAAGATGGCCTGAGCTTCATTTACATTTGCAAACCCTTCACCTTTTGGAAAGTGGGACTTCAAACAGAGGCAACGGAGATGATGACGTAACCTGAAAAGTTTTCAGGTTACGTCATCATCTCCATTGCCTCTGTTTGAAGTCCCACTTTTCAGTGAAAAGCTAGCAACTATGCTGCATGGCAAGCACTCATGCATACCTGTGAGATGCTCACATTTGACATCAAGACGCAAACAGACAACTCATTACTGGCATAGATGGGATATACTGTTCCCTTCTTTGCACTCAAGCTTTGCTGCACACAGCAACGCTTGGGTGCGCAAATGGGACAAAAGGGGATCTGACGCATGAAAAATTAACACAACATGTCTGGACTGAGTGCCCTAGGAGCGAAACGTCATTTTCCCAGACGGACAACTTTCAGCAAAAGCAATAGGGTTCAAGAAACTGAGGGTGTCATACATGGAGTGACATGCATTGCAATCTTCTCATGAGCACTGCTAAGAGGGTAAGCTAGCATAAACGTATGCCGCAGAAATCATTGAGGTAGCCAATACAATTATGCAATGCTAGCAGGTATGTATGCTGCACAGACCATTTTCAGAAGCCTCTTCTAGCACTTGGCCCGCCCTGAGCCACCATGCGTTTCAGCTGCTCATTCAAAAAGGGAGCCAGTGGGGCCTGAACTACATTGGCTGCTGGTGCTTGCGGTGAAGACATCTGCTGTGATCGCATGGCAGCAGTAGGATACAGCACCTTGGGGTTCACAGGTGGACTTGTTTGAAACATGTGTTGGGTAAGATGCCTCGCAGTTTGCTCTGGAGGAACAGCATATGCTGAGGCAAGATTCTGCCCAATCCAGGATGGCAGTTGGCTTTGGCCATGCTGAGACCGGCCTTGTACGCCTTGATGGTATCCTGTGACACTGTTTGATTGAGCTTGGGTGACGCTCTGCTCACGGTCCAGACCAGACGTCATGTAATGTGGCATCTGATGATCCAAGGCAGCTGTCACATGTCCTGATATTTGACCCTGATTCATACCATCTGTCATGTCATCCGGCATCTGACCTGGCCGCAGATGCATCAAACTGGGCTTCATCTGACGTAATGTCTGGTCCTGCACTTGCAGCACATTCCGTCCATGTGCCTGCTCTTGACCGCTCTGGAACACAGGAAAGCCGAGATTTGAGTCGTGGCCTGTCTGCAACTGGGTGTACTGCTGAGACTGACCCTGCACCATCCAGGGAGGGGTCTGCAAGGGGAGTGACCCTTCCCTGAGCTGACTTGACCCCTGCCTTGATGCCTGGCGTGACATCTGATGTGACTGCATTGCCTGTGACGGTGACTGCAACGCCTGGCGTGACATCTGATGTGACTGCATTGCCTGTGGCCGTGGATCTGAACCAAGCAGATGTCTGTAGTGCGTCTGTGCTTGCTGAACATGAGCTGGGCTGTGACTAATGGACGCAACAACAGGATCTGGACTGTGGCTGTGACTTGGACTCTGACTAAAGCTTTGGCCCACACTGTGACCAAGACTGTTTGGAAAGGAAGCCTGCCTGAATGTTGGCTCTGGGCTGAAACGCACAGATCTGTGACCGGGGGATGGAGTCTGAAAGCCTGAGCTGTGTGGGTTGACAGAGGCAACAGCTTGGCTTTGCGAGCTATGAGTATGGTTGCCTGAGCTGTGTGGATTGACAGACGCAACAGCATGGCTTGGCGAGGTATGAGGTGTGACTGCAGGAGCAGTGGTGTTGCTGGAAGCAGCAGCATATGTGGTGAAGCCACGCAGAGGGACGTGCTCAAAGTAGTCTGTGGCAGTGATGTGGGTGCAGTAAGCCAAGAGGATGTCCCAGTCAGCTTGTGAAATGGTCTCAGGGGGGTCCACAGGGGCGTCCTTCACCCCCTGCTGCTCTGCAACCAGCTCTAGGTACTCCAAGGCATCTAGCAAGAAGGGGTACATGTGCACCAGGGCCATGGCGTTCTGAATGCTGCTGCAAATCTGCAAAAAACAGAGTAGCACTGAGACCAATTGGCAGCTTCGATTTTTTTGGCCTCCTGGCGATCATACCAGCAGCCTCCTGAGGGAGCAGCCCAGAGCTAAGAAAAAATCTAAACCTATGGAAACAAAGGCCTGTACTTTTTAATGTTGTCTGTTTTCTCTCTCCCTAGTACTCTTGTGGATCTGGCAGCTTGACGTTGTTCTTGCCAGATAAGGCACCTTTCATGCTCAGGCATTGTGCACAATCAACATGTACCATGGCCGGTATAAGACATCACATTCAGCCATCAAATCAAGGCTGCTCTGTGACTCACCCCGTTGGCAAGTGCGTCAGTCGCAATGCCATGCAGTTTGTGTTCCTCCATGCCAATCAGTTTCAGCTCCTGGGAGGATGCTTGAGATTCAGCCAGATGGTCACTAGGATGCTGTTTTATAGAGGCCTGAGACAGCATGCGCGCTGTAGCCTCATGCCTCTGCTTCTCTAGGTCATGAGCCCTAGCTGCAACGATGCGACGTAGGTACAGCACGTCCTGGATCTGGTCGTCTGTAAACTCCAAAAGCTCCTGCAAATGACAATGACCGCTGTTGACAGCATACTGGGTGGGTGTCAATGAAGAGAGATCACCCGACAGAGAAGAATAAAGCTGTTTGCCCTTCACCATGCGTCCTCCTTTGACAGGCTTAACATGCCCTTGTTGTACCACAATGCCGAGCCAGAGTAACGCTGTCAACACAGTAAGGGCATGTTAAGCCTGTCAAAAGGAGGGCACATGGTAAAGGGCAAGAGGTTGCAGACTGGGGAGCTGTTGTGCGCCTCCTTCAGCACAACCTCTTGGTCATGAGGTGATGCTGTACATGTACATGAGATCAAAAGATGATGCTGCACCTGTGACCAAGGACCAGAAATGCACTTGCACATGAGCATAGGTGACAGGTAGACAGGTAGACGGGCTGGCTCAAGCAAGGCTTCTACTGTAGATTGCAGAAGTGCAGCAGTCAAGCCAAAAATGACAGATACAGTAAGAGTGGTGTACAGACACTCACCAGATGCTGTGTGAGAAGAAGATGGCTGGGCCTAACTGCAGCTGAGCCATTCATGGCTGCTGAGTCAATGGCTTTGAGGAATTCAGGGTTATACACACGCACACAGCAGATGAGGGCAATGGCTTCAGCCACCCACAGATTCAATAGGGGTCTAGCGCCGCCCCTCTCATCCTGCTGTATGCTGAGTAGACATTTACCCAGCTTACGCATATACTCCTGCGCAATGTAGACATCTTGTGCTGAGACGGATGCATCATTGCCAGGCATCTGTGCTTGCTTCCGGATTGTGAATCTGTGGCTTTAACAACAGGCAGGCAGCAGTGTTCTGCTCATGCTGATAGCACGTGTGATGGGATGTGCATCCACCTGCTGAGTCCTTCTTGTGCACAACATGTGCAGTGCACTTTTAACTGAGCGTCCAGCTTTGGTGACATGAGTCCGTGATAGATGTACGTTGAGTTGTGGACAATGGAAAATTGCTAACTTACTGTCCACAATGCAGCAAGCTCAGAGAGGGACATGTTGCTGACGCTCCTGCACTCTTTGCTCTCGGCGTGCCCAAAGATTGTCAAAGTCAGCGTGAAGCCCTGGGGAGTAGCCTCAGTGTGTCCACAAGTGAAGTCCAGTGCAGCTTGTTTATGCTGCACAACAGGGATCATTTAGAGTGCAAATCCAGATCTTTGGGCAAAAATTGTTCAAGCAGCGAGCAGGATCTGCCAAGCAGATTTCTGACACCGCAAGCTCAGCCAATATCTGACATGTTGCCACACTATCACGGACCTGCCAAGCCAAGTAATCGTCAGTTGTCTGCTCTTTGCTGAGCTGAGCGATTTTCTCTAGCAAAATATTTCGCGTCTGCAACTGTTGTTGCTGCACACGAAGGTCACGAAGTTGCTTCGTGGTTTCGTCAAGCTGCAACTGTATGGTATCTAGTCTGGCCTGCAAGCGCAAAAATTGTTCGACAGGAAGCTTGTATCTCGGAGCAGCTTGAGCAACCAGACACCTACTTTCTGACGTTGTCTGAATCGCTTCTGGGCTTCTCGACTCTTGTCCAAGGCACGCTGCTTTCTGCCTTGAAGTGCTTTGTCGGGCGCGTCGTCCTGCCGCAAGGTACCAAGACGGCCAGCATTGTTCTCGCCTTGCAGAGCTTTGGGCTGTGAGTAAACAGACGGTAAAGTTGGGGCAGTTACGAAATCAGTAAAGTCTGCGCTGTTACTGAGCAATCGATTCAAGTCGTCCAGGGAGTCCATCGTACAGTCGTAGTTGGGCGCACTTCCAGTCAACGTGGACTGCATCTGATCAGATGCAAGGCCACTCACACAACTGCATACCCGCGCCAAGACTGCTGACGAGACACACGACGTGTTAAAACGACTCGTGGCAACGGCAGATGAGCTTGCGAGCTGTTGCACAAAGTCCCAACACGCTAATGATTGCACTGCGGTTAGTCAGAGTGGCTTGAGGATAGCGCGATTGGCTCAGGTGGGAGCATGTGACACAGTGTCCAGCGGGCATCACGTCAGAATGGGGCATTGATCATGCCATGCAGATGTGGTAGGTTGACACCGAAGTCCATGCAGATGTGATAGCTCGAAAGGCTCGCACATGGCAGCATCTAGACCCCTTGTGCTTAATGCCCTTTAGATCAAACCGCTCTTGATAGCCCCAAGACTGCCCGGTCAGTGCGGTAGCAATCAGCCAGTAGTCGCATGCCTGCCCGTGCCTAGGTACAGGCTGTGCTCAGCACGGCAAAGAGGGCCACAGTCCAATCTCTCGTGGAACTTTGACTGCAAAAGTTGGTCAAGCGCCATTGAAAGGGCCTCTAATAACTCGTGACTAGCTAGGCCTATAGCTGCCTGCACCAGCGACGTGCTAGCAAAGACCATGTAGAAGGAGACAGCCCCCCTTTGCCACACATCAGGCAACAAGTCCAGCAAATTCTGCAGCAGCAGCTTGTCTGAAAACTCAGGTCACAACCTGATCAGGATTGGCATGATGCCCTCAGCTTCAAGAACAAGCCACTCATGGCCATCAGTTTTTTGTGCAGAACTGCGCTCTCAAACTTGACCATCAAAGACATACGGTAGCTGCAAATTTGAGTCTCCTAGCTGCACAACACCTTTAACACACTGGTATGGTACATGACTCACGCACAGAACTGTCACACATAATACTTCACTCTGCTGCGCACCTGCTGTTCTCATTTGTTCAGAAGGCGTTTACGCATTCAACTGCATTCATGTCAGAAAGGATCCACAACAATGCCTCCTGTGCCTGCTTTCATGTCTAAGACATCAAGCTGTTGCTGACTGGGCATCTGGCTGATGTGCTTTGCAATGTCTCCTTCCAGCTCTTGCAGCTTGACCAGCGAGTCATACAGCCACAGCGCATATGCACTTGGATGGCACCAGTGCCTGCAGTCCATAACGCAACGGTAAGTGCAATGGTGACATTTCTAACAAATTTGCCCACCTTTAGGAGGAGATAATCTTGCTTGGCAGAGCATTCACTGACTCTGCTTGTACATCACTGTTAGATGAAGCTTGAAGTGAGTATGTTGCAACAGCTTATGATAGGCCAGTAATACCAGAATTTGAGCTAACAGCATGGGCAGGCGATGTTTACAGCAGCAAAGCATGGAAAATGCAAGCAGTGCTTAGAAGCAGCCAATGCAAGCAGTGTTTTGCAGACAGGAATGCAAGCAGTTTCCAAAAGCTGCAAGTACAAGCAGCAACTCACGTGCAGTCATGATGGTTTGGGTCATCGTGCGCATTCTTGTGGTACTGCCAAATTGGCACGGACGTGTTCCATGTCTTGATGACAGGAATGCCCAGTGCTTGCATGACTGGTCTACTAATCTGATTCCTCCACCCACCCTCATGAACAATCTGCAAATGAGGTGAAGTTTCAAAGTCGCTGACCAGGACATTGTCCTTGTCAAGGGTTAATCCTC
>JAABUY010004398.1_pt1 | contig 14807 bp, 27 predicted proteins | sample 5560271 | NCBI WGS metagenome assembly JAABUY01 (sample SAMN10711886, study PRJNA513374) | rock metagenome | isolation source: Antarctica rocks | place: Antarctica: Victoria Land, University Valley
ACCCGTGCGCCTGCGCAGTTTGACGACTCCAAGGACAACGCGAAGGACCCGAAGATCGTGAACTTGAATATCCGGCAGCGCGTGATGAAAGGTGCGCGGCAGCGCCCCGCCGCGCTGCAGGCACGGGCGCTACACTTACGCAGCCTCTCGCTCCATGCAGCGTGGCAGAGCGCATCCACGCCGTGTAGCTCATGGCCTGACCTGGCAATGCCTGTATTCTGTGGGAGGGCGCGCATTGCGCTGATGTGACGTGCATGTGCCCGTGCAGGCCAGTATGTCTTCCCGCGCAGCCCAAAGGTGTCGGCGGAGTGCAAAGACTTGATCAACCGGATCTTTGTGGTAAAAGCAAAGGAGCGCATCACCATCCCGGAGATCCAGGTGCGCCCGAGCATAGGGTTGGGCTATGGGCTGCTCCCGGGGAGCGGTGCGTGTCTGGCGCGGGCGAGGCCGGTTTGCAGGCGGGCCTGGTGGCGCGTGCTGGCGAGTGGGCCGCTGTTGTAATGCTGGTGTGGCCTCTTGTGCGTGCAGCAACGCCGTTCAGTCAAAGCCCGCGCGGCAAAGTCTGTTGAAGGCAGTGTGCTAGCCCGGGGCGGCGCGGTGGTGCATCCACAGCACCGCTGTGAGCCAGATGTGCCGCGTGCGCTCCTGCTGACGGCGCCACCGAGCTCATGCCTGCTGGCGGGGCGCGCAGGAGCACCCCTGGTTCCGGAAGGACTTCCCGGAGAACCTGGACCTGGGCAAGGTCAACGCGGCGTACGTGGACATGGCGCAGTCCAAGCTGAACCCGGACAGCATCCAGATCATCGACCGCGTGATCCAGGAGGCGTGCGCGGGCGCGGACCTGCGGCCGCCCGCCGCGTCGGGCAACGGCTGCTCGCTTGGCGACCTGGACGACTTCATGGACGGCCTGGACCTGGAGCAGTAGGGTGGAGGGGGGAAACCCTATTTATACCCTGATCCAGGGTCAGGTTTCCAAGCATGCGCGCGCAGCTGCTGGGCTGCTGGGACGGGCCCAATGTCAGCTTCCATGGCCTGCTCGGAGTGCCGCTCCGCAGCGCCAAACCATGGTGCAGCGGGCAGCCGTCTGGGGACGGCCAGCCCAGCTTTGGGCGGCTGTCATCATTAGCTATTGGCTAGGGCTGCAGAGCAGAGCGCGCTGAGGCGCTCGGGCCTGCGCATGGCTGTGCACGGGAGGCCAGGTAGTGGCTGTGGAGAGGGTGCAGTGAGCGCAGGGGCCAGGGTTTTTGCTCTTAGGCGCCTATCGTGATCGGGCGGGTCTGCTTAGCTGAGCCGCGCCGGCCGCACCTAGCTATGCCTGCAGAGGCTGAAGCAGGGCTGTCGCGCAGGTGCGTTTGGGGTCTTCGAATTTTTTGAAACAGGGTCTAAGGGCGGCACCGCACCAGAAGTGCTTGGCATGGTTGAGGGCGCTTTTACGGTTCTGTTCTTTACTTTTTTGTGCGATTGCAGGTGGCTCTGCTGGCAAGGCCCTGTGGAGAGTGGGGTCTGGTATCTCGCGTACCTCAGGCGTCCCTGTCTGTTCAAGGACGATGCTCTAGCAGCGGGGGTCTGCAGTGCCCGTCCCTAGGGCGCAGCCACAGCTGACACCCGGGTGCTCCGTGGCTGCCTGTGGGGCACCTGCACGCCATGCGTGCCTGCCAGGCTGCAGCGCTGATGCGCTGACGCGCTGACGCCTTGCTCATGTAGGATGTAGCGCATCAGGTACCACCTGGTGTGACGGATGCGCGCCGGGCGGCGAGCTTCCTCAATTGTGCACCATGCATGTTACAAGGACAACAGACACTCATGCAGGCTCGCCTACAATGGCACGCTTCCTCAAGCGTTCAAATGCGAGGCCATGCAGACCTCCCTGTTCTCACAGTACACTGTCATGTTCAGGCTCACAGCAAACCCGTGCCTGGCAAGCCAGCATGGGGCACTGGTGCTGATGCGTACGCTCCCCTGGTTCTGGCCATAACACGCCACTGAACACCCAGCGCAACGCATGGCAAGGTCCAGCGTAGGCGAGAGCTATACAATGTACATGGGCTGGTATGGCACGTCACACGCAAACACTGCCATGTACTCCACATGGCGATACTCCTCTAGAGGCTTCAAGGTGCGGCCCTCGCCGCCACCGGCCGCCGCCCGACTCGTGGCACTGTCGCACGCTTGCTGACAGGCCCCCGCCCCTGCAGGGCCCCTCCTCAGCGACCACACAGGCTATGTGACATAGCCGCTCCCACTCTCAAAAACAAGTTCCTCTTGACCCGCACATGCATGGCGGCCGCGACGGCCGCGGCGACCACTGCAGCCGCTAACGCGCTCGCGCTGCCAACGCGGACAACGTCGCCCCGGTGCGCAGCTGCAGGGTGTGTCTCACGGTTGCCTGGGCGTCGCCTGTACGTTCCTCTGCTCTTCAACCTCGGGCTCTTGCGATGCCCGCAGCACCCAGTGCACAGGGCGCAGCGAGGGCCGCCGGGAATAGCAGGAAGGCCCACAACCCCCGAGGGCATGGTGCCGCCCTGGACAACTGCACGCGCGCCCGCGCCCGCTGCCAAGCTCATGGCGCAGAGCTCCTGCATGGCGCCCTCAGCCAACCCATCGTTCTCATGCACTGCCCATGGCGCCTGCATCGGCCTTGCCGCTGGCGCCCCCAGTGGCAGCCACCTGGGAGCGCACCCCGGCACGCTCAGCGCCTCTGGGCGCATGCGCCGCGCGCTCGTCCCAGCCGCGCGGCGGTGGTGGCGGGCTGGACGTGAGGGGCGTGGACCTTGGCGAGCCGCCGACAGGGCCGGCGCCCCACCGGCTGCCCTCCGGCAGCGCCGCGCCGGCCTCGTCCCCCCAGCCCCCACCTGCCGCGCCTTCGGTCAGCAGCACCACCGCACCTGGCAGGCTGCACGGCCGGGGCAGCTCGAGCTCGGTCTCGGCGGGCGCGCCGCCCGCAGGCGATTCCTCATGCACCAAGGAAGATGGCAGGGCCCGCTCTGGGGAGCGCGCGCGCGCGCTCCCCAGCAGGTCCAGCAGCGGGCTGGTGGCGCCGGCGCCCTCCCCCACCGCCCACTCATCCTCGGGGCCCGCAGCGCCCGCAGTGTACCCTGGGCGGCCGCGCGGCGCGCCCGCGAGCCCCAGGTTCAGCACTGATTCACCCGGCCAGTCCGCAGGCGAGCTGCCCCTGCCCGGCCACAGACCGCGGTCGGTCCAGCCTCCGTCGTTAGCGCGGGGCTCAGGCGCCTCCTCCCCGCCATGCATGCGCTTGCCGCCACGCTCAGGCGAGCCCACGCGGGCAGCAGCGGGCCAGGGAACCGGCCCTGTTGGCGACAGGCTACGCTCGGGCGCTTCGGGCGCCTGCGCCGGCGGCGGCCCGCCCCACTTCAACTCCCGCTCAGCCGAGCCGGGCCACGCCTCCGGGGCAGCTGCCCACTGTGCCCGCGGCGGCCGCACACAGTCCGTGGGCTTGGGCACGGCTGTTGGAGGCCACTCGCGCGGGCCGCCCTGCCCTGCCTCCGAATCAGGCGCTCCAGCGGGCAGAACCGCCAATGCTGCGGCAGGCCCCCCGGCATGCTTCCCTGCGGGCGCGCGCGCGGGTCGTTCCGGCGTGGGTGGCGCCCACTGCGCAGCCGGCACAGCAGCCCCAGCCGCTTCCGCGATCACAATTTCTGCGGCCAGCAGCGCTTCTTGCACGACCGCCGCCGCTGCGGGCTGGCCCGCGCCCAGCAGAGTGTAGTCGGGCGCGTCTGCAAGCGCCGCCGCGGCTGGCGGCGCAGGCGCCAGCCCACTCACAGGTGCTGCAGCCGCCGGCTGCTCTGTGGTTGTCGCCTGCAGGGGCAGCGGCAGCCCGCTCGTGTCCGCGGCCATGAGGCCCAGCAGCGGGGTAGCGGGCGCTGGGGGAGCCGCTGGGGGAGCGTCCGCCAGGGCCGCGGCAGCCGGCAGCGCGGCCTCCCTGGCAGCGGCCGGGGGCATCGCAGCCGCTGCACCGGCCTGCAGAGCGGCCGGTGTGGTCGTGGCAGCGGCGGCTGCTGGCGTCGGCGGGGACGGCGGCGGGGCGGGCGGCGGCGCGGGGGCGCGCGGCTTCGGGCGGCGGCCCAGCAGGCGGCCCAGCAGCGAGCGCAGCGTGCGCATGGCACCCCCTGCACGGCGCGCGCCCCAGGGGCTCAACATCGCAGTGCCTCAACGCGCCTGCAGCAGGCGGCCTGTCGCAATGTGGAGCTGCGCTGAATCAGACGCGGCCCATGCCCCGCTGACGAACAGCCCTGCAGTCGTTCTTTGGCTGCCTAGACTGAGACATGCAGGCATACCTGCGGGTGTCGGCGCCGGCGCAGCGGGCGCCTCCACGAACGGCAGCCCGAAGCGCGGCGGGCGCGCGCGGCGCGCGTGCATTGGGTGGGAGTCCGCGCGCGTACGGTCCGCCATGCCTGGGGAAGGGGTCAGCGCCACGCGCCGCGCGGCTGCGCGGCGTGCTTGTGCACACGTCTCAGCAGGCTTGCGACATGGGACCTGGGATAAAAATTGCAGCTGAAGGCTGCTAGGCCAGGATCAGGGCCTATCCTGCGTGCAGCTTGCCGGGCCCTCCGCGCGCGCGCAGTGCGCCAGCTGCATGCGGAGTGCATGCGATATTGTGTGCAGACTCTCAGAGCGCATGCAGGCAATTGAGCGGCTGGAAGAAACAAGGCTGCTCGTGGCCACAAGCGAATGCTGCTTACAGAGGACGTGACCGGCCGTGAGTGCAGACAGTTATGGCTTGCATCCCTCAAGTGCCCGTAAAGCGTCCATGCGATTGAAACAAGTAAGGTATTCTGCAGACGTTGGGTGCCTGCAGGACCTTGAGCGCATGGAGAAGCGGGCCGCCGCGCAACCAGGGAAGCCGCCGCGTGCGCGAGCACTGCAGCGTGCGCGGCGCTCGCATACACGCGCACGGCGACGAGGCAAGGGCAGCGACAGCAGCATGACCGGGCTGCTGCGCGCGCCCGGCTGTGGTGCAGCCTCGATCTCCGCTTGCAGCTCGGCGGCCTGCAGCGCGGCCGGGACAACAATCTCCGCCGGCAGCGCGGCGGCGCGCGGCGCGGTCGGGACGATGATTGCGGCTGCGGCGGGCGCTGCGCCGGCGGGCGCCTCCACCTCGGGCGGCATAACCTGTATAGCGCTGTCCCAAGTATTTGCTCCCACCTCCTCATTACTCCAAAGAAGGCAGTGCTCATGGCATGCATGCTGTGGCCACCCATTCAGCAGTGATGGAGCTGCGGCGTGGCTGCTTCGCTCAAGCGCGCAGATGGCGGGGCAACCAGACGAGGTCCCATGAGTACTGCTGCAGGTGAACGAGTCCATGAAGTTCCCGCACCGGCGGCCCGCGCCCCAGCAGCTCCGGCATGTGCTGCGCGCGCCGGCGCTTTCGCACCGCCGCTGCCTCCTCAGCATTCTCGTCGATCCATGTGTACCTTCCGTGAACACAAAGACAATTAGCAGTGCATGGCGCAGGTTGGTGCTGCACGGGCAACCATGCCTGTTGCGCGTGTCCCGAGGTCCACCGGCAGCGAGGATGAGTCACGCTTGCTGCCGGTGGCACAAAGGATCTCGTAAGGGCTGTCCAGGGCTGTCCAGGCAGAAGGGCTGCAGGCCCCGCTGAGCGGACGGACATGTGGTGAAAAGTGAGATCACAATGCGCTGCATGGTACATGAGGTGCGTGCTGCCAGCCATGCAAGTCCATGGTGTGGGGCGCCATTGCTTTGCTGCCTGGCGGGGCATAGGGATAGGGTAGGGTGGCCTACCGCTTTGCTGCCTGGGCGGGCGCCTCGCATGCGATCACCAGCGCCGCGACGACCTCCTGCGCGACGGCCGCCGCAGCGGGCGCGGCCCGCGGGTCGTGCAGTGGAGCCGCGAGCGGCATGCCCTCCATGCCAGGCCCTGCCTGCGCAGCCACACCGCTCGCTGGCAAGCGCAAGGTGGCCGGATGTACGTTGGGGGCCATCAGGCGCCACCATCGAGCGGGTGCGGCAGCCAGTGGCTCGCAGCCAGTTGCGGCCACTGCTGCCTGCGCAGGTGGCGTGCAGCCGGCATGCCCAGGGCCATGGCCGCCTTTGCATGGTACATGACACCTATTTGCTTGCATGCAGGGCTAAGAAACAGAGCAGCTCTGCAGTTGATGTCCTGGTAAGCCAGCACAATAACACACTCGTCTTTGAGACAGCCATTCCATCATCATGACATGCCACTGGAGGTAGTATGGCAGGCTATGTGGCTCTCCTCCATGCGTAACAACACGCTGCTCACTGATGGGCATGAATATGCATACTCAAGGACACGAGCTGAGCATAGCCTCTCACCTGGCCCGCTGGCGCAGCAGGCACAAAGGAGGGTGCCTGCGCGGCCGGGAGGCGCGTGTCAGCGGGGCCCCACATGACTTAGTTTGCAGCCCTGACGCACTGAGGTGAGTCGTGCAGCACGAAGCTGAGGTATCAAAGCCTACCAGCTTGAGGACTGTCAAGGCCTCTCATGCTGCTTCCAGCTACCACGCAGGAACTGGTGATTAGCACAACTCAGTACTACACGTTTGCCTAGAAACATAACATGTATGCGTGCTGCCGTGCTGAAAGTACATCCGGCCTGACCTCCGTTTCAGCAAAGCCTCTGGCTTTCGCTTTGGAAACAATGTGGGACACCTACACAACTCCGGTGAAAGCTGCGTGGACTGTAGCACTGTACAAGGTTGCCTCCGCCTTAAACGTCTCCTAACGTCTCGAGAGAAGCAAAACAGATGTGACTGACCTATTGCTCTGAGAAGCTTGAAACAGCGTCTGTGCTCGAGTGATATCTTTCCAAGGTCATGTGGTATGGCCCTTGGCGCGCAAACCCGTGCAACCTAGCTCACATCTCAGCGATTGAGGCAGAGGATGGCTAATCTTTTGCTTGCACACACGCTTAGCAGGCTATAGGCTACAGCAAAGGCTTTTTCATCTGTCTTTTGGGTGCAAGGAAAGCACCATAATGGGGTAGGGTAGCCATGCCGCATGTTCCCTTAGTGCATGACATGCAGCACCGCGTGCGGACATGCACCTGTCCAGACGTACAGCTTGTTCTCGAGTATGACAGCACATATACACACACATAAGTGCTGGTAAGCAGAGAGCCTTACAAAGGACGGCGGAAAACGTCTGTAGCTAGCACTATACAAAACAAACAGATCATGCATGAGCTTCAAGACATGACTAGAGAAGTTATTGGTGCCAGCAAATTAGCTGTAGCATGGCTGGCACCGCGGCGAAGAGACCCTGCCGACTGTCCCGCCCACAGAGACAAGTTTCCACAGCATGCGCAGGCACGCCGCACAATTCACAGTCGTCCGCAAAGCCCACACCGTTTCTCTCAGCCACACATATGTCGTCCACAGTCCGTACACCGAGCTCGCACACGCCCCTCAGAAAACACTTTGCACAAGCTCTCGCGGGCCTGGTCGCACTCAGGCCGCATCTGCAGAATGCCGCCTCCAAAATCGAACAGTCCATGCACACATGTGGGCCAGCGCGCGCCCATGAAAACAGTTTGCGGCTCTGCCGCGCCTGGTGTTCCTCGGCTCGCCTCGGAAAATCGCCGAATTGTCAAAATCGCCTCTGCTCGCATCGACTCGCACGCATCAACTCTTTACCCGATCATGTACAGCCGAGGGCGTCGGCACGCATGCCACGCCCTGAAAATGCTCTCTCTTTACTGCGTGCACATCAGAAAGCCGTGCACTCTCCCTCACACAAACCAAAAAAGGCGGGCCCCACAGGATCCGGGGCATCGAGCAGCTCGCGGACTGCTGCTGCACCCGCGGCAGCTCTTCATGTACACAGACAAGTACTGGCGCAAAATCTGACCCGTCCAGGCACTGCAGGCTCAGCAGCACAGTGCCGCAGCACAGCAGCGCACTGCACAGGATGCTCGAGCTGTTCCTCAGGCGCCGGGCTCATATCTACGGCACCGTCGTAGCTTTGGACCGCCCACAACGCTCAAGGGAGCCGGTTGCGCATTTGCAGGCTGGGCAACGCCACGCCTTGCCTGGTAGGATACGGCGGGCCCATGCGAGCACGCTACTTTGTGCCAGCGCTGCCCAGCTTGAACTGGTAGGAGTATGCGCCCTGGGGCGCCTCAGCCCCTGCACGCAGCAGACGGTGCCTGCAGCTGGAAAAATAGCGCTTACAGTCATGTGTTGCGCTTGTTCGACACAAGGAGCAGACACGGAAGGTTCAAGGAGCATAACACCTGTGCAGCTTGCGGACACTGTAATAAGCAGTTTTGCTGTGAAAGCTTGATCATGCGTATTGATTTCTGAAAATAAAACACCACCTCAAGGACATGGCTTTGACGCGCAAACTGTGGCTTGCCAAGTCAATCTCTATGACACAAAGACACTTTCACTTTTTCAAAGTGAAGCGCTAGGACACCAGGGCACCTGGAAAGGTTACTCAACAGTTCAGGCGTTGAGCTCCTGCAGCAGCACGGCGCACCTGTTGCCCAGCTGCGCAGGTCGGCGACGGGGTTGGTGCCCTGGTGGACGGTGTACAGGCAGCCAAACGCAATGCTGGCAGGAAACACCACCGCCACGATCTTGGAGTGCTTCTCCACGAGGAACTTGCCGACGCTCATCGCGCTGCACGCCTCGCACAGCCTGCGGCGCGGCAGCAAGGTGACCCAGCGCCCCTGCAAGGTTGGCAGGGCCGCCTCAAAAACTCAACTGACCCACAGCATGTGTCTGCGCAAGGACCGCCGACGACCACAAGCTGGGGACAGCCAAGCGGCGTAGCTCAACCTGCGCACACCTGCGCAGAGCGCGTGCTTGGGTGGCGACGGCGGACAGGGGGGCGGCGCGCCGCTGAGAGCAGCTACTGGCTTCACCTACGAGGCGCGGTGTGCCTCAATGTCAGTGTATTTCTAGCCGTGCGTGAGCATGACAGCACACACCGGTCACAGGCGGCACTCTCCAACACAAGCTACAAGCAAGGCCAGCACGGAGCGGAGCCGGCGCTGCACACCACTGTAGGCGCAAGCGCAACCGTGCCGCCCTGCCCCTCCCTGTGCGCGGTCCCAGAGATTCAGCCTGCCAAGATATCTGCGAGCTCAGGGCCTGCCCAGGGTAGGGATCTGGCGCCACAGCACACTGGGGAACAAGGCTGCAAAAGCCTTGTTCTCACAGCTTTGCACTCGTTTGCTGACTACCTGCAATTACAGTACAACCAAATCGGTTCGTTCTAGGCGAGCGCGCGTGTTTCAGCGCCGAGTAGGCGCTGATGGACAGCGAGTCCAAGCTGGAGCAGTTTGTGCTGCTTGCCAGGAGTGCGCGCGGGCCGGCGCTGGCCAAGCTCATAGAGAAGGTGACAGCAGAGCCAGGCGTGTTTAGCTTTGGCGAGCTGCTGGACGTGCCGAGCGTGAAGGAGGTGAGGCCTCAGTGCAATCGTGCGTGTCTCGCTTGGATAGCACCCCTTGCAGCATAGCTATCAGCTGCTGCACTTGATCCTATGTTTCCAGTCAAGTGCATCGAGATTGAATGCCCCGAGTGCCCCGAGCGCCCGGCAGCTGGAGAGCTCCGACTACACGCAGGCGTACCAGCTGCTGCTTCTCTTTGCATATGGCACCTGGGCAGACTTCAAAGGCGCGCACCTCAATCATGCTTCGCAACGCTTGGCCGCTCTGCTGCCTGTTCCATCGACACAATGGTATGCTAGTTGCTTTTGTCACTTACCAGGGCTGTGTGTTGTGACAGCCTCGGCGAGCGCGCTACCGGCCCTCTCAGACAGCCAGCGCGTGAAGCTGAAGCAGCTGTCTGTAGTATCCGCGGCGGAGAGCAGCAAGGTGCGCCGCGAGCTGCGTCCTGAGCACGCGCATGCTGTGCAGCCTGCCATATACCTGCGTAAGCTTGTCAGCTGATGCCACCTGGGTGACAGCCATCAACAAGTCTCTGCCGTGTTCACCAGCATTTTTATTAGGTGTGCTGGCGTGGAGCAGGTCATACCGTATGCAGAGCTCATGGCGGCGCTGGACATCGCCAACATACGCGAGCTGGAAGACCTACTGATCACCGAGTGCTTCTACAGCGGCCTGGTCACGGGCAAGCTGGACCAGGCGCGGCAGTGCCTGCGCGTCGCGGACGCCGCCAGCCGCGACGTGCGCGCCGCCGACGTGGCGCCTGTCCTCGACGGCCTCGCCGCCTGGTGCGGCTGCGCTCGCACGTGCATGCATTGTGAGCATGCGCTGCTGTTGCTTCCCCCTCCCTTGCTTTCAGGCGCGCCTCCCAGCCAGTGCGTGGCTTGGTGCTTACTGCTTGCACCTGCCCGCTGCTCGCACTGTGCCAGCCGCCCTTTGCCCCGCCGCACTTGTACTGACCCCTGCGCACTCCACAGTCATGTGGCAACCTACCTATTGAGCCACATGCAGATGACGGTGCTTTTGCACTCAGAAGACTTCGTGTGAGCAGGAGCGCGGCGGCCACGGACGTGGCGCGCGAACTGGAGGAGCGCGCGCGCGCGGCGACCGCGGCCGCGGAGGCCGCGGCGCGCGGCGCGGCCGAGGCCGACGCGCGCGTGGAGGAGGTGAAGAAGGCGCTGCGCGCCGAGGCGGGCGGCCCGGGCGGCAGCCTGGCCGGCGGCGCGATGCAGGCGCGGGGCCCCGCCCGCTCGCCCTGTCCACCGCTTGTTCGCCCTGCCCGGCGTCGAGCTCCAGGGAGGAGGTGAGGACCTCCCGAGCTGCAAAGAAAGAGCCAGCCTCGTCACCCGAGGCAGGCAGCCTCGAGTGTGATGTGGATGGCGCGGCGCTGAAGGCGCCGAGCGACTGCGGCGCTCTTCTTCGCTTGAATGCGCCTCACAACAAACTTGAGTTACAAGCAGGGATGAGTGGTGGGCAGCTGCATGACAGGGACTGTCCGTGCAAACTCTGTGCTGAGCTGCTTGCTGCAGCTCATCCTGTTGCTGTGGCGCGGCAGGACGCGATGCAGCTGGACGAGACGACTGGCCTGGAGTACATGGAGGAGGACCGCCATGAGCGCGGCGGCGGGCATGACCGCATGGGCCGCCCCAAGCGCCGCCGGTGAGCGCGCGGCGGTGCCTGTACTAGCTGCCGATCATGCACATGCAGCAGGGAGCGCGAGCTGCTGAGAGCCTGGGCACTGCCGCGGAGCTGCCTATGTCCGCTTCGCCTGTGCGTCATGAGGAGGTGGTCAGCAGGATGCCTGGCGGCATGCGCGCCACCGAGCAGCTGTTCAGCAGCAGCAGCTCAGCAGCAGTGTATAGAGTGAGTGTTGCTATAGCAGGATGAACAGAGGCTGCAATAAACCAGAAGCTGTGTAGCACAATAATCAGGTCTGAACTTAAGAAACCCAGGGGTGCATGAGCGCATCCCTTGTCTTAACAGCTGGGAGTAGGGCCAAATGACCTTGGTGTGGAGTAGTGGGAATAGCGTATAAGCCGTGCATGCATGCTCACTGTGAGCCAGTGATGGCACTGACATTCTTGGTGACCCCATTACGGCATGTAATGGGTCCAATGCCATATTCCTCCTTCCAGCTTTGAGGAGCTGTGCAAGCACTGCTTGCCAAGCATCCTTTGCTCAACAAAGACAGCTTTCTTGCGTGTTAAACAAGCTGAAGTTACACCTTTGCAATATTGTTCCGTGGCGTGTAAGTGAGTCAGTGGACAGTGCGCCGTTAGTGCCAGACAGCGTGCTCGGTGGCAGGACGCCAAGGAGCCTGGCATGGAGCTTATCAACCCCGACCCCGTGCTCCACACGCGCAAAGCTGCACGGAGGCGGCTGGTGTGCCCTGGTGCAGTGCAGTTCAGAGGCAGAGATGGAAGCACCACAGTAGCACTTGTGCTTGAAGGTGAATAACAGGGACAGACACACGCTACGCGCTGTCACAGGAGCCCTGTGACGCAGCTGACGAGAGCGCGCGTGAGCCGATTGACAGACTGGAAGTGTTTGAGGTGAGCGTTCTTTCCCTGAATTCTCAGTGTTGTAACTTGGAGCTGTCACTGTTGCTAAAACACGTGCCGCAACACAGAGGCACAATCTGTTCCAGCTGACCGTGACTGAGTGTGTGGCGGGCTTACAGCACCTGCGGGACGTGACCGACCCTGAGCACCCGTACACGCTGGAGCAGCTCAGTGTTGTGACTGAGGAACTCATAGACGTCAGCGATGTAGATAGCTACGTGCGGTGCGTTCTTTCACGTTGTGTGCGCTAGACGCACTCGTGCTGAGCAGAGGCTGCTCTGGGCGGTTGACTCCCTGACTCATTCACTGCAACCGTGAGATACAACACGGTCTAGCAACGCCTTGCGATTGTGGGTGTTGCGCTTGCGCTCTGTCATCAGCTACTTGGTCCTTGTGCTTGCCTGCAAGATAGCCACAGTCCTTGCAACAATTTCTTTAGCCCTTCGCACACTGCTGTGCTAACTGCTGGGCCTGGGTCAGCAGGGTGCAATTTACGCCGACCGTGCAGCACTGCAGCTTGGCCACGCTGATAGGGCTCTGCCTGCGCGTCAAGCTCATGCGCGCCCTGCCACCACGCTTCAAGGTGCGTCATGCGTTGGGAGGTACCTGCTGATCACTCACTGCACTGCAAACGCGTGTCTGACAGAGCCTGAAAGAGGTTGCCGAGCGAGCCTTGCAGCTCAAAGAGCTTTGCAAGCTATGCAAGCTGCTGGAACCTTGCGGCGCCGAACCTTTGTGTACCACTAGTTCTGTCGTCCGAGCAGGTGGACATCAGTGTGGCGCCAGGCGCGCACGCCACTGAGGCTGCGGTGAACAAGCAGCTGGCGGACAAGGAGCGGGTCGCGGCCGCGCTTGAGAACCCCAACCTGCTGGCCATGGTGGACCGTTGCTTGGTGTCTTCGGACGCTTGACGCCTCAGCTGGCCGCCAACTTTCACGCGCTTCAGCAGCAGCAGCTGACGTGTACAACAGTGTAAGAGCTAGCTTCTGTACATTGTTGGTTTGTGCATTCGTAGGCTTAGGATGTGAAGTTGTTTGCACCGAAGTTGTCATCCTCCGCATGCGTAGCGCATTGTCAAACGCTAGGAACATTTTGCTGAGGTCTCATGCTCTGCTTATCTCGCGCACTCTCTCTGTAGTGACATGCTCAGGTGTTTCATTCATATGGCAAGTGCACCGCTTCACCAATATCAAGCATAGACGGCCAGCCATGCTTGCAAGGTCTTTCCAAAAATCCGTGCTGTTCAGTGCATGGCAGACAGCCAGAGCAGCACATACAAGTGATGAGCCCCGCAGCGCGCCACGCACTGGTCAGATAGCAGCTTCCAACGGCAGCCCACACACATTCTGCGAGCGTACAAAGTGCAGGCGTTCATCCATGGATGACAACAATACAAGGTGAGTGCTACACAAGTTTGGCACTGAGCATACATGGCACATGCAGTCGCTCTAGCTGCTTGCTGTTTTTTCCACATCCTCACCGTTGTACACAACAAGGTTGGACTGCATCATGATATAGCCCGGGGTGCGCTGCGGCTGCGGCGAACGCCCCTTGTACAAGCCATAGTACTCGATCTGGTTTGGCGGCCCGTCCGAGGGGTGCAGGTCTGCTGTGACGTCCGCCACCCAAGGCCGCACCTGCGCGGTAGCCAGCTCTGCATCAAGTTGCATCAGCATAGTGCACCAGCAGCTGACAGTGGTAACATGTGCTGCTTACAGGTACGCACGGAGACAGTTGTCGCATCCATTTGCTTTGCTCAAGGCTTTCCACACAGCAGGGCGGAGCACGGCAACGCATGCCGCTCATATGCACAGAATGTGGCTGGGCCGAGTGGTCATTGTTAAGTGCAGCCAGGGAGGCTGGAGGGAGCCGGGTACCTTTGCCCCGTCGCACCAACCGTTGCGCCCATACTGCCAGGTGCCATGCTCGTTCGGTACAAAGCCCTCGCGCACCTGCAGGCCAGAAATGGTTCAAGTGGGTAGTGTGCATGCAGCACCCGCAGCCTGTGCTGGCCAAACATGCAAAAATCGAAGCTGCCTGCGATCCATGTGCTGCAACATCCACTGCGCGCCCCGCTCCTGCCTGCGCTGCGCACTTGATGCCATCTTTTGGCGCGCGGTGCTCGTTTCCCGGCCGGTCAGCTAGCCCGCTCCACCCTGCCTCGCCGCAGCGCCGCAAGCGGCGGCCATGCGCAGCCAGCCGGTGCCCAGCGCGCGGGCACGGGCGCGCCCGGCCAGCGCAGCGCCGCTGGGCGCGCGCTCAGGCGCGCCCGGTCGGCGCAGCTCCGGCCCTAACCCTGGCACAGGCGCACCCTGTCGGCGCAGCCCCACTCGGTGCCGGCCTCCCGGAAGGTGACCGTGTGCGCGGCGCCGTTGACCAAGAACGTGTGGCTGGTCACGCAGAACTCCGCACAGTTCTGGTCGTCGCTGCCGTGGCCTGCGCCGCGCGCGCAGACATGATGGGCCGAGCGCACGCTCGCAGACCGCCACTAGCGGGCCGCAGCCGAGGACTTGGGCGCGGCGGCGCTGCCAAGGACAGCAGAGGTGTGCGCGCTCTGCGTGCGCAGGGCCGGCCGCACAGCACCAACAGCACGCGTCACTTTCAGCCATGCTTTGCTTTCTCAGACGTGATATGTCAGATGGTAGCAAAGGGCCGCGCGCCGGGCACGGGAGTTGTCGAAACAGACGTTCCAGCCTGCAGGCACGCTGGGAGGGGCGCGCCTGTGATGACGGCTACGAGCAGCGCGCGCGCGGTGCCCTCGGGCGTGCGCACGCGCAGCGTGGGCCGGCGCGCGTTGTACGCCGCGTCGAACGTGTCGCCGCTGAACAGCGGGATGACCTCCGCCGGCTGCG